>Ga0335075_10000103_pt1 | contig 164080 bp, 158 predicted proteins | sample Lox_Sample_24_FD_206723 | JGI IMG/M metagenome (GOLD analysis project Ga0335075, IMG submission 206723) | Soil microbial communities from Loxahatchee National Wildlife Refuge, Florida, United States - Lox_Sample_2.4 | ecosystem: Environmental > Terrestrial > Soil > Wetlands | place: USA... | reverse complement strand
CGACCTCCGCCGCAAACTCATGAAATACATCAGCGCTTATACAAATTCTGCCCGACCGATCCGTTGGACCTACACCGATCCCAAACGCCGCATCAATGCTAAATCAATCACCGGGACGGGACACTAGTGGTCCCAGACGGCCCGGCCGAGTTCCTGTTCATTAGTTATGCCTGGGAGAATATCGCGCTGGCGGAATGGCTCGCACGCAAACTCATGGCCGAAGGCTACAAAGTCTGGCGAGACGGCCAGCATATGTTTGGCGGGGAGGTGTTCCCGAAAGTCATCGACCAGGCGATCAAGAAATGCACTTTCCGCGTGATCGCGCTGTTGTCACGGTTTTCGCTCGCAAAGCCCAATCCGCGAAGGGAGCGCACGCTCGCCCTACATCTCGCGCGCAAGCGGGACATCGATGATTTCATGATCCCGCTGAACATCGATGGATTGACACCGGACGAGTTGCCCTGGGACTACAGCGACCTGAACTACATCCCGTTCCAAAATTGGCAGACGGGGTTCCAGCAACTCCTTAAGAAACTCCGGTCCATAGACGCGCCGCGCCCGCTAACGGAAGAGCAGGGAAGGGAGCTCGCCGTTGAAACCTTTCTGCCTCAGAACGTACTTGCGGAACGTGTCGAAATTCTCTATACGAATTGCCTCGCTTTCGAACAGATCCCGGGCACGCTTCGCATTTACAAATTTCACGAGTCGTTCACTCCGGCCGAAGTGGATCAGCTCAGCATCGACTGGACGCATTACCAAGTGGCCGGCAATCGTGCTGTCGCGTTTGGGCCTCCCCCAGCCAAGGTGCCCGAAAATCGGTACGAACTTGTGGACGAGGCAGCCTGGCACGACACCGAAACCGTGGAAGGTATCGTTTCGCGCAACATCGTATCCCAGCTGCTGCGGCAATCGTTCACACGAACGCTGCTCAAACGCGGATTGGAGCAAGACCCGGAAAGAGGCGCGATCTACTTCCCCAAAGGACTGCTGCCCAAAAACAAGATTCTGTACCGCAATCGAAAGGGTCGTATGGTGCCACTGCAGGTCGTCGGCAAACGAACGTTCCGCGGAAAGCCGTATCGGTATCATCTGGCCCCATCGATCGGTGTACGGCAGGATCTTGGAGCTGAGTTCGTCGCCCAGGTAAAGATCCGGATTCACCTGACGGATCTCAAAGGCAAGACACTCGATCGCGCAACGGCTTTCACCCGGCGCAAACACCTGGTCGGAAACTGGTTCAACCATGACTGGCTGAGCCGTGTCATGGCGATCTGCTCGTTTTTGGCTAAAGGCAAGGAAACGATCCGGCTGGTGGGCGATGAAGCCGTCGTTCTCCAATCGGTGCCGATTGCCGGGGATGTCCCTGTTGGTATCAATGAGGACGCCATTGCCGCGTTGCGAGAGCAAATCCGCGCCGAGTTTCCAGGCTGGGAGGAAGAAGATGAGGAGGATGACGCCGCGTGACATCGCCTGTCTTAAACCGTGTCTCAAAGGCCGAGTTCAAAGTCCTTCCCGAGCCCGAGCTAGAGTTCCGTTACGGCCAACGGACCCACGATCCTCATGCAGGCCTTGCACTCTTTGGTCCGCACTCCGCTGATCTTGGCTCTCATCCGAAGAGCATCGTCTATGGCTTGATCGGAACGCCACAAGGTGTGGAAGCCTTTCGCAACTGGTCCCGCGTGATCCAGAACAGCATCGTAGAACCGTTGGTCGCGAAAAAGAAAATGGGCCGGTTGATTCAGCCGGACGACCGCAAGCTGTACCTGCTCTGGCCGCCCTTCCCTGGCTTTGAAGGTGCCTTTGCTTCTTCCTGGCCCGTCTCGAGCGCCTGCCGGCATGAACTCGATGGACAAAAACTGATTCATCTGGCCCATCACAACGATCCGACAACGCGAGCGTACGATGTTGTATCAGCCTACACAGACGCGATCGCCAAGACGTGCCAACGCGACGAGAATTTCCACGTCGTGGTCTGCGTAGTCCCGGACGAAGTTTGGGAAAACTGCCGCCCGCAGTCGAAGGTGAAAGACGGGCACGGAGAAAAGATCTCAGACATTGAGCACTATCGCCGGCGAGGGCAGAGCAACGCTACCAGTCCTGATCCATACGAGATGTCTCCCGACTTCCGCCGGCAACTCAAAGCACGGGCCATGGAACACAAAATTCCGCTGCAGATCATCCGGGAATCGACATTGCGGTTTGGACCACCGGTCGCCGGCAATATGCGGGGCCTCACGCCTTTGTCCGATCGGGCCTGGAACCTGGGAAGCACGTTGCTGTACAAGGCCGGTGGCAAGCCGTGGCGACTAGCAACTGCGCGGAAAGGCGTCTGCTACATCGGACTGGCGTTTCGCAGAAGCGGTGATGCCGATCCGCGCACCGCTTGTTGCGCCGCTCAGATGTTCCTGGATACCGGGGATGGAATCGTATTCAAAGGTGAGTTTGGACCCTGGTATTCGCCCGAAGAAAAGGAGTGCCATCTCGACCGTGAGAGTGCGAGGAAGTTGCTCGCCGGAGCACTTGAGACGTATCGCGACCAGGGCGGGAAAGAGCTGAAGGAAATCTTTCTGCATAGCCGCTCCACGATTGACAAAGAGGAATTTGAGGGCTATAAAGCAGCCTGCCCACCGGGTGTCAAGATCGTAGGGGTTCGGGTTCGCACCGATCATCGCGGTCTAAAGTTGTTCCGGGTTGGCGACTGGCCAGTGCTGCGTGGCACCTTTTGGCGCATCGATGATCGGTCTGCCTACCTGTGGGCCAGCGGCTTCAAACCATCTCTCCTGACCTACGACGGCTGGGAGGTTCCAACTCCTCTGCGGATTGACATCGAGCACGGCGATGCTGATATCGAACAGGTAGCGTTAGACATTTTCGGCCTTACCAAGCTGAACTATAACGGGTGCAAGCTCGGCGACGCCGATCCGGTAACTGTCGGATTTTCCGATGCTGTCGGTGAGATCCTCATCGCCAATCCTACAGTCAAAGCAACCAGTCCGAGTTTCAAGTTCTACATCTGACATGGCGGACAACGATTCCAACTTGCTCAGTGTTGTGAGCCGTTCATTGCCGGCGATCTTTCTGAGCTGGAGCAGTTCGGAGCCCTCCGAGCGCATTGAGAACTTCTGCCGCTGTATCGATCACATTTTCGAAACTTGGGTGAACCGCTGTAATAGCCCTCATACGCGCCGTGCCTACCGTGAAGACGTCATGACATTTGCGGCCTTTGTAGGTATTTCCTGGGCGCAGAACGCGCAGCAGATTCTCAAAACTACCGTATTCGATGTACAAGCGTTTCGTGACGACTTGGTGAAGCGCGGGGCAGCTCCGAAGACACTCAATCGAAGGATTTCCTCTCTTTCGGGCTTCTTCAAATATCTAGGTGCGGCTGCTGCAGAGATGCGACTACCAGTAACCATCCCGAACCCGGCGCACGCGCAATTCATTCCACGTAGCTCGCACGATCCGGTCGAGGAAACCCGCGCCCTCAGCGCGGCTCAAGCGCGGCAATTGATGTCGCTTCCTTCCAGCAACAGCGTGATTGCAGCGCGGGATCGAGCCATCCTGAAGCTCTTCTTATACTCTGGCGTTCGCTTAGCAACGGGATGTCGATTGAAAATTGAAGATTTCCATCACGACGGCTCGGAAGCCACGCTTCGATTGCAAGAAAAGCGCGATAGACGCCGAGTGATCGGACTTCATTGTGCGGCGGCCGACGCTATCGCCGAGTATATTGTGGCGGCTGGTCTGACGAGCGGCCCACTTTTTCGGCCGCGCAATGATTCGCGCACTGAGACGTTGGCCGATCGGCCAATACATCCCACTACAATGTACCTGCTGATTCAGAGCTATATCGAGCAGCTACCGGGAGCGGTCCTCGAACAACGGAATCTGGACGGCAGCTCGACAAAACGCTGTCTTTTTACCCCGCATTCCCTGCGGGCAACTACAGCCACGTTATTGCTCGATGCCGGAGTGGATATTCGGAAGGTCCAAGAGCTACTGGGACATCGGCATGTCGCGACCACGCAAATTTATGACAAGCGTCGACGTAGCACTTCCGAGAGCGCCTCACACGAGGTGCCGCTGTGACCGGTAGAGAATCACGGGCGCTTTCTAATGAAGCGGCCAGAGTAGCCGATTCGGAGTCTTACCGCACTCTTCTCACGAACGTCTTGCAATTGGTCGAGCAAGGGCGTGTCGGCGCTGTCCGCTCCGTAAACGCCATTCTGACCTCGATCTATTGGCTGATCGGCCAAAGAATCGTGGAGCACGAGCAGAGCGGCGCACCTCGGGCAGACTATGGCGAGGAAGTTATAAAGCAGCTGGCGCACGATCTAAAGACCCGGTTGGGGCGCGGTTTTTCTGAGCGCAACGTCTGGCAGATGCGGCAGTTCTACCTGGCTTGGCCAAACCCGCAGACAGTGTCTGCACAATCTCTTTCCGGGTCGATTCTGCAGACACTATCTGCAGAATCCGACCGCTGGCCGCAGTTCCCCTTGCCGTGGTCCCATTATGTCCGTTTGCTTTCGGTCTCAGATCCAGAAGCCCGCCGCTTTTATGAGCGCGAAGCTTTGCAGGGCGGCTGGTCGGTGCGGCAGCTCGACCGCCAGATAGCTAGCCTGGCCTATCAGCGAACGGAGGGCACCAGAGCTCTCGCGAGCGGCGATGACCCGCTGGATGTCAACGCGCACGTGCGCGACCCGTTCATACTCGAGTTCCTCAATCTAAAGGACGAATATTCGGAAACGGATCTCGAAGAGGCCTTGATTCGCAGTCTCGAAGAATTTCTCCTAGAGCTAGGCAATGATTTTAGTTTCGTTGCGCGTCAGAAGCGGCTGCGGGTCGGGAATACCTGGTACCGCGTAGATCTCGTCTTTTTTCATCGTGCACTGCGCTGCCTCGTCATTATCGATTTAAAAATAGGCGGGTTCACGCATGCCGATGCCGGTCAGATGAACCTATATCTGAACTACGCGCGCGAACACTGGACGCATCCTCATGAGAACCCCCCAGTTGGCTTAATTCTCTGCTCGGAAAAGGACGCCGCGGTCGCGCACTATTCGCTCGGAAATCTCGCCAATCAGGTGCTTGCCCGCGAGTATCAGCTTGTGCTGCCGAAGGAAGGCGAACTTGCTCAAAGGCTGAGTGAGACCAGGCGCCTGCTGCTTGAAGTTGGCGGCGAAGGAAAGTCGTTCAAATAACGGGCAGTGCTTTGCGAGGGAGTGAAGGGTTCGTTTATGTTCAGTCCATCAGACCTTTTAAAGAGGATAGTGAGCGCAAACTGAGCCATCTGGCTCACTGACGGTCACGTGAGGGCGTGGTCGTAGCCGTTATCGCCGTGAAGCGCACTAAATATTGCGGTTGGTCGACTGACGCCCCATCTGGATTGATCGTGCTCACGTAAGCACGGGGCCGCCTGCTGTTCATCACAGGCCGAACGGACCCATCGAACTCGAACAGCATTGCTGAAACGATGACGCGATCTCCTTGATGCAAGTCCCGAAGTGAGGCTGCGAGGGGCGAGTCAACGGAAATGAGCGAAGCTCTTTCCGATTTTGAATTGTTGTAGCGCGGATACGAAGTGGCGAAGTCGACGCCGGCTAAAGCCCCGCTGCACTCCGGGACAAAGGACACCCGAAAATAACGCTGAACTTCTGTATAGATCTACTTGATCGAGCGGTACGGTTTGTGTTTTATGATCCGAATCTTCAAACCGGACGGCTTGACCATCGCCGCCGAGATAACGGCCAACAATTGTCTTGCCGCTCGACAGGAAGAGCGTATCCGCAAAGAACACTGGAGCGCAGGCGCAGAGAAGAACACAAAAAATAAGATATTTCGACCCCATCGTTCACCTTAATTGTCGGCCATAGTGACCGGTAGAGGAATCCGATGCAAGGTGAACGCGATTCCGGGATGATTCCGAATGCCATACCGGGATGTACCCGAACAGGACTCCGGGATGATGGTGAACGCCGACTCCGGGATGAAGCCGAACAGTTTCAGGCCGATCCCGGAACCGCGTTCGGCTTGATCCCGGAATAATTTCCACAGGCCAGCGGCGCTGGACAACACAATGGCAACAGCCTCCCCCCGAAAGGGAGGATCAGCTTGCCAGCGAGCAGATTGTCCGTGCGCAAGATCAAAGAAGTTCTTCGATTGAGATTTGAATTGGGTTTGGGGCTGCGAGCGATTCGCCCGTAGTTGCGCGATTGGCCTCGGAACCGCTCACGAGTATTTGCAACGAGCCGAGGCTGGCGGAGTGACGTGGCCGCTTGGCGAAGATTGGGACGAAGACCGGCTTGAGGCTGCCCTATTCGGCGGTCCGCCGCGGGTTCGCCCCGCCGCATTGCCAATGCCCGACTTTGCCGAACTTCATCGGCAGCGGCAGCAGCATGCACATGACCCAGCAGTTGTTGTGCGAGGAATACCGGCAGGCTCATCCAGACGGCTATCGCTACTCCCGTTTCTGCGAGCTGTATCAACGCTGGCGCCGCAAGCAAGATGTGGTGCTGCGCCAGGAGCACAAGGCTGGAGAGAAGCTGTTCGTCGATTGGGCGGGCGATACCATTCCGATTTACGACGCTCGTGGCGGCCCAGTCGAACAGATCGTTGAACCTCGGTGGACATCTGTAAACCCGCCGTCGGACCGTTCACCGTGGTTGCGAGGTCGGCTGCGCGGCAATTTCCATCACGTGCCCGAGTGCATCGATGGAGCCATCCTCCTGCGAAGTACGCCACGCGATAACACCGTCCGGGCGAACGAGAGAAGCACCCTTGTCACTGATTCCAAGGTCTTGCTCAACGAGCGTGCCGTCTACTTGTCCGAATGCCGCACGCAGGTTAATAGCGGTCACCGTAATGCCCTTTCGCTCCCGCATGGCCGCTGCGGCATCGCACCACTGTTCGGAGCTGGATGCGAGAACCCATCCCCCACCGTACAAATCAAGCGTAGACAGGAGGCGGCCCTCGTAGGTGACGACGCGATGCGGTGCCCGGGTTCCGGGCTGGCCGTGCCATTCGTCTGGTGGCCGCGCGAGTGGAAGATCTGGACTGGTTCCTTCGATAATGCTTGACCGATAGAGCTCTCCGAACTCGATGGCGACCTCGTCGAGCAGAGGAGTCGCGCGAAGCGGGTCACCCGCATAGCGGCCGTAATCGGATCGCGCGAAGATCTGCTGAAAGCGCATCCATGCGACGGGTCTGCGCTCCTCCTCGTAGCTGTCGAGAAGGGACTCCTTTGATTGACCTGACAGCACGGCCGCGAGTTTCCATGCGAGATTGAAGGCATCAGCAATTCCCGTATTGGCGCCGTAACCACCTCGGTTGGGCGGCAGAGTGTGCGCGGAATCTCCCGCGAGAAAGATACGTCCCTTTCTGAATTGGTCAGCGATGAGGCCCGTAAGTTCCCAGCGTCCGGTGGTCAGGATCTCGACCGGCACTGGCGTGCCAATCGCCTGCTGAATGGCGGCCTCAAGCGTTGCCTCGTCGCGCTCCAGGTCATCCCGAAACATCAGCACCCAGCGTCCATCTCCATAGCTTGCAAGAAACGCCTGGAGACCTGGCTGCTCGATCTCGAACTGAAGACCATCGCACCGAAAGCGCTCCAGGTCCGCGCGAAAGAGGACGCTGCGCATGATTTGGATCACGCCAAAACCCTGGCGCTCAATCCCGAGTGCCTCGCGCACGAAGCTGCGATTGCCGTCGCAGCCGATGAGGTACGCGGCGCGCACCGTTTGTTCCGTTGCTTCGGAGTCCTTCAGCCAGGCCGTGACACCGTCGTCGCGGTCCTCGAAGCGCACGAGTTCTGCGCCAAGACACAACGTAGCGCCCAACTCGATTGCCCGCTGCCTCAGCAACGGCTCAATCCGGTCCTGAGAAATGGCGGCGCCCACGTGCGGAGACGGCGGCGCAGCCGACGGTTTCGTCGGAGAACTTACCATCCCCTTCGACGTGAAGTACGTCTCCTCTTTCCAGGTACCCGAGATGCTTTCAGCCCGAATGCGGCGCGGGCCCGTGGAGGATGGGGGAACCTCGGGGAGATCTCGCAGACCGGCGGTGTCGAACATCTCGAGTGTGCGTGCGGTGAAGCCGCGGGCGCGCGGGTGCAGAGCGCTTCGGCAATGCCTCTCGACCACGGCGCATCGGATGCCGCGCGCCGCCAGAAACATCGCGGCCGACAGCCCGACAAGGCTTCCACCGACGATAAGCACCGGGATTTCCGTCGGGATCCGCCTGGTGTCATCGAGCTTCATGAATCTTTCGACGAACCCTCGGCGAGGATTTCATAAAGCGAGCGACGGGTAGCTGCGAGGACCTTCCTGGCCTTCGCGATCTGAGCTGCATCGCCGGCTTGAATTACCTGCATTGCCGCGGCGCCGAGCTGACGGGACAGGATCATCACCTCGACAAAATCGTTGCCGGCCGCGTCGGCAAGAGCTTCCCAGGGGGCTGCGATGTCGCGAGCATGCTCCTTAACGTAGGCTTTGCCCTGATTAGTGAGGGCGTATAGGCGCCCAGCCGGCCCGTCTTCGTTCACGATTAACTTCTCGTCTTCGAGCTGCTGCAGCGCGGGGTAGACCGAGCCGGGGCTGGGGTTCCACATTCCCTTACTACGCTGCTTGATCTCCTGCATGATCTGGTAGCCGTTGCGCGGTTCTTCCCTGAGCAGCGCAAGGATGGCGGCGCGAATGTCGCCGCGCCGGGCACGCGGTCCTCGCCGCAAGGGCCCCCATCCAAAATCGCCGGGGGGACCAAAACCACCGCCACCGAAAGAGAAACCGCCGCGACCATGGCCACCACGGCCTGCAAAGAAGTGCCGGAAGGGTCCAAAGTCATCACCGTGGATGTGTTCGTCACAAGAGGCATTCATAGTATCTAGATACTTTAAGATATATCTAGATACTTCGTTTGTCAACGACGCGTGGGGATTCTTCCTCGTCATCATCGGCGGGGCGTGTACGTTCCCGTTCGCCGGTCGGACCGTTTCGTTATTCGGAAGTTGAGATATAATCCTTTTTTTTCAGGCCGAAGCGCTATTCGCGCTCCGGGACCTCTGTGCGCTGAGGCTCCTTAGCCTTGATCAGAAGATTGGCTTGGACTCCTTTGAAGTCGCCGACGTCGGCCCTCCGTGAGCACCTCGGTATGTTGCTCTTCATTGCGCAGCAGACTTGACAACGATTTGTTGTCGGGCCAAGCTATAAGGCATCACTCGAGGGTGATGGAGTCCACCTAAAACTGCTTTTTTGGAAGCTGATGACTCCTACGACGACAACGTAGGAGACCATCACTTTGAAGCACATCAACGGCAATTTTCAAGGCATAATCGCTAACCCGCAAGGCGGACCTCCACTCACATTTGTTCTTGTTCGTAAGTTCTGCCTCTACGTGCACCCACTCGACCCAGCGAAAGAAGCCTCTTGCGCATGAGACGTGTGCCGCGAGCGAAAAGGAGAACAGTTCAGGCCGCAGCGCATGAAACAATCTTCGTATGCTGCGAGTGCAACACCTTCATCGAAGAGGTCAGCCGCCAGCAGGGTGCTCAAACTATTCGGGAATGCAAGAACGGCCATGCTGTTGTGGCTGTTAGGCCGGTCTTCATTGCGTTTCTTCAAGGTCTGGGTTGGGGATTGTCGCTGATGATTGTCAGCTGTATCGTTGCGCTTTGGATGGGCAGCTCGCGTTTTGAGATTCTTGCCGGTGCCGGTGCCATTTGTTCAGCTTTGGCGGTCAAGAAAATGATTGACGGAATGCCCTATCTTAAATCTGCAGAGCCAGCCAAGAGCGTGGGGCGCCAACGTATATCAGAAGCCGCAGGAGCATGGATCGCGATCCTCGTTTCGACGCTCATCTCGACGACATAATGTGGCGTGTTGAAGTCGAACTCCGGTGGTCACTGCCGAGGCACTTATGAATGAGGCCAGAGCCGATTTGAGATCATCGCACCAACCCAGACACCGACCAGCCCAACGACAAGGCTGGACACCAAGTAGGATAAAGCAACCATCGGAGCACCGCCCCTAAAGGCCGCAAACGACTCCCATTCAAAGCTAGAGAACGTGGTATACCCGCCGAGAATTCCCGTGACGAGAAAGAGACGCCAGTTCACATCGATTGACGGGCGATTCAGGAATAGCATCATCAAGACACCAATAACAAAGGATCCAGTGACGTTGATAAGAAAGGTTCCGAGCGGAAAGAGCGCCGTATACCGGCTCGCGACAAGTGTTCCGACGATAAATCTGGAAACCGCACCAAGCGCCCCGCCGAGCATTACAAGAAAGTATTTGGCCATTGATATCGAGAGATCTGATCGGGCTATACATTGTAAAAACGATTAGGCTGACACACAGTCGCTCGAACGTGATTTGTTGAGGTATCTGTGTCGACTTTCGACGATCACTGTGTGAGTCTCTGTTTTAGCCCGCCACCCGCGAGTTTGCATTGGATGTCCCTCCAGGTCTTTGTAGATCTCAAAGAAGTGTTCGATCTCGCGTTGAACATGTTGTCCCAGGTGATCAAGTTCCGTTATGCTCTCGTAACGAGGATCACCGTTCGGAAGAGCCAAAATTTTGTGATCGACGTCCTGCCCGTCGAGCATGTCGAGTACAGCTACAGGACGCACGTCCATCATGCAGCCACTGAAGCTGGGAGTTGTGACCAGAGACAATACGTCTAAAGGCTCACCATCTTCAGCGATTGTTCCCGGAATGAACCCATAATCGCCCGGATAATGCATGGGGGAGTACAAGGCGCGGCTTAGTCGAAACAGCCCAAGGGATGGATCATATTCGTACTTGTTGCTCGAATCTTTTCGAATTTCCACGATCATCCGAACGATCACCGGAAAATCGTTTCCTGGATCAGGCTCAAAGTGAAATTGCACTTAATTCGTCTCCGAAATAACATTTGATGCTGTCTGGGTTCGCAAGAATCGCCGACCGAAGACTGCTGGGCGCTGAATCGCTGAGCGCAAGCATAAAGCAGCGACTGACAGGCGCACTCGCGGGGTCAGCGTTTCGTTGTAAGGGAAACTGAGGCCGAGAAAAGAGATTTGGGGCGCGACTTTGAAGGAGTAGGCCCTTTAACAATCGCGCGTGAAAATGGAAGTTCTCCACCACTGCACACCACTCCTAGGAAAGTGTGAGTAGGAGTCATCTTCCCCAAGACGGGGCGGTTGTTGAAGGGCGAACTCCAACGCCTGTCTATAGTTCACCAAAAACAAGGGGCAAGAATCAAGCCCCCGGGGCATCGCTATCAACTCCCTGCCTCTGCCAATTACAGCACGAACATTCCCCATCGCGCGGCTTCGATCATGCGGCACATTTTGGCTCTTCCAGGTGAGTGCTGGAGGAGCGGAACGACGCTAACCTTCCCAAATGGGGTCTTTAGCTGACTCTGAACCCACTGTTCAGCCCTGAGTTTTTTAGCACGAGAGCTTGGAACGTTCGCGGTGATTGCATAGGATAAAAGAAGAGAAGAGGCAAGTACACTCTTCAGCGGTGGAGTTCGCCTAACGCCGGCCACCGGCCAATGACTCCTGCTCAGATTAGAAGCGGGAGTTTGCTGTCTTCAATCTGAATCCATAAACGCTGCTTTGCAAGACATGCGGGAGGACAAGTGGATCAGATCGCAAGTTCTATTAAAAACCTAATCGATTTCGTTTCAGCTCTCGCGGAACGCTATCAAATCTCTGCAATCTGTCCGTTCTTGGATACCTGCCGTGCTGCAGCGAGTCGCCGCGATCTGAACATTGCCGTTCTGGGCCGTTTCAAGGCTGGGAAGAGCACCTTTCTCAACTCCTTGATCGGGCGGAACATTCTTCCGGTTGGTGTGATTCCGGTGACCTCTGTGGTCACCGAAATCGCGGCCGGGCCGACGGACCTGCTGAAGGTTCGATTTGCGGATGCTGACGAGGTTAGTGCGCCGGTCGAAGAACTTCAGTCATACGTGTCTGAAGCAGAGAATCCAAAGAATCGCAAGAATGTCCTCACAGCCACTGTATACGTTTCCGAAGTGTCTCGCTGGCACGGTGTACGCTTTGTTGACACGCCTGGACTGGAGAGTGCTTTTGCTCACAACACGGAGGCATCACTTGCTTGGGCTCCGAACGTAGATATTGCTCTCGTGGCAATCGGCGTCGATCCGCCGCTGACACAGCAGGATATCCAGCTTATTACGAAGTTGAAACACTACACTCCGCGCATTGCCATCCTACTGACGAAAGTTGACATTCTTGCGGAAGCTGATTTCCCGGAACTCTTGCATTTCGTTCGCACGCAGATCGCTGAAATCTTTGGCCCAGAAATCCCTGTTTTTCCGTTTTCGATTCGGGCCGAATACAAGACCTTGCGCGAACAGTTTCAGAGACAGTTTTTGGAAGAAGTCGCTAGCGATCTTGCCACGCAACGCGCTGCGATCCTGACCCGCAAATTGGAGACTTTGCTGAGCGAATCCGAAGCTTACCTTCGGTTGACTCTGCGGTCATCGGAATTGCTTGACTCCGAGCGCGTCGAACTCCTGCAGAAGGCATCAGCAGAGAAGGAGATGGTTGCGGATACCAAGCTCGGCATCCAGTTAGCAGCGCGAAATGCTGTGGGAAAAACGAGAAGCAATATCGAGAAGGCGCTCGCGCCTTATGAAGTGGAGGTTCGGAACGAGCTTATAAGAGCCTTTGAGGCGGAGAACGCTACGTTTCCAAAGAGCTTCGCCGGGATGTTGGAAGCTTTCGATAAGTGGCTCAAAGCGAATCTCTCTAATAGGCTATTAGAACGATCGGGAATTAAACGCAACGAGTTTGCACAACCGCTAGTTGACGTCCAGCGACAATACAGGCAAGTACTACAGCGGTTTCGAGATCGACTTTCGGAGCAAACCGAGGCCCTCTACGGCGTTCCGCTACGGACGACCGAGCCCGACATCCACCCGGAACCGCCTAAGGTGCCGGACGTAAAAATCGGCCGCGCTTTCGATCACAATTGGGAACTATTATCACCCGTCATTCCGATGTTCGTCTTGCGCCGGGCAGTGTTAAAGCGCTTCCGACGAAAGATCGCGGACGAAACCTTCAAGAACTTCTCACGACTGTCTACACAGTGGAACGACATTATCGCCGCCGCCATCCTTCAGTTGCAACGTGAGGCCGAGAAACGTATTGACGATCTTCTGACGACCGTAGAGCGGCTGACGTCCTCTCCTCAACTCAATATTGAACAAATCAAGGGCGATCTCAGGCAATTGAACGAATTGTCAAACGAGCTTCGAAATGGAGGATGAGTATGCCCGATAACCGATTCGACACGGAATTATGGCTGATACGCCATGGTGAGACGGAGTGGAGCATATCAGGAGCTCATACAGGTCGAACGGACATATCGCTGACTGCGCGTGGTGAGCAACGAGCGGCAGCAATTCGAAGGTTTTTCGCAGGCAGGCAATTCTCTCTGGTATTAAGCAGCCCGAGACAAAGAGCTCTCCAGACGTGCAGGATCTCCGGCTATGCAGATGTCGCAATTATCGAAGAGGATCTTAGCGAATGGGATTATGGTGCCTACGAAGGTCGGACTACCCAGGACATCCAAAAGGATTGTCCTGACTGGTTCTTGTGGTCCCACGGAGTTCCCGGAGGCGAACCGATTGATCAGGTGGCTGAGCGCGCGAAACGAGTCATTCAGCGGTGCTTGGCAGCAGGTGGTCCCACTGCTCTCTTTGCTCACGGCCATATCCTCAGAGTCCTTGCGGCTTGTTGGTTGTGTTTGAAACCGGAAGACGGACGACTATTCGCTCTCAGTACTGGGTCGGTAAGCGTCCTCGGTTTCGAACACGATATTAGGGTCATCTCCATGTGGAATAGATCCGTTGACTCGGACCCCTCAGACGAGCGCTAATAGTGCAGTGCGGGACATGTCTGCGGGTGGGGTCGAGAGGTGCAACAAACTCTATTTAGCCGAATCAGGCGCATCCGGGAACGTCCCGTGGATTAGTCTAAGAGCCACAGAGGGCGCACTCAAAGAATCTGTTCGACGGATCCCGGGGGCCCACTTGGGTAGAGGAAGCAACAAATAAGCTGACAATGCCTGTAGCATCGGCTCGTAACGCGCCTGTATCGCGAGAACCATTTGTTCGGTAAATTGCCGGTTCGTCCAACGGAGCCCCAACGGTTCTAGATCGCCTTCCAGCTCGGAAATGATCTCCATTGTAAATCTGTGAGTATCTTCTATTTCTCGAACCTTTAGTGCTCGCGTAATCTCTACCAGGACTCTTCTGGCCGTTACGAAAGTACTCTCTAGTTGCAGCGAATCTGCTTTCTCCGCGCCCGTGGCAACCAGAGCGCAAGAATCTAAAATCACTGCAAGCGATGCAAGCCAAGAATGATTTTCGTGTTGGGACCTGTAGAACGCCAGCATTGGATACGAAGAGTGACTCTCGATCAATTCTGCAGCCCAGAGTTCCCAATTGCGAAGCCAGTCATTTAACTTGTGCATGTTGCTTTCCTTCGCAAACCGCTGAAGAACTGAACCCGCTGAGGCTGGAGAACCCGCCCTGCTACCCAATTGAATGAGTTGGCGATCTCGCTCGGAGAAATGCAAATACAATACGGGCAAATAGCTTACTGAGAGTGCGATGAATCCGAAGCCAGTGCCAGCTTCAAAAATCGTTAACAAACGGCAGGTTGTTGAGTATGGTTGAAGCGTCTCATAGCCCAGCGTAAAGAACACATCCCCACTTATTAAAATGTCGGGGATTAAAGCGCGATGATCTTGAGAATTACCCACTTGCGCAGCCCACTGCAGAAATCCGAAGCCGATGATGAGGGCAATGGCCCAAGTTGTAAAAAGCAGGACCATTGCTAAGGGACCGTAGATGCCCAGAAATCCCTCTCGGCGCGTTTTCGTAGAAAAGCGCGATGCAACTCTCGACCAAATCGCCCAAGTAATCCGAAAGAAGTATCGAACCAATAAACGGCGATGCCGGACGGGTCGGGGCAACAAGACGGTTACAAATGCTTCTTCGAGTGAAGTGGCAACCAGGACTATGCCGAGAATCGCTGCCAAGATCTCTTTCATGAAATGTGTGCAAGGATCAGTCGGAGTGGCAAAAAAGAGTGCCGGCCTGGATGCGCTATTTCAGAGGCATGGTGATCTGGGAAAAAGGCGAGCGAGCTAGGAATCGGGAATCGTTTCTGCAGGTGTCCACAACTTCAAGCTGAATCTCCTCCTATTGCACTTTGTAGGAGTCATCAGTTGAAGGAATCTTCAACGGTTCACGGCGAACTCCATGCCGTCTGCGGCTGAACTTTCATAGTACAACGCGCCCCGGTTCACGCAACGGCTGCCACTTCCTGTGGCTGGGGAGGTCACCGACCCAAAAGTCTGAGACGGAATATAGTCGATGTGAATCTATTAAGGAGAGCGGAGGAGTTCGCTTAACGCTGGCGTTTGCTCAGCCAATGACTCCTGAAAACATCGATTCGGGAGACAGGAAATGCTGAGTTTAGGAGTGCACGCCGCAGACCGGATTACAAGTGGCCTGATACGCGACGGGCAAGTTGTCCACGCGTCGCAACGAGATGATGAGACGCTTAGGGACCTCCTGCCCAGTATGCCGGCGCACGAAATCGTGTGCGCTATTGCTACACAGATTGATGAAACTGCTGGAATAGAGCCCGTTGGGGTCATTGGCGTTGGAATTCCAGGCATTCTCCGCCGCGGGATTATTGAAGAATCGCCTAATCTCCCGCAGCTTAAAGGCTTGGCCTTCTCTTCCGAATTATCAGATGCTCTAAAAGACACTCGGCTCGGTGGCGTTGCAGTCTTCTTGTTTAATGATGCGGATACGATCGCCGCGGGAATTGCTGCTCAAAGAGCCGAACTGAACCGGCTAATTCGGGTCTGGACACTTGGAAGAGGTATTGGATTCGGGCGATATCCAGCAGCCGAAGGTGTGTGGGAGGGCGGCCACATGGTTGTCACACTTGATCCAACCGAAAACCATTGTGGTTGCGGGGGCAACGGTCATCTGGAGGGCATCATGGGAAGCCGCTCTATACGCCTTCGATTTTTGGACAAGGAACCGGAAGAGGTATTCGCTTTGGCTAAGAATGGCGATCGATCGTGCAGTGCATTCGTGGCGCTCTGGCACCGCGCACTCGCGGCCGCAAGCGCGTCGTGCATTCATTTGGACGGACCTGGTGAGTTCTTCCTTATGGGACACAATAGTCGGTTTGTCGACCTTCGTCTCTTAACTGAATATGTTGACAGCATGGTCGCGATGAGTGCATTGCAGGGAAGCACATTCGCGGTTGTTCCAGATGCGGAAGAAATTGGAATCCTAGGTGCGGCCATAAACGCTGAACTTGCGTTCCATCTAAACGGCCAGAGAAAGACCATTGAAGCTCATGAGACGTGTATCTAATACTGCGAGTGGCGCGCCGCAACCAGGCGCCAGGAGATTGCGCTCGGAAGCCCCTCCGGCAATGACCGTGGAGACACGATAAGGGAAGAAAATCGTGCGATTCCGACTACAATGAACAACCCGTCTGTGACCGAGTTGAGACAGCTTGATCGTGCGGAATTGCTTGATCGAGTTTCGCATTTCATGGAAGCCATGGACCGCGAAAATAAACCTCTTTCTGAATCTCAAGATCTTGCCGTAATAGAGATTGTCCGCGAAACGCAACGGCTCGAAAAGGAATGTGCTGAGCCTAACCGTCATAGGCCACTTCAGAAGGAGCCCTCTGTTGAGCTGATCCAGAGAGAGCGCATCTCGACGCTTAAGGAAATTGCAGAGCTACTCGAAGCCGGCGACGTCGGTCGAGCGCGGAATTTCGAGATCATGTCCAAAGTGAGAAAAGCTCAGGTTCTCGAAAAGGCCATCAACGGCGCTTTGGGCGAGCAAAATGGGTTTCCTAATGCTTCGAACAGAAAGAATCAAGATTTAGTCACACTTGGAGGAAAGATGAAGGCTGATCATATCGAAGTCTCTTGGAGCGAAGAGCATGATAAATGGTTGGTTCGGATATTCGTTGGCGAAGAGGTCATCCGCCGTTATTCGGAGCAGCCACACGATATCGATCACATCACATTGCAGACAGAAGCAATCGATTTGGCTGCGGAAGAGGGCTATCAGGCGGATCAGCAAGACGTGGTTATGGAGCCAACGAGCAATAAGTAGATCACACAATGTGAAGTTCTATACCGATTAGTGCCGATGCAATCCCTGAAAGCATAAGTGATGCCGACCAACGGATCCCGTTTCCGGAAACGCTATGCCCAAGCGCAACGCCCAAAACTCCAAGGGCGAGAACTGAAATAACAAGCGTCAGCCAACGAGCTGAGGGAAAGAGAATGCCGATAAGAAGAGGAAGCGCCGCCCCAAAGAAATTGCACGCTGCAGCGAGGATAGCGGCGCTGATTGCATCGTGACGAACTGCCCGCCCTAATCGGGTTGTTGCTAGGTGTCCGCGAGAAGCAAGGTTCAGTTGTTTCGCGGCATCGACGAGCTCTCCTCTTAGCCGCGCATACTCAGCAGTGAAAAAGATAAATAGTCCGGACAGAGAAGCTGCAAGTGCCAGACGGCAAGCTAAGTCGAGTCGAACGCCCCTACTGCCCGAAGACAGTCTGCCGGAGGCGAACGTAAGCGCCGTTAGAATTCCGTCCGTTAAGCCTACTACCACAGCGAAGAGATACCGATCTAAAAAGAATTCGCGAGGTGCTTTCATCTGACCCTCGCGGGTCGATCAATCACTCGATCGCCACAGGAGAGTTCATCGATGCTATGGACTACTGCTCCCGTTGTTTCAATAGCTTTGATCAGGCGTTCATATTCGATGTGCTCACCTTCGACGGCCACATCCATTCCTACAGTCTCCATATCGATTTCAGTGACCGTAATGCTTAGCGCCTGAACCCCAGGTACTGCTTCTATTGCTGCAGCAATCTCCGGGATCGCCGGTCTTGCACGAGCCTTGTCAACATCCAAAACAATTCTTCTGACGTTCATAGAGTGTTTCGTTCTTGTCTACAGATGGACGAGTACCGTCCGAGGAACTCGTCTGAGGACATCCAGAGATGCAGTCTCATGGTGTACGCGTTTCCGGCAGCTTGTGAATATGAGAATTGAAGGTCCCAGGAGACAGCGCAACAGGTCTTCGTGATTGGTTTATACGATCAGGTAAGACGACCCAACAAAGAAAACGCATGCACCTTTGAATGTCTTCACGGCGTCTCCAACTCCAAGGGCGCTAAGTCGGCCGAAGGTAAAGAGACGTTCAAATAATGGGCGAGAGTTGGCGCGATACTGCGCATGTCGATCTTTCCCAAGTTCACTCCCTTGCGGATATTCGGTCCCATAATGAAAAAGGAAGCTTCAAGGTCGGGATTGTCGGGAGAGTAGCCATGACTTCCCCCAATCTTTGTTTCAGTGACCAGAGGTTGGTGAAACGACTTGTCGACCACGTAATTAGACTTCATATCGACCCAAAATGCCGCGGTGGGAGCACCACCTCGCGCGGCAATTCCTTTTTGATCCAGGATTTGCGCGATGCCATTCGTCGTGTTGGCAGTGAGACGGCTTAGAAGTTGAGCCACCTTGTCTTTCACCGTCTGATTGGCAGGATCTTTTAAGACAATGGCGGCGGACCCGCCGTCCACCCAAGGTACTGCGCTCCACTCGAGTACACGCGGTTCGGGCCAATCCACGGTCTTCGGATCAATTTTGATAAAACCTTCCTGTGCAAATGGCACCATGAGATGCAGGTGGTGATCTGTCCGGGTGAAGCCATGGTCAGACACAACGCATATCGCTGCGTCCGGGTGCCTGGAGCGCAGTGCGTCCTCCAATTCACCGATCATCTGATCGATCTGTTCGAGCGTCTCATTTGATTCCGGGCTAAATGGACCGGTTTGATGTTCGAGGTGATCGAGAGCGGCCAGATGAACCGTCATAAATTCTGGTTGCTTCGCACGGAGAATTTCTGCGGCATAACGAGTGCGCTGGCGATCGCCCGCCACTGCATTATTGAGGTCTGTTATATACGGTCCTAGTTTTTCTTGGAGTTCCGATAAAAGACCAGGAGTCGAGACAGTTCGAAGAAGTTTAAGATCGTCGGGTGTACCGGCGCGCCAGAATTCTGGAATCAAGTAACGAACGTCGTGCGCTCCCACGCTGACTGGCCAGCTTACGCTAGCGACTGTCATGCCCGCATGTGAAGCCGCCTCCCACAATGTCGGGACATGAATGTCCTGTGTGTACCAATACCAGCCGTCCAAGTTCTTATTCAATGGGTCGAACGTGGTGTTCAGAAAGATCCCGTGACGGGCGGGCCACACGCCAGTGAGAATCGTTGTATGGCTAGGATATGTGACGGTTGGCAAGGCGCCTCGCACTCCCGACGCATAAGAGCCTTCGGTGAGCATTTGAAGAAGATGTGGAATTTTGAGACCGTGCGCTGATGCTTGTGTCACATAGTCGGGACGCATGCCGTCAACCGAGATCAGCAAGAGCGCACGAAGGGACTCTGCATTTCCTCGACTGGCTACGCCGAGTGGAACTATTGATAAACAGATCAGAAACGCCAATAGGCGGACCGCCAAAGAGTGCTCGTTGTTCGATTCCATACGTTCGCTGCGTAGTGTCTGCATCACTTACTCAGGAGTGCAAGGGCCAAGATCAGGATGAGCAATGCACCAATCAGGGCATTGTAGAAATTGAGATAGCCCGATTGAAGCAGCCTGACCCCCCTAGCCAAAAAGCTCACAGTTCGCACGATGGGAGAGAACAGATAGGGACCAAAGAATGGAGCGACTTCCTGATTGAAGATGAGCCGTTTGACAAAGTAGGGAGCCTGATGATACTCCCTGGTCACATCGTGTGTGGGGCTGTAGATGAAACCGTAGAACGTGCGTAAGGCATTCGAAAAGGTGAGAGACGTCGTAGCGATTTCCGTTGCTATCTCGCGACGCCCTCCGTACCAGATTGGTGCACGACGAGGCGCAGCAGCTCTTCGTCCGAGCAGAACAAAGACGATAGGGACAATTGCCAATAACGGCAAAGCAATGACCAGCTTGGTGGGCGAGATGAATGCGAACTTGTTACTCAAAGGAACAAGCAGCAGTTGGTCGCGCATTTGGGTGGCGGCATCGGCTCCAAAGAGCGAAACGTCGGCGATGCCGAGAGTGTGCATCCACCACGGCATTCCCACCGCCAGGATAAGAACGCATAGTCCGAGGGTAAATACTGCTCCGCTGCGGGACCGAGAAATAGGCGTGGGGTCGTTCTGACCATCGCCTAGTAAGCCAATTCCAAAAAGTTTGACAAATGTGGCCAACGCTACCGCGGCAGTTAGAGCCGAGCCGGCAGCTGCCAAAGCGAGCGTCAATCTGCTGATAAGAGTGGTGGCTTGCGTCCCGACGAAGAGAGTTTGAAAGATATACCACTCGCTAACAAAACCGGCTTGTGGAGGCAAAGCAGCCAAGCTCATAGCAGCAAAAATCGCACCGACTCCATATGCAAGTGGACTTCGACGAAGCAGCCCTCTTTGACAGATCAGATAATCACCGTTGGACGCGAAGACGCCATCTGCAGTAAGGAAAAGGGCTCCCTTTGCGAGGCTGTGGCCAGCTAAATGCAGGAACGCGACGTTCCATGCGAGTGCCGCAAGGAGGGGACGAGAATTCGCCGATAACAGAAGAGAAACACCGAGTGTTGCGACCGCTACCGAAGCGTTCTCCGCCGAAGAAAAGCTCAACAGGCGGCGCCAATCTTCTTCTTGGAATGCATAAAAAATAGTAAGAATGGCGCTGAGGACGCCGACAAGAATGAAGACAATGGCTAAGCCCGTCGACCAGTCCCCCATCTTCGGAAGCCAAACAGATGCGCCGCGTTGGAGACCGAAGAAAGCGGCATTCAGGACGATGCCAGAGAAGATGACACCCGTGGCACCACTTCCGGATCCATAGGCGTTCGGAAACCACTCGAAGAATGGAAGCAAGCCGAGTTTAGCCCCAAATCCGATAAGTAGAAGGAGGCCCACGAAAAACGATGCCGACGAAGAAGGCATACTTCCGAATCCGGTGAATGAGAATGTGTTCGTGCGGCTGCCCAACAACAAGAAAGCCAGTATGAGGGCGACGGCTCCGACTTCCAATAAGGCCAGCATAAAAAGCGTCGGCCGCGAGGATCGAGCGTGAAGATGCTCGGCCAAAATCATGACAGCGCCGGCGAGACTCATCACTTCCCAGGCGATCAAAAAAGAGAGTGCATCCTGGAAGCCGAATACGCCGAGAGCACCTAAGAGCGCTAAGGCAGTTCCGGCCATCCAGTAGCGTTTATTGCGCCTGGCGCCACTTGCTGTGCCGAGTAAAGCCGCCGGAAGAGCGGCGATTGCCCCGAAGAGCAAAAGCCAAAGAGCCGACGCGTCGAGTTTATACGAAACGGGGATCTCGGCCAAATGGACGGGCAGGTAAAGAACTGGAATTCCGGCATTGAGACCGGCAAGGCAAAAGATAACGCTGATAACGCATCCGGATACTAGTCCGATTCGCGCCAGCAAGCCCGTGCGTTCGATCAACGCCAGCAAAAACGATGCGAACCACAGAAGTGCAGTCAGAATCAGCAAACTACTTAACAATCTGACCTCCGGCGACCTTTTGCTTGTCTCGATCGAGTAGTAGAAGTAAAGCCTGAATAATGGCCGCGGGATTAGGCGGACATCCAGGCAGGTAAACATCAACGTGCAAGAAGTCGTCGATGCCGTTTGCGCATGCATACCCTCCCGCGACTGCACCCCCGGAGACGGCGCAGGTTCCGGTTGCCATTACCCATCGTGGTTCGGGCATGGCCTGATACGTCTCGAGGAGCACATCCCGCATGGCGTAAGTCACGGGGCCAGTCACTAACAGAAGATCTGCAAAGCGTGGCGAAGGGGTAAAAAAAATGCCCAAGCGATGCAAGTTATAAAAGGGATTGTTCAATGCTTGCAGCTCGGACTCGCATCCATTGCAAGAACCGGCGTCCACATGACGAATATGGAGACTGCGTTTAAACGCACTTTTCACTTTCTCTCGTAACTCTTGCGCTGGCGCGGAGGAAAGCGCTTGGGTCCACTGGAGGTCTTCGCGACTACGAACGCCAAAAGCCCAGTCTTGCGACTTCTCCATCGCTCCGGTCGGACACGCTTCGGTGCAGAGTTGGCAGACAATGCACTTGCCGTAATCGATGGATAACGATTCCGAATCGATGCCATCGGTACGGACTTGAATCGCACCGGGAAGGCAAACATCGGCACACCCGCGGCAGCCGTCTGTGCAAGCCTCGGGATGAAATCGGGGGAAGCCTAGCAAACCTGATTGCCCATCAGCCTTCCCCTTCTCGGGCCATGAGCTCGTTGCCAAACCGTGACGAATTCCGTAGAGCGTCCAAATGGGCATAGGCTGTTTCGTTAGCGGTCGCACCCCGCCATAGTCAGGCCGAAACTTGCTTCGTTGATGGCGTAATCCATCATGTTCGTGTCGTGCACAGTGAACGGGAAAACGCGCCAATTGGAAAAAGATGGCGACTTCACTTTCACTCGCGCCAAGCGCCCGGGCCCAGTGAAATGTACGGCGTAGTAAATCGTTCCGCGAGGGCTCTCGGTCCAGCCAAGTCCTTCTGCACCTTGCCGGATCTTGACTTCGGCGCGAATAGATCCTACGGGCAATTGCGCAAGTGCCTGCTGAATGAGATCGATGCTGCTGTCGATTTCCTCCATGCGGACTTGCGCCCGTGCGTGTGCATCGCCATCTGTCTTCACCGGAACTCGCACATTCAAGAGTCCGTAAGCCGCGTAAGGGTGATCGCGCCGGAGATCGCGATCGATACCGGACGCTCTCTTGATAGGCCCGGTTGCCCCTTCGTCGAAGGCCACCTGTTGGGGAAGAGGGCCGGTTGTCATCAGCCGGTCAAGATGGCTGTTCGTCCGCTCCAATCCGACGGTATATCCGTCAATCTCGATCTTCAGTTCGTCAAGCTGACGGCCTAGTCCGCTAACATCAATGTCGCGCCGCAAACCTCCGGGCGTGAGGAGACTCCGTAAGAAGCGACTGCCGGTGAAAGCGGAATTGATTTGCTTGGCTCGCTCTTCGAGTAATTTGCCTTCGGCTTCTCCCACTTTTAGTGTGGTGGTGTGGCACAGGTGTCCGAGATAGTGAAGGTGATTATACAAGCGTTCCAGCTCTGCCAGAATTACGCGCAAATATTGTGCTCGTAGCGGAGCAACGCAGTCGCAACCCTCTTCAACTGCCTGACAAAACGCAAGCGAATGGGCGACGCTTCCGACGCCCGAAACCCGTTCCGCTAGCAACACGCCCATGTCAGGCGTCAATCCTTCGAATCGCTTTTCCATTCCTCTGTGTTTGAAGAAAAGTTGTGGGTGGCAATGAAGAATGGCTTCGCCGACGTAGTAGAAAACAATCTGCGCCGTCTCTAATACATCCGCGCGAATGGGACCGAATGGTAACCGCTGTACGTCTTGGCCTTGTATCTCAGGAAGCCGCCACACAGATGGCACGAAAGGCATTACTTCTGCCGGTTGATAGCGCGGGTCCAAAGGCGGAAACGGCGGCGTTGCGCCTTCATGCAGGACAAGCGGGTAAGGCTCGGGGCTGTCCTCGAACTCAACTCCGAATAAATCTCGAATCTCTCGCTCGTACCATCCCAGAAGCGGAGAGACCGCTGCGAGCGATGGAAGGTGGGTGGTTAAAGATGGCAAAGCGCACCGGAATGTGAGGAAAGGCTCATGGGGACCTTGGTCGGCAAGATAAAGGATTTCGGGAGCTGCATCGGGCTCGGGGTACCAGGCGTAGGCCATTTGCATGCGGCCACCTTTGCGCAGCACTTCTTTGCAGGCAGCCGGCAAATCGGCAGGGTTAATCCTTTGTTCTACTGTGGCGCTCATGGCAACTTTCCTCCGAGTTCTGCAGCCATTTGCGTGAAAGCATTCCAAATTGCATTGGGCCACCATAGGCCAAAAACCAATAATGGGATGAACGCCAACCACATCGGCAGTCCTCGCCATATTTTTCCGGGCAGCGGGTTGATAGGCACATCGGACCTTCCGGAGAAATACATTCGGCGGAAATGGGCTAAGAAGCTGACAAACACGACGATCAGAAATACGGCAAAAATAAAGACAGCCCAGCGATAACCGGCCATTCCGGCGCGAAGGATTGTAAACTCGCTGAGGAATAGACCAAATGGTGGGGCTCCCGCGATCGCAACCGCCCCGGCCAGCCACAGGCACCCAGTCACAGGAAAAGTTTTCAGCATTCGCCTCATTCCGCTCATCTCCTTGGTTTGGTAGCCCCGCATCGCATTTCCTGCGCCAAAGAACATCAGGGACTTGTTCAGCGAGTGATTCAACATGTGATAGAGCGTTCCCGCAATGCCCAGAACTCCACCGAAGCCGAGCCCGAGCGCCTGCACTCCGAGGTGTTCGACGCTGGAATAGGCCATTAACCGTTTCACGCCGGTTTGGCGGGTTATGAAAAGCCCCGCTATCACAAAAGACAGAATTCCGAAAGCCACGACTGCTGCATGAGCGAAGCTGCCGACCGAAGTTCCACTTACAATCGCCAGAAACCTGGCGATGCCCATCATTGCCGTATTCAGTAACGCACCGGAGAGCATTGCCGATACAGGCGCGGGGGACTCGCTATGGGCATCAGGTAACCAGGTATGCATCGGCACCAGACCTGCCTTTGTACCGTATCCGACCAGGACGAGGAGAAACGAAACACTCAGCAATGGAGGATAGATCTTGGGAGCGGCAGATTGTAGAACGGCCCACGTCATTTCGTACGTCGAGCCGAGAACAAACGAGCCGCCCCAATAGAGCAGTACCGTACCTAATAACGCGAGACTAATGCCAGCCGAAACGACTACGATGTATTTCCAGGCGGCTTCCGTGCTCTCCGCTTCCAACTCAAACCCAACGAGAAAAGTGCTGATCAGCGTCGTCAATTCGATGGCGATCCAATAGACACCGATATTGTTCATGACGCAAGCAGCGAGCATAGTGAGCGCGAATCCGGAGAACAGAGCATAAAACCGAGGCAGGCGCTTGTCTTCATTCAGAAGGCGCATATAGCCGATCGCATAGAGTGTCGAGAGCAGATAAACAACCGCCACGCATAGCATCACCCATGCTCCGAAATCGTTGACGATTATGTAATTCCACAAATAGATCGAGGTGTGACGGTACGACAACACCAGAACAGGAACGGCTGCACACAGCACGAGAATGCTTGCTGCCAAAGTGACGTATTCTGCAACTCGCGGATTGCGCGCGATCAGAGATATCAGACCTGCTACAAGCGGCGCGAGAAAGAGGATCAGGAGCAGTAGTTCTAGCACGCTTAACCCACCAATCGCTTCATTTGCCGGCTGCTGGTCGCTCCGACATGAACAAGCAAGTAACGGACAAGAACACCGAAGCAGGCCACGACCACCAGAAGGTCAAATAAGATGACAATCTCAATCAACGTCGGCATTCCCGGTACCAAAATTTGAGATCCAAGAAATATTCCGTTTTCGAGTACCAGCAATCCCAGAATTTGGCTGATTGCCTCATCTCTTACAGCAAGCATGAGGTAGCCCAGCAGCTTCATCGAAATCATGATGGTGAGAGCAAGCACGGCTACGCGTCCTGCCGTACTGGTGTCGCGGCTCATATGATTCGCAATGACGAATGCAAACATGACCGCAATTGCTCCGATGACAAGGCTGGAACTCGGTTGCAGGATGGTATGAATTTCGCGCTTCACGTTCAGCCGACTGACGATGCGCATCAGCAGATAGGGAAGCACTAAACCCCGGAAGAGAATCGTCAGAACGGCGATGCCATATAGCTCGCGATAGTGCCCAAAGAAGCCTACCGTTGCAGACAACCCTGCAATCAACCAAGACTCGGCGGCAAAAGCGAAGACATAATTCTTCAGCCAATGTGACCCGAGCATCACGAACGCGAGAACCAAACTTACGATTGCCAGCAAGCTGAAGATGGATGCTTGAAGCGGATTCACGTTGGTCAGAAACATGAGTGCACCTCAAATAAGTTGGTTCGACACGATTGCCAGTACCGCAAAAAGAAAACCAGCTGCGAGCGGTTCTTGATAACGGAAGAAACGCAGCCTGGATTGAACGGTCTCCACGACCACAACGGCCAGCGCGACGAGCAAGAATTTCAAAAGGAGAGCAATAACAGAACCAAGTTGGCCTAAGTAAGAACCGATTTGCGAAAGCCCCCACGGCAACAAAAACACGTTGCAAAAAATTGTGTATAGGATGAACTGCTTCATCATGGAAGCCCACTTCAGCAACGCCAGAAGCGGTCCGGAATATTCGAGTATCCGGGCTTCATCGATCATGTAGATTTCTAGGTGAGTGCTCGAATGGATGGGCAACCTGTCCGTCTCCACGAGGAGCAGAGCAAAAAATGCCAGCACCAGGAAGAGGTGCGCAGGGCTCCAGTAGACGGAGAGGTCTTTTAACAGCAAATGATTTACCACAAACGGCAACATGGCTTTCGCCAGGAGGCTGATGCCGACAAGAACGAGAATAAGAATGGGTTCGGCAAGGATGCTCAACATGACGGATCGGCTCGAGCCGATCCCCCCGAACACACTGCCGGAATCGAGTCCTGCCAGCATGATTGCGAACGAGCCTAGAGTTAGTACGAGCCCGCCGCCCAGAATGTCTGCCATGTCCGATTGCGGCAAGGGACGGTCTGTTAGAACGGGAATTAGAATGGGCACCGTCAACATCGCCGTGAAAGCGACGATCGGCGCACAAAAATAGATCCACGATGCAGATTCGGGATATACCAGTTGCTTATGGAACAATTTCCAAAGATCGCGATACGGTTGGAGAAAGCTCGGCCCGCGACTGCGCTGAACGCGTTCTTCGACGCGCAGAATAAAACCTTGTAAAAGTGGGCCCAAAAGAAGGACACACAGTACCTGAAACACCTGCAGAACGATGTCTTTTAGCACTATGTCGCCTCCAGATCTGGAGGAACTGTAAGACGTGCAGCAGATCTATTGTGGGGAGTAAAGCGGCTGTTTGGCGGTGACATCTAAACTCCTACGTCTCGGTATCGAGTTGTAGGAGTTATCAGCCTGGGAGGCGGTTTAGGTGGACTCCATCACCTATACGGCTTTATAAGCCCGCATTTTTAGCTTGCTCCCGACAGTACGTTTTGTCAAGTGCCAAAGAAGCATCGCTCGAAGAGCAAAGGGGTTAAACGATAGTTCAGAGTAGCCGCGGACGTCCCCCCAACCCAGCAGCATGATATAAAACGTACAAAGCACTCTAGCGGTGGAGTTCGCCATCGCCGATTCGTCGGCCAATGACTCCTACAGAATCCACATGTAGGAGAGCAGTGTCTGCGAAACAAGAACTGTCCATCCATTTCTGTTCGTCCATCTCAAAAATTCAAGCCGTTCCTGTCTCTTAGCTGCGCGCCGCCCCTCGGACTTCATGACCGCGGGTAGCGGTATGACCAAGGGCGGCCCGGTCGCGGACGCAGCAAATACTGCGCGGAAGAACGCTCTCCAATTTGTTCTCACTGTCGGCGTGCTCAGCTTCTTTGCGGACTTTACCTACGAAGGCTCACGAAGCATGGTTGGCCCGTATTTGGCTCTGCTTGGTGCGGGCGCGGCTGGCATTTCCATTGTCACTGGATTTGGAGAATTCGTTGGCTATGGCTTGCGGCTCTTTTCCGGGCCGCTGGCCGACAAGACGGGAAAATTCTGGCCGATCACGATTGCTGGCTACGTCGTTCAAATGTCTTCAGTGCCCGTTCTGGCGCTTACAAGATCGTGGAAAATTGCCGCCCTGTTCGTCGTTCTGGAACGCGTCGGGAAGGCGATTCGTAATCCGCCACGCGATGTAATGCTCTCGCATGCTGGAAAGCAGATTGGACGAGGGGCGTTTGGCGTCCACGAGGCATTCGATCAACTCGGCGCATTGATTGGGCCCCTGCTAGTCGCCTTTATTATTGCCGGTCACGGTAGTTACCAGTTCGCGTTTGGCCTGCTGCTTATCCCAGGATTAGCTTGTATCGGGATATTTTCCTCGCACGTTGGCGGTATCCAAAGCCTAAAGACATGGAGGTCGACGTTCCCACCGTCGACGCAGCGGGGATTCCGATGAGTTTTTGGCTCTATTTGCTCGCTGCAGGACTCGTCGCAGCGGGATTTATCGACTATCCGCTAATTGCGTATCATCTACAGCGCACGTCGATAGTCTCTAGGGATTTGATTCCCGTGTTTTATGCCGTTGCCATGGGTGTTAGCGGACTCGGTTCGCTTCTACTTGGTCGCCTCTATGATCGGGCCGGATTCTCGATTCTAGTTTTTCTGACAGCGGTAACGGCCTTTTTTGCTCCACTACTTTTCTTGGGCAAGTTTTGGATTGCGCTCATCGGTGCAGCGTTGTGGGGTTTAGGAATGGGCGTACAGGAATCGCTCATTCCAGCAGCGGTGGCAACCATGGTTCCGACTGAGCGGCGCGCGTCCGCGTACGGACTGTTCACTACCGGATACGGAATGTTTTGGTTTTTAGGGAGTGTCGTGATCGGATTTCTGTATCAATGCTCAGTCCATGCAATGGTCACGTTGTGTGTTGTGCTGGAACTGTCCGCGATTCCGATCTTTGTTGCTGTACGTCGCCTATCCCGAAGAGACAGGCAATTAGGTTCTGCCGGTTTCAAAGTCAAAACCGGATTGCGTGCATGAGGATCTCTCTTAGATCTCCAATATCTACGAACGATGGCCAGGAGAAGTTCAGAAAACGCTGCGTCAATCAGAATTCATCAGTAACACAGCCCAGGCTGGCGCTCTTTACGAAATGAATGTATTTCGCCAGGGTTCCTCGGGTTGCTTTGTACGCAGGCATCTTCCAGTTTCGTTTTCGATCGGCCAATTCTCCGGTGGATAAATCCACTTCAATCTTATTCCGCTCTGCGTCAATGATGATGCGATCGCCGTTGCGAAGTAGCGCAATGGGGCCGCCGTCTTGTGCCTCCGGAGTGATATGCCCGACGATGAACCCATGTGATCCTCCCGAGAAACGTCCGTCCGTCATGAGAGCGACGTCTTTTGCCAGACCGGCTCCCACGATCGCAGAAGTCGGCGTCAACATTTCCGGCATACCAGGACCGCCCTTTGGACCCTCATAACGAATGACAATCGCGTCTCCCTTTTGAATTTCGCGTCGCTCAAGCGCATGAAGCATCTGTTCTTCCGAGTCATAGACCTTGGCCGGCCCAGAGAATTTCAGGCCCTCTTTACCGGTGATTTTCGCGACTGCCCCTTCGGGTGCAAGATTGCCCTTCAAAATTTGAATGTGCCCAGTTGCCTTGAGCGGATGGTCTAACGACCTTACAACCTCCTGTCCCTCCAGCAATCCGGGGAGGCTATAGAGATTTTCGCGGAGGGTTTTACCTGTTACAGTCATGCAATCTCCGTTGAGAAACCCAGCGGAAAGCAAGAGTTTCATAACGGCAGGTATGCCACCGACATTGTGCAGATCCTCCATTACAAACGGACCGCTCGGTTTGAAATCGGCTAAAAGAGGAACACGCGAACTTACCGCTTGAAAATCATCTATCGCGAGTGGAACACCGACTGTGCGGGCAATGGCTATGAGATGTAAGACTGCGTTCGTGGACCCTCCTAAAACGGTCACCAATGTCATTGCATTCTCGAATGCCTCGCGGGTCATAATGTCACGAGGTTTCAGATCCGCTTCCAGCAGGCTCTTGATGGCCTCTCCAGCGCGGAGACATTCTTGCACCTTCAGTGGATCCTCTGCCGGCGTGGAGGAGCTATATGGAAGAGACATACCTAAAGCTTCGATTGCTGAGGCCATCGTGTTGGCGGTGTACATGCCACCACAAGCTCCCGCACCGGGACAGGAATGGCGGACGATTTCTCGGCGTTGCTCTTCTTCGATCTTGCCCCCGAGATATTCTCCGTAGCTTTGAAAAGCCGATACGATATCCAGCTTTTGACCGTTTAGATGTCCAGGTCTTATAGTCCCTCCATAAATCATCAGCGACGGGCGATTTAGCCTTGCCATTGCCATAACGCAACCGGGCATGTTTTTATCGCAGCCGGGAATTGAAATATTAGCGTCGTACCACTGGGCCGCCATAACCGTTTCAACTGAGTCCGCAATGATTTCGCGCGATTGAAGTGAGAAGCTCATCCCGTCCGTTCCCATGGAGATGCCGTCACTGACACCAATCGTGTTGAATCGCATCCCAACAAGCCCAGCGGCTGCAACGCCCTGCTTGACCGCTTCGGCCAGGTCCAAAAGATGCATATTGCAAGGATTGCCTTCGAACCAAACGCTTGCGATGCCAATCTGCGGCTTGTTCATGTCGTGCTCGCCGAGACCGGTGGCATAGAGCATCGCCTGCGATGCGCCCTGTGATTTGGCTTGTGTAATGACCGAACTGTATTTGTTTAATTCGTGAGCCATGTAGATTCGCTTTCTTGCGATCCTCAGTATAAGATCCTCGCCTTTAACTGAGAAAGAACGGGTTCGTCTACACACCGCTTGACAGTTGTGGAGAGTAAGTAATAGCTTGGAAGAAGTGGCGTTGGAGTTCGCCCCAACCGCCGGCCTCTCGCTTGGCAAATGACTCCTACACGGGCTTGATCCGCGCAGGTGGCATATTGCTTGATTTCCTTCTGAGCAGCGCCCATCAAGCACGTTCAAAAGTGCTGGAGGGAGTCTGTGGCGAAACAAACTGGAAGAGTTCACGATTGCTCAATCGAAGCGCAAGAAGAGCCGTTTTCGTATGCCGTGGAATTTGAAAATGGCGGGTTGATCTGTCAGGGGGAAGGCCGTCCAACCTGCACGTTTATTGTGCATGACGAACGTTCGTGGTTAAGGCTTCAACGGAGCGACCCGTACCAAATCGCACGGGCATTTATCGCATCCAAATTCGCTGTTGAAGGAGATCTGGTCGAGGCCATAAAGATTTATCGGTCCGTTTTGAATCGCCACCCTGGATTCTCACTCAATACCGTCGCTATTTACCTATGGCATCTGCTTGGTTCGGTCCTCCGTCGCGGCTCCTCAGCCCAAGACGTGAAATTCCATTACGATCGCTCCAATGAGTTTTACCGCCTCTTTTTGGATTCACGGATGGTGTATTCTTGTGCCTATTTCAAGACGAAGGACACGCCTCTTGATGCAGCTCAACTTGCGAAATTGGAACACATTTGCCGAAAGCTGCGGCTGTACCCGGGGGATCGTTTTTTGGATGTCGGCTGCGGATGGGGATCGTTGGTCCTGCATAGCGCCAGTCAGTATGGGACTTTTAGCACGGGCTGTACTTTGAGCTCGGAACAGCGCTTCAGGGCTGTAACAGAAGCCGAGCGACAGAATCTAAGCACTCGCGCGAAAATCTTGGAATGTGATTATCGCGACGTTATCGGTAAGTTCGACAAGATTGCGTCCATTGGAATGTTTGAGCATGTCGGCCGGAGAGACCTTCACACTTATTTCGAAAAGATGCACATGCTTCTGGCCGATGGAGGCCTTTTCCTGAACCACGGGATTGTTCGTCCGCAACAGGTGCGATCTGGCCCCGAAGCGTTATTCCTGGCCCGCCACGTCTTTCCGGGAGGCGAACTGGTTCGTCTCACAGACGTGATTGAGAGCGCCGAAAATGCTGGATTTGAGGTTTTTGATATCGAGAATCTCAGACCCCACTACGCTCTGACGTGCAGAGCATGGGTGAATCGCCTTTGCACTCATCGCGATGAATGCCTGCAATACATTGATGTCGAACTGTATCAGACTTGGCTATTGTATTTGGCTGCGTCGGCGGCGAGCTTCGAAGCTGGCGATACGGAAATTCATCAAGCACTATTCGTCAAGCGTGGTGAGAAGCGCCCCCTTACCCGCGATTACATTTACCTCTAGCAACACACACCCATGTCTTTTCGACCGCTTGCTTCGAGCTGGTCTACTCACGCGCCCTGAATGCCTATGCGAGCCGCGGTCTTGATTACTTGCGCAGGCGCTCCGGTCTCTAGCGTCGCGATCAAACCGTCAACGACGTTCTTCGCCAGTGGTAAAGACTTTATCTTCTGGATGGTCTGCTGATAAGGATAGGCAACTGCATGAAATTGAATCGAGCCATCTTCCCAAGTGGCGAAACACGCGTGTGGCGCACCGGTTTTCGGCTGTCCAACACTGCCGGGGTTCAAAATAGTGCGTCCGAAAATGTCTGCCGAAACTGAAGATGAGTGTGGCCCACCAGTAAACAACCCGGCGGAACAGCATGCACTTCTTTTTCCCAACTTTGCGCTTCGGGCGGACAATACGCGAACAAGGGATCGGTCGGAGCAGCATGGCACAAGTAGAATCGACTGCCGTGTATTTCGGAGCTGATGCTGAGCGGCAACGCTCGGAGATACTCTTTCTCCTCGCCCGTCAGGATTTGTTGCGTGATACGCCCCATTTCTGCGGCCATTTCTTTATAGGGTTCGGAGCAGCGTGGATCGGTATTAAAACCGATTGCATGATCGTGATTGCCACGAATAACATACGTAGCATGCTGCCGAACAAAGTCGATGACCTCGGTTGGATTAGGGCCGTAATTCACCAAGTCTCCTAAAACCCATAACTGGTCGTAATTTCGCGGAAGTACAGAAAGGGCCTCCGCGTTTCCGTGCAGATCAGAGATAATCAGGATCTTCATCGCTCGTACCTTTCATCACCAAACGATTTGCATATCCGGATCTCTTCTGTCCGGGCGGGCAGGTGTCGAGCAATAAAACCACGATCCCAAGAAGCTGGAATTTGAGAAATTTAAGACGGGCGCATGCGCTCGATGATAAAGAGCGGCGTTTCTCAAGGCCGATGAAGACACCCACTTGGCTCCAGAAAGAGATCAGTAGGAGTCATCTTCCCCACGCGGGGCGGTTAATGGCGAAACTCCAACGCCGCTTCAATTATGAACGAAAACACGCCGTCCAACAAGCCCGAAGCGTCACGGAAGCCGTGGACCATATGCATTCAACTTTTGCAGTCTTGCTCTTTATTAAGATTCCAACCCAGCGAAACGCCACGTTGTGAAACTAGGTATTCAGCGGCGCGACCTAGCAGGCCGCTGTGCTGATTGCTTTCGGGAGACAAATCACGTAAGAGATGCCGCAAAGCAGCTTTCAATTCGGATGTTCTTCTCTCCAACAGCTGGTCGATTATCTTTCGCACCGGTGCAGGAGCCTCGCTCCTCAACCCAACTCCGTGAGGCAAACAAACTGTCCCTTGCTTCGATATCCATTCCAGAACCGACTTTCTTTCCAACCCCGCAATCAATTCTTGTGTTCGTAGAATCTGCTCCTGCTCCAGCCGTATACAAATCGAACACTCGTGACGAGGCGTGTCAGGTAAATGTTCAAGCAAGGATAGAAAAATTCGCGTCGCCGACTCGGTTTTTCGGACTGCCGCAATGGCCCAAGCATGGGCATTGCAGAGATAAAGGAATTCAGTGATGTCTCCTTCCTGTACCAATTTGGTCTGCAGATTCTTCAAAAGAACGCATATTGGGCAGCCAGGTTCCCCCAAAGCTTGAAGAACCGAATCGTATTGCTTGATTTCATGAGCTCTCACGATGCGACGGCTCCCATGTCGTTACTCCCGACGATGTAACTGTGCCCCAACACCGAGGATCCCTTCTAGCCTCCTGCAGATATATGTTCTAGGAGGTTGGCCACGTCATCACAGCGATCTGCAATTCTTTCTGCACTTTCGACAATCTCTTTGATTTTCACAACGGTAATTGCATTCTGTTCACTTTTGAAGATCGTCCGTAGCAGCTGTCTTTCGAGAAGATCAGCGTTTCTCTCCAAGTCAGTAATCGCAAGGCAACTCTTAGTGACCGACCGTTTGTGGATGATATCTTCAATCGCGTTCTGTAGAACCGCGCAGGACTCGTAAACAATTTGACCAAAACATGCGAACTGGGAAGGCAACGGATCGATCTTGTATATGGCGATGCGAAAGGTTGTATCCTCAATCGCATCGAGAACATCATCTAACGTGCTCGCTAACGCTTTGACATCAGAGGGATCGAAGGGCGTCAAGAATGTCTTACAGAGTTGCTGATTGATCTTCTGAACAATGCAATCTCCCTGTTCTTCCAAACTCTTCATTTCGATTGACGCTGCGTATACTGCTTCGGATCCCGATCCCGAAGTTACTCCCATTGCAAAAAGTTCGGAAGCTTGGCGAAGCAATGTAGTAATGCGCCGAAACAACAGGAAGAAAGTATTGTCGACCGGCAGCAGATTCATTGGCAACCTATGCCGCCGACGATATCGGCTTCCAGAGCGAGATGGCTGTCATCGACCGACACCTCTCGCCGTATTTCGTTCACGATTGTTCGCCTCGAAGCGAGGTTTACTGAATGTAAAACGTTCTGCTACGAACAGAAGGTGTGGAATCGAAGATCTTGTTTGCATACTCCTACAGTGATCCTGCTTGTAGGAGTTATTGGCGCCGTGAGGCAGCGTAGAGCGAACTCCACCGCTTTTTTGAGATTACGCCCGAATGGGCCTCACACGCAAGAGGAGATTATCTCTGAACCGCTGTTCTGGCTGTTCGCACAATCGACTGCACGCCGGCAAAGCGAGCTGCATTCCCGAGTTCCTCCTCGATTCTTAGTAGCTGATTGTATTTTGCCATTCGATCAGAACGGCTGGCCGACCCTGTCTTTATCTGTCCGGATCCTGTCGCAACGGTGAAATCTGCAATAAAGGCATCCTCTGTCTCGCCAGAGCGGTGAGACACAACGGTCGCGTATCCCGCTTCCCCAGCCTTCTGCATCGCGAGTCTTGTCTCCGTGATGGTCCCAATTTGATTCAGCTTGATCAATATGGCATTCGCGATTCCAGCGTCAATGCCCTTTGCAAGGATCGCCGGATTCGTTACGAAGATGTCGTCCCCGATGAGTTGAATCGTTTCGCCTAATTCTCCCGTTAGCTGCTTCCAGCCCTCCCAGTCGTGTTCCGACATTCCATCTTCCAGAGAAATGATTGGATACTGGCGAACCCAACTCGACCAAAGCTTCACCATGTCCTCAGGCGAGTGGCGGCTTCGATCGGACTTTTGGAACACGTACTGCCGCGCAGCCCGATCAAAGAATTCGCTTGCAGCAGGATCTATTGCAAGCCAGACGTCCTCGCCCGGTTTCAGTTTTGACTGGACAACCGCTTCCAAAAGCAATTCGACCGCCTCCTCGTTCGATTTCAGTGAGGGCGCAAACCCACCTTCATCTCCAACAGCCGTCGAATAGCCCTCTAATTGAAGAATGCGCTTGAGAGTGTGGAAGACCTCAACTCCCATTCTCAGCGCTTCGGCAAAATTCGGCGCACCACTCGGAACGATCAAAAACTCTTGGAAGTCGATCGAGTTATTTGCATGAACACCGCCGTTCAGAACATTCATGAAGGGAACGGGTAATAGCGTTGCGAATGATCCTCCCAAATACCGATACAGCGGCTCGTGGCGCGCCGCGGCCGCGGACCTGGCGACAGCCATGGACACTGCGAGAATTGCATTCGCACCCAACTTTCGCTTGTGAGGCGTTCCATCTAGCTGGATCAGGATTTCATCGATGGCTTGCTGATCTTCTGCATTCTCCCCTCGAACGGCGCGCGCAATCTGATCGAGGATGTTTGCGACTGCCTGGAGGGTGCCCTTGCCGTTGTACCGGGATGCGTCACCGTCACGCAGCTCAATCGCTTCTAATTCACCCGTAGATGCACCTGACGGGACGGCCGCCCGCCCTACTTCGCCTCCCTCGAGCACGACATCCGCTTCGACAGTAGGATTCCCACGTGAATCCAGAATTTCGCGGGCAATCACCTTCACGATTTTTGACATATAGTTTCGAAATGCTTCCTCATCTTCAAAAAAGAAAAGCTCCTACCTGCACAGCAAGTAGGAGCTATTAGCTTCGGGGACATCCCGAAACGGTTATCGGTGAGCGTCCATCACCGGTTGAATCGTACGTCCTTGAGCATAGTGATTTTCTCGCATCGAAATCAAGAGCCTCTGTCCCGTTGTTGCTATTGAGGCGTGCGGCGATATAATCTGGATTGGGCGGTGGAGTTCGCCGTTGCCTGCCGCGTCCCGCGGCCAATGACTCCTACAACGAGAGAATTCGTATGTGGCGAGTTTTGCGCAAAGCTCCGCGTTCCTGCAATAAAGGCCCTCGAACCGCTTTACTCCCCTTCAGGAACTCCTCCGATTGGTCTGTTCGCACTCTGATCGCGACCCAATCACGGCGCGTGCTCCACCATTACCGCTCCCTTTGCAAACGAAAGGAGATTTCTCTCTATGCTCCCTAGAGGCACTGCCCAGAAGGTGACCATCTATCTGAATCAGGACACCAGAGCCCACATTGAGCCCCTCTGGTCGACGGTTCTAAATTTTCTGCGTTCCAGGCATGTTGCCGGAGCAACCGTCTTGTGGGCAGACATGGGATTCGGAAGTCACGAGCAATTTCATAATCCACGTTCGGAATACGCTGGCGAGCACCGGCCGATCCGCATCGAGTTCATCGAGACAGTTGCGCGCATCGAAGAAGTCTTGCCGACGCTCTATGAGATGGTCACGGATGGTCTGATTACCGTTCAAGAGGTGACCGTCATCAAATCGATTTCAAAGGACAAGAAGCACGAACAAATAGATCCGGCGTCACTCCGGAAAACTATCGTCGTTCCGGCCAAGCTAATACGAATTTATTTGGGAGAGGCGGACAAGTTCAAAGATGAACCCTTGCACGAGGCGATCCTAAAAAAGCTTCGCATGATGGAGTTCTCCGGAGCCACTGTGTATCGCGGGATTCTCGGCTACGGCGCGAAACGTCACACGCACAAGGCCGGCCGGTTTCACCTTTCGCACGATTGTCCGATCATGATTTCTGTCATCGAAAAGCCTGAACGAGTTGGAGAACTCGTTCAAGTGGTGGCGTCGATGTTGCAGGACGGAATTATCGTGACCTCTGACGTAGAACTGCACCAGATCATACATGAAATTCCTGGAAAGGAAACAACAACCTATGAACAGCCGACCCGGTAAGCTGCTCCGTGTCTATGTGAACGAGCAGGACCAGTACAATGGAAAGCCTTTGTACGAAGCCATTGTCGCCCGATGCCAAGAGTTGCAATTGGCAGGCGTTACCGTCTTTCGCGGCCTCGAGGGATTCGGCGAAACAGCGGAACTTCACCGCCCACACCTGTTTGGTCACGATCAGCCGATTGTGATCACGGTCATTGAAACCCCGGATAAGGCAGCTCAGGCGCTTCCGGCTTTGCAGCAAATGATGGGAAGCGGAGTCATCGCTGTAACCGATGTCGACGTGACGGTTGTAGCAAAGGGTACAGCTTCTCCTCTCGTGTAATTCGAGTGGGACACCCAAACTCATGGCACAGCTCGTGGAAAATTGTTTGGCGACCCGAAGCAACAAGCAGTCCTCTGCTGGCCTAAATCGCCAAAAGGCATTCGCAGAGCTGCCGTTGTTCGAACGTGATAGGGAACTGAACAAACTGCTACAGCATGCAATGCAAACCAAGTCTTTTCTTGTTTGCGGTGTTCCCGGTTCAGGAAAGACGCGGTTGCTCTTCGAGGCTGAAGAAAAGCTAGTCAACGCCGGCAAAAACGTTCTGTATATCCCGTTCGTCCAGCCGTTGCATGCGTTTCTCGCCAGCCTGGCTGTGCGCCTGGGTTTTGGCTCGACTGCCCAATCGAGTGTTGTTCTTCGCGGCCTTTTATGGAAAAAGCTGGAAACAGAACCTCGGATCATTCTGGTCGATGACATCTCCGAGGCAAGTACCTCGTTCTATCGATTCTTTGAACGCCTCCTATATCATCCTGGCTTTACTTTGATCGGAAGCGCTCTGAATCCTCACGTACTTGGATCACTCCATCGCGTGTTCTGGAATCAGCAGGCAATCGTATCTTTGCGGCTCCTGAGTAAAGCTGCTGCCAGTTCACTTGCAGATGTTGCCATCCGCCTCTTTGTTCCTGACCTGCCTGATGCGGCGAACTTTCGAGACCAGGTCCTCCAGGCCGCTCGCGGCAACCCTGGCCGCATTGTAGGAATGTGCATGCGTGCGGCAGACCCTGCCTACCGGAACGGGGATCGCGTGCGCTTTGCCGCCTTAAATATCGACTCGTTCACGCGGTTGCTCTCATGAAGGATTCTTCTGAAAGACTCACAGAACGTTTTAATGAACCTCAGCAGCGACGTTTACTTGCGAGTGCCAGCTATATCGACAAGCTCTTATTAGACATCGACCAAATCCTTTCCGCGTCGACGTCTGGAGGTTTCCCGAAGTACAGAAATCCCTTGGCCCCGGTGCAGGTGCGGGTGGTTCGAGACTACATTAAAAGGCTGCGCCAGCAAATCGTGCGCGTTCTTGCAGATTTAGATGTAGGTCTTCCAGAGCCGCGGTTCGACTCCACGTTCTCAATCAAAGTAACCCTTCAGTTCATCGAGGTTGCACTGGAGGAAATAGCTCCGCGCCGTTTGATTGGCTATGGCCAAGTCCCCGAATCACTCGTCAGTCCTCTCGCAGGTGGAATTCAGGAGATGAAGGGCATAGTCCGGCAGATGAACTCTTACCTGAATCAACGCGTCGAGTCCGATCTGTCGAACCGGCTGCTTCAAATCGGCGATGCCGGCGAAGACGGCCGCCTGCTCAGAAGCTTGGGTGACATTTTGGATCGCTACAGCTTCGTTGAGTTTCGCGCACCATTGGCGCAATTGGTCGATAAAATTCAGTCTCCCAGCTACGAGATCGCCTTTTTCGGTCGGGTTAGTACCGGCAAATCCTCTCTCCTGAACTCAATAATTGGCGTTTCTTTGCTTCCGGTGGGTGTGACGCCCATAACCGCCGTGCCTACCCGAATAAAGAACGGCCCCGCCTCGAAACTCTTTGTGTGGAAAGCCGAGGGCGGACTCGCGACATATTCTGTCGACCAATTGGCTGAATTCGTTACCGAGACAAGGAATCCGGGAAATGAGAAACGGGTGACACGCCTCATCGTGGAAGTACCTCTACCGTTGCTGCCGCAAGAGGTCACCTTAGTCGATACTCCGGGCCTCGGCTCGTTGGCCGTGGAGGGCGGTGCGGAGACACTCGCATACTTGCCGCGTTGTGATTTGGGCGTTGTTTTAGTTGACGCGACTTCCAATTTACAGGCGGACGATGTCGGCACGATCGATGCCCTACGAGCCGCCTCGGTCCCCGCACTCGTTGTCCTGAGCAAAGTGGATCTTGTTCCCTCAAACGATCGCCAACAGCTCCTTGACTATACGCGCATGCAGCTCGCTCGCCAGATCGGGTTAGAAATCGATGTGGCACCTCTCAGTAGTCAGCCCGATTTCAGATCGTTACTGGAAGAATGGATCACGAATCAATTGAAGCCGCGCATGGCTGACGCTCAGCAACTGGCTCGCGAGTCAAATCACCGTAAGATTCGATCTTTGGGTAAGCGAATTCTGCATGCGCTAGAGATGTCGATGAAAACGGCCGGTACTCCTTCGACCGAGTCGCTTCAGCAAATTAGAAAAGCGGAGACAGAGCTCCGTCAGGCAGCAAGCTTGATCGAACGCACCCGCGAAAAATGCTTTGAACTGACGGATGGCCTTCGTGATCTTGGCGAGCAAGCATTGGATTGGCTCGCAGCGGAAGCAACCGAATTCTGGCGCCAAGCAGCCGCAGCAGAACCACTGGATCAGACTTGGCTTGATAGGAAGATCATTCAGCTCGCGCAGTCCGAGGCAGAACGCATTGCTAGCCTGTTGCAAGAGACCGCGCAACAGCTCACAGCAGCTCTAAACTTAGCTGCTTCCGTTTTTAGTACAGGTGCGCGAGAAGACCGGTTCAGCCTCGCAGATCTCATCAAGGAGATGCCTCCCGCGGAGTTCATCTCGAGTCCGGCACGCTACAAAAGGCCTCAATTATTCTCGCTATCTTTGGCGTTGGCGCAACGCTCGGTTCGTCGCGAAATTGCAAGCCGTGCCGGAGTATCGATCCGTGAATTCTTTACCTCTTACGGACGCAGTTTGGAGGTCTGGGTGCGTGGCATGCTGGACGGTCTTGGTCACGAATTTGAATCCCATGCAGACGCCTTTCGGGCGCACATCCAAAGGGTAACCGCCGATGCGACAGCGCCGGCAGTTTCGCAGGAACGCGTTCACGAGGATCTTGCGTTTTTGAGGGACCAACTTGGGTACGAAGAAGAACATGAGCTTGTCCAAGCTGGCACCACGATCCGCTGAGGACGCCAGGTGGATTCGCGCACGTACATCTTCATCTACCCGATAAAGACAAGCGCTGATCTTCCCACTGACTTTCACCCGCGTACAGCCGACATTTCCTTCGATAAGGGCGTTTTCCTGCCGCAAGACGATTCGAACTGGTTTACCCGGCCTCCTAAGTACCCCGCGCGCCTGCTTTTGCTGAATGCGCACTCGCTTTACATCGTCCCTCATCCGACATCTGAGCAGCCGGTTGTCGAACTCAAACTCGACGAGCTGGTTCAACTAGAAACCGGTAGCGCCTTGCTACGCGGATGGATCCGATTTGCCGGTATGGCTTGCGTTCAAGAGCTCATTTACAACACGCGCGCCAGCCGACCGCTTGACCAGTTTCTTGGGACGCTAAAAGCACGTTGGCTGGAACGGTTTCCAGAGAAGCCGAACGCACCAATTCGGTTATATGGAGAGGCGCTTGACATAAAGTTCAAATACTCGCTCGAGTACGAGTTGATCGGGACCGAGAGGCCGCTGGTGCGATTCTTCCAGGCCCCTCTCGTATTCGAGAAACGATTTCTGTTCTTCAAACGAGAGCACTCACATCCGGGAAATCTCATCCTATTAACCTCAGCGAACCGGCTTATTTGGATTACCGACGGCTTCAAAAATCGCCGAGAATTGTACGCCATTACAAGCTTCTCGATACCAATCCAGGCATTTCAGAGCTGGAGAATTGAACAAGTTGAAGCTGATTTCTTCCTGGAGCTCTCGTTTGATGCGGGACTCCGTTGGCGCATGCTTCTCCGTCAACCGGCGGACCAGTTTGGCAGGGAGCTGGACGAAGTTGCTAAATCGAAGGCCTCGTTCACAACACGGGCAGTCTCCTCAGGCTAAATCAGAATATGCCCGGCTGTTTTGAACTCACTTTAGTCTCCTGCCATAGCGGTAGGTTCGACACTTGAATAGTTGGATTGCCGATAGATTCTTTCTGGGAGCCGGCCTCGCCATCGCTCTCGCAGAAGCTTCACAATTTCAGCAGAAATGGCCGCGACATCCGTTCGTTGCAAGCATTGCTCATCGATTTGCCACTGAATATCACTAAGCCAATCGCTGGCCGCATCAGCTGCCATGTCGCTTAGTCGGTCACAATACTCCGTGATGCTTGTCGAAATGCTTTTTTCAATGCTTGGAAGCAAAACCGCGCGCAACCATCGAAACGCTGGGGCAAAATGCCACCACAACGGAACTGTCCACGCAAATGGCGGGCCAGAAGCAGCGATTTTGACTTCTCTAATCCAACCGAGATCTCTCGGCTGCTCGCACACGGGTATATCGAATGCACAGAATAGGCGTGAACGCCCAAGCTCGAGTTCACGACTGCACTGGAGCAGTTCGTCGAAGTAATCACCGAGCAGATCCATGCTTCGCCCCATGATTTCGGGCAGACCTTCAACGAGCCATTCGACCAAAGTCGCGTCGGCGATTGTTCGCTTCTTGTAGGTGCTTAGGCGCCCCATGCGCCTCAGGCGCAGAGACAATCGCCTCCCTTCGCTGTAGAGTTCTAACAGAATCGTTAAGGTTGCAGATCTAATGCGGCAGCTCAACTCCCGTTCCGCCATCGCCGAGACCATTTGCGGCAGCAAATCTCTCAAACTTTCGAATGTGGATCGTTGGCGTCGGCGAATTTGGCTCACTTGTTCACGGAAACTATCAAGTTCGGCCTCGATCAGTTCTCGCTGTATTCGAATTTCAGGGAGCGCTGTCGCAAATAGGGGATGAGTGCCAGAACAGGCACCGAGGGCTGTCGTCGTTGAGTTCATCATCACCTCCACCGTCTTCGGCATGAACCGTTTTGGTAGAGGTCATCATCCCCAGGCGGGGCTTTTGATCGGCGAACCTCAACGCCACTCCAATTCTACTCTCGCGTAACCGTGACGGTCAACGATGTCTCCATGCTGGAGCGTACCCCGCACCATCGGCTCCGCATCATTGACATCCCATCGAGGCCCTTGAGATACTGAACTCAGCGTTGGTGTTGGAGTCCACCGCTAACCGCCCTTCTGTTTGGGGAAGATGACTCCTACGAGCCGAAAACTCGGAAGGAGCAAGTGTGGCAGCGAGCGCTGTTAATCGCAACATCTTTCTCGCCTCTCTAGCAACAGAGATCTCTGTCTTTTGCCTCTTCCGTTCGACTCGGCTCTCACATCGACGTCGTAATTCCGTAGCGGTGGTGCTTTGGAAGCTTATGAGCTCACGGGATGACTGGCGTCTTTCACCGGACGGACGACATGACTTCACCATTGAGCTACCCACAAGCTGAATTTGATCCCCCACGTTTCCGAAGCATTTTGTTTCAAGAGGCACCAATTGCACAGGAAGTTACCGTCACAGAAGAACCGGACTTCTTTTCAGACTTGAACCTGGATCAACTTCTCGACTCGATTGTTCAGGGTAGCGAGGAGTACGATTTGAAGCCCTTCTTCAACATCCAATTGCGAAGCATCGATGCGATCGCGTATCGTCATGAGGCATTTCGGGATTTAGAGAATCATGGGTTGCTTGATTGCGTGCAATCCTTTGCGGCTGCGATGCGAAGTATGCGCGGCCACCTTGCGCAAGCAAAGAAGCTCCACTACAAACGCCAACAAGATAGATGGTTTCTGGATGCAGTAAACATTTACTGCGATGCTGTCCGAAAGTTGGCCGGCGATCTCACGTACTCCCAATTGTGTTCGCACGCCTTTGTAGCTTTCCGTGAGTATTTGATTAGTTACACCGTGTCAGCTGCCTTCACCTCGCTCGCGGCAGATACGACTGGTCTTCAATCGGACCTAGCGAAGATCCGGTATTCACTGCACATCGAGGGCAAACGAGTAACCGTCAGTAGCTACGACTCGGAACCCGACTACGGCGCAGATGTTTTACAAACCTTTGAGAAGTTTAGACAAGGAGCGATCAAACGGTATCGGTTCAACAAAAGAGCTTACCCCGAAATGAACCACGTTGAGGCAGCAATACTTGACCTAGTCGCTAAATTGCATTCGGACGTCTTCACACGCTTAGAAGAATACTGCAGGCGATATGGCGATTACCTGGACGAGACCATTCGCATTTTTGACCGGGAAGTGCAGTTCTATATTGCGTTTCTTCAATACACTCGACGATTCAGAACTAAGAATCTTTCTTTCTGCTACCCGGAAATAACGGCTCGATCGAAGGAGATCTATGCACATGGCGCTTTCGATCTCGCATTAGCAAATCGTGTCGCCCAAGAAACGTCTGTCGTCACGAACGAGTTCTACCTGAACGATCCAGAGCGCATAATTGTAGTCTCAGGACCAAACCAGGGTGGCAAGACAACGTTTGCCCGTATGTTTGGCCAGCTCCACTACCTCGCTAATCTCGGTTGCCTCGTGCCTGGCACAGAGGCGAAACTCTTTTTGTACGACCGGCTTCTTACGCATTTCGAAAAGGAAGAGAACATCGGCACTCTAACCGGCAAGCTGGAGGACGACCTGCTTCGCATTCATCGGATCTTAGAGTCCGCGACACCGGACAGTATTCTGATCATGAACGAAAGTTTCCTGTCCACAACCGTTGAGGACGCCCTATTCCTGAGCAAGCAGATTATGGAACGGGTCGTCGCAAGCGACATGCTCTGCGTTACAGTCACGTTCCTGGATGAGCTGGCATCCTTCAGTGACAGCACAGTTAGCATGGTCAGCACGGTCGAGCCAAGTGACCCTGCGCTGCGGACTTTCAAGATCGTGCGCAAACCTGCTGATGGCCTCGCCCACGCTGTTGCGATCGCAGAGAAGTATCGTCTCCGGTATTCCGATATAAAGACACGGATAACCGAGCGAACAAAGGAGTCGGTTGCGTCATGAGAGCGTTCCTCATGTATAACGATCGCTCATTCGATTTGAAAACAGGCCTACCGCCGAACCAAGCAGAGCTGACGCAAGATCTGGAACTCAACACGCTGTTCACGGCGATGGCCGGAGACGACAAATTTCTGCTCGATGTTGTCACTCGCTCTGTTCTGTCGAGTCTCCAAGACTCGGAAACAATTCTTTATCGTCAGGCCGTATTGGCGGACTGCATGGGGCAACCCAAAGTCATCAGGGCTCTCTATCAGATCGCTGTAGACTCCATAGAACGCCAGAACAAAGTCTGGTCCTGGGATTCACCGGACAGCATACTCCGTCGATCTGTAGAGGTGCTAGGGATCTTCGCCGAGTCTCTTAAGAAGCTTCGCCAGATCTCGGAACGATATGGGGGCGAATTTCGTTCGGACGGATTCACCCGCTTGTTCACAATGCTTGCCGCCGAGCTTGACGATGGATACATGGCACTAGTCGAAGAACATCTGGCCCAGTTGAAGTTCAGACATGGAATTCTGATGAGCGCCGAACTCGGAAAGGGTAACAAAGGCACTGATTATGTGCTTTGCAAGCTCGTTTCTACAGAGGAGACGTGGGCGCAACGCATTCAAAACTGGGTACACGAGCTCACACATCGAAATACGTCCAGCTATTACTTTGAAATTGCAGACCGAGATCAGGCCGGGGCAGAAGCACTGTCTGAACTGAAAGCCTACGGAATCGCTCATATCGCTACCGCGCTCGCACAGGCAACCGATCACATTCTGAACTTCTTCACGATGCTACGAACCGAACTTGCGTTCTACATCGGCTGTTTGAACCTGCAGGAAGCGCTGGCCAAGAAGGGCGAGCCGATTTGCTTTCCGCAACCTTCTCGCAGTGACGACACCATGCTTTGTTGTCGTGAGCTCTACGATGCCTGCCTTGCGCTAACGGTGAACGACCGGGTCGTGGGTAATGAAATAAACGCGGATGGCAAGAGGCTCATCATGATCACAGGCGCAAACCGAGGTGGCAAGTCTACTTTCCTCCGCAGCATCGGATTGGCTCATCTGATGATGCAATGCGGAATGTTTGTTCCGGCTACATATTTTGGGGCGAGCGTGTGTAGTGCGCTATTCACACACTTCAAGCGTGAAGAGGACGCGACGATGAGAAGTGGAAAGCTCGACGAAGAGTTGAGCAGGATGAGCACGATCATTGATCGCGTACGGCCGAGCAGTATGGTTCTACTGAACGAAGCGTTTGCATCGACCAACGAAAGGGAAGGGTCGGAGATAGCCCGACAAATCGTTCAGGCATTGCTCGATAGTGACGTTAAAGTCTTGTATGTGACTCACTTGTTCGATTTGGCGCACGGACTGCACGTTCGACACTTGGACGATGCTCTGTTCCTGCGCGCAGAGAGGCTAATTGATGGACAACGCACATTTCGATTAATAGAGGGCGAGCCGTTGGCGACGAGCTACGGTGGGGACCTTTACAGGCGGATCTTTACGGGAGCGCCCGACGCCGCGGAGCTTCCAGCGCCGCAGTAAATACACGTCAGCGCTAAAGAAGATCTTTTATTGGGCGGACAAACGATAATTGCCTGGCTCCCACTACTTGCATTAGCCCATATAGATAAGCGTCCCGCTCACCTTCCGTTGACAAATAGTGTCGAAGGGCGTTGTGCTTAAGCGCGAACCGTCGCATATCTTCCGCAAGCCGCCGAAACTGCACGGCCTCCATTCCGATCCAGTTCTTCGTAGTTCCTGCATCACGCAGTCGACGCACTAGACGAACCAAATGCATGAAGCAGATGTTTCGGACAGATCCGGCCGCGGATTCAGCTTGGACAAGTTCGCGTAGTGCTCCATCTTCCGCTTTGTCCGCGATCTGACAAACCCTACAAGTCTCAGGGCCGGGTAGGAGGCGCATTAATTCGTCAGAAAGTTTCTCTTCTACTCCGCGGGAGATCAGATTCTCAAGCCGCTCAGCTAAATTTTCTAGTACGACCGCGTATGCTTGAGCAATCCCTTGAGGCGAGCCTATGGATTCGTACATCCAGCTGTGGAACGGACATAGGCCACCGCTTTTTCCAATCTGCTCTTGAAGGGTCGGATCCTTCGTTAGCTGGTACTGGAATCGGCTGAGGAAATGGAGGCTGGCCTCAGATACCCTCTTGCATACCGTGCAGCGGCCAGACGCTAGCCCGGTTGCCGTTGCTAAATATCCGACCTGGACATTTCTTAGCTCATCAGAATTTTCAGTGATGTCGTTAAGCCGCGCAGCGAGCTCGTTTAGGATTGAGGTCGTTTCGGAAGTGTCCGTTCGGCTTCCGAGACTCTTAAGGCGCCCTGCATAAACGCGAATTCGCTGCTCCGCCTCGGCTTGAGCGCCATCCAGCCATCGCGTGCACGCGCTCTCAAGTTGACCCCTTATAGAATCGCAGTACGCATTCGTAGAGAGAGAGATCTGCTGCTCTAAGACCGATGCTGCTTTTCTTCGCAGCCAGGTTGTGGGTACAAATTTGGTCCAATCCGGCGATTTCCACTGCAACGGCGGAAGTCTCGGAACACCGATTTCCGCCTTTATTTTTTCCGGCAAGTCGAAGCCGTCTTTGTCCGAATCCGACAATTCGCGCCCTAGCAGTTCCTGTCCTCGGCGCCGGAGCTGCGAAAAAGCTTCAGAGAGTTCGTGTAACTCGGAGTCCATGGATTGCCGCACCTTCTTCATTGCGGTACTCAGCTTCGGGCGAATCCATTCATCGATCTCCGCGCGTGGAGGCGGCAAATCACCGTCTTCAATTGCTCTGACGATCTTGCTCTTCTGCTCGTCACACCAGGCGCGGAGATCGCTCCGCAACAACGTCACCAATAAGGCGGGTAGGTCCTGACGAATCCGGCTGAACACCTCCGCGGCCCTCGAAAGCGATGTCCTTTCTTGAACCTCAAGGGACAACAACTCTTGCGCTTTCCGAGGCTGCGAATCTAGTTCGTTCGACACGGTAGATTCAAGCCTCTCCTGCTCCAGCAAACTGTGGGTTCGCTCGAGTATACGGCGTAAGAAAAGCTCGCTCTTTTGAGTTCTCAAGAAATGTATCAATTCATCTTCAAACCCTTTGATCCCGCTCCTTTCTAGCGCAGATTCGTCTCCCGCGGTGCGGGCTACCAGCCCGTCCCGCGCAGATAGCGGAAATAACAGAGGTTCTTCTTGGAGTTCCTCCTTCAATTTTTCACGAACAAACGAAGTTATTGTTTTTCGCTCATTAGTCGAAACAAGGTCCTCTTTGTTAAGTACAATGAACAACTTTCGTCGTAGCTGCCGCAGAATCAGCAACAGGTCAATATCGGATTGATCGAGAGGCGATTCGAAGCTGAGCACAACAACCGCCGCGTCCACTTCCGGCAAGAAACGGCGAGTCGCTTCCGTATTTGCAGAAATTCCTGACCCAAGACCCGGAGTATCGATAAAAAGAAAGCCATAGCGCAGCAGATCGGAAGGCAATTGAATCTCGGCCAGTTCAATCCGCTTCGTATTGCCTGGATTGTGCTGTTCGGTCACAAATTCCGCGATCTCGTGAAGCGAAATTTCGTGAGGAAGCGTAGAGCCCGCAGTTTTGATGAGTACACGCTCTGTGCTGCCATAACGCACAGTGGTTATGACGGAGGTCAAGGGGAGGATTCCGGTTGGCAGCCACTGATGACCGAGCATCGCGTTCATCAAAGAGCTCTTGCCGCGATTGTATTTGCCTACGACGGCTAAACGAAAAGCGTCTTCCGCCAAATCCGCCAGAATTCGTTGTGCTGTATGAATTCGCTCGTCGTCCTTGTGCTCGCGGGCGAGGGTCAGTAGCACCTCAACTATAGACGCAAGTTTAAGTTTGATCTCCGTATAACCCGGAAGGAGATCGACTGCTTGACTGCTGGTCCTGCCTTCCATAAATCTAAGGGTCAGCTTCCGATGCCCGGTAGATCTCCGCCGGTTTCCAAGATATGCGCCAGCACTTGCTTTATGTCGTGCGACACTCCAAGCGAACTGATCGCACGTATGGCACTGATCGTAGCTTTGTAATCGTACGGCTCCTGGCGCAAAACGATTTCATTACTGTCCCAAAGGGCATAGCATGCCTTTGGAACGCCAGTTTTGGGCTGTCCCAGGCTTCCCGGATTTACCACGCGTGAACCCTCTATTTCGCGGAGGAAGGGAGTGTGAGTGTGTCCGCACAGAAGAATGTCAGTTTCGACCGCTCCGATTTCGGTGTGCCAGCGGTCGGAATTAGCGGGGACGTACGCAAACAATGGGTCCGACGGAGCGGCATGACAAAGGAAAAACCGCATCCCATCTACTTCGGGTGTGGCGGAAAGCGGCAAGCCGGCGAGGTAATGTTTGTCATCATTTGACAGCTCGCGGTCTGTAAATCGCGCCATCGCCTCAGCAAGCTTTCGATATGGCTCGGAGCATTGCGGGTCTGCATGACAGCCGATTGCGTAGTCATGATTTCCCTGAATGACCACATCGGCTCGTTCGCGGACAAACTCAACCACGGCTCCTGGATCCGGGCCGTAGTTGACGAGGTCTCCCAATACCCAGAGTTGGTCATATTCTTTCGGCAGCGCTTGCAGCGACTCTGCATTGGCATGGATATCAGCAACAATCAGTATGCGCATTAGAAGCCACTCTCCGTTCGAGACAACAACGATCGCAATTCATCCTGCAGCCACCATCCGGCTTTCCGCTGGACGCGTTTTAGGTGGTTTCTGACGAACGATCGGTTGCGAAACGCGGAAGATTCAATCAGAAGCCGGGCCACGGAAATAACGATGTCGGGATCATCGTTACTCAGCAAAGACGTTAGCCGCTGGACCTCACTGTTCTCTAGTTGCGATGACCGCAATAACTGTAGGCAACATTGGCGGCGGCGAACACTGGATGGACTCTCCCAATCGGGCGGCCCTGGAACTCTCTTGAGCGCAGATTCGATCAGGAGAATGCGTACAGCATCTCCCAAGAGCTCCAAGCCTTCCAGCGCCGCGGAACGACACGTATCATCTTCGAGGCAATCAATCAAGTACGGCGCCACAGCGATTCGCCGATATAGCGCGATGCTCTCAATTACACCGGGAAGTGGGCTCCTCTTCAAACAATCCAGCAGAATTGCAAATGTCTGTTCTGTCTCGTAATTTGAGAGCTCACGCGCCGCTGTGTTTTGCACGGCTTGCTCGCCGTGCCTTACGACAGGACTTGCAGTTATTAACGGCTGACGCAAATAGGTCAGGAGGATCTCGTAAGCGCCTAGACCAGCGAGCGCTTCAACGGCCCATTGCCGCGGTTGCGGAATGCTGCTGGGTCGTCCGTTCAATAAAACCTCACTCAGGAAGGGAATCGCACCACTTCCACGTGCAATCACCTGTCCTACATACGCAGGACCGTCATGCAACGACTCGAAGCGAGAGACAAGTTCCTGGATTGATTTCGATTCCGTTATATCGTCGCGGCGGGTTTCAGAACGGGCAAACATACCGACTCCTTTACGTTGAACTCAACGTCAGTAGGAGTCATCTGCCCGGCAGGGGCGGTTTGGGCGAACTCCAACGCCCTCTGTTCTCTACTTCTATTTTGGCATTCAAGGGGGCCTCGGGACAAAGGGTCGAGTCACGCTACTTCGCGTCACTTCTGCGAAAGGGCTTAACGGTCCTGCAGGCGTTATCGCTGAACGGCTTAACGTGACGACCTTCAGCCCACAAACGCAGTGTTCACGGAAGCTGCCGCGAGCTATGGCGGCGCTTCCGCGTGTTTTCTGCTCAATACTCCGATGCCAGCATGATTGTCAACACCCGAACGGTCTGCTGTGGGACGCTCGGGTCTTCGCTGCCTCCCTCCATCGACGGGTCGTAATAATTGATCTTCCAAATGACGCGATTGCCGTTGTGTTCGAAGGCTCCGAAATCCCGCTCACCGTATGGGTCGTCGCCGGACCTGAAAGCATCCGAGGTCTCAACCTTCTCCCGGATCGCGGACTGATCTGCGCCGGGTAAAGCTCTAATTCCGGGTGTCTGATACAGCCGTCCTAACACTCCCATAGCTTTCCGGCACAGATCGTTCAATTCATCGATTCTCTGGCTTCTCTCATCAGTCATTGGGTGTTGCACCTCCCGAAAAAAGGGCCGCGCGGCTTATGCCGCGACAGCCTCCCGCATCCGACCGAAAAGCCAGTCCGTAGCTTGCTGCGCCTTTGCGGCGGCTGTGAAAATTGCGCGTTTATCGTTCCGAAGAGCGCGTAACCAGGACTCAATATACGGAGCATGGTCGCGCCGTGGTTCCATCTCGAGATCCAGTTCCGCGCTAATGAATGCACTCCCTAGCTCCGCAACCAATTCCTCAGCTGCATAAGCCTCTTTCTGAAAACGTGGCGCGAGATCCCGATTTAACCGATGCTCCGCTCCGGTCCAATGAGTGATTTCATGCCCGAGAACGGAGTATCTAAGCTCTGCCTTCTTGAACGCTGAAAACGGCGGCATCTGAACGTAGTCGTCTTGTTTGTTGTAGAAAGCGCGTGAACCAGCTTCCCGCACATCCGCCCCTAATCCGTTAAAGAACGCCTCGGCTCGTTCGATCCGCTGGCATTCCGGCAGGCGCGGTATAGAAGGAAATTCGTAGCCGTCCACCTGCGCCGCGTTGAAAACGTGATACGCCCGGGCTATAACCGATCTGCGGCGGTTCTGCGTCTCATCCTCGATCGTTGTTTCGTCCGCGTCCGCCTCCTCGGGAAACTTCCAAAACACGACACTCGCCGATTTCTCACCCTTCCTAACTTGCGCGCCTAACTCCCGCCACTGCTGGTAAGTGGCCCAAAGGTTCGTATCGTAATTCAGCTTTGTTGCGATGGCCCACAGCACCATTACGTTAATCCCGCGATAGGCGCGATGGCTTGCCGCATTGACAGGCAACGGGCTATCTGCCCCGCTCACGTGCCACGGCATGGTGTAACTGTCGGCTCCGCGTTCAATGGCCTCGATAATCTGGTTGGTGATCTGTGTGTAAATGTCGATCCGCTCGGTTTGTTGTTTGTTGCTCATACTCTTTTGCCTTTCTTTGGTAAATGCGGTGCAGTGATTAACTGCACCCCTGCCTGCCGCGGCGAGCGGTGGGGGTAGAAAGCGCAAGCTGAGGGGGATCGCCCAGCCTTGAAGCGGAGCGGAAAGGCCACAGCGCAGCGGAGTGCTGCACAAGCGTTAGCGCGGAAGCATGGGGAAACGGCTTGCGGGGCGCGAGGGGCCAAGCCCCTTCCATGTCTTTTGTCAAGAGCTAAGCGCAGGGGATTTCACCCTGCGCGCACGGGGCAGGCGTTTGGGCGTAAAATTCCTATCAGGTTGGGAACCGGGCAACAATTAGCGACAGTCGCTCAAACTTCCATACGCGGGTTGTTTACCGCACGAACGTGTGTCGTCGCAGGTTTGCCTCGGACTTAGAGCGGGCGTCGGACGGTACTCCGGCCCAAGGGGCTCACGAGGATCACCATGACCGGTTGCCCGGTTCCCGACCCGACAAGAGAAAATGATTTGATTCTAAGCGGCCATACCGGGCCTCATCTCCTGGCCGATGGCCCACACAAAGCCGGCGAGCTCGCGTGCGAGCGCGGCCACCACAACCGTAGGCTTCTTGCCTTTCGCGATCATGGCGCGATAACGCGTGCAGAGTCTTGTCTGTGCCTTCCAGGCGATGTCGCGCACGCTCTTGGGAAGACGAACGAGGATCTCCGCTTTCTCTTTAGCCACACGCGCTGGATAGCGGTAGCTCCAGGCTGCTTCGATGAGCATGCGTCGTGCTTCCCGATTACCGTTCTTGGTGATGCCGCCGCGCCGGATCTTGACGCCGCTGGAGTGCTCGGAAGGAACCAGCCCCAGATATCCCATCAGAAGTCGCGGTGACTCGAAACGGCTGAGGTCGCCAGTAGTGGCAACGAATGTCGCTGCGGAAAGCAGATCGATCCCGCGCAATCCGCGTAACGCTTCTACCAGTGGTCCCAGCGACCATTCTGCTGTCATCTCAGTGATCTTTTCGATCAGGGTGTCTCTTCTCTCCTGCGCAGTCCAGACTGCCTCTACATAATCTTGAAAAACGATCTGATGGGCAGGCAACTCGAACGTCTGGCCGGCCAGCCAGGAACGATGACGCTGTGTCCAGTACTTACCGGCAGCTCCATAAATACGTCCGTGACGAAACAGAAAAGCGAGCAACTGCTGCCTGGCGCGCATGAGCTGCATGGAAGCATCCACTCGGGCGCGCACCAAATCTCGCAGTGCTTCATGCGTCGGGTCCGGCACCCAGACTGCCGTCAAATCTCCAGATCGGTGCAGGATCGCAAGCTTCTGTGAGTCACGCCGGTCTGTTTTGATTCTCGCGCCGGGTTTGCGCGGGATCATCGATGTTGCCGCCACTGTGCATTTATGCCCAAGTCCTGTTAGTTGACGGTAGATGCCGTACCCGCACCCTCCGGCTTCATAACAGAAGTCGAGATCTCCGTGGCGAGAGAGCCGTTTTGCCATCTTGGTGACTTCATCGGGTGAGTTCGGAATGACTCCGACGAACCGCACAGCGCCGTCCCTCCCATCTTCAGCAACGCTGACGGATATCGTGTCCTTATGAACGTCCAGCCCAATAAACGATCTGGTCTGCATATGTCTTCTCCTCCTTTCAACAGGAGAACCGATAGCTGACCAGCTATCGGCCTATCAAAAGACATACAGACTTAGTCACTTCGTAACGGTGATGGCTTCTGACAGGCGCTCTTTCCAGCGCCTAACCGTCATGGGCCGATCATCCTCGGTCGCGGCGAGCTGGCCGAGCCGTTGAAGCTGCGCATCATCGAGTGGCGATTTTGACAACACACGTAGATCGACATAATGCCCACCGGCCAGAGTCCAATCGTGAGCCCCGATCCGCGCGCCAGAGTTTCTAACAAAGTGGTCCATGTTTCCACCTGTGAGGCGAACCCTGGAAACCACAACAAGCGGTAGCCCCTCGAAAGTTCCGGTCCACGTGATCTCGTCGGATTTTGTTGTTTTCCAGCCCTGGCCGCGCGTCTTCCTGCCGATCGCACTAAAATTGCGGCTCCATGCCATCGCTTCAGAAGAGTTCGCGTTGGGCGCGGCCATGCGATTCCTCCGGTAACTGCGCCTCGGCCCATTCACGAGCCGCGCGCACAACGACGTCAGAAAACGCCAGTTGAAGCTCGGTCCAAACCGCCTCATATAACCCCTGGAGCGCCTTTTGCTCGTCAGCAATGGCCTGACGCCGGCGGCCGCCGGCGGCGGTCGCAAGGTAAGCATCGACGAGGCGGAGAGTGCGTAGTCTGCCGACCTGTTCACGGCACGTTTCCTCCAGCAAAGACGAGGGTTGCCCCTCGTCCTGCCAGTACGCGCTATCGGGTACGATGCTGACTGGCGATGGCAGCACCGAAGAACAGAGGCGGCGTATCACGCCGCCGCCTCCGGTGCCGATCCCTCCTCGACCGGTCCCGCGCTTTCCTCCGCGATCCGCAGCGGCCCAGGCAACCACCCGGACCCCGCGATGTCCTGCTCGGCGAGTTTTGATAGCTCGCCCTTCTTAAGCGATTCGCGCGAAGGTCCACCATCTTTCCCGGCTTCCCGCAGTGCTTGACAGATGCGCGTTTTAGAAACGCGATCAAAGAAGTTCTCGGCGGTCGCAGTAAACCACTGCGTCATATCCATGCGAAGCGCTGCCGCTACAGCGTTGCCGTGAGTAACGCGACTCCCGCCACCGTCCTGTGGCCTCGGCTGTTGAATAGCGTCTAGACTCGTTGCGGCCAGGAATGCAAGCAATCGGAGTAATGTGGCGTCGTCCTGTTCGATGCACCACTGCCACACGGCCTTTTCGTCATGTGGAAGCTGTGAGATCCATAACGCGTGTTGGTCTTCGAGAAACAGCGCTGCCTTTGATCCCTTCGCCTGAAGCAAATTGGGCGTGCTCCCGGAGAGTTGCAAACAGCTACCGGCGCGGTAGACATGCAAATCAAGCCCAAATACTCTCAGCACGTGCGCGTGTACGACTGCCGCCAATGCTACGTGAGGATTCTGGGTGAGTTCGGCGGCTATCGCTGCCGTCTTGTAAGTGGTGAGCGCTTCAACTAAAGCAGCCGAGTACGCCGGTTTGTTGCTGTCGTCATCGAGGGCGATAATTCCTCCGGTGCTCTCTGGCGCATCGCTTTGAACTGCTTCCGGTTCTGTAGTATCGTCCTGCGCTGCCTTCGGCGTGGTCTCTTTGCGCAGCGCGGCCTCATCCTCCTTCCGAAGCAATCCATAGATGTAGTGGGGGCTGCCGTCATGCAAAATCCCGACAACGGCCCCGGCCTGTGCCTTCATCTTTGGTGAGTAATATTCTCTGCGCGATCCCTGGATCTTTTCGATTTCCTCCTCAATCTCCTCCAGCCGTGCATAACGCGGATCACTCTCGTCTTCGGAAGCGCTGCCTTCCAGCCCCAAAAGCTGGGCCTCTAGTTCGCTCTGTTCGCGCTCAAGCTCTTCCAGCCGCGCTTGACGCTTGGCTGACAAGGGGGAAGGTTCGGGGGGAAGTCGTCTGAGACGTGCAATGGAAGGATCATGCGGGTCTGGCACCACAGCAACCCACTTCCATCCGTCGCGGGTTAGGGTCTCCGCGAGAAGGCTAAGCTTTTCCGAGACGAGTCTTTCCAACAACGCAACGTCTTCGATGTAGACACCCCGCTCGACCTCCGCAAACAAATCGCGGCGAACAGGCCCGCCCTCGTTCTCGTAGTTAGTAAGCCCGACAAACCGCACGCGCTTGTCGGACGCCTCGACAAAGGTCCGGGCTAACATCTGCCGGACAGTATGAGGATTGGTGTAGGGCTGCGCCTGGAGCTGTTTCCAGACGTGCTGCTGTAAGTCGTGGTTGTCGGTTAACGTGAACGCCTGAAGTAATTCCAGCGTCAGTGCGCCTTTCCGATACTGCTTAATGAGACTCGGATGCACACGGGCCAGAGCCAAACGGCGCATCACTACTTCTTGAGTGACCCCAAACCGAGCGGCGATATCTGCCGCTGATTTGCCGTCCTCCACGAGTGCGCTGAACGCTTCAAACTCATCGGCAGGGTGCATCGGCTCGTGATGGTTCTCCATCAGGCCGATTTCGATCAATTCGGATTCCGAGACCTCCACCTTCAGTAGGCGGCAGGTCACGAGGAAAGAATTGGGAATCGCCCCCTCATCTGCTAATAGGGACAATGCCCGCAATCTTCGCCCGCCAGCTACTACGGTCACTTTCCCGCGCGAGGCTGGCTTTACGACGAGGGAAGAAAAGAAACCCACGCTGCGAATCTTCGCCGCGAGTTCCTTAAGCCCGGCGTCAGGATTGGTTTTCCTGACATTTCCATCCCACTCTAATAACTTGCTCAGCGGGATTTCCACGGTTTCAAACTTACTCTGGTCTACCGTGACAGTGCGTTTCTGTAACTTGCTCATAAGTCTCCTTTGTTCCAGTCGGAAGTACCTTACGGCTCCGCCTGCGTTGAGCCGGAGCCGCATTCATCGCCGCGCCATTGAGCGCGGATCTGCCTTGTGAGCAGCACCCCCGATGGAGGGTGGAAAGGCGCGGCGAACGCCTTTCGTGCATGTTGTTGCGCGGGCCTGAGTGCTTGCCGTGCAGAGAACTTTTTTTGCCGAGCAGCGTAGTCCGAGCGCAGCTCGCTCCGATTTACTAATTGCGAGGGGATGTCAAAAATAAGTTCTTGTTCGGTGAGCTGGCCGCGCGATGCACGGAAGAGAAGAGCGTTCGCCGGGACGTGACACCCGACCGGGGCGTGGGAGTGTTCTATCGCGCCTATCGAAACCGCTGTTTCGAGGGGCGACGTTGCGGGCAGGAACAGGCCCGCAGAAGGGGTGGCGGAAGACGTGCGCTGCTGAAGCGAGGGGAAGGCTTTCCCCATATGAAGCTTTGCTTTGCAGCTTGCCAGCTTACAGTGAAGTGGCGACTCGTGTTGGTCCTACCGGTTGGTCTTATCGCGATTGGAATAGGATAGTCTATCCACACTCGAAACCGCGCGGCTTTAATGCCCTGGCCTACATCGCTCAGTATTTCGATACGGTCGAAATCAATTCGTCCTTTTATGGGTCGCCGCGGCCAAGCGCCGTAAAGAAATGGGTTGAGAGCGTCGGTGCTAATCCGCACTTTCGCTGCTGCGGAAAATTCGGCCGCTTGGAACCGTTCGTTGCCCCTTTGTCAATCTGCCGGAGAAAGGGAAGGGGCGCTGGGGCCACTACGTAACGGCCGAACGAATGAGAGATTGTCGTTGGCCTAAGCCTGTGCTCGTGGGCCCAATCGAGTCCGTGGAGTGGACCCCGGACGGTCACCTTTGGCATTCGAAGTTCATTGCGTTACGGGGCGACAAGACGGCATCCGTCGTGGTAAAGGAACGTGAGTTTCGCTAATTCAGAGTGGATTCGTAAAGAGTCGTGGTTGTGTAGCGGGCCAACTCGGCATCAAAAGATTCGACGGCGAGAACGTGCGACACCCGCCTTTGATCCCCCCGGCGCTCGATATGAACCACGATGTCAACGAGGTCGCCGATCTCAGCTTGAAGTGCGCGATAGGGAAGATCGACGTCGGCCCGAAGCGCCAGGCTAGCGAGACGAGATAAAGCTTGCAGCGCTGAGTTAGCGTGCAGGGTCGAAATCGAACCTGCATGGCCGGTGTTGAGTGCATCGAGTAAATCGAATGCTTCGCCGCCGCGGACTTCACCGATGATGAGGCGATCCGGCCGGTGCCGAAGCGTAGCTTTTACGAGATCCCGAATGGTAACGGCTGGAACGGAGACGTTGCCGGACGGATCGCGGACCTCCTTACGCGCTTCGAAGCGACACACGTTTGGGTGATCGACTTTCAGCTCCATTGTGTCTTCGATTACGGCCAAGCGTTCGGATTGCGGAATGAAATCGATGAGAGCTTTCGTAAACGTTGTTTTCCCCGTATCGGTGCCACCGCTCACGAGAATCGTACGCCGATCGCGGACCGCGCCGGCGAGCTGGTCAGCGGCGGGCCGCGGGATCGCGCCCACGTCCACCAGCTCATCAAGTGTGAACCAATGCGGCCGAAATTTACGAACCGTCAGAGTGACGCCATGTATCGAGCAAGGCGGGAACGCCGCCGCTACTCGAGATCCGTCCGGGAGCCGAGCGTCCAGGAGGGGCTTGGATTCCCCGATATCCTCGCCGAGGGAGCGCGCGATCCGCTTAACCGCCGTCGAAAGAGCCTTCTGCTCGACAGCTGCGGTAACCCGATCCAGTCGGCCTGCGCGTTGGATGAACACGGCACCGTCACCATTGACCATGACCTCAGAAACCGACGGGTCAGTAATGAAATGCGCGATCGGTTGTAAGAACGGCAGAATGGTTTCGAGGGACATAAAGACTTAGATAGTCATCGAGTAACTTTCAACTTCGTCGGGTGCGAGGGCGGTCGCATTCTCATGGCGGCGAGACAGTGCCTGAGCCAATTCGCCGTCATTGTCGGTAAAGATCTGCGCATCGTAACGCGGCCGCGACGTAGCTACGTACGCGAACGTCTCATCGATGAGCGCACGGCTTTTAGTGTCCGACGTGTCCACGTGAATGAAAACTTGATCCACGGTGGCGCCCTGCGAAGAATGAGAGGTCATAACGTATGCGTAATCTATGTGCTGATTGGTTTTCAGATTCCAGCCTTCTGTGCGGCCGGAATCGTCGAGTTCAACCCGGATGTTGCCCTGGCCGTCGATGTACGTGACCGTCCCTACGTCGCGATTGCTAATGGCTTTCTCTTTCCATGGATTGGTGAATTGAATGCGGTCGCCTTCGGCGATCGCACGCATTTCAGGCTCGTAGATTGCCACCCCGCGGAGTCGCTCGGGATTGTAAGTAATCTCCCTTCCGTCTTCGGCTCGCTTCACCGTGATGAGATTTTGTTCGCTGTTTGTTTCGATCACGGTGGCGTAGCTTTTCGCCGAAAGGCCCAAAGCTTCACTTCCGCGTTGATACCGGATGCTATCGCCGACGTGATACGAGCTGGCGACGCCGCGATCCTCGCCGGTGATGTCCTGCCGGTTCACGAGGATCCGCATTTCGTAGGCATCGGTCTGTAATTGACCCGTCTCGCGCAACTCGGAGCGAATAGCAGCATTCAAATCCTTGCGTGACCGGTTGTCGGGAGAAATGACGAGCGTTCCTTCCGGGCTGGCGGCGTAGGCCTGCGCGATCGCGGTCAGGCGCTCGCCGCGGTGTTCGATGCAATGGACCCTATTCTGGTCGATTAGAAGCTCGACGCCATCCACAATGCGACCCGCCGCCATTGCTTCAACGGCTTGGCGCAGGCCTTCGTCCTTCTGCCGAAGGATCTTCTCGAGACGAATTGTCTGCATGCCTGCGTCCTGCAGCTCGCCAAAGATGCGGCCGGCTTCAACGGATTGGTGCTGTCGCGTATCCCCGATCAACAGCACGCGGTCCTGGGGCTGCAGCATCTGCAAGAAATCCCGCATCTGACGGCCGGACGTGAGGCTGGACTCGTCCACAAAGAAGAGCCGCGGCCGTTGGTCCTGGCTCGCCGTCTGGCCTCGTGTTAGGTACGCCTGTAGAGTTTCGGATTCAATTCCAGCATTGCGGAGTTCTTTGGCCGCACGGGAAGTGGGGCCGAGTCCGTGAGTTTGGTAGCCGTGCTCCTCTGCCAGCTCGCGCACGGCACGGAGCGCGGTGGTTTTGCCCGTCCCGGCGCCGCCCTGAATTCCCGCGATCTGATTGTTGGTCGTCAGCGCTTCGTATACCAGGCGGCGCTGGTCGTCGTTCAAAGAATTGCCGTAACGGCTCATGACGGTGGCCGCGGTCACGTCCGCGATCGGCCCCGCTGTGTTCTGTCCGGCCCGGACCCGCTCAATGGTTTCTCGTTCGACTTGGATCAGCTCAGGAGTGGTGTAGCGCGCGGCCGGCGCGTTGGGCCGAATATGATGGACCTGCAGAAATCGTTCCGCATTTCTCTGACGGTCGAGCTCTGTCTCGATATCCTGCAGGCGGGCGCGGCCATTCGTATGTCGCAGCGCATCACGGATTACTTCGAAGTGATCGAACACCGCGCTCCGTTCGGACAACCGGTCACGCGCAAAGCTCACCGCCGCTTGCGATTTTTCAATGGTCTTCTCGGCCGGTGGAACCCGCACCTGGCGCTGGCCGGCCTCGCTTACAACGTGCTGTGGTTGATTCCCAAATTCAGTGGCGCTACGCTGGTGCGCGGCGCGCAGTTCCTCGGGCGTCAACTTCAACTTCTGTTCGCGGACCTGGTGCGCGACATGGCCGGCCGCTTCACGTCCGCCGATCCCTTTCTCTTGCATCGAGCGGCGAATCTCGGCCGAACGCTGACTCTCCGCTTGCAGGTATTCAGGCGAATAACCTTTTATCTCTGGCGCGTGGTTTTTACCCCGCTGGATCTGATATCCCAGTTGCCGCAATTCGTATTCCAGTTGGTTCTGGTACACCGCTGTGGACATCGATTGGATCTTGAAGAGTTCGTAGGGTTGTAGGGATCGCGCCTGGCCCAACCGATCTTCGGTCATGTTGAAGACCACTACGTGCGTATGGAGGTGCGGCGCCGGGTACCCATCGACCGGCCGCGCTGTGTCGTGCTCGAATGTGGCCGCGATCCACTTCCCCGTTGTCTCGGCTGGATTGTTCCCGCCCATCCGGGCCTGTACGTACTTCTCGGTTGCATCCAGGGCGGCGCGCACGGCATTCCGATGAGCCTCCCGCACGCGCTCATCCTCGCCGACAAGCGCGGTCAAGCTAATGGTCTTCGGAGCGTTAAACGTCAGATCCCATCCTGCACGGTGGCCCAGCTCCTCGCCCGCTTGCGTCTTGATCGTGTCACGGTGTTTGATGAGCTGTTCTCCGCTCTCTGGATGGTGCCCCTCGGCGAGCCGATCAAACGCTGCGGCCGTCACTTCGCCGGACAATCTCAGAGTCGGTGCAAGGCTTCCATGCCACTCGCCGCGGAGCGTGCCGCCTTCGGTGAAATAGGAGTTTGAAGCGGACGAATATTCAGAGCGGTAATAGCTCTGCACTTTACCGCTCGTCAGCGGTTTCGATATGTCGAGCATGGTTAGCCGAGACCTTCGATGCTAATGCCGTGCTCATGCACAATCGCCTCTTTTGGATCTCGACTTCGCGGCTGACGGCGTCGCTTCTGCGGCTCTGGAGACTGCTCCGCCGACTCCTCTGCGGCAGGATCAAGCGGTCGGTGCTGTACGGCCGGAATGACCCTCTCTATCAGGTCCGGTGCGCGATTTGCGGCAGGTCTGGGACTGAATTGGATCGCCACGATTTTGTCTTGCTGGATGAAGTAGCCTTGCAAATCATCGAGCCCCTGAATTTCCGACTCCATCACTACCGGATCTACGACCCGTTCCGTGCTGTACGTGCGGTGCCGACGCTGAAACCACCGTGCCGGTTTGCTCTCGCGTATCCTCTCGAGCTGGGCCTTCCCGATCAGCTCGCTCAAGTGCTTCGCTGCGCGCGGCTCGCGCGTACGAAGAACGATGTTCGTGTACGCCTGGCTAAGGATAGTTTCGGCCTTCTTGCCGTACAGCGCGTCTAACTGGCTCATGCCCTGGAACCCGAGAACAATTGGGTTGTCGGACTTCCGCTGTTTCGTCAGCGCCGAGTGGAGTTGTGGCAGCGCGTTCAATGAAGCCAGTTCGTCCAGGATCATCCAAACGCGCGGCTGGCCGGCGCGTGGTGCGCTCGCTTGCAGCTTCAAAATCAGCATGTCGAGCCAAAGGCTCTGCATAGGCCGAAGTGCATCGATGGTGTCGGGTGTGGATGTGATGAAAACCCAGCCGCGGCGGTCCTTCGTCCACTGCCGCACGGTCCAGCTCCGGTGCCCTTCCTCTGCGTGCGTGGGCATCATGCGGAGCGGCTTTCCAGCTTCATTGAGACTACCGAGAATTCCGGCGCGCTGAGGGGCGGCATTCGCCGTCAAGGTGTGGGCGTGCTCTGTACCTTTGACCCGCTTATCAATCTCCTCCGGGTGTGCCATCCAGTAGGCCAGTTCGTTCACAGTCGGCCTGTAAGCAGCAAGCAGATACGCAAAAATCGCTCGCGTGTGGGACAAGAAAAACTGCTGCCGCGTGGGTTCATCCGGGAACAAACCGAGGGCGATTGGCGTGGCTTCGGCCTCATCATCTGCCTCGGCTCCGATCGGCCAGTACGGACAGCGCTCGTCCTTCGGATTGAGCACCCAATCACCGCGCCGCTCATCGAAGAATTCTTGGATGTACTGCCGGTCTGGATCGAAGATAATTGCGACTTCCCCGCGACGCTCGACCTGCGAAATGATCTGTCGAATGAGCGTCGATTTGCCCGTACCGGTGTCGCCGGCAATCTGGATGTGATGCGCCTCGCGGTCGCGCCGGATCACCAAGTCTTTTCCCGCCCCTCCAGGCTTCACCCACTCCAAAGGATTGCGCCAATTGTCCAGTCGGAACCGTAAGCCATCGCCGTGCGTGCGGCGGTTAAATCGCCATCGGCTTATGAGTCCAGGGCCACGCAATAGGCGACCATTGCGCGCTCCCCGGTCGTGCGAGCGGTCGAGAAACGCACCCGCCGCCACGAATGAAACGAGGCAAAATCCGAAGCCTATTAGCGGCCAACGCAGCACGGAAGCGAGGCTTCGCCCGCTGTATATGTACGTCTGTAGCCAAACCCGAAACGCATCCGGTTTGATACTCACGCGGCGGATGGTAATCGAGCCCGCTGACTGCCGCATCAGATCCCTGCTAGCAGGGTGCGGCCCTACGAACACGACGTTAAAAGTCGGGCCTGTGTGATGCGTTCCCGGCAAGCTCAAGAGATCTGAAAATAGCGTGGTCCGAACGTAGGCCCAGAAGTAGAAATGCTGGAGTGGCGGGGCTAGATTGAACCATAGCCGTACCAGCAAAATGCCGCAAGCAACCGCTAGGCCGAGACCGAGGAAGCGCCAAACAGGATACCGGTGAGGCCATTGTGGAGTTACGTCGTTAGTCATTGGGTCACCTCCGATCCGGGACCGCTTGCCCGCAGAGACTGCGGCTCCGATCGGAACGCATGGATTCGTTTATCGGCTAGCGAATACTTGGTTGCATCGGCCTGGCCCAGCAGCTCGTTCAGCCGATCCTTACTCGGCTCCTGGCCGTCAATCAAGTCGAGATGAAGCCGCAGGAAAATTACCCGGAGCGCACACAATTCGGCGAGCACAAGGCGGGTTTCCGGGCAGCTGTGAACGGCCTGCAGGAGGACCTGACGGCACCACTCACTCTTGGTCAAACCGGCTGCGGCGGCGGCCTCTTTCACCAGTGTTTCCTCGGCCGGCGTCAGCTTCGCCGTCGCGCTTCCGGTTAGTGTCTTTGGGCGCTTCGAGCCGTGCAATTTCGTTCTCCTTGGATGTCGAAACCGTAGTATCCAGCGGGATACTCGAAACGCGAAAGATCAATGTTTTCGCATAGTATCCCGCCAGATACCTGCAAGGGGTGGCCTGTCGTGATGATTAAGTCGGTGCGAAGCACCGTTACCGCCAGGGGCCACCTCTGCCGATTCGCGTAGCGACACATAACATGATTTCTGATGCGTTTTCCGAATCGAAATTGAGTGCAATTCTGAATCAGAAGCGGCCTACGCTTTTGCCTCAGATACACGACGACGTTTACCATTCGAATGCGCCTGTAAATTGCCAGCGTTGGGATGCTCGTGCTTGTATGTCTGAAATCCTTTATCAGCTCCAAAGAGTCGCTTGAGCGCGGCGGAAACAACGTGATTCGTTGAGCTGCCGCTCGCGTATTCTCCGTATGCTCTGAGATCGCGTGCAACATCGGGTCTGAGGCGGATCGTGACTTGCTCATCTGGTTGCTTGTCTTCGGGTTCTATTAGAGGGGCTGACATTGTTCTCCTGTTCGGCTCAGTTGAAAGCCTGATCTTCGCGGAAATAGGTGATTGCTAATCCCAGTGGGTTGTAAGGAATCAGCGCGTTGGGAACGTCCGGATTAAACCGAAAAACGAACTGGGCTGTCCAGCGCTCACGCTTGGTCTCCGCTCCCGCCGAATTAGTGAACACTTTCGTGAATTCGACACGCGCCCGATATGGCTCGTTTTGGAGGTCCTCGATGGCGACGTTATCGACAGTGACGTCCATGTCGTCCTCATCACTTCGGAGGAATTTAGGGAGCCACTGACTCTTACGATCTCGGGCGTCCACTTGGCTGAAAAGAGCGCGGTCGAGAAAGTACAAACTGTCCACGTATTGTTGCCGGACTGTGACGTGATTCCGTGAGTAGAAACCGATCACAAATTGGGTAAGGAAGTACCGGATCTCCGGGGCCTGCGGTTTGTAGGTGAAATCCTGATATACAAGAGCGTCCGCCCGGCCGACATCATTGACGCGAATGATGAGGGGTTTTACATGGGCTGCGGCATTCGCAGTCCGCATCAGAGCCCACCCCATTACGCCCAGCGCAAATGCCAAAATCAGAACGGTGACCTTTAGGGCTGTGTTGGTAGTCAGAGTCGAGCCGTAGTATTCGTATTCCTGCCGTGCGGCGATTTCAATGGGTGGCAGTGCAGTGGTTGCAATTCGATTCGACATTAAGCGAAGGCTCCCTTGATAAATCCGGCCAAGCTACCGGTTAGGCCGCCACCTGCTGCGGCGGTTCCCTTGAACAGATCGCTCACGAAACTGGTGATCTTAAAGATGCTGAAGAACAGACCAATGTTGAGCATGCCGAAGGGCACCAATAGCAGCAGAAAATGAGCTAGTGTGTAATCGCCGTGTACAGAATTTGTGAAGAATTGAACGATCACGCGCGTCCACACATAAACAAGTGCGCTCGCGACGACTCGATAGAAGCTGTATTGAAGCATGAACTGAAGCCAATTCCAGAACAGCCAACTGAGGCGCGGGACGATGAGCCACGGTATGAACAGCGGACCTAGAAGATTGCCTATGCCGATGGCAATGAAGCCCAGCACTGTCACCCCAAACAGAATGCCTTCGATAACAAGCATGTCGATTAGGGCCCCAACGTAGACGAACACCATTACTGGATCCATAACCGTGGGTTTCTGTGTCTTCTCGGTGGCATCCTTGATTGCGGCCAGAAGAGTATTTAGACTCGACAAATCGATGATTCCCGCCAGTTGGCGTCCGGTGTCCGGCAGCAACTGATGAACACTGGAACTGACCCACGGGAGCGGGGTATTGTAGTACCGCAAAAGCAGCTCCGCAATGAGGAACAACGAGAAGAAGTGTATAACCCCCGGGAAGTCAAACTCGGGATGATGCCGAGAGGCGCTATGGAGTGCCCATTTCAGGCCGTAGACCACGAGCATGATGACGCCGATCGAGGTGAGAATCTGGTTACCGATCGACAAGAAAACGGGCGAGTTGGACGCGACTAAGCTGTCGATGCTGGCCCCAATCGCGCCCACGTAATCGACACTCCCGCTGTTGATCGGAATCGTGCCCGATTGGGCGTGTGCCGCCGCTGCGCACACGAATAGTAATGGCAACCAAAGGACTCGTCGCATTGAGAATTACTTTTTGTTTTGTGTTGCCGGCGAACTGCCCCAGGCAGTGAGCGAATCTAAACTCTTCTTTTCGTCCGGCCTGGGCGGGCGATAAAATTCGCGGCGCTTCTGCTCCGCGACTTCCTCTTTGTGCTTTTCGTAGGCCACGTAAGAGGCGATGCTTGCGAGGAGAGCAACCGCGACAACTAAAAGCTTGGTATTGAGTGCTGAGAACATGTGAAATCCCTCCATTTTTTATTGCGACCGGTAGTTTTGAATCGACTGCGCGGCATCTCCCCACATAGGGGCCTCGTCAACCGAATATTGGTCCACTTGGCCCATGAAATTCAGGTGATTGACGATCGCGTCGCGCTGGATTTTGTTGGCGATAATTTGCTGCTGTACTTCGCAGCTATGGATCATGCTTTGGGTGCGGGCTTCATTGACAGCTTGGCTGTTGGAGGCGTTGAGCATGTTGAGCTGTTCGATCTGGCTGTTTGTGCCTGCGCCATCATCGCTTTGGGAGAATCGCAGCCCGAGAAACGCCAACTGGTTCAACGGGCCATTCATCTGATGTTGTGCGACGATCTGCAGACATTTGGTGGCAGAGCCGTCCATCGCCTCTACCGTCGCCAAGTCCGCCATTGTTGAGCCGATAGCAGCCTGCGCGTTGAAGTAGGGATAGCTGTTCATGGGCACGGTTGCCGCCGTCCAGGCCTGCGGCGCGAAAGCCGGTCCGCCGTTCATCATGCGCGGCCACAGCACAGTCTCGCCGTATCTACTACCCGTGTAGTCGTTGACCGCAGGTTCAACGGCCATCATCCAGGCCATTCGCTGGCCGCTGCTGAAGCTTTGCGCCATGGCTCTCGAGAAGTTGTACAGATTCATTCCAGTCGTATAGATTTTGACGAGCTGGTTGTACTCTTGAACGATCTTTGCCCCAGTGCTGATGTCCTCTTGCCAAATATGCCCCAGCGTAGCGTAGGAAGACGGATCAAAAACGATATCACCGAAGCCGAATACTGCGAGGGCGGGCTGGAGCGGCATGAACAAGAGAACAACGAGTAGAGTCGCCATAATGAGCCCGCCGCGACTCCTCGGCGTCAGTCGGAATGTCATAAGTGGAACCTCCTAATGAACAAAGCCATGGCTGCGTAGAAAACGGTCAATTGCTCCGCCGAAATAGAGCAGGAGCGGAAGCGCGATCGCGCCTAGAAAAATAAACAAGGCAACCAGCAGCGGCGACCGTCGGAGTCGGATGTCATTGCGGATCATCCGTTCGGTTTTGGGGTCCATTTACGAGCCTCCTGTGTGCATGGTTTCAAACGCCGGGACCTGAAGATCGCCGGTAAGAAGAATCTTTACTCGTGTGCCCTCCCGGATCGTTAACGTCGGCATACGATTGAGGAACCGGTCCAAGATGCGATCGGCCGATTCCGCGGTGCTCATGGAAACGCCATTGCGAAACTGGACGGAAGGGTCATAACCGAGACCCGTATAACTGTTTCCGATTTGAGCGAGGCCGCCGATGGCGCCAACGGCAAGGCTCGTGCCAAAGATCGAAAAATAGTGATTGTTGACCTTGTCATGCAACCCAACTCGCCGGCCTGAGCAAGCGCCGGAGGCTCTTTGTCGAGCGGAATAGAATATTCCTTCAATCCCGGTACCAAGATGCGATGAAAGGCGACTGCGAGCCGCTGCTCACCGATAGAGCTCACTTTACTCGCTTCGCCCAACACCCGAGCTCCTTGCGGAATTAGGACGAGACGTGTGCCGGGCAGATAAACGTCTGTCGTGATCATGCAGTTGACCGGCCCCGCAGCGTCGCCATCGAGTCGATTGGTGAGCACAGCTTCCATCACGGTGCCTTCAGGCAGCCAATAGTTCTGCCGCGCAGCGGGATCAAAGTCGAGAGGTTGCCTCGATTTCTGTTTTTCGACAGCGGCAGGTTTGAGTTGCGCTTCGCCGTTCGGAGTATTAGCTGCCTTATCGCCGGTGTTAACAGGGGCGGCTGCCTGGGTTGTACTCGATTGCTGGGGCGGTGTAGGCGGTGCATCCTGCCGCACTAGGTTGTCGGCGAAAAGCGATTTATAGGCCTCCTGTTCTTTCGCTGCCTGGAGCTGCGAGCGCTGCATTCCGGGCTGACCCCCTGTGCCGTACATCTGTTCGTATTGAGCGCGAGCTTGAGCAGCGTCCTGGAGAGCAGCGGCGCGTTGCAGGTCGTCCGCACTCATTCCACTACCAACAGGAATTGAGGCTTGGGCGGCAGCGCGGGTTTGCTCTAGCTGCTGTTGTTTCCGCTTCGCATCATCCAGTAACGCGGTCTCCTGCTGGGCCAGTGTGTTCTCCATGTCTCGGATCTGCGCCGGCGTCGGATTCTGGTGTAACGCAGAATTTTGTTGACGAGGAATCGCGGGTCCAGAAGCGCGAGGATTGGTTGCAACAACATTCGCCAGAACAACCAGCAGGATTATCCCCATCGCAGCAAAAAAGATCCAGCGCTTGTGGCGGTTTGTAAGACCGCCTTGCGGCAATAATTTGTTCGCCTCAGGCATCTGAGGAGCATCGGTTTCCTGAGGTTCAGGGCGTGGTTCATCAGCCATCTATTTACGCCGCCCCTTTCCGACTACGAGCGCTTCGATCTTGTGATTGAACGCGCGGGTTGTGTTGACAACTTGCTCTGTCATGGCTAACCCATACCGATCAAAATCCTCGGCTGTCTCTCGCACCGTAGCGTCGGTCCTTCGCAGCTCCGCGTCAATGACGTACCTCGAGAACGCGAAACCAGAGACGGCACTGATCATCGTCCACAGGACGGCGGCGGCGATACAATGCCAAAGCCCGATGCGTAGACTCATGAGGCTAGCCATTACTCTCGCGGTGGAACTTCAGCTCCGCCTTGCCCACGCGTAAATATCCGTCGTCCAGGACCTTCGGAATGGTGTAACGCCCGGTCTTCTGGTCGAATTCGTACTGAATGAGGCTCGGCTTGCCGTCCCTCACTTCATACACGGCCGGGGCTTCCTGCGGAGTGGCTTCAATGTAAGTGAACTTGTCGTCGTGATAGATGGCCGTTACGTTGAACGGATTCTTTGGGTGCGCGCTGTACTTATAGTCGTGTTTAATGGTGGCCGGATAGTTCGCGCGCAGCTCGGCCTTCTCGCGTTCCAACTCTTTTTGTGCTGAGTCGTGGATTGATGTCAATTGCTGCTGCGCCTGGTCAGCGGCACGTTTGTACCCTTCAACTGCATCAGCACTGACAAACCGAGGCTTGTCTTTCATCGCTACGATGGCGCTCTGGTCTGACGGATTGACGAAGACTTTCAGATCGGCGTGCGCTCCCGCACTGGTGGAGACCTCGGTAGCGAGGAAGCTGTATACATTGCCGCTCGCCGTAATGAGATTGATATTCGTGCGGCTGCCGGGTTTGGCCGGCTTCACGTATGCGAGATTGCCGGTCCAGTTGACGGGCCAAAATTCTTTGTCGCCGCAGGTCACTTCTAGGATTGATTCCTCTTTAGGAAGCTCGATCAGAGTGGTGAATCGAATCTCTGTTGAAATCGGAATGATGTCGGTGTCGTGATAGTCAACGGTGCGGCTGCTCGTGCTGGGATCGCCGGCCACACTGCGGACGTCGGCCGTCCATCCTGGGGTGCATGCAACGCATGTGATTAGAAAGGCTGTTGTAAGTCTACTTATTAACTGCATTGGGGTCTCCTAACTGGCCTCAGCGGCCAAAAATTCTAATCCTTTCTCGACGCCGTGTGCTGCTATCGCTGCATCGCGGCGTTCGTTGTCAAACGGGGAGTTGGCGTACTCCCAATAAGCTCGTCTGTCCAGACTGACGTTCAGAACCTTCGAGCGCTGTTCCGTCTTCACCAAAAACTGTCGCTTCGGAATGAGCCATGCGAACAACTCCACCTCACGGTCGTTGAGATGAAACATGCGTTGGTATGCCGCATGATCTGCGCCAGGGTTTGCCAGCAAGATTTTGGTCGGACAGATCTCGTTGACGAGGTCCAAAATGCCGGCGCGCTGCAAGTCTGCCGCGGACTGCGTAATCAATCCGATTCCCCCGTTGTGCTTGCGCCATGTTTTCCCTGCGGCAACCAAGTACGCCCGCGCGGTGTCGTTGGCGAGAAAGCGCCATACCTCATCCGCCCAGAGCTGCTTAGGGACGGCCGCGAGCGCAACGTCGTAAACGACCTCGCTGATCCGCTGGAAGATGTAAAACAGCAGGGGTGCGAGGACCTGCGGATACAGCTCATCCATTCCCTGGAAGTCGAACGTTTGGAACACGGCGAAAGTAAGGGTGTCCTCGACATTGTCGAAGATGGAGCCATATTGCCCGCCCTCAACCCACGGGTGAAGGTTCGCTGCTAGGTGGCGGGGCAGTCCGGGCGCTAAATTGCCCAGTCGCCGGTGCTCTGTATCGAGTACATACATGCCTTCGATTGCTTCAAACAGCTCGCGGTCATCCTCTGCACAGGGATTGTAGTCACCAGTCGATAGCAGCAGGCGTACAAATGTGAAGAGAAATTGCAAATTATCTGAAGTCGGTGACAAAGCGAATGGGTTGATGCGGAAGGACTGCGTGCCGCTGGCGAATCTCATCTCGACGTAAGACCCGCTGTGCTTGCGCGTGATTTGGCGGTAGCTGCCGCCCAGATCCAAAATGAATGTGCGGGGTGCGTGCTTCTGGGAATGGTCTATGAAGAGGTTCGTCAGAACCGATTTTCCGGAACCCGGAGCACCGAAAATGAGAGTTCCTAGCTTGTCACCTTCGTGCAAATTGAAGTAATACGGTGTCTGATGATTTGTTTCCAGGACAACTAAGTGCTCGGCGCGCAGGTGTCGATTGATCTTGTCGCCGCCATCCGGCGCGTAGAGAAATGAAAGGTCGGCGTAATTGCGATTCAGTATCCAGGTGCGGCGAAGATTGAATGCGTGGTTGCCGGGAATGATCGAGAGGTATGCATTCAAAGCGTTGTACGTCTCGCGGATCAGTGCGCCTTCGTGGGCGCCTATTATCTTCACAACATCGGTTGCAGCGGTCTGTAGCTGCGCTTTGCCGTTCCAGCCATAAAGAATGACGGTGAAGGAGAAGTGGCCTAGATACTCACCTCCGTTGTTGATGCGTGCAAGCGTTCCATCCAGGTCCTCGACGTCGTTCTGCGCCGACTTGTCGATGATCACGTTCTCGCGTTTCCCGCGATTGAGAACCATGCTCAATACAGAGGGGATGTCAGACACCCACTGGGACCAATGGAAGTGCTGTTGAGCTGCCCGGATTGTGCTGACCGCCGTCTCATTTGGCACCCGCTTTAGCTCGCTGCAAAGAATGAAGTTGCACTCAATTGCGAGCAGATCCCGAAGAACATGCGGAAACGTATTGTGCGGGGGCTCCTTAAGGCTCAGAACTTCGATATCCGCCTCGCCGATTCGAAGCCCTTCTCGGTTGCACACAATCGGAGAACTGGTCATGAAGAAATCGATATGCGAATCGTGCTGAAGACGGTGGGCCGCCGTAATATCTGGATCGAGATTCGCCAACAATCTGAAAAAGTGGAACGCGTCAGCTTTGCTGAGCTTCTGCAACCCCAATAAGTCCCCGATGTTCCGAATGAACGAATTCGCTTGCGCAACGAGAGTCTCGCGGCTCTGGGCTAAAACGTCCGCGAGCATTCGTAAAACGTTCTTCGTGGAAAGCGTTCGCTTTATGTCGGGTTGTGCCGTGATCGTTGCTGGCTCAAAGAGAACGACAAAGACCAGTTGGAGCGTATATAGGCCCGAAATCTTAGACTGCAAATGTTCGTTGCGATCCGCAACCGTGCGACGAACCGCAGCGGATTCGTAATCATCGTGATAGTCGATGGCGGCGCGGTCCTGTTTCAGGACGTATTGATATAGCCGGAAGCGGTCATCGAAAATGCGCCACGCCTGCGCCGCGCGTTCCGTATACGACTCCAGAGTTTCTTCGGTTAGGCACTCGTAATCTATGCCGCGCACTCTGAGTACGATTCCGAGCTGATTACCTTTCGTCAGGAACACGTGGTCATCAATGAATCGATGCGGCGCGAATACCGCATTTGCGGCCCCCGCATCACGATACGGTTTGATGAGCTTGGATACGTTCACCATTTACTGCTCTCGCCGCTCGACAAACAAGCAGAAGCTTTCACGCTTCAACGGGTCGTAAAGAACCTTTCTCTGCCGCACGTGGTTCATCACCTGAAAAATGTTCGGATCGATGCGCGTTAACCTTCGCCCGATCGCCCACATAGCGAGAAAAAGTACAAGAGCCGAGAGCTTTGATACGAACCCGTCATTGGCACCAACAATTACGGACACCAGGAAGGCCAAGCCCGCTAGTCTGCGATCAATGCCGAGGATGAGCAATGGCTTATTCAGTGCTCGCGCACCTGTCCTCATGATTCGTCTCACAGATCTAGAGGCTCTGAACCCACGTGATGATCGGCGACGCGAATAGCGCCATCACAAGGCCAAGAAAGAGGCCCGATACTTTCGCAATGACGCCAGGACCTCCGGCCATTAGACCGATGCCGCAGATGATGCATAGAATGATCCCAACCCACTTCGCAATCGCGATCATTTCTGTCGCAATGCCCTGAGCTGCCTGACCAAACGAGCTCGTCTGGCCAAAAACGAGAGCTGCGGTAGCTCCGAGCAGAACAACACAAAGCGCCGGCTTGAGAATCACCGGCGAAGACTTTCGGATTCGAGCGAACATCAACACTCCTTTTTCTTTCCTTCACCCCTCGCAGCGATCTGCAAGGATACGCTTCTATTTGGGACGAGGGTCGCTTTTCAGAAAATCTGACAGACTTTTCAAACTTTTCTGTCAAATGGATTGAAACGGGTGTTATCCTGTCTTCGCGACAGCACTGTTCCACATGTCGTCCAGCGCGCCAGCCTTTTCCCCTGATGCTTTCGAGAACGAGGATGTGTTCTTCTGGATTCGCCCCGTTGACGACAGAGGAGTGGAGGTGGACCCAAACTTCGCCGAAGCTGCTTACGAGAAAGCTCGTGATTTCCGGCTTTATCGTGCACAGGAGTTAAGGGACGAAGCGGTCAGAGCTGACCTGGTCGAAAGGGCGGTTTACGCCGCATCAAGAGCCCGAAAAAGCGATTTCATCCGCGACACAAAGGCTTACCTGTTTGCCACATTCGCACGACTGGTTGACGAACAGATCAAGAGAGACCGCGGGCTTGAGCACAAAGCGCCTGCCGAAATCGACGGGTACCGTGGCGCGCTCCCACCGTCTACTTCTGCGGCAAGCATTGACGATGTCATTCTTCAGCAGCAAATCCTTGGTGCCATGTCTCCCGAGGATCGTGTAATTTGGAAGCGCCGTCTCATCGGCTACGACGTGAATGAGATCGCCGCCGAGTTAAACGTCACTCCAAACTGCCTGTCTGTGCGAATCAAGCGCGGCGTCGAGGAAGTCCGTCACATTTTGCGGTCGCGTCGTGCGCGACAATAAGCGTTCGGATGGCAGATGAATGGCAGGCGGAGGGAGAGGAGCGCGAGCTCTTAGAGCTCCTAGCTAAATCCGCTCTGAACGATTACCCGAATCCTGAGCGCATCGGGTGTCCAGGTCACGAGTTTCTTGAAAGACTCGCTTTACACCGAAACACGATTCCGCTCAGCGATCCTCGCCTCGATCATATCGTCCACTGCTCACCTTGCTTCCGGGAATTGACGGACATAAGAAGAACTGCTAAGAGGAAGCGGCGAGGCGCGTGGATAGGCGTTGCTATCGCGGCGGCTCTGATTTTGATCGGGGCAGGTTTGTGGATTACGGGTGGTCTGAGGAGCATCGGGCTTCTAAGTGGCGGCGGAATCTCGACCCCGATGGTTGCTGAGATCGATCTCCAGAATGCGTCAAGGCATCGAGGAGCTCCATCGCAATCGCAACAGAACGGTAGCAGCACGATTCCGCGTGGACGTCTGGAGCTCACGATCCTGTTGCCGTTCGGAAGCGATGGGGGTCAATACGACGTGCAGATCTTCAAGGAAATTGGGAAGCCTCTAATCACTTCATCCGGCAATGCTGTAATCGGGAACGGCGTCACGAGGCTCACCCTTTCGGTGAATACGTCTTCACTTTCACCAGGAAGCTATCTGCTGGGCATCCGCCAACGTCCTCCTGAGTGGGATTTCAGCGCGATCACGATCCGCTAGCGTCATTTCCACAGTCCATCCGGACGACTACTAGGAAGTGTGTTCTACCGGAACAAAATACAGGAGCAATAGAAGCGCGCTCCGAAACTAACGTGTCGGCCGCTCCGAAATCAACGCACTGAAAGTGAGGAACTTCGGTCTGCGCACGATTAGCGAGCGCTCCAAAAATAACGTGGCTGTTCCTGAATTCCACAACCGAGCACAACGCGCTATATGGACGGGAGCTCGTACTCTGCGCCCGCGAAAAGATTGTTTTGCAAGTTCACGCGTTCGAAATTGTGGCCGGATGGAGTTCGTACTAACGAAGGCCCTGACGATACTAGGCAGGCTGAACCAAACGAAATTTCCCGTATTCTGTAGGCACCTCTTGCCCTGGAGAGGCTTCGCAGATTCGATAGCTCGGGTCAAGCAGCCGGTAGGCGCGGTCAACTTGATCGGAGTCCATCGCAGCGTATCCGACCGCGCGACCAGCGGAATAGAAGATCGCTCGACCGAACATCGCTTCCCGATCATCTCCGGGATTGCAAATCGCGAAATGGTAGAGGCAAAAACTTGCGGGGGTCAATACGCACTTGAGACGTTTGGCTACCGTCTCTTTCGTAGCTGGAAGTTCGGACGCCAATAGCGACCACAAGTCTTGGAACGGGCGTTCGCCTAAAGAAGAATCCAAGAAATATACAAATTCTGTGGACTCGTTGCGTAGCCGATCCCTGAGAACGGATTTCATCGGTTCTCGAACCGCAAGAGGCCGATCCGTGACAATCCACATTGCGGCGATGTTTGCTTGGGTTTGAAACTTAGCCTCCTTGTCGAGGTTTCTCAAGAACATCGGCGTGCCGGTTTTGACATCGTCCGGGTTGAACCATTCGAAACCGGGCCGGCTGAGTCTGTGCGGATATTCGACCAAAAGTTCGAGTTGGCGTGTTTGGAATGGGTTCAGACCCAAAGCCTGAGCAATGGGTGCGACCGTCTCGGCCGGCGGAAGTCGGCGTCCGCTTTCAGCCATCGCTATAACGCCTTCGGTTGTCCCCGCTTCGTCTGCCAATTTCCTTTGAGAGAGCCGACGAATTCGGCGGTAAAACCCCAGTAGTGCGCCCACGGCTCGTTTCGAGTCATCGAGCTTCGGGTTTCTTGGCTTGCTGTTAGTAGGATTGGGTCCTGTCATTGATGACCTTTGCTGCATTCCACTATAGGTCCCGTTAGCATGCTAACGCTATAACATTTCTCTTGCGAAAATGACAAATTTCTAATACTATTGCAATCAGGAGAGTGTGATAACGACTTGTTAGCATACTAACAAAATGGATGACCTAATTGCGATTGGCGGGTGTAATCCAGAGATCGAACCAGGGGCTAAGATGACAGCCATTTCAGCGGCATTGCTCAAGCACCTCCTGTTCGGTTTCTTAGACCTTTCGGGGGTCACGTTAGCAGCAGAGGTTGTTGCGTCTTGCAACCTGGTGTGCCCCGGCTGCTGGGTAGGTAAAGCACGCCCCGACATGTTTAGCAAGGCGAATTTGGACATAATGCCGGAGAGCATTTTTGATGCAGCCCTGAATTTCGGCCGGCAGCTAAACATCGAAAAGCTCAGCCTACTGGGCGGTGAGCCGACTATGAGAGCGGATCTACCAGTGCTGATCCAGCGAGGCCGGGACAAGGGCTATACGGTTGGTGTGACGAGCAATGGCGTTTGCTCTACTGAGCGGCTCAAGGCGGTGCTCGCTGCTGGACTGCAGTCAATCACATTCAGTATCGATGGGGCTTCGGCGGCAACGCATGATCGGCTGCGGCCATCGCGTGGAGGTCAGAGCACCTTTGAAATTACACTCAGAGGCATCCGGCAAGCTGTTTTGGAAAGGGACGATCACGGATATGCCGTAGTCGTTAACCACACCATCTACCCCGCGAATTTAGAGGAGGCCGAGGCCATGGTCCGCCTGTCTGCAGCCCTCGGGGTGGATCGTATTCGTCTTCACTTTACACTGCCGAACGATAGCAACATCAGTGGAGAAGCCGACATGATTTCGCCACAGTCCTGGTCGCAGCTACGGGCAAGAATGGAACAACTCGCGTCGGAGCTAAACCGTCCGATAGCTGTCGCAGAAGCTTACGGCCGAGGGGCCACCGCAGAGTCTCAGCGCCGCCGAAGCCCCTACCTGACGGTTCAACCCGACGGACGATTGATGGTGTGCGCTGCATATTCTCGGCTTCGAGATCCGCGCCGTCATTGGATAGCGAAAGTTATTTCAGATGGCAACTTCGCTTTAAACAGCCACTTTGTTGATCGCACGCGTCACCCGGTTTGCTGCGGTGCGGTCCCAGAGTTTATTTCTGAGCTTTCCGAAAGCGAGCAGGAACTCATCGACCGACACGGCGGGCTTGGCTGTATCATCGTGCCCTCATCGATTGGAGGAAAGAAGATATGAATCGATATGCTCACCTGCGAGATGTTGAAACAGCGTTCATCGCCCAAAGTGAACCGTATCTCAAAAAGGCTATGCAATCGTTTTCCGTCGCGAACCTTTCGGAACTGGACGAGCTGTGCGATAAGCTGCCGGAGCCTCTTTCGCCGGTGCTGGTCAACGACTACCGGTCCATCACCCGAGATGAACGTGACGCATTGGCACGGCAATTCCTTGGACGGACGGGCGTCGCCTACTTCATCGTCCTGAATCCGGACGACAGCCCTCGACTACATCACCCGCTGCACGACATGGCTGCCCAGTTGGCAGATATCCTGCCGCTCCGCTATCCCATCCCGCATCCTTTAGAGAATCACCCGCACACTGTTTCAACATTTGGCAACTGTGACGGCACAGTTAAGATTTACCGAGTGCCTGACAAGGGTGTAGCGCTCGGCACAGATGGAATGGCTATGCATCAGGATGGGCTTGGAAGCGGCGGCACTGTTGAAGCCGCGGCTCTCTATGCTGATTCTGGTGGCCTTGGTGGTGGTTTCACGTGCTTTCAAAATCTTGTCTTAGCTTCGCTATTGCTGGCTCACACAGACCGTTCAGCGTTTGATCATCTGTTCCTGCCGGATGCGCTCACGGTGCACCGAACCACCGGGTCGAGAGCACTTAAAATCACTGGGCCGGTTTTGTTCCTTGGTGAGACCGCGAACCCGCAACTTTTCTTTAGAGTTCCAGATGGGGAGTACCAAGTTCGCTATCGCGACGAGCCGGCGTTAGAAAGGGGCATTAGTTTCTTGTTCCGCTTTGCCCGGCCCCTTGCGAACGGGTCAACCTTCGTTCACTTGAGCAATCCAGGCCACGGGTGCTACGTCCGAAATCAAGTCGTAGTGCATGGCAGAACGCGATTTGTAGACAGCCAAATCGGTGCGCGGCGGGTGCTCGCAAGGAAGTGGTATGCATCGGAATCCAGACACGCCTTTTATCGGCACGCACCCGGATTATTCCTCGACCCTACCTATGGTGTTTTGTTCCCGGATCTAGCTGCCGAGCACAACGTTCGATCCGAATGGCAGTACAACGATACGCTTGGGAGTAACGTCCGGGTTTCCTGACCGCCGAATTCGGAGGCAGTAGATCCAGGTACCGACCGAGTTGTAACGGACTTATGTACAGCCGTGCTCGTCTGGTTGAAGATCAAACGCATCCCGAAGAGCACAACCTAATCCTATATTTTCTGTCAGATTTTCCGCCGAGAACCACTCGTTCTGAATGGAGAGACCTTTTGACGAATGGTTCAGATTGATCCAACATACACAGAAAACTCGAAAACGCGATTTGGTGCTGCGGCAGCATCGCTTTTGGAGGCGTCGGCGGTTGCGAAATGGCTTGGCGTATCGGAGCAGTGGGTTCGTGAGCACGGGACTAAGCGGGAACCGCGTCTAAAGTCCATCAGAGTCGGCAGACTACTCCGATTTCGTCGGGAAGATGTCGAGGACTTTATCGCGCGATGCCGTCGATGACCAACATCTGGCCAGTCGACAACGGAGTACCAATGAGCGATCTATTCAACGTCGACGCGTTAGCCGAGGCCCTGTCACGCAAGATGGTGGCGAACGGCTTGATCGAGAAACCGAGGCTGATGAATCTGGATCAAGCCGCAGCATACCTGGGCATGACAACGGACGCCATTAAAAGCAAAGCTCTGATGGGTCAAATGCCCGCGGTAAAAATCGACAAGAAGTGGCGATTCGACCGCTTTGATTTGGATCGATGGATAGAAGACCACAAGCGTATCGCGTAATAGCAGACATCGTGAAGGCTGGCGTATTTGGGCCCGAAAGGACCTCAACTCGAGCAGCACGTAAGAGAATCTCTTAATGGCAAGGAAACGCAGCACACGCGGACAAGGCTCGATCTACCTGCGCAAGGGGACTTGGTGGTGCGATTACTCCGTTGATGGCATCAGGCGCCGCGAATCCTGCGAGACGAAGAATAGAGAGGAAGCTCTTGCCTATTTGCACCGCAAGCAAGGCCGGCTCGCTTCTGGCGAACTACTCACTCCGGATCGGGTGAGTATTCGAGATCTCCTAAATCTGCTGCTTGAAGACTACGAGCGAAGACAGGTTGCACAGCACTATATCGCCAACCTCAAGATCAAATCGATTCTGATTCCGAAACTGGGCGACGTGAAGGCAACGAAGCTCAGTAGTGCGCGAGTGAAGGAATATATCGAGGGGAGGCTGAAAATCGTGCAGCCCGGCACGATCAATCGTGAACTTGGATTACTGCGCAGATCATTCCAACTTGGCTATGATCACGATCCCCCTTTGGTCGCACGGATTCCACATTTTCCGAAGCTAACCGAGAATGAGCCTAGGAAAGGCTTTTTGAAGCCGGAGATCTATCAAAAGCTCCTCTTCGAATTGCCTGAGGAGCTTCGGCTCCTATTCGTCGTTGCGTACCACGTCGGGCTGCGGAAAAGCGCGCTGCTTAGGATTAAGTGGTCTCAGGTGGACGTTGCCGCGAAGACCATCTGGATGGAGGGCAAGAGGAGCAACCGGAAACCGGAACCTGTGGCCGTGCCCATTTATGGCGACATGGCAAAGTTCATCGAGATGCAGCCTCGAACCAGCGAGTATCTATTCGCGCGGGGCTCAAGACCTATCAGGGATTTCCGAGAGAGCTGGGACTTGGCGTGTCAGCGGGCCGGCGTTCCGGACCTGTTGTTCCATGATTTGCGTCGAACCGCCGTTCGGAATCTGCGTCGCGCTGGTGTCGCTGAGACGGTCATTATGAAGATCACTGGTCACCGGACCCGCAGCGTCTTCGAACGGTACAACATCACTGATCACTCCGACACAATCGAAGCTGGACGCAAAGCAGAAGAGTTCCTGGCAAGGGAACAGGAAGTTGTGGCACAAATAACGTCACAACAAGTCAGAAACCCAAATTGAAAGGAGGAGGTTAAGCTATTTGTTTTGTGTATGGTGCGGAGAGGGGGACTTGAACCCCCACGGTGTTACCCGCTAGCACCTCAAGCTAGTGCGTCTGCCAATTCCGCCATCTCCGCGATCAAGCAACTACTTCGTGGGGCCGCTGTGCGCTGGAGCAGGTTTCGGTGCCGGCTGGTTTTTCTGAACTACGGGCGCCGGCGCCCGGCGATTTTGCAGCACGCTGCCCGCGCCCGCCGCCACGGTATGGGATGAAATCGCCAACGCCAGCGACGTCACCATAAACAGAGAGGCCGCAACGGTCGTGGCCTTGGAAAGAACCGTCGCCGTTCCGCGGGGGCCAAACACCGTCTGTGAACCCATACCACCAAACGCTCCCGCCAAGTCGGCGGCTTTACCGCTCTGCAGCAAGACAACAATGATCAAAAAAAAGCAGATGATGACGTGAACAATCGTCAGCGTAACGTGAAACATGGATCAGCTTCGAGTATAGCAACGCAGGACGGGATGCAAAACTGGAGCGATGGGCGATTTTGCCAAACGAAATGACCCCGCAGCGGCGGATTTTGCCAAACGAACCCACCGGCTGTCGCTGGCGGAGTTGCGCGATGATTACGGACGCACTCCGCTGAGCGAGCTGAATTGCGATTCGAACCCAATTGTCCAGTTCGAATGTTGGTTCAAGGACGCACAAGCTGCTGATTTGAAAGAGCCCAACGCTATGATCCTGGCTACGGCCACAGCCGGCGGCCGACCCTCCGCGCGGGTCGTGCTGCTCAAGGAAGTGAGCGACTTTGGCTTCGTTTTTTATACCAACTATGAAAGCCGGAAGGCCCAGGAGATCGAAACGAACCCATTCGCCGCATTGACCTTCCATTGGCCGGAACTGGGGCGGCAAGTTCGCGTGGAAGGCCGGGTGCGGCGCGTGTCGCGCGAACAATCGGTGGCCTATTTCCACAGCCGGCCAAAAGGCAGTCAGCTCGGCGCCTGGGCCTCGCGCCAGAGCGCGATCCTGCCAAGCCGCGAACCGCTCGATTCCAAGTGGGCTGAATTGCAGGAGCAGTATGCAACCAATGACGAGGTGCCGGTTCCGGAGTTCTGGGGTGGATATTGCGTTGTTCCGGAAAGCATTGAGTTCTGGGAGGGGCGTCCGAATCGATTGCATGATCGCCTCCGATATCGAAGAAATGGCGAAGTCGCTTGGACCCTGGAGCGTCTCTCGCCCTGACTAAACGAAGGTAGGTATCCGCACGTCTGATGAATGTGTCCCGGTTTGCTCTACTTCTGGCGATAGGTGCATCTGTGGTAGCTGCGACTCCCACCGCGGATGGGCTGATCGCCCAGGTTCAAGGCCGGTACAATTCGGCGCGGACGCTCTCGGTGAATTTTGTTGAGAGCTATAGCATTCAGGGCCATCCACGTCCGCCGGAAAGCGGGACTCTCACCCTGCGCAAGCAAGGCAAGATGCGATGGGACTACACGCAGCCGGCAGGAAAGCTGTTTCTTTCCGATGGCAAGAACGTATACCTATACACCGCAAGGGACAATAGGGTAGAAAAAGTCCCTCTGAAGGACACTGAGGATATGCGGGCCCCGCTCGCGTTCCTATTGGGCCGTTTGGAGATGAAAAAGGAGTTTCGCGGGTTCCAGGTGCGTGCGGGGGATGGCGGCACCTGGCTGGACGCCTGGGCGAAGAGCGATCGGGTTCCCTATGAAGAAGTGCAGATGCTGATTGCCTCGGATGGCGAGGTGCGGGAGCTGAAGATATTGGGACGCGACCAATCGCAGATCGATTATTCATTCAGCCATGAGCAACTCAACCCGCCGGTGAACGAGGCAGAGTTCCACTTTCAGATACCGCCGGGCGCGGAAGTGGTGGATGCCATGGAATTCGGGACGCAGCAGGAACGATAAACAGTGGCTGAATTTCTTCTACGATACGCCGATCCGCGCGGGCAGATGCATGAGCTGGTTACAGACGCGCCCACCGAACGCGACGCACGCGAACGGCTGGCTAAGCAGGGATACCTGGTCTATTCGGTTCGGGCGAAAGATCTCAGCGCGCGGCTGAGTGGAGTTGCCAAGCGCCAGAAGATCAACCTTGAAAAATTCCTGATTTTCAACCAGCAGTTTGTAACTCTCGTTCGGGCGGGGCTGCCGATCTTACAAAGTCTCGACCTACTTGCGGACCGGCTGACCGACGAACGGCTGGGGCGGCACATCCGGGCTGTACGAGACGAAGTGAAGACCGGGACCGTTCTTTCGGATGCATTCGCACGGCAGAACGTGTTCCCACCTATATATGTCACGTCGGTGCTGGCGGGTGAAAAGAGCGGCGCGCTGGTGGAGGTGTTGGAGCGCTTCATCACTTATCAACGGCTGACACTTACGCTGCGGAAAAAGCTGCTGGTGTCGCTCATGTATCCGACGGTTTTGATTTGCCTGGTGATCGGGCTGATCGTGTTTCTAGTGACGTACGTGGTGCCGAATTTTGCGGCGCTCTACACCAGCATGGAAGCAAAGCTGCCGGCCGCCACGCGGGTGCTGATCGCGGTTGGCACTACGGCGCGCAGCTACGTGCTGACAGGCGCTGGGCTGCTGCTCGTCGCGGCGGTGGCGGCTTATTTTTGGGCGCGGCGAGAGAGTTCCCGGGAGCGGTTGGATAGTTGGAAATCACGGCTGCCGTTGGTAGGCGAGATCTGGACCAAGTATCAAGTTGCACAGCTTGCACGCGTATTGGGCACTCTTCTGGTAGGAGGCATTCCATTGGTGCAGGCCCTCGAGACCTCGGGCCGGTCGCTAGGGACGGTATTGATGAAAAAGGCGCTCGACCGGGCGGCGGTGTTAGTGAAAGAAGGCAAATCGCTTTCGGCTGCGCTGACCACGACGGGCATTTTCCCGGATCTGGCGATTGACATGATGGAAGTAGGCGAATCGACCGGCGCCTTGCCGCAGATGCTGAGCAGCGTGGCGGAGTTCTACGAGGAGGATGTGTCCACGCGCATGACCGCATTGCTGTCGTTGATCGAACCCGCGATTATGATCTTCATGGGGATCTTCGTGGCGTTCGTATTGGTGGCGCTTTATCTGCCGATCTTTTCGCTGGCGGACACGATCAGGTAAATGGCAACCGAAACTATCAAGCTGAAAGATCCCGAAGAAGAAGCGGCGCATGCGCAGAGCGTAGCCCGGCGCTACTGCTGCGACTTCGTGGATCTGAAGACGGCGAAAATCGACCACGAGCTGTTCCGGACCGTTCCCGTGGATCTGATGTTCCGCTACCATTTTGTGCCGCTGCAGGCGCAGAACGGCACGCTCGAAATCGCGCTGTCCGACCCGCGGCAGATCGTGCTGATCGATGAGCTTTCGGTGCTGCTGTCGAAGAAGCTAAAAGTCAAAGTAGCGACTTACTCGCAGATTACGGATCTGCTGAAGAAGACCGAGCAATCGCAGCGTGTGCTCGAAGAGGTGACCGAGGGCTTCACGCTGGACGTAGTCGGAGACGAAGAGAGTGCCGACGAAAATCTTTCGATCGACCGGCTGACGTCGGACGTAGGCAACATCGCGCCGGTGATCAAGCTGGTGGACACGACGATCTTCAATGCCCTGGAGCGGCGCGCAAGCGATATTCACATTGAAACGCGCGACCAGGAGTTGGCAATCAAGTACCGCATCGACGGCGTGTTGCAGTACGCCATGAGTCCGATTGCAAAGGAGTGGTACTCGGCCGTCATCTCGCGCATCAAGGTGATGAGCGAGCTGGATATTGCCGAGCGGCGCGTGCCGCAGGACGGGCGTTTCCGCGTGCGTTATAAAGGACGGCTGATCGATTTTCGCGTATCGATCATGCCGACGATTTATGGCGAAGACGCCGTACTGCGCGTGCTCGACAAAGAGTCGATGAGCGAAAAGTTTTCGCGCTTGACGCTCGATGTTGTCGGATTCGCAGAGCAGGACTTGACCAAATTCCGCCGCTATATCAAAGAGCCGTACGGAATGGTGCTGGTGACCGGACCGACCGGATCGGGCAAGACGACAACGCTCTATGCGGCGCTCAGCGAGATCAAGAACGACGAAGACAAGATCATCACGATCGAAGATCCGGTCGAGTACCAGATCAAAGGAATTACGCAGATTCCAGTGAATGAGAAGAAGGGACTCACGTTCGCGCGCGGGTTGCGCTCGATCTTGCGGCATGACCCGGACAAGATCCTGGTGGGCGAGATCCGCGACCAGGAGACGGCGCAGATTGCGATCAACGCGGCACTGACGGGACACCTGGTATTCACCACGGTTCACGCGAACAATGTACTGGACGTGCTGGGGCGCTTTCTGAACATGGGCGTGGAGCCGTACAACTTCGTGTCGTCGTTGAATTGCATCCTGGCGCAGCGGCTGGTGCGAATCATCTGTCCGCATTGCAGGGAACGCATAACCTACCCGGACGAGTATCTGGTGGAGAGCGGGCTCAACGTGGAGGAGTGGCGCTCGTTTCCGTTTCATGAAGGGCGCGGCTGCATGGAGTGCAGTGGAACCGGTTTCCGTGGGCGGACCGCGATTCACGAGCTGCTGGATTTAACGGAAGAGATTCGCGAAATGATTCTGGAGCGGAAGCCCGCCTCAGAGATCAAGCGCGCGGCGCGGCAGGATGGGATGACGTTCCTGCGCCAATCGGCATTAGACCGGGTGCGCGAGGGAATCACGACTTTGAAAGAAGCCAACAAGGTGACGTTTATTGAAGGGTAGGTACCGTTTCTGCTGCCGTTAATGGACCATATTCAGCGTTGGATTTCCGAGCCGCCGCCGGATCATCTGTTCGAAATTACGGAGACGTGTCTTTCCGCGGTGTCGCCACGCAACCCGAACCAAAGCAGGCAAGAGATATTGGGCGAGCGAGCGCTGGCAGCTTCGCCCAGCACGCCGAATCTGCTGAAGGCGCACCTGTTCCGAGAGGCTTTACCGCGCGTGGCCGGAACTTCCGCGCCGAAACGCACAGGAACCGCGCTGGTGATTCCCGATTACGCCGTGCGGATGACGATTCTCGATTTTGAAGAGTTTCCGGCGACGGATGCTGAGCGCATCCCGCTGCTGCGTTTCCGCCTGCGCAAGAGCGTGCCGTTCCATATTGACGAAGCGCAGTTGGCATACGCGGTGCAACAGCAGGAACCGAAACGGATTGAAATATTGGCAATCGCCATCGCGCGGCCCATTCTGGACGAGTACGAGCGCATTTTCACCGATGCTGGATATCGAGTGGGCCTGGTGACGCCTTCGTGCATCGCCACGCTGCCGCTGTGCACGGGCACGGCAAGCGGGTTGACGCTATTAGCCAAAGCGGCGGGTTCCACATTATCTGTACTGCTGCTGGAACAAGGGCGGGTGCGGCTGGTGCGCTGCCTGGACCTGGCGGGCAGCGAAGGCGAAGAGGTCGAGCACGAAGATCGCAGCATTCTGGCTCTGCTGCAACAGACGCTGGCGTATGCGGAGGATCAAATTGGGCAATCCGTCGGCCGATTGTTACTCTGTGGTTTCGGCCCTGAAACCGATTCTTTAGGCAAGCTGGCCCAAAGAGAGTTTGGCATTGCGTATTCGCCGGTGCGCTCAAAGTTCGGCGTGGCTTCGCAAGAGAATGCCGGGTTATTGGGCCTTTTGGAGCAGTACGCAGCATGAACGTGTTGTCGCCGGCGTCACTTAATCTGGCATCGCAGCCCTTCAGGCGGGAGCGCGCACAAAACGCAGCGTATGCATTGATTGCCGGAGTGTTGGCGTGCACTCTGGTGGTGCTTGTGATCCTGATTTTTCACGAACGCGCGCGGGCGGCAGATCTGCGAAGAGTGATTGAAACAGAGACTAGAGAGTTGCACAAGCAGCAGCGTGAAGAAGCGCGCTTTGCGGGCGTGCTGGGCAGGCCTGAAAACGCGGATGTGTTCTCGACGAGCGTATTTTTGAATGAATTGATTGCGCGCCGAGCGGTGAGCTGGACACGTGTGTTCAAGGATCTGGAGACGGTGATGCCGAACAACGTCCGGTTGCTGGCAATCCGGCTGCCTCAGATACCGACCGAAGACGCGAGCGGCACGAATCATCTGCAACTGGATATGTCGGTGGGCACCGACCGGCCGGAAGCGGTGATTGAATTGCTCAAGCGATTACAACAATCCAACTTATTCGGCGCCGCGGCGGTAGTTACACAGCAGCCACCGACGCAGAACGATCCACTTTATAAATACCGGGTGAACGTGAGTTATGCGCAGAAACTTTGACTGGCTCGCGGGTGGCGGTAATGGCCAGCGCCGGGGTGTACGTTTCTGGCTGCAAGTAACAGGCGGCGCCCTGGCGCTGCTGAACGGGGTGGCATTGTTTCTGTATCTGGCTCCGCCGGGAGGATCGCGAGAGCAGCTTACTGAAATGAGCCGGCAGGTGCGCAATGAGATTGCGGCAACGCGGGCCCGGAGTATGCGGTTAAAGATGGTCGCGAGTAAGGTACAGGTTGGAAGCAACGAATCCGCAGAGTTCGAATCGAGATTTTTTCTGCCGAAGCGTGTCGCCTACGAGGATGTGATTGCAGAGATTCAGAGGATGTCAACAACTTCCGGCTTGAAGGAACGCGACAGCGTTTTCACAGAAGAGCCGATTGAGGGAACCGCGGATCTCTCGTTGCTGAATATCACGGGCAACTACGAAGGCACCTACGACAACCTGATGCACTTTCTACACGAAGCGGACCGGTCACCGATGCTGCTGATGTTGGATGCGATGCAAGCAGCGCCGCAGCAGAAGCCCGGGCAGCTCACCACGGCCATTCGCTTTCAGGCGGTGATCCGGGAGGAGCCAACCGCGATGGCGGGAGGGCAGCCTTGAAGCCGGCCAGCCAGACGACGATCTTCGGCATTCGCATGAAGCTGGATCCGAAGATATTGGTGGGCGGAATCATTCTGTTGGCGGGCTTTTTGTTCTGGTACAACTCGCGGGGCGATGACGAAGGCCCCAGCACAGCGGCGGCTGTTCGTCCGGTTGCCCCGGCGGCGGCGCCCATGCCGAAATCTCATATCGCGACGGTTCGGCGCGGCACGACCGCGAACAACGATCGCGGAACATTGCGGCTGCGGCCGGTGGATGCAACGCGCGGAAATGTAGATCCAACGCTGCGGCTGGAGCTGCTATCGCGACTGCAGAGCGAAGATGAAGTGCCAACTGGAAGAAGCCTGTTCGAGGCGGGTCCGACGCCAGCGGAAGTTGCGGCGGCCAATTTGACGCGTATTACAGGGCCGAAAATTCCTCCCCAGCCGTTGCCTCCGACGGCTCCGGTAGTGCCCGCGGGCCCGGCGCCGCTGAACATTCCATTGAAGTTTTACGGATTTGTCAAGCCGACTGACAATCGCGAGGCGAGCCGCGGTTTTTTCATGGACGGCGACAATGTGCTGGTGGCAGCCGAGGGACAGGTGCTGAAACAGAAATACCGGGTGATGGAGCTGACTGCGAAAGCGGCGCGCCTGGAGGACATTCAGTTGAAGCAATCCGAAACGCTGCAGGTGGTTCCGGAGGCGATGACACCATGAGCTACGAAGGCAGGCGAGGCGTGGGCATGCGGCGAACGCGCGGCCAGCGAGGATCCGCATTGCTAATCGTGTTCGTGTTTGCGGCGATGATTGCGATTGCGCTTTATGCCGAAATGCCCATCGCGGTGTTTGAGGCCAAGCGCGAGAAGGAGCAATTGCTGATTGATCGCGGGAATGAATACGCACATGCGGTGAAGCTGTTTGTGCGGAAATTCGGGATGTATCCGGCCACCGTGGATCAACTGGAGAACACCAATCGCATGCGGTTTCTGCGGCACCGCTTCAAGGACCCGTTTACCGGCAAGGACGATTGGCGCATGCTGCACGCCGGGCCGGGCGGGCAGTTAGTGGATTCCAAGGTAAAGCCGGCGGGCTTGGGAAATTTGCCCGGAAGCGGACCCGGCTCGAACTCGAGTTCGAGCTTTGGGTCTACGAATACGGGGTCGGCTTTCGGGAGCACGAATACGGGATCAAGCTTCGGCGCGACTGGATCTGCGAGCACGGCTTCGAGCTCCGGATTCGGCCAATCGGGATTCGGATCGAGTTCGGATGGGAACTCAGGAGATACGGTGGTGGTGCCGGATCTGCCGCAGCGGCCGCCGGCGAAATCGGCAAACGGCGGAGCGCCCGGTGGAAGCAGTGAGGCAGCCTCTACCGAGGGCGAGCAAAATCCATCGGCGGTGCCCACTGATGACTTGCGAGAGCAGATGGCGGCGGTTGAGCAAGCACAGCCTGCATTGCCGACGGAGAATGCGGGACAAACAGCAGGCAGCGAGCCGGCCGGAGCGGGCTCTGGTCAAAACGGGGTGGGTCAAGCCGGGGCAGGCGGAAATCAAGTTGGGCCGAATCAGGTGGGGCAAAACCAATCGGGCCAGAATGGCGGCTCGGGACAAGCGGGCGCAAACGGTCCCCCGGATGCGCAGAACGCGATGGACACCGTTCGGAAGATGCTGAACAATCCCGCTATCGGGGCGCCGCTAGCGGGATCCGGCCCGGGCAACGGCCAGGGACAGCCTGGCATGGGACAGATCTCCGGCGGCGGCATCGCGGGCGTGGCGAGCAAGGCGCATGGCCACAGCATCAAAACGGTGAATGACCAGACCGACTATTCGCTGTGGGAGTTTTATTACGACCCGACGAAGGATTTGACGAGAAACATGCCGGGAGTGCCGGGAGCTCAAGGCAACGGACAGGTGGGCACAGGCACGAATGGGATGAACACGGGTGCATCGCCCAACGCGAATGGGCAAAGCGGATTCGGGCAGAGCAGTTTCGGACAAAACAACTCTGGGCAAAGCAGCTTTGGGCAGAACAGCGGAAACACCAGTTCCTCGGGGCCGACGGCGTCGCCAACGAATCCGCCGCAGTAATCGCGCTCAGCGCGAGAACAACTTATCCGTATCGATCCGCATCCCTAGACAGCTAAGGAACGACTTGGCTCGGCCGTAGACCTCGGGTAGTTGCTGCCCGGCACGGAAGACGTGTGTTTCTTCGGTATCGGGATAAACCAACCAGACTTCCTGTCCTCCGGCCCCGAGGTATTGGGCGGTCTTGCGCTGAATGTCGCGCTTGGTGTTAGATTCCGAGATGATTTCGATCGCGACGAACGGCGCATTGTCCTGAAAGCCTTCGGGAACGTTCGGGTTGTTTGGAGCGCACAGGGCGTTTGGTGCCCGTTGTGCGCGATTCCAGTTGTCTGCGGGCGTGGCTTCCACTGAAACGTCCGCGCCGCGAACGGTGGGGCGATCTTCGCGTTTGTCGAGAATATAGCCGACATCGCCACAGACGACCGTGAACCTCTTCGGATCGACCACGCGGTCGAGATAGGCTGCAATGCGGGCCATCAGGACCCCGTGGAGTCTAGCGTTGGGAGACAAAGCGATCAGATGTCCTTCATCGAGCTCGTAGTGGGTGCCGTCGAGTTCGTAGCCGGGTAGCTTGAGGAACTCGGCGAGACTCATGATGGTACGGGTCGCCATACCTGACTTGATTTTAGGCGAAGAGCGCGGGTGGGTAGTGCGTTAAATCTGACTTGTTAAGCCGAACCGCCTCAGCCAATCAATCCTGACCGCTGCTCTTGGCATGTCCAATTCCAATTTGGCGTCTGTTGCCATTGATCTGAGGTAGTTGGACATCGAGAATATCCAGAACTTCGCAAATCCGGCCTCGGGCACGATTGAAAGAGAATACTCAAAAAGAGCTTCATTTTCTCCTGCGGGATGTATCGGGTACCAGAAACACAAAATCGGTTCGACCTCCTCTTTTTGAATAACAGGCATAACAGGCGTGCCGGCGTCTGATGTAGGAATTGCCATCCTCGTGAGTACCTTCGAACATTCTCGATGGCGGAAGTAGCCCTGCGCTGAGTCCCAGTAGTCCCTCCATCGTTCTTGTCGGTACGATTTGAGAAATTGCTCATCACTCCCACGCGGAATCGATTTTCCACCGAGAGCATGTGCCGACCAGTTTTTTATCTCGACTTGATACAGCCGCCGCGCCGCTGATGCCGGACAATCGGTCTTCACGGAACTGGCGTTTTCGTTCGGGTGCGTCAAGAGCCAGTAGTCCAATCGATCCCCACGACCAGTGCCAAGTGTTGGGGTCAGAGGAATGTCGTTGCGGGTAAGCACGGTACTTCTAATTCCGCACTCTGTTTCGAAGTAGTGCCGCAAAAGAGCAATGCCCAGATCTTCGCCAATCATTCCGACAATTCCCGTTGCATGCTTGATGCTTTCTGATGGCTTTTCGTCAAAGAAACAAAGAAGCTCCTGGACGTTTATGATGAAAGTTTTCATTGGAATTGTGAAATTGTAGCATTCTGCTGCTCATTGCCTCAGCCAGGCCCGGCGATGTATCTCCGCCGGTGCGAAGCGTCGTGTACCAGATCTTCATCATCCGTTTAGCAATTCCCGAATATGCACACATGATTCGTCAGCCGTGCCGCCATTGGTGGTGTCACCCGCAACCCCTGTGCACTCGGCAAAAATTATAAACGGCGAGCTAGACCACGACCGCTGCCCAGTGGTTCTCCCATTTTTGCTGAAGGCATGTTGATGTTTCAATCTATTTGTTTGATGGGAAGATGATGATTACGAGCAACGCGATTTAGCGCGCTACCGCGGGTGGGTAGGAAGGGCGATTTCGTGCCAACATTAGGAGTGGAGACGCATGCCTGAGGGAAACGGGGATTACTTATCTCGCTTCGAGCGCATGGAGCGGACGCTGGATCGCATCATCGAGATTCAAGAGGTGCAAGCGCGCCATTTGGCCACACTTGCCGAGATTCAATTGAGGCAGGCCGACCGCATGATTGTGCACGATGACAAGCTCGACCGTGTGGAGACGTTGTTGGCTGAGATGACCGAGAAAGTCAATTTTCTGGTTGATCGCGAAATGCGCCGGGAGGGCGGGCCGGAGACGCATGCTTGAGGGGAACGGCGATTGTGACATGCGGGAGCGTCGCGCCGCGTATCATGCGCGTCTCAATCGCCAGATAGAAGCCATTCACGCCAGCATTCTGGAGCAGGGCCAGCGAGTGGACGGCATGCTGGCTGTGATTCGCGATTTGATCGATCGCATTCCTCCCGAAAATCTTCGCTGATTGTGGGCGCCGGAAGGTCTACGCTATCTATATGGACCGACGGCAAGCTTTAAATTTAATCGCGGGCGTGGGGCTCGCGGGGCTTTCGCGGGCCGCGCACATTTCGCGTGAGCAAACGGGTGAATCCGCGCAATCGAACGGGATGATCTATCGCAAGCTGGGCAGCACGGGCGAACGGGTCTCGGCGATCGGCCTGGGCGGCGCACACCTGGCAAAACCGAGCGAAGAAGAAGCCATTCGCATTGTGCGATCCGCTTTGGACCGTGGAATTACGTTCCTCGACAATTGCTGGGATTATTCAAACGGCGAATGCGAGGTGCGCATGGGCAAAGCGCTGCGCGATGGGTACCGGGAGAAGGCGTTCCTCATGACCAAATTCGATGGACGCACGAAGCAGGCGGCCGCGCAACAGATCGATGAATCGCTGAAGCGATTGCAGACCGATCACCTCGATTTGATTCAGTATCACGAGAACATCCGCCTGGACGACCCGGATCGTTTCTTCGCCGAAGGCGGAGCGCTCGAAGCGGTGATGGCGGCGAAGCAGGCCGGCAAAATCCGATATATCGGTTTTACCGGCCATAAAGATCCGCTGGTTCATGAGCGCATGCTCGACGTGGCACGCGCGCATAGCTTCCACTTCGATTCGTGCCAAATGCCGCTGAATCCGATGGACGCTCACTTCCGCAGTTTCGCGAATAACGTGGTTCCGAAACTAGTGGAACAAGGGATCGCGGTGCTGGGAATGAAGTCGATGGGCAGCGGCATTCTTCTGCAATCGAATACGGTGACTCCTATCGAGTGCCTGCATTACGCGCTGAATCTTCCGACTTCGGTTGTCATCACGGGATGCGACAGCATGAAGATTCTGGACCAGGCGTTCGAGGCGGCGCGCACATTCAAGCCGATGACAGAGGCGGAAGTGATCGCGATTCTGGACAAGACCCGCGAGGCAGCGATGAACGGCAAGTACGAGCTATTCAAGATCAGCACGCACTTTGACGGCACGATCAAGAACCCGCAGTGGATGGGCTAGCGGGCTACCAGAGTGTGCTTTTCCCGGCAGGCGTCTGAACAGTAGTAGAAAGTCTGGCCAGACACGTTTTGGCGGAAGGGCGTTGATTCGGCGACGTAAGTGCCGCAGACCGGATCTTTGTGCAAATCACCAGCGGCTGTGGAAGCCGACGGCGAATCGGCTTGCCGTTGAGCGGTGAATTGCGGATTGCCGCTGCGAAATGCGCTGGCGGAGGCGTTCGCAATACCTTTCAATACGCTGGTCAGCACGGCGCGAGCCACCAGCACAATCAAGATCGTAATTAAGAGTTCAATGAGCGCGCGAAGCATGACGGGAGACGGGGCGCTCGCACGAAGCGCCCCCTATCACCACTTTACTGCTTTTTCTTTTTCGCGCCGGGAGCAGTGTAGTGGGTCTCTACCTTTTCGCCCAATGCCTGGAGCATCGCTTGCGCCTCCTGTGCATGCGGCCCGTTCGGCTGAAGTTCGAGATACTTCTTCAGGGCTGGCGCGGTTTCAGGCGGGTAGGTCTGCGTACCGGTCTTGGGATCCACCTTGCCGGCCATCATGAGAATACTTCCATACTGATACCAGGCTTCGGCATAGGTTGGATCGGCGTCGGTGGCCTTCTTGAAGAAATCGGCAGCCTGCTCGGGCTTGCCGCTGTTCACCATGTTGGCGCCCATATTGAAAAACGCCTTGGCTTTGCCTTGCGGAGTCGGGTTCAGGTCGGCGGCCTTGTTCAGCGCTTCGGTGGCCTCAGGAATTTTCTTTTCGGCGCCGTAGATGTTCCCCATCTGGTTGTAAACGGCCGCGTCGTCCGGCTTGATGGCCAAGCTCTTCTTGTAGGCATCGAGTGCGGCGTCGTAGGACTTGGTTTGATCGTCGCCGGTTTGGGTTTTCGCGAGACCGGTATAGGCTTCGCCTAAACTGTTCCAAATGGCCACCTGGTTTGCATCCATTTGGCCCGCCTGGTTGAATTTATCTATGGCGGCCTGATAATCGGCTGCCCTCTTCGCTTTATCCTGCTCTGCGTCGCCTTGCTTCAGCGCATCCTGACCGGCATTATAGGCGTCGTTGAGGGCCTTATTTTTCTTCATGGCCTCGGAGCGTTGTTTCAACTGCGCCTCGTACTGTTCCTTTTGCTCCTTGCTCATGCCGCGTTCGACATCGGGCGTAGCCTGGCCGGCTGCCGCAGCTTGTTGTTGGGCCTTGTGAGCCGCAGCTTGCTTCTGAAGGTCGAAATCGACGGTGGTGGATTCCCCGTATTTGGATTGCACGTGGGTCACCTTATCCATCACCTGGCCATTCACAGTACAACTGACGTCGTAGGTGCCATAGGGCAAGCCGGTGTACAGCCAGTGGCCTTTTTTGTCCGACTTGACCTGGTAATGCCCTTTGATATCGGTGCGGTCGAGTACAATGAGCGCGCCTTTCAGAGGCTGGCCGTCTTCACCCTTCACATCGCCTTCCAAAGTGGTGGTCTGGGCCCAGGCACTCCCAGCCACGAGGGCAACGAAACCGAGGAAAAGAAGCGAACGTCGCAACCGGGCGATCATAATCTTTAGTTCTCCTGAATCAATAGTTTCAGCTACCGACTACTATATCCTTCGTGCAGCGCGGTCCGGCTGCTCCGGATTGCAAGCAGCCGCCAAGCGGGCGGCGCCGATGGGAAGCCAGCGCAACTTCGTGGCCTGCGGCCACATCTGATTGATTGATCCGACCTATTAGCGTTACAATGCCGAATCAAAAGGGGAAGCTTTCGTTGGGGGTTTGGGCTCTACTGCTGTTTACCGGATTTTTGGCGGCGTCCGTGCTGCCGCTGAGGGCGGAGGATCTCACAAAGGCAGAAGCGCTTTACGAGCGAACAAACTTCGAAGGTTCATTGGCCTTGCTCGACAAGCACGCGAACGATGGGCCGGCGATGTTTCTGCTGGGACGCGACTATTTTATGCTGGGAGACTTCAAGAAGGCGGGCGATTACTTCGAGAAAGCGGCGGCGGCGGAGCCTGGCAACAGCGAGTATGCGGATTGGCTGGGGCGCGCTTACGGCAGGCGCGCCGAGAATTCGAACCCGCTGATGGCGCCCGGCTACGCTTCGAAGGCGCGACAGGCGTTCGAACGCGCTGTGGAGCTTGACGGGACAAACCGCGATGCGCTCAGCGATCTTTTCGACTACTACCTGAGTGCGCCTGGTTTTCTCGGGGGCGGCTCCGACAAAGCGGGCGCGGTGGCGAGCAAGATGGCGGCGGTGGATCCATCAGAAGCGTACTTTGCGGAGGCGAAGCTGGCGCAGAAGAATCAGCAATACCAGCAGGCGGAGCAGCACCTGCGGCAGGCAGTTGCGATTGCACCGCATGAGGTGGGGCGCCTGATTGCGCTCGCCAGGTTCCTGGCCAATCGAGGGCGAACGGGCGAGAGCGACGCGGTATTCCAGCAGGCCGAGAAAATCAATCCGAATGCGCCAAAACTCTGGTACGCCCGCGCCGATGTTTTGATAAGGCAAAAGCGCAATCTGGAGGAAGCGAAGACGCTGCTGCACAAGTATGTGAATGCGTCGATTACTGTGGACGACCCGCCGCGGGATAAAGCCGTTCGCTTGCTGAAGGAAGTAGGAGGCGCGTAAGCTTCCGCTCGAATGAACCTGACCGAAGCCGTCAATTTCAGCGTGCAGGCATTGCATGCGAACCGGCTTCGTACCTTTCTTACCGCGCTCGGGCTGATCATTGGGAACGCGTCAGTCATTCTGGTTGTCACCATCTCGCTAGCAAGCAAGGATCTGATCCTGGACCAGATTCGGGGCATTGGCTCCAATCTGGTGTATGCATCGTATGAGGTGGGTGGCGAAAACGTCGCCAAGGTGGAGGCGGACTTCGTCAAGATGGCCGATGTGCAGGCGATTCGAGACACGCTAGGCAGCAGCATCATCGCGGCGGCGGCTGTGATGAACTCGCATGACCAGATTGTGGTGAACGGCAAAATCCGGCAGGTCACGGTGGATGGCGTGGACGCGGAATATGCGCGAGTGCGGAATCTGGTGATTCTGCGCGGGCGCGCCTTCGATCAAAGCGACATTGCGCTGCGGGAGCGAGTTGCTCTTCTGACCGATAAGCTGGCAATTCGGATGTTCGGCAGCCAGGATGCGGCGCTCGGGCAAATCGTGAAGATCAACCAGCTTCAGTTCAGCGTGATCGGCACGTTCCGGGAGAAGACGAGTACGTTCGGCCAAGGCGAGATTACCGATGAGACCATTCTGATTCCGATCACGGTGATGAAGTACTTCATGGAATACGAGCGCATCGATCCGGTTTATATTGAGGTGCGCAACGCGGGGGACGTTCCGGCAGTCCGCGATGAGGTGAACGACATTCTGGAGACGCGGCATCGCCACGGCGCCACGTACAATGTGCAAGACCTGACGGCTATACTCGACACCGCAAATTCCATTTCCAATGTGCTGACGATTGTGCTGATCATTGTTTCGGCGATCGCGCTGTTGATCTCCGGGATCGGCATCATGAATATCATGCTGGTGACGGTGACGGAGCGGACGCGGGAGATCGGCGTGCGTATGGCGGTGGGTGCATCGCGGCGCGATGTGATGCTGCAGTTCCTGGTGGAATCGGTCCTGATCAGCTTGTCCGGCGGCGTGGTTGGGATCGTGCTGGGATTGTCGCTACCGATCGGGGCGCGGCTTTTCACAAACCAGGTGCGGGTTCCGATTTCGGCGCTATCGATCATTGTTGCATTTGCAGTTTCCTTCGCTGTGGGGGTGGGTTTTGGGCTTCTGCCGGCGCGGCGCGCCTCTCAACTGAATCCCACCGAAGCGTTGCGTTACGAATAGGCGATAGCGCGGCTGCGGAGAGTGCGCCGCAACGCTTATACGCGCCTGTCGTTACGCTACAACGGTTCTTGGATATGCAGCCGAAGCGCATTCGCTGGATGGCCTGGTGGTACAGCGCGATTGCGATTGGATTCGCGCTACTTGCGGTTGACCACATCCTGACTCGCGATAAAGCATGGTTGATTCTGGTGCGGGTAGCGATTGCGGCCGGGTTTGGGTTCCTAGCGTACATGGAATTTCGATCGAAGGGGCGTAAGCCTTGAAGCGCCGGACGTGAGCGGCGCATCTTTCCTACAACGCGCACAACGGGCACCCGTCGCCCTGTGCGCTCTGAGGAGCGTATCATCTGGTGGTATGGAAAAGCCGACATTCGATCCTGGACTGACGCAGCAGTACACGGGTGCGCTGAAGCGCGCCATCAACCAGGACGGGAACTTTAACGTCCGGCGCACAGGCGGAACGTGGCGAGATTTCCATCCATACCTGTTTCTCATCAATATTTCGTGGCCCGCTTTCATCGCTATCGTGGCAGCGGCCTACGTGGTTCTCAACCTTATTTTCGCGGGTCTATACGCCTTAATTGGAATGGAGAACATCAAGGGCGCGGAGGCTCCCACCGCGGCGTCGCACTTCTTGAATATCTTTTTCTTCAGTGCGCACACGCTGAGTACGGTTGGGTATGGAAATATGTGGCCGAGCGGTGCTCCCGCGAACTCGATTGCAGCGTTAGAGGCGCTGATTGGCTTGATGGTTTTTGCGATCGCAACGGGATTGCTGTTCGGGCGGTTTTCGCGGCCCTCGGCGCGCGTCGGATTCAGCGAGAGGGCGCTTATGGCGCCTTATATCGACGCGACCAGCCTGCAGTGCCGGGTTGTAAATAGAAGATCGAACAATCTGATCAACCTGGAAGCACGTGTTTTACTGATGACGGTGGAGTTGGTTGAGGGCCGGCCACAACGGCGGTTTACTCCGCTGGAGCTCGAAAGAAATCAGATTTGGTTTCTGGCCTTGACCTGGACGATTGTGCATCCAATTGACGAGAAGAGCCCCTTGTACGGGAAAACTGCGGCCGACCTGGAGCGGCTGCAAGCGGAGTTCATGATTCTGCTGAGCGGCTTCGACGACACGTTCAGCCAGACCGTTCACACGCGTTATTCCTACCGCTACGACGAGATCATTTGGGGCGCGAAATTTGCTCCGGCGTTCGAGATAGACGAGGACGGCGAACTGGTGATTGAAGTGAATAGAGTCGGTGCGATCGAGCCCGCTCCGTTAAAGGCTTTAGAAAAAGCTGGATTACCATAATGGCCGTGAACGGGAATTGCGTGTTTTGCGATATTGTGGCGCGGACGGTGGCGGCACAAATTGTGTATGACGATGAGAACCTGATTGCATTCCTCGATAGCCATCCGTTGTTTCCCGGGCATGTGCTCCTGTGTCCACGAGAGCACTATGTTACGTTGCTCGATTTACCGGCGAGCTTAGCGGGACCGATGCTCGCCACGACGCAGTTGCTGGCGCAGGCGGTGGAGAATGCGGTGGATGCGGAAGGCACGTTCATCGCGATCAATAATCGCGTTAGCCAAACGGTGCCGCACCTGCATGTTCACGTGGTTCCGCGGAGGCGGCGCGACGGGCTGAAGGGGTTCTTCTGGCCTCGGCAACCTTACAAGGATGACGCGGCGCGGGAAGCCGTGCGCGACGCCATCGAGCGGGAGATTCAGAAGCTGCGCGCATGAGCGGCGAGCCTGCGCATGGCCGCTTGGTCTGAGGGAAATTTGTCAAAAGGCTCTTCGCAATCCGAATCGCAGTTGAAAGGGTTCGACGGGATGGAAAACGTCGGTGAATGCCGCCGCGGCCGTTGGTGTTATTCGGGATGTATAGGCGTAGTCAATGTCATGATCCATGCGGTTCAGCAGATTCAAAGCTTCAACGACAAAGCTCCACTTTTCGGTCACTTGATAACGGACCTCCCCATTGAGTAATACCGTTGCGTTTGAGCGATAGATGCCGTCGGACGTCAAATCGCGCGGACCAAAGGCGCGCAGGCGCAAACTCGCCGAAAAGCGTTTGTAATCGTGCATCGTGATGCCTGACGAGGCCACCAGCCCAACCGCTTCGGGTACGCGCTTGCCACCCGGGCTGTTCGGCGCAGCATCAGCCGGGTCTATTGTGTTGAAGAAGGCCCTGGAATCCGCGACATCAAAATCAAAAGCCAGATGTTCCCGCGGCGTGTAGTAGTTCGCCCATTCGATGCCGTAGCGGTTGCTCGGCGATGCAGAAGCAATCGTGCCTCCGGTGTCGCCATCCTGCTGCAGTTCGGAAGCACTGTGGAGATACCAGAGTGAAAACGTGCTTTGCAGATGTGGGGCGGCCGCGGTACGCACGCCGATTTCCGCGCCTTTGGTCGGAACGAGCGCGGGTATTCTCGAGGTGGCCGTGGGAAATGGATTGTCCGGCGAGATCGGTTCCACCGTTTGCGTTGCGCCACGCGCGTCGTTGCTGTGAAAGCTGAATCCGCCCTGTACATAGAACTCAGTGTTGGACCACGGGCCGAAAATCAAACTCGCTTTGGGTTGGGGCAGGAATTTGGTGGCCGTGCCGGAATTGGCGGCAGCAAAATTGACCACCGGAGCGCCCGGCAATTCGGCGGCGACATAATTTGGAGTCAAGCTCGTTACGGCATCGATTGCTTCGTCGCCGCGCAATGCCAGAACCGAGCGGAATTTTTCCGCCCACTGGATTTTGTTTTCCACATAGAAGCCGGCTATCGTTTCGGTGAACTTATTCAAATCCGTGTCCGCGGGCAAGACCGCTACCAGATTCGGATCGTTAAAGCATGCGTCGATGGGTTCGTCATTGCACGCGTCGATATCATTCTTGTCCGTGCGCACGCGATTTTCGGTCCGGTAAAGGCCGTTGTGGATCCAATCGTTGCGGACTTGCAGTCCGAACGTATTTTCTACCTTGCGGCCGAACCATTGGCTGAAAATCGTGTGATGTGCGTCCAACCCAGCCACCCAGCGCCTGTCCTGCTGTTCGAACTGATCACCCTTAAGGGGATCATCCAGGTAGTATGTGAAATCGGAAAATAAATCGAGATCGTAGTAAAAACCGTAGAGCGTGATCTTCGTCTTCGATTTCGCGCCTTGGCGATGCCATTCAGCTTGCAAGCTATAGCGCTGTGAGTTGCCTCCGTCTGTCGGGTTCAGTGCGCCGAAGAAGCCGACAACGGGAACGGCGGTAATGGGGATCTGATCGGTCGAGTTCCATTTACCGTGGTAGCCGCGGGCCGTGATGCTGAATCCATTGGCGTCGTCGCCCTGGCTGTAGGTTAGAAGGCCATTGAATTTAGCGTAGCCATCCGGATGCGTCCATGGGCCATCGTCGTAATATGCTTCTCCGCCGAATAGCAAACTACCCGAGCCCACCTTCTGCGATATACCGAATACAGCTCGCGCATAGCCATACATGCCGCCCTCCACTTGGAAGAAGTTCTCGGGTAGCGTTTTATAGAACTCCAGATGCGCCGACCCGGCTGAGCCATAGTCGCCGACATCAGCGTAATAAGGACCTTTTTCGTAATTCACCCGCTGCACAAACTCCGGGATGACGGTGTTCATGTCCGCGTAGCCTTCACCGTGCGCGTGAGAGGGCAGGTTCAGCGGCATATCATCGAGAAAAACGGCAAAGTCTGTGCCGTGGTCGAGATTGAAGCCGCGAAGAAAATACTGGTTGGCCTTGCCGCCGCCGGCGTGTTGCGTGATGATGACGCCGGGAACCGTTTCTAAAATCTCTCCTGAACGAAGAATGGGACGATCTTCGATTTCCTTTGCGCCCACCGCTCCCTGGGTAGCGGAATCGGCAATTCCGACAAGGTCATCTTGACGGCCCTGCACGTCGATGGTGGTATTTACGGCGCTGACAGCCAAAGTGATGCCCAGGGGGACCGGCGCCTCGGTGGGCTCTACCGTAACGGGAATTGCTTTGGTTTCGAAACCGGGATGAGACACGACGAGCGTATATTTACCGACCGGAAGTTTAGGAACACTATAGGCGCCGTTCTTGTCCGACTGCGTCGTTATTTGTACCGTGCCGTTCGCGCTCCGAACCAGCACGGTAGCGCCAGCAATTGTCGCGCCAGACGTGTCAAGGACAGTTCCCGATAGTTGGGGCGGCTGAGCGTTATCACTCGTGGCGGCCGGCGACTTCTCCTGCGCGCGAACTAAAAGTGACGTGAGCATCATTGCTAACAGAAATGGAAAATGAGGTCGCATATCATCCTTTCCTTCCCTAGCGCCACGCCCATGGCTGGTGAAAAGCGGGTGGTAGCGGACCGCTCACAAAGCAGCGGCGGAGCTTGGCCACGGCTTGCGAGAACAGTGCTACGGATCTCAAAAACGTAATACTAGCCTGAGATGATAGCACCAATCTCAGTAACGTATTACCGGGTCGGTAGAATAAAGCTTTAGACGTCTGTTACGAACGGGAGAAGCGTGCTAACGACGGCCATGAAGGGCAGAGTGCTTGGCATTTATCTGTTCCTGGGTGCATTCAATATCGCGGCCTGGCTTATTGCCGCCGTAGCATTTCATTCTTTCCCCGCACTTCTGGCAACAGCGTTTCTCGCCTACACCCTGGGGCTGCGACATGCAGTGGATGCTGATCACATAGCGGCAATTGACAACGTCACAAGAAAACTGATGCAGGAAGGCAAGAGGCCTATCGGAGTGGGACTCTCGTTTTCTCTGGGTCACTCAACGGTCGTTCTCATTGGCTCGATTGTAATCGCCTCCGCCGCATCGGCCCTGCACACCCGGTTCTACGCGTTCAAGGAAGTGGGCGGTTTGATCGGCACTTTGGTCTCGATGTTGTTTCTTTTCGGCATCGCTCTAGTGAACTTGTTCGTTCTTCGCACCGTGTATGCGACCTTCCAGAGCGTTCGGGCAGGTGAACCATACAACGAAGAAGATCTCGACCTTCTCCTTTCCGGGCGAGGCATTCTGCCCCGGCTTCTCCGCCCGCTCTTCCGCTTGATCCGCAGCAGTTGGCAGATGTATCCTGTCGGCCTGCTATTCGGCCTTGGATTCGACACAGCGACCGAAATTGGACTGTTGGGCATCGCCGCGAGTGAAGCATCGAAAGGTCTGCCTTTCTGGAATGTGCTTCTCTTTCCGATTCTCTTTATGGCCGGTATGTCGCTCATCGACACGACAGACAACGTTCTGATGGTGGGCGCCTACGGCTGGGCTTTTCAGAAGCCGATCAGGAAGCTGTACTACAACCTGACCATCACAAGTGTCTCCGTGGTGATTGCCTTCTGTGTTGGAGGTTTGGAGGCATTAGGCTTGCTTGTGCAACGCTTCCAACTCAACGGAAGCTTCTGGAAAGGCGTCGGAAGCCTGAACCAGAACTTCAGCGCCATTGGCTACCTGATTATCACGCTCTTTGTGGTGAGCTGGGTTGTGTCGATTGTTGCTTATCGCGTTAAGCGATTCGACGAAATTCGAGTGGCCGAAGAAATAGCGGACTAGTTCCGTTTCATTGCCGATCGTGTGTTGTACGGCAGAGCGCAAGTCTGCAAACATGTGCAAGGGTTTCCAGCATCCTTCTCCTAGCGTTGCTATAAAGCCCCTTCATATCCCGTCACCCGATAGATCCCCCCACCTTCGGTTCCGATATAGATCGCATCGCAATCGATTCGCACGGATGAAACGGAGCTCTGGGGTTTCGGCAGGAGCGACGTCAGATCGTGCCAGTTCCCGTTCTTGTCCCGGAAAAACACTCCTGTGTAAGGCGATGCCGCCACGGCAAGTCGCGGATCGTCGCGACGAAAATCCATGTCCGCCAAAGCACCCAGGGCAACAGCTCGACTTGCCATCGGGATGCCTGTGCTGTCGCCCCCGCTGAACAATCCGTCGAGAGGATATTTCCCGTTGCCAGTGATCAGGTTCGTGAGAACCGTGTCAGTCTGAAAACTCAAGCCGCCCGTATTTGAAAACTGAACGCCGCTAGAGGTCCACACATAGACCTGCGATGCATCGTAAGGATTGACAAACAGCGGCCCGTACGTTGCGCTTGCGCCTTCGATTCCACCAGTCGGCCAAGGCTTGGGCTCCAAAATGCTGCCCTGCACATTCAACTCCGTCCATGAACTGAGGCTGGAGGAGGCCGGCGATCCGGTTGTTTTGTACACGTGTCCGATCCCGGATTGGACCGCATACACAAAGTAGGTTGTATTCGTGTGTCCTCCCGTAACCCAGAACTTCTGCACACCCGCGGGAAGATTGTTCTGAGCCACCGTCCAGCCGGTTCCCTTTGAGATATTGATGTCCGGATTGGAAGCAAAATCCTGATTCCTGAGTATTAGGGGGTTCTGCGCACCGACGGGTGTCGACGCTCCAAACGCATTCGGAAGGGGGTGAAAATTCTTCTGCGAGTCTTCCCACTGCATCGGGAGATTCACGAGCATCAACACGTCAAGCGTTCCGGGCTTGCGCGCTTCGCCCCACAACGACTGGATGACGCTCACTCCCGCCGGTGTGTCGTAGGTCCTATCATTTAGGATAGTGATGGGCTTGGCCGGTTCTCCTGAACTCAAATTCTCGCCCAACCCTGACAGTTCCGCGCTATCCGGATGCAGAACCATTATCGCGATGCTCGCGTTGCCTGCGTCCCCGAGCGTGTAGTTGATGTCACCTTGCAGGGCGTCGCTTCCCCAGCCTTTCGCCCCATTCCACCACCACGAGCTGTTATCCGAGGTAGCATACGCGAGATTCCCGCGCCCCGTAGGACTGGATCGCATCGCAGTGATCGTGTGGATGTGGTGAGTGTGCAGTGAATTGTCCTCAAGGGTCCAGGCGCTCCAAGAGGAGTTAGAGAACGATCGCGAATAAATTCCTCCGTCGCAGGAGACCCACTCCTTGGCGCCATCCGCCGAGATCAGAAAGTCCCACAAATCCCCGTGCACCTGGTCAGGCGTTGTGCACAAAGTGCATTCGTCCGTTCCCAGAATTCTGTTCAATTGTGTGGCTTGGGAAGCTGAATTGAAATTCACGGCCTCGTAAACCTCCTGCGCGGTCCCGTAGAAGATGTGATTGGTGACGGTACCGTTGGCGGCCATGGTTTTGAAAGCCTTGACAAACCGCCTTCCGCCCAAGCCGGTGCCACTACAGCCTATCGGGGGAACACTGGAATCGGGGTTTACCTGCGCCTGAAGCGCGAATTGATCGGTGGCGGCATCGTAGATGAGCAGTTGGTCCCAGTTGCCGGCCTTGCCGAGGGAGTCGCAGCCCGCTTTCACGACGTTGCAGCACGACATATATGCCCCAGTGTCGAATGCAGCAAGTGAGTTTTGATCGCCTAGATTCATGGGAGTAAACTGCGGCGGAATGCTCTTTGCAGTCCAGGTCTGGCCATCGGTCGTGGACACATACAACTGCTGCCCACTACGGGCCCACAGCTTTGCCGGGCTGACCGCGAGGGCGGTAATGATTCCACCGCCGGACGTATTAGCCGCGAAACTGAACGGCTCAGTACTTCCAGCTTTCCTCCAGCCGACGCCGCACGCACTGGCGATCACGATCGACGAGGCCGGCGTAAATGCCACGGCGGGGATCGCCTGAAGAGCGCAGCCCGAAGCGGTCGTCGGACTCGAGATCCGGTTCCAGGTGATTCCCGCGTCCAAACTTTCCCAGACCCCGGCGCCGCCGCCATTTGGGATTCCGACGGCATCTCCTCCACGCTCGCCAGCCACCAGATGCGAACGGTTGTTCGGATCGACCGCAAGAGTCCAGACGTAGCGCGGCGAGTTCGGCAGGCGCGTCCACGGTCCGCCGTTCACCGATTTCGCGATTCCCCCATTCAAAGTGACAGCGTACATGGTTGACGGATCTCCGGCCAACTGCGGCGTCAAACCACTGGCGTTCGTGCCTGAAATGAACTTGACGCTACTCGCGTCCGGACTGATGTCTGTTACCGCAGGAATCGGCGCTGTGGCCTGCCAGAGCTGATCATTACCGACACCGGTCTTCGGGTTGTAGAAAATTTCCCGCGTTTCGCCCGATTTCAAACCGACGATCACGTGGCGGTTATTATCGGAGGGTGTATAGTAGCCGGCGATCGATTGAACACCCGTAAAATTCGCCAGCGCGGGCTGCGAAACCGAAGGGTTCACAGTTCCGCCGTAGAAGATCTCGTGAATCGCGCCGTCTCTGGTGGCGACAATTGCGTGGCGCATCTTATCGTCGGGCGTGTAGAAAGCGGAGACGGCGATAATTTCCTGCAGGTTTGCAAGAGGGGGGTCGTGACGTGAACTCCCGATGCGGAGGAATAATAAACTTCTATCACGTCGCCCTTGTTCGTGGCGACGATCGCGTGCCGCATCTTGTCATCCGGAGTATAGAATCCGGCCATGTGGATAAGGCCTGGAATCGTAACGATCACCTCGCCGCCTCGAATCGGCGTATTCGCGCCATACCAGATTTCTCGAATCGAGCCGTCGGTGCTTCCTGTTAAGACAATGCGGCTCTTGTCATCAGCCGCGTAGAACGCCGACACCGACACAAGGTTCTGCACGGTGGCTATGGAATCCGATAATTTCTGTCCTGATGCCGCGCTGAACGAAAAATCACGAATCGAGCCGTCTAGCCGAGCTACGATCGCGTGCTGAAGGCCGTCGTCCACGGAAAAGAAGCCGCTTTGATCGATAATCTGACCGAAGCATCCGAGCTCGTCATGGAAGATTCCGCGTTTCGGATCGAAGTATGTCTCGTGCAACCGTCCGTCATCGGTGGCAACAACGGCATGTTGATAGGAATCGTTGCTCGTGAAGTATCCCGAAACCGATGTGATCACGGTCTGAGCAATTCCCAACATAGGCAAACAAACAGCCACAAAGGTTAGTCGAAGTATAAGTGAATTGCGAAAGGTTTTCATGCCTGCCCCCGCTTTGGACCTTATCACAAAAAGTGTCGTCACTGCGTTTATCTTCCAGGTAACCGGTGAACGGGAAGATGTGCTCGGTTTGCGCCAGAAGACAAGGACGACCCCGAAGAGAGCCGGCCGTGCAGCGAGGCAGAAGCGAAAAAGAATCGGGACGCACTTCATGCCGACCCAGCCTTTTTGCCGTATAGGAAACAAGCCGCACCGCTAATTGAGAGAGCCGGCGAAGCCTACAAGGTTGACGAAGTATATATGCGTCCGACGGATTTCTCGGCGCTAAAGTAGAAGCGCCCGCGCTTTATTAACTAAAACCTACTGCGCCGAAATCCGGCCAAGATATTGGTCGAGATCAGACAGGTTATCTGCTGATCCAATCCAGCCGACATGACCATCCGGGCGGATCAGTATGTATTCGCCCTTGCTCCCACCATAAGCGGCAGCAAAATGGCCGAAGGCGTCAACATAGATTTGCCGCGTCGATTTTGTCTCCGGTGAGGCTCTTACGTCAAGGCGTTCGACGCCGCGCCACTCATTCTGCTCCATATTCCCGTCGCCTTCGAACAGCCGAAGCAAGGTGAAGTGCGGGCCGCGAAAGAAATCGAAGAGCCGTACGGGACTACCTGCCGCATTCAGTCCGGGAGCATCGGGCGCCCTGTCGCCGGCCGCAATCTTCAAACCCGTACATCCGGCATTCTTGCTCAGCGACATCTCCTTATAAGTAATGCCTAGCTGGAGAGTAACTGCATCGCGGCGCACCTTGTCCTCATCGACGCCACTCGTTATCTGTCTGTATAGCTTCGTGCTTAAGCCGAGCACATTGGCCGCCACCGGCAGCCGCTCTTCTTCGTAAGTGTCCAACAGCGCATCGGGAGCGCCTTCGAGCACGCAGCCGAGCTTCCAGCCCAGATTGTATGCATCCTGTATCCCGGTGTTCATCCCCTGCCCGCCGGCCGGTGAGTGGACATGCGCGGCATCTCCAGTGAGAAACACGCGTCCATTGCGGTAGCGGGACACCATGCGGACGTTTGGCCGATAGAGCGAGAGCCACGGAGCTTCCGTAAGTTCAACATCCATCCCTCCGGTACGTTGCTTGACTAAGTGTTGGAACAATTCAAGCGTCGGCTCACGCTCGTCGGCCGGAGCCACCTGCGCCTGAAACTGAAACTCGTCCGTAGAAGGCAAAGGGCAAAGCGCGAGCCAGCCATCGGGGTGATTTGGCCAAGAATGCCAGGCATCCCGATCCAACCCGCGCAGGCGCACATCTCCCACGTACATGCGCTCTTCCTTCCAGGTTTCTCCCTCGAAAGGCACCTGAAGGTGCTTGCGCACGAAGCTCTTTCCGCCGTCTGCCGCTACAAGATAACGGCAGCGAACGCGCTCCTGTTTGCCATCGCGGGCTAATGTTGCGGTGACGGTATCCGCGTCTTGCTCAAGCGCGACCAGTTCGGTCGCAAGCTCAACTTGGCCTCCGTTTCTTTCCAGAAGTTGCCGTAGCGCCTCTTCCACACGCCATTGCGGGGTGAGGAGCGGACTTGCGTATGGCGTGCTTGGCGTCGGATGCCGGCCTTCGTGCGGATCTCTCTCGCCGAGTACCTTTGCTCCTTCATAGGCACGAAACGGAACATGGAACTTTCCGTTCCCCACGATCTGGTCAGCGATTCCGAAGTCGTCCATCACTTCAAGAGTGCGAGGCTGAAGGCCTTTGCCCTTCGAGCCGATGAAGTAGGCCGAGGCTTTATCGATAAGTCGGAACTGCACACCTCGGCGGGCGAGATCACAAGCTAATGCCAAGCCGGTCGGTCCGGCTCCCACTACCAGCACTTGAACGTCAATCTTTGTCATCGTCGGGGACACTTGTCTCAATCTATCGTTGCAGGGATTTGACAAGTAGCTTGGAAACGAAAGGACTATTCCGCCCGGAGTGCTTCGACCGGGTTGACCAATGTGGCACGGCGCGCCGGAGTATAGCTGGCCAGCAAAGCTGCAATTCCGAGCAGTACTGCGACGCCGAGCAATGTCTGAGGGTCCCACGAGCGCACGCCAAACAACATCGTTTGGAACAGGGTCGCCGCTCCTACTGAGCCGATAGCACCTAGAACGACGCCAATGGCAGTCAGGCGTCCCGCTTCGCCCAGCACCAGTTGATAAACGGCGCCGCGTTCCGCTCCAAGCGCCATACGAACTCCGATCTCACGGGTTCTTTGGCCAACTGAATACGCAACGACGCCGTAAAGTCCAACCACGCCAAGCAACAGCGCCGCGCACGCGAAAGCGCCAACCAGCCAGGCGGCGGAGCGATGAAGATACGCGGTAGGTGATAGATTAATTCTCTCGGTCATGCTCACGCCCGCAGAAACAGTGATGAAAGCGTCAATGCCGTGAATTGCCGCGATGATCTTTGAGGACGCCCATTGCACAGGCTGCGACGTCCGCACCAAGACCGCCGGCCAGGCGAGTGGAGCCTGGTTACAAGGCACGTAGAGTGCCGGCCAGTTGGGATCTTCGAGCGGTCCTTCCTTGATGTCGTCCACGACGCCAATCACTTGCATTAGTGATTGCGGCGACCAATCGTAATAGATTTGCCTTCCGATCGGGTCTTGGCCGGGGAAAAACTTCTTCGCGAGCGTTGTATTTATAATGACCACCGGCGGCTTCGAAGTATCCTCAACGTCCGAGAAATAGCGGCCCTTCCAAAGCTTTGCCTGCAGCGTTCTTAAGTAGCCGGCACTTACTCGCCGATTGATAACTTCGTTGTTCTCGCCGTGATTGGGCTGGCCAGCAATATGGAACGAGGCAGTTCCCCAAGCGGAATCGATTGGGGGAGCGGTTGCGAGACCGACGGATGTGACGCCCGGCAAGCTCGATATGCGGTCGACCATCTGGCGTCCCAGCAGCGCTGTCTGTTTGTCGGTCTGGTATCTGCCCGGCGCCCACGACGTTTGAAAATACACAAGCTGATCCGGCTTGAAGCCGACATTGAGATGAAGCAGTTGATAGAGGCTTTTGCCGAGCAGTCCGGCGCTCACCATCAGAACCATCGCTAAAGCGATTTCGGTTACGACCAAACCGGAGCCGAAGCGACGCCAGGTAGTGCCCGCTGAGCCGCGATCTCCTTCTTTCAGCCCTTCTGTCATGGTGCCCAGCGATGCGCGGGCAACTGGAATAAAAGAGAACGCTATGCCGGCCAGGAGCGATAGGCCGCAGGCGAAAGCGACGGTCCACGCGTTTAGTCCGAGCCCGCGCATAAAGGGCATGCTTTCCATTTTCTCGGGCGGAATGAGATTGGTTAGCAACCGAATGCCCGCTTGGGCCAAGGCCAGCCCAAGAATGCACCCGGCTGTTGCAAGTACGAATCCCTCGGTGGCAAATTGATGAAACAGACGGGAAGACGAAGCGCCCATCGCACCTCGAACGGCGATTTCCCGCCGGCGCTTGTCAGAGCGGGCCAGCAGCAAGGTGGCGACATTCACGCAGGCCATCAAGAGGAGCAGGCCAGCGCCGCTGAACAGCATCAACAGCACGGAACGCACGTCTCCGACGATGAAGTCGCGGAGAGGCACCAGATTCGCGCTGCCGAAAAATCGGTTGGTGCCGGGATACTGTCTTTGCAGTTGCTCCGCAACCAGTCGCATATTTTGTGAGGCGGTCTCAATGGACAGCCCATCGTTTAGCCGAGCAATGGCAATCAGGTTGTGGCAATCCCGGTGTTGCTCGCATGAGTCTGTGCCGCGGAGCGTGGTCCAGAATTCAGCGCCGCCGTAGGGAGCAAATTGAAAATTCGCTGGAAGCACTCCGATAACGATCGCCGGGATGCCGTTCAGGATCAGCGTGCGGCCCAGCACGTCGCGTTTGCCTGCGAATCGTTCTTGCCATGCTCTGTAGCTGAGAATGACTGTTTGCGAAGCGCCAGCCGAGTCTTCGCCGGTTCGAAAATCACGCCCGAACGCCGGCTGAATCCCGAGCGTGCGGAAGAAACCGGCGCTCACTCGCGTCCCCGGCACCTGTTCCGCCCCCGTGCTTGTACTCAGTGTGAAGCTGCCGTTCAGCGCGTAGGCATCGATTGACGCGAAGACTTTGTTGAGTTTTTTCCAGTCCTCGAAATCGAGGTAGGAAAGCCAGCTCCGAGGCGTTCCTGGCGAGGATTCAAATGCTGCCACCAATCGACCCTGGTCCGCGTACGGCAGAGGCCTGATGAGAGCGGCGTCTACGAAGCCAAAAATGGAAACGGCGACCGAGATGCCCAACGCCAAAACGAAGATGGCAGTGCAGGCAAATACTGGATTCCTTTGAAGCTGTCGAACAGCGTAACTCAAATCCTGGAGAGTTTTGTCGAATGGGTTCAACCCACGCACGTCGCGACATTCCTCTTTTCTTTGCTCGATGTCTCGTATTGACCGCATGGCCGCGTAGCGCGCATTCTGCGGCGACATTCCGGCCGCGATCGCTTCTTCGATCTCGCGCTCCAGGTGATAGCGCATTTCTTCGTCAAGCTCCTGCTCAACCTTGTTGCGAAGAAGTAACGACCGAAGTCTTAGACCGATCACACTCATCCAGCGCATCGCAACCGTTCTGCTTTAAACCGTCCGTACGATCAACGAAATGGCCGCCGATAGCCGTTCCCATTGCGAGGCTTCTGATTCCATAGCTTTGCGTCCTGCCCTGGTCAGTTTGTAGTACTTGGCGCGGCGATTGGTTTCGCTGATAGCCCACTCAGACTGAATCCATCCGTTCTGTTCCAGCTTGTGCAGGGCCGGATACAGCGCCCCCTGCCCCACCTGGAGCACGTCGCCTGAGGTATGGCGAATACGCTGCGCAATCGCCCAGCCATGCATCGGTTCGAGAGCAATCGTTTTCAAAATCAAAAGGTCCAGCGTGCCCTGTACCAGGTCAGTCGGTTTACTCATCGAATGATGCCTCAGTAACTGACAACAGTGTACACGGATCTATGAACCGACGCAAAGGATTTTCGCGCTGAAGGAGAAAACCGCAGCACCCAGAAGTGCAGTGCCGCGGTTTCCGTAGGCAATCAGATCTTTAGAACTCGTCGATGGGAGCGCTTTCGCCGCTTCCGGCGCTCTCGTTCCAAATCGAATCGGCGCCCCATACAGCCTGAGCACCCCACAGGCATTTCGTGCTGGCGACTGAACTTGCGCCCCACACGGACTGAGCGCCCCAGAGGCACTTAGTTCCGTTCACTACGCTCGCGCCCCAGACCGATTGGGCGCCCCAGAGGCATTTGGTCCCGTTGACTGTGGCTGTACTCCAAACCGGCAGCGTCGCCCAGATGGAGGACGCATCGAAGGCCAGCTCGACATCTCCGGAATCTGTATCGTAAGTGGCCACCGGCGACATTGCCGTCAGGCCTGCGGGCACGGAATTGATGGCGCTAAGGGCCGCAGCGAGATCGACATAGCCTGCGCCGACCGTGAAGATATCGTAGTAATCCACATAAGTACCCGTAGAATCCGTGACGGTGCTGGACTGCGGAAAGACCTTATAGGCCGTCTGCATGAGCAGAAGCTTAACCTGGTCGGGCGTAAGATTCGGGTTCGCATGAAGCAGGTCGGCGACTGCGCCACTGACGGCTGCGGTTGCCATGCTGGTACCGCTGAGCATTAGAAAGTCGTTGGAGATTTGACCGGCTGGCAGGACGGCCGCTGTCACGCTGCCAGGGCCGGCAGGAGGAGCAGGAGGAGCAGGAGGAGCAGGAGGAGCAGGAGCAGGAGGAGCCGGAGCAGCCGGAGCCGGAGCAGGAGGAGCAGGCGCTGCCGGAGGAGCCGGAGCAACCGGGGCCGGAGCGGCAGGAGCAGCCGCAGGAGCCGGAGGCGCGGTGGGAGCAGGGGGTCCGGCGGGCGTGTCCTGATAATACGATGTCGGAACCGAGTTGCCGGCAGCTTGATTCGCAAGCGTCGAACCGGGAGCGAGGAGGGAAACCACCTGGTTACCGGGCGCAACGACGTCAGGTTTTACGATGTGATCGATCTGAGTCGGTCCTTTCGAGCTATAGCTGGCAATGAGATCATCGGTGCGGGTATAAGTGGCTTCGGCTTTCATGGCGCCGACCGTGATGACGTAAGGGTCGTTGCCCGGCGCCGTGATGGTACCGTATCCCTGCTCGCCGAAGGTGTTATCGCGACCATCGTTGCCCGCCGCGACGACGACGACAATACCTGCTTTCCAGGCGGCTTCAACGGCTTGACAGAGCGGATCCTGCGTGTAGCTTTCGTACACCGGCCGGCCTAAGGACAAGTTGATGACGCGAATGTTGTAAGTGCTCTTCAGAGAGATGGCCATTTCAATCGCGGAGATGACATCTTCGTCGGTACCGCCGCCGTTGGCGTCGAGCACGCGCAGATCAATCAAGTTCACGCCCGGCGCGATGCCTTTGAAGATTCTTGTGCAATTCGGGCAGTTGGAAGATTGGCCGTTCGAGGCAATGATGCCCGCTACGTGCTCGCCGTGACCATACTGGTCATGTCCATCTTTGCCGACGAAATCGTAGGTGTAGACAATTCCCTTGCTTCCGTTCCCGCCCAGATTAGGATCGGGACTGATGCCGCTGTCGATCACGGCGACGCCGATCCCGGTGCCGGTCCATCCGGCGTTCCAAACGGTAGCTGCATTCATCGCTGCAGCCGTGTAATCCAGCTTGGCCTTAAGCGGCCGGTCCGGAGCGATATACTTCACGTCCGGATCGTTGGCCAGGTCTTGCAACGCGTACGCCGGTAGGGTATAGGTTCCGGCTTTGATCGAATGGTGGCTCGAGTGCAAAGATCCGCCGCGATCGAACACCTTCTGGTGCTCGCTTTCGGGATCGCGATTCCACTGAACGATGACGCGCACGTTCGACAGGGAATCCAGCTTCGCAAGATCAGGGGCGAGTTTTTTGTGCTGGGGCGGCGCGGCCCAGCAGACTGCTATCGAGAGAGTTAAGGTCACCGCCAGTTGATTTTTCATTCCAGATCTCCTTCTGTTCAGTCGCCAGCCTTCCGCAAGGGGAAAATACTTTGGCGTACAGAAGCCTTATCGTGGGCTTCCGAGGCGAACGAGAGACCTTAGATCGACACTCGAGTAATGGGCTAATGCGCAATCAGCGTGCTGGCGTTGATCGACGCTTACTCCTCACTGCCAATATGCGGGCGTGGCGCATGCGGAGTTATTGGCTGTCTGACCGATCAAGGCTTGCTTTCGGAGACGACCTCTCGGGCAGCCGCGCCACCGGAAGCTGCCAACCGCGGCGCATGGCCAGAAAGCGAAGGCCGAAACAGAGAATCGCGCCGGTAACCGCCGCGGCGGCGGACGGGACATTCAGCATCCGTCCAATGACCACCGCAGCCGCGCCGATCAGGGCCGCGACTGCGTAAAGCTCGGTGCGCAGCACAGTGGGAATTTCCATCACGAGTACGTCACGCACCATACCGCCGCCGATCCCGGTCAGCATGCCGAGCAGCGTCGCTGCAACTGGCCCCGCGTCGAAGGCCAGCGCCTTACCGGCGCCCGCAACGGCAAAAAGCGCCAATCCGGCGGCGTCGAACACCAGCACGGGGCTGCTCAGCCTGTTGATAATTCGATACCAATAGAACGTAATCAGCCCCGCGAGAATTGAGACGGCGACATATCGCCAGTCGCTGATGGCTGCCGGCGGATGCGCGCCAATCATCACATCCCGGGCGATCCCGCCCGAGTTACCCGCCGCGAACGACAGAACCAGAACCCCGAAGAGGTCGAGCCTGTGTTTAACACCCGCAGTCGCGCCGCTGAGCGCGAATACGAACGTGCCCCCGAGATCGAAGGCAACCAGCAGCGTGTTTATCAGGACGTGTCCGTTGACCATCAGCCTATGCTGCCAGCCAAGTTTCGGCGGCAACCACCAGCGTCTCCACGCCTGTTTCCAAAGTTGGATGGATCACCGGTGCGAAGCGCGGATTGTGATTGGTCGGGATCTCGCTGATCCGTCCCTCCTTTTTGGCTTTCGCATATAGGCCGGAATCGATTCCGCCTACAAACCAGAACACGGACGGGGCGCCCCATTCGGCCCCGAACGATCCAAAGTCCTCGCTCGCAGTCGTCGGCTTCGTTTCCTGCACGCGGCCGGCAGGAAAGTGCTGACGGAATGCGTTCTCGACTTGCTTGGTAGCCTGGGGATCATTCTCGACAAGTGAGTAACGATCCAAAATCGTGATCTCGGGTTTCTTCGGAGCGCCCGACGCGGCGGCTTCGGCATCCACAATCCGCTCGATCGCGGCGAGCACGCGTTTCCGGACGCCCTCGTCAAACGTGCGCACGTTCAACTTGATGATCGCCTCATCGGGGATGACATTTTCCTTCGTGCCGGCCTGCAACATACCGATCGTGACGACGGCTGATTCATTCGCCGCTACCTCCCGGGACACGATCGTTTGCAGTCGCATCACCGTTGCGGCCGCCATCACCACCGGATCGATGCTGGCCTCTGGCATAGAGCCGTGCGCGCCGCGTCCGAATAATCGAATCTGGAGACTGTCAGCCGCGGAAGTTGTCGCTCCGGCACGGCCCGCGATAACACCTGCCGGCATGCTCATCACATGCTGCCCGAGCACCACGTTGGGCTTGGGGAAGCGCCGAAACAGCCCGTCGTCGATCATCGCCTGTGCGCCCGCGGCCGTCTCCTCCGCTGGTTGAAAGACGGGCATTAGCGTTCCTTTCCATGCATCCCGAGACCTCGCGAACAGCGTTGCCGCGCCTATCAGCCAGGCCACATGCATGTCGTGACCGCAGGCGTGCATTACCGGGACCGTCTTCCCGGTACTGTCAGTGGCTGTTACCTTGCTGGCATACGGCAGACCGGTAGCTTCTTCAACCGGCAGCGCATCCATGTCGGCGCGCAACATGACAACCGGTCCTTCGCCATTGCGCAGCAGGCCGACAACGCCGGTCTTTCCCACCCCGCTCGTCACTTCATAGCCGGCTGCACGAAGACGTTCCGCCGCGATTCCGGCGGTTCGCGTTTCTTGCATCGACAGTTCAGGATGAGCATGGATATCTTTGTAAACAGATTCCAAATCGGGAAGTAAGCTCCTGAGATTCGCAAGTATGGTGCTCGAATTCTTAGCCATTGAATTGCTCATATGGACAGGCTTTCGTGGCGGCCACTCCGCAGGTGTTGCGCGACAGCTACGGCCGCAGTGTCAAGTATAATTTCTCCGCGGCGAAATAGACCTAGAAAAGAGATGCGCACATGAACAAAAGCAGATACCTTGGGCTAGGCGTAGGTGCAACCCTAATAATGCTCGGGGCGGCCTATTCGAAGTCTCCGGGCAATTCCTCATCGTCTCACTCCATTGCACCCGAAAAGATGCCGCGCATCGGCACAGTTGATGATCGTTTTCAGTCGTACAACATCGAGATGGTGGAGATCACGGGCGGCAGATTTTGGAAGCCGTACAAGGAAATAGACGCTCTTCTCCAGACGCAAGCAACTGGTAAGGCGGCTGGATCGAATCAGCCCGCCGGGATGAGCCCCGATCTTTTTCGATACCGGCCGCCAGTCGATCTGAGTAAAGAGCGTTTGCGTAAGCTGGCGGCAGCTCTTGGACCTGCTTACGTGCGTGTCAGCGGGACGTGGGCGAACACGACGTTTTTTCAGAATTCCGATAAGCCGGCACCAAAGACGCCGCCCAAAGGCTTCAACGGGGTGCTCACGCGCCAGGAATGGAAGGGCGTCGTCGATTTTGCTCGCGCGGTGGACGCGAAGATCGTCACATCCTTTGCGACGAGTCCGGGAACTCGCGACGCCGCGGGTGTTTGGACGCCAGATCAGGCGCGGATGTTTCTTGCGTACACCAAATCGATCGGCGGAAGCATCGCTGCAGCCGAGTTTATGAACGAGCCCACGTTTGCGGCAATGGGTGGCGCCCCGAAGGGCTACGATGCCGCAGCATATGCCCGTGATATCGCGGTCTTCCGGCCTTTCATCAAAAAGACTGCTCCTGAAATCGTATTCCTCGGCCCGGGTTCCGTCGGCGAGGGAATTTCCTTGGCGCCACCGTCGACGAGTGTGCTGAAGACGGAGGACTTGCTGAAGGCGAGCGGACCCGTGTTCGACGTCTTCTCGTACCATTCCTACGGCGCGGTTTCGAAACGGTGCGCGGGAATGGGCAACTCGGCGACCATAAGTCCAGGCCTAGCGCTTTCGCAAGAATGGCTTTCCCGAGTGGATCGCATCGAGGCATTTTATGCAGGTCTTCGCGATCAATTCGAGCCCGGCAAACCGCTGTGGATCACCGAAACCGCGGAAGCAGCATGCGGGGGCGATTCGTGGGCTTCGACGTTCTTGGATACGTTCCGTTACCTCGATCAACTCGGCCGTATGTCGCGACGGGGCGTCCAGGTCAACATTCACAACACGCTTGCCTCAAGCGATTATGGCCTGCTGGACGAGAACACGTTGGCTCCGCGGCCCAATTACTGGGCGGCTCTGCTATGGCGAAAATTTATGGGGACCACGGTACTCGACGTCGGGCCTTCGCATGCGCCTAGCTTGCATCTTTACGCCCACTGCCTTCGCGGGCAACCCGGCGGCGTAGCCCTTCTGGCGATCAATACCGATCAGACATCATCACACTCGCTTGAACTCACCGGGGCGGCAGAACGGTACACGTTGTCCTCGCCGTCGGTCGAGAATCTAGAAGACACGAATGTCGAACTGAACGGTACTGAGTTGAAGCTGGGTGCGGATGACGGACTCCCGCCTTTAACAGGCGTGCCAACGAGCTCGGGCCACGTCACGTTTGCGCCGGCTACTATTTCATTCCTTGTAATTCCGACGGCGAACAACGCGAGCTGCCGCTAGAGAATTTCCGGTGGCGGCACCCGCCCATGGCCGTCCCGCTCTTCTAGACTGCATGGGTAATTTCGGGTTTGCGACAAACAAAGATGTACTCATTGGCGAAGAGTCCGGGCAGGACTCGGAGGCCGATAGAATGTAGGGTCTGGAGCCATCCCCGCAAGCGGTAGCCGGAAATCCTGGCTGAATGTTCGTCGCTCCGCCTTTGCGATGAATGCCTCAAGAATGGCACATGATAGAGCAGTGGCATATTGAGCGCCGAATACTCGCTCTTAACAAGAAAGCCTGCTTGCCCAAGCATGGCCCGAGCTTCCCGCCGCCGATAATTCCATTTGTGGAACTCCGTGGCGTGCTTTTTGGGCCGCTTATAGTAGTCGATCATCCGGTTATGCAGGCTGTCGGAGCGGAACTCCGCACACAAGCGACCGCCAGGTCGAAGAACCCGAAAGGTTTCGCTGATAGCGGCGGCTACATCATCCTCGAGGCTGTGATAAACGCCGAAGCAAAGAACCGTTGTGAATCGTCCGGTCTCGAATGGCAGTGTGCGAGCGTCTGCATGGACGACACGCAGTTGAGGATCGCATGTCCGTAGCTTCGTTATAGCAGCCGCGACATTGTCTACCCCGACAATTCTTGTGCCCTTCGCGTGGTAGTAGCGCAGGAGGCGCCCGGGACCGCAGCCGAGTTCCAGGACTTCACCATCGTGGTCGCGAACGACAAGGTTGGCATACAGAAGCGGATAGCGGTCGTGCCCTTCCGCGGGCGCATCAACCGGGATCTGATTCCATCGCGAGATCCAGTACTCGGGCGATTTCTTTTCTCGATATGTCTTGCGCATCTATCCTAAGGAACAGTGGGCTATAAAATGTAATGGGCATGCAGCAGATTCGCGCACTCAGTTTTACCGCGTTCGAGAGATAATCGAATTTTTGTCGATAGCTCTTGGATCGATCACGTAACCGGCGCAGGTAAAACGCGGCCCTGAGGCAATTGAAACACATCGTAAAATCCGGCGATTACTCGGGGCTTGCCAGCGACTACTCACGGCATCGTCCGGACTACTGCCCGTCCGTGCTCGATGCGCTATTGGGCTTACTCGATAAGCCTGTGGCAGATGTCGACTTTGTCGACGTGGGTGCGGGGACCGGCATCTGGACGCGAATGGTCTACCGCAAGGGCGTGAAATCCGTTACCGCTATCGAGCCTAACGACGAGATGCGGATGGCCGGCATGGCGGATAGCGCAAATACCACCATTCGATGGCTGGCCGGCCATGCCGAACAAACAGGTGTGCCCGAAAGTTCCAGCGATTGGCTGACGATGGCCTCCTCCTTTCACTGGACGAATTTTGATGCAGCCACTCGAGAGTTTCATCGTCTGCTGCGCTCACGGGGGCGGTTTACAGCTCTATGGAACGCCCGCCTGATAGAGGCGAATCCACTCCTCGTTGAGATCGAGGCGCGCTTATGCGCCATGCGGCCAAACATCAAGCGCGCATCTTCCGACATGAAAGAGACGTTATCTCAGCGACTCTGGTCGTCACCGTGGTTTGAAGACGTGGTGTACATTGAAGGCCAGCATGACATCATCATGACCCCTGAGCGGTATCTCGGGGTCTGGCGTTCCGTCAACGAGTTGCGAGTGCAGCTTGGCGAGCAGCAGTTTGATGCATTCCTTGATTTTGTCGGGCAACGCATCGCCGGCGAGCGCACGATCAAGGCGACCTACACCACTCGTGCATGGTCGGCGCGGCGGAAAGACTGAAGGTAGAACTTGCTAGATTCTCCGACGCCGCTGTCTACGATCGAGAAAAAGGCCCGGCTCACAAGCGTCCAACGAACCCATTGGGAAGAAAAGGGATTTCTGATATTGCCCGCTTTTTTCTCGCGGGATGAAATCCAGGCCGTAAATTCGCTGATCGATCGACGAATTGAGAATCCTGAAACCTTCGGCAACGCGACGCTGGTGGATGCCATCGCCGGCCCGTATATGGGAAAGCGATTTCGCGCCTCCGAAGCACCACGCGAGGTCTTCGAGGTACCGGTCAAGATTAACGATCTCTTCCTGGATGAGCCGGAAGTGCGCCGCCTGGCTTCAGATGACCGGCTGTTATCCCTGATCTCAGAGCTTCTGCGTGGCGCACCGATGGTTTGCAACTCGCTGAATTTTATCTGGGGCAGCCAGCAGCCGGATCATTGTGACTCCTGGTTTATGCCGCCTCCGTCTCGCTTCGCGACTACGCATGCAAAAGCCCTAACTCTTAGAATCGGACCGCTGAGGATGCTGCTGCATCGAGGTTTTGAATTCTTGAAAAGCCGGGAGCGACCGGCACAGGACCGTCTGGCCGTCAGTTCCATCTGCCTGGAAGATGTTCATCCCGATGCTGGGCCGCTAACGTACTATCCGGGGAGCCACAGAATTCCTCCTTATCGCTTTTCGCATGGAGGGATTGACGCCGTGAAGGAAGAGTTGCCTGACACTCGAGCCTATATGGAACAAAAGATCCAGGAAGCCGGCCTGAAAAAGGAAGAGTTTATGGGCAAAGCCGGCGACGCGTTCCTTTGGCACGGGCAACTGCTGCACGGAGGCTCACATATCAATGAGCCCAGCCGGACAAGAAAGACGCTGGTTACGCATTATTGGCGCGCGGAAGACGTTCCGCGAGAACAGTGCATGCGCGTTCACGGGGCCCTCTATCAAAAACGCAACCCCTAACCGTGATTGGCGCGGCGCCTGCGCTACCGCAGAGCTCAAATTGTCCAAGGCAGCTATCCGGCTCAACGGAAAATGAAATTATGGACCCGGATGCGGCTAAGCCGCGGGACACTTCCAACGTCTGGCACTATGACTTCGATGAGCTGCGGCGAAGCTTGATCGATCTCGAATGGCGCAGGAGTACCGTGGGCGCCATCAATCCCCGGCCTCCCGGTTGGCACAACGACTTGATCCAAGCGATTAAGAAGTTGCTTGCTCGCACATTCCGCTGGCATACGCGGCCGTTCATTGAATTCAATGCAGTGTTAGGTCAATCGCTGCAGGAAATAGAACACGCGCTTGATGACGTTTCCGTGTACACGTATTCGCTTGACTGGCGGTTGATGCAATTGGAGAAGACGGCTGCCGAACAAGCAGCCTTAGGTCAGACGGCGGATCTGAAATCTCTGGCCGCGCGGAGATGCAGAACCACTTATATTATTGGACTGTTCGGCTCCGGACGGCAGTATGTCTCGGGACTGATCTTGCAGAACATTGGCGAAAGAGCAAAATATTTTAGAGATACGATCCGTGTGCATCCTGGGCCAACGCCTATGATCTACAGCGGCCACGCCACAATAAAATACGAGTCGCGCGCTCAGCATTTGCCGGAAGTCACGAGCCGCATACTGGAATCGATCAGAGCGGGGATCGCCGATTTGATTTTTGTCTACCGCCATCCGCTCGATTCGCTCCTCTCTAATTGGATCTGGTGGCGGACATTCAACCGAGAGAACAGGCACATATCTGGAACCTCAGAGGCGCTGAAGGACGTAGAAGCTCTATGCGCATGTTTGGAAGAGAATTTTCTTGACTTCAAGGCTTTTGCCGAAGGGGATTCTGATTTTTTCGCGGGCTTGCCAGGTGCGCCATTTCTATCATTCGCGGAATTTGTAGAGGAGACTCAGCTTTACCTTCAAGCCGCCACGCTCCCGCTGCGCTTTGAGGACTTCATGCTCGACCCGTCGCAGCAATTTTCTAAGATCGTCAAACTCATGTCGATCAATACTGATTCGGGCCGGTTATGTCTAGCTCCTCCCAGGGCCAAAGCGTACGGTTATCTGGCTGTTAAAGAAAAAGTCCCTCGATTCCGAAGCTTTATTACCGGGCTGGACGCAGATACAAAAAGAAGGATTCAGGAAATCGGCTATCGTTTGGAGGCCTGAGTCCAGAAGCGGCCGCCGAGCATAGTGTTCATCCTGCCAGCGGCTCACTGCTGACGGAGGCATCCTCGAGCAGGAGATCTCCGTCCTTCAACATGTTCTGATACAAAGCCACATCTTCCGGGTTATCTATCTCGCCCCATTGGCCATCGGTACCGAAAGTGGCAATTGGAAAATGCTTGTCGGCTAACAGTCTGCCCAGCAATCCGGTCATATCGAGCCGATCGCGAGTTGTCGGATCCAGCGTACTGAGTAACTCCTCTGCGGCGTTCCACGCCGGCGGCGTGAACTTCAACAGGCCCATATATTGCCCTTGAATGTCTTCGATCCGCGTCGTCTTGCCGCCGATCTCCAGCAAGAGACCCTCGGCGTCGACGCGGAAGGTTTCTGCATCGGTCAAGGGCTCAGGGAAACGCCTGGTCCATAGGCGACGCCAATCCCGGTCGTAACTGATTACCAACTGGCCCGGGGCCATGGCCAAACCGCGCACCAATTCACTCCGATAGAAAATATCTGCATAGCTGACGATGACTGGCCCCGAACGCAGCCACTGCGCGGCGCAATTGAGCGACATCACCATATTGGTTTCGGCCCACCTTGGGTTGGCGAAATAGGAGACGTTCGGATAGTTGATCATCTCGGCGCGATAGCCGCGAACGATACCGATCTCTTCAAGGCCGCCGCGCAAGAGCGCAGCAATTTGGCGCTCGATCAACGGCTTGCCTGCGAGTTCGATCAAGCACTTTGGGCGGTCGTCGCCAAACTGCCCCATGCGGCTGCCGCGGCCGGCTGCAAGGATGACCGCGCGCATCATTCCACTCCGAAGACCTGGCGAAATAGCGCTACGTCGGCTGATGAGAAGGGGGCACAGCGCTCGGGATGCCACATGATTCCGGTTATAGGTTGAGCCGAATGGCGAATTGCTTTGACGACGCCATCGGCGGCGAACGCCCAAACCTTGAGCGGCGGCCGCGAGTCGAGGGCGGCAAAGCGATGGTAGCTGTTAACCTCTTTGAGCTCGCCGTCGATGCGGATAACTTGGCGTGGTGTCACATGGCCTTCTACACGCCGCAGCGGTATTGAGAAACGCTGCTGAATGACTTGCATGCCACGGCAGACGCCAAGGACGGGAAGTCTGCGTCTCTCTGCTTGATCGAGCACTGCGCTTTCGACGGCGTCTCGTTCCGGCGCATCGCCGCCCAATACTGCGAGATCGTTGCCGCCAGTCAAGACTAACCCCGCGATGCCGGATTCTTCGCACAGGGCTAGAGCGACCTCGGTGACGTTGGGAAGCAATATAGGAAGCAGCCCGCAGGCGGCCAGAAACTTAGTCCAGGCTTGATCCAGGCAATCACGGCGCTCCCCGTAGGCCGGAACGACCGACACGCGCTGTGTGATGGCGACGGTTTTCATGAAATGACCAAGACCTTATGATTCGTGCAATCGAGGCACAGCATGCTTGCCGTGCGCCATCGCTGGAACAGCGCTTCGCCAGCACCGATGACAGCAGGCATGTCCAGCTCCCTGGCGCGGATCGCCATGTGTGAATTGGCGCCACCGAACTGGGTAACGAATCCTCTGATATCACGAGTGAAGATCCAGTCGAAGCCAGGGTCCGCGCTTGGCATGAAAAGAATGCGTCCAGCGAAGGTCTCTGGCGGATCGCCGAATGAGCCGACGGGCGCGGTGACACTTTTTCGGGTGATGAAATTAGGCTGGCTCGGGGGAAGGTGAAATGCGAACACTTCATCGGGTGACGCGATGGTCGGCGGGAGCACAAGATGGCGCATGAGCGCGTGACGTTCTCTGCCGCGTGCGACACTCTCTTGCAAAGCCTTGCGCACCGAACCGCTCTCGCTATAGAGCATGCGGACGACGTCGTAGTTTAGAAATGCGCAATCCTCTTTCGAAAGACCATGATCCTCGCCCAACTGCCCGATCAGCGACAGAGCTTGGCTCAGGCTTCGCGTGAAAACGAATTTCGCATATTCGCGGCCTTCAATTCCCGCTTTTATAAACTCGATGAAACTCAAGACGTCGATCTCGAGCCCATGCTCTTTTAACAGCCGCTCAATATGGCGCGACTGCTCAATGGTGAGGGCGAAGCGCGGCGGCGCGGACGAGGTTGGCCGGGCACTCGACCAGTTGAAATAGAGATCGGGAGCCTCGTCGTAGCGCGGAGATAGGATGTCGTAGGTGCCAGGCCGGAGGTGGCCGTAGCGCGCGAGGAAGTCTGCCTTCGGAAGGCTTGCGAAATCGCGCCCGATGCGCGAGCCGACCGTATTCAGGCTGGCCATAAAAGTTGCGCTCTCTTCAGCGTCAATTACGCCTACTTCGACTAAGGACTGGAGCAACTGAACCGCTACGAAGCCGGCCCGCGCGAGACCCGCGAACGGCAATGTGCCGTATCGTTTGCAATCCTCGATCAACCAGTAAATACGGCCGATTTTGTCTAACTCCGCGTTGGAGATTGTCGGGAACCGCTGTTCAAGGATTTCGATCTTCGCGTGATCGCTTCGCCACAATGCGGTTTCGACATGCATGATGCGATTGGTGAGACGCCGTAAAGAACTCGAAAGCTCGGCAAGGTCTTCTGGAGAGAATCCATAATTTGTGAGCTTGCCGATTCGTTTCGTCAAATCGAGGGTGTAGCAGGAGAAGATGATTTCAAATTCGACTTTGTCATGCAGATGCGGCTCGGAGAGAAGCCGATCGATGTAGTAATTCACTAGACGCCCGGCAAGATCGTCGGATACGTCGCGAGGTATGAAGGAATTAAAGCTGACACGCACGTCGATGTAGGGCAATCCGTGGAGGCTAACCAGCAGCGGAAAACTACGCAGGTTTTGATAGCCGTAATTGTCCCGCTGATAGGCCCAGATGGCGTCGGTGATAAGTTCGCGATAGAGCGACAATGCGAGCGGCCCAGGCCGCAGCCCGATCATTTCGGCGGGGTTCCAGTCCGGCATGACGCCGAATATCGCTCGGCTGCCATGCAGGTGGGGATGCGGGCGGCTGAGTAGTTCGATTTTGCAAGCGACGTCGGCGAGCGCTGCGTCGACCTTCGCATCCGCGACCCGGGCATCACAATCGACTGCGAGCGGCCGGACTTGCAGTAGATAGAGCTGGCCGTCGGCCCCGATGGCGAATTCGACGTCGATAGCATCACACTCTAGAAGAGCTTCGAGTTCGCTGACTAGCGCGATCACTGGCGCTAAAGACGCTGGGCAGCCATTAGGCCGCGACTTGAGACAAATAAACGTCCGGAGATCGTCGCCGATGCCGGCGGTCACGCGATTGGTTAGTCCGGACTGGTCGTAATTGATGACGAAATACGGACCGCCGCTGGGACAGCGGGAAAAGACCACCCCGGCCATCGCCACATGGTCGAGCATGGGCTGCACGAAAACCTGGTCCTCATCACTTCCTTCATTGGCGAACGAGTCAATCACCCGGTCGATGGCCTGTGCCACCGCCGCATCGCCGGCGACACCGAGTACAGAATCGTACCTTCCGGCCTGCGATCTCCTCGCGGCGCCGTCCTCGTCCCGCGCGCAGCTACGCACGATGACCCGGCCTGAACCCCAGGGCTGAGCGCTCACGGCAGCAAGCACTCGGTCAGGCTGCAAGCGCCAATCGGCAACCGAGAATCGGACTTGTGGCAGCACGCGCCCGCTGTGCAGCAGGGGGGCCAGCGCTGCCAGAGACTCCGCCTTCGATTTGAAAGCGATGCGTTGCGACGATTGCCTCACGCCCGCGCTCCCTCGGCTGGCGCAAAGAGCCAAGATGTGATCGACCGCTGTGGCGGTGTCGAGTGGACCATGATTATCGAGGACAAGGTCCGGGGCCTCGGGAATCTCATCGGGTATGTCGACGCCGACCACCTGGCGCGCATCTCCCCGATGAGCCATCGCGTAGATACCTTTACTGTCGCGCCGCCGCAGCTCCTCTAACGGCACCCGAAGATATATCTCGAGATAGCCGGGAATGTTCGCGCGATTCCAGCGCTGTACCTCGTGAAACAACGATATGGTGGCGCAAACCACGTCGGTGCCCTGCTCGGCCAGCAGCCGGCAGAGCCGCGCATTGCGCATCGCAGCTTTCCGCCGGTTGCCTGCGCTGTAGTCAAGATCTTCAGACATGACGCCACGGAGTTCGTCGCCATCAAGAAACACGACTGAACGACCGGCTGCACGAAGCCGGCTGCACACTTCCTGCCCCAAGGTTGTTTTGCCGGCGCCGGACAGCCCGGTGATCCAGAAGACCCGGCCGGGTGAAGTCCCGCGTTCGGCTTCAGCCTCAGCTCGCGCCTTTCTCATGTCCGGCAGCATTAAAGTCGCATTGTACCTGTAATAAAAAACGTCGTCTGCTAATCAGCGTCTTGGTCTGTGGGCCTCGTTCGTTTTCTATCTAGCTCGGTGAAGGGAACTGCTAAGCGGGCAACGCTGGCGAATTCTTTAAGTGAGAACCATTCCGCCGAGACGCACGCGGCAAACGCGGCAATGTTAGATTGATCGTAAAATGATCGCCAGTATCGAGCAGATCGAAGCACACCGCCCGGCGCTGACGGGCCACTGCTATCGAATGCTCGGCTCCGCAGTCGACGCCGATGACGCCACGCAGGAAACTATCATCCGAGCATGGAAGAGTGCCGATCGATTCGAAGGACGGGCGGCTCTGCTGACCTGGTTGTATCGCATTGCCACCAACGTTTGCATTGCTAAACTGTCCGATCGCAAGCGTCGGGCGCGCCCAATGGAAGAGCGCCCGGCCGGTGCACCTACCGATGCGTTGATCCAGCACCCGCGCACGCATTGGATCGAGCCAGTTCCGGATGTGCGTGCAATACCGGCGGACGCTGACCCCTTCGAACGCGCGATGCTGCGACAAAGCATCCGGCTCGCGTTCGTCGCCGCTCTCCAGAGTCTCGCTCCAAAACAGCGCGCGGCGTTACTTCTCGTCGAAGTGCTCGGCTGGTCTGTCGCCGAGGCGGCGGAAACACTAGGCACATCCATCGCTTCTGTCAACAGCGCACTTCAGAGAGCCCGTGCTACTCTCGCTGGCCGCGATTGGCGCGCTGTCCCTTCTGCACTGACGGAATCCCAGGAACAGATGCTGAATCGATATGTCGCCGCTTTTGAAAGGTATGACGTCGATCAACTGGTGACGCTGTTGCGCGACGACGCGACATTCTCCATGCCCCCTTACTCCCTCTGGCTTCAAGGCCCGGAATCCGTTCGCGCCTGGCTTCTAGGTATGGGCTCGGGCTGCCGCGGTTCTCGCCTCCTGGCAACCGCGGCCTGCGGTTCGCCGGCGTTTGGTCACTACAAGCTAGACGCCGATGGTGGACATAAGCCGTTCGCTTTAGTCGTTCTCGAATTATCCGGCGACCGCATTGCGGGCTGGAACTCGTTCCTCGACACGGAGACACTTTTCCCCAAGTTCGAATTGCCATCACATCTTCCCGCATAACCATTGAGCGCTTGCGCGATCGCAATTTTTTCCGCCCGCACCGATGAGTTTGGCGCGATCGCTCAATCTAATTCGTGTAAGGGGAAATGAGGTTCGCGACGGGATACGGGAATCGCGTCGCCAGTCGCTGCTCGGTTAAACGCACAACCGTAATTAGCGCGTTGGGCGGGCACAGGACGCCGGCAAGTCCAATTACTGGCCGTGTATCCTGATCCGTCCTGCAATGGGAGGATGCTATGAACTCTTCAAAGTTGCGGCTTAGCGCCGCATTGCTGTTTTTCTTTTCATTGGGCGGATTGCTTCCCGGCCAGCAAACGAGTGGAAACATTCAAGGAACGGTGTATGACCAGTCAGGCGCCACTGTGCCTGGTGCGGCTGTGGTTGCCAGGAATATCGCCACAGGCGTGGAAAATCAAACCGTGTCCACCTCGGCTGGTGAATATCGGATTCAGAACCTGCTCGCTGGTAAGTACTCAGTGATTGTCGACGCCGGCGGGTTCACAAAATCAGTCGTAAATGACGTCATAATCGACATCAACCAAACTGTAACGGCTAACGTGACGCTGCAGATCGGCAAGGCCTCCACGACGGTGGAAGTGAATACGTCAGCCGCCAATATCGACACCACAACTGCTCAGATTCAAACTACCTTTCAAGCTAAAGAGGCCGCCGACTTACCGTCAGCCAGCAGCGGCTCGGGTGTGATCAACCTCGCGCTGCTGAGTGCCGGAGTAACTACTAGTGGCGGCGTGGGTTACGGTACAGGACCGTCTGTAGGTGGTCAGCGTCCGACGAACAACAATTTCACGATCGAAGGCGTGGACAATAACCTCTTGTCAGTCACAGGACCGGCCGTGACGGTTCCGAACGACGCAGTATCTGAGTTCAGCGTTCTTCAGAACCAGTTTTCACCAGATTTCGGCCATTCATCCGGCGGCCAATTCAATCAGGTGGTGAAGAGCGGAACAAATGCGTTTCACGGGACGCTTTACGAATATTTCCAGAATCGAAATCTCGATGCCGCCGATAACTTGAACGCCGTCGAGGGGAATCCTTTGCATCCCCGCTTCGATGAAAATCGATTTGGCGGCAACTTCGGCGGTCCAATCAAGCACGACAAGTTATTCTTTTTTGTCGACTATGAATATAACCCGATCGGTGGAACCAGTTCCACTTACTACTACGCCCCCACCGCTGCCGGGTACGCCACGCTTGCCGGATTGCCCGGTATCAATCAGAACAACCTGGCACAGTTTCAGAAGTATTTGGGCACGGCCCCAACAGCGGCCAGCCCTGCCACGCTGCCTAACCAGGCTCCGATTCTGGTTGCGCCCGGCCCAGGAAGTAACGAAAGTCTCGGGACCGGTGTATTCGCCGTTACCGGGGCTCCAGGCGCACTTACAATCCCGGTAGGGGAAATCTCTTCGTCGCTCCCGGCATTCACAAACAATGAATTAGGCGTGGGCTCCGTCGACTATAACATCTCCGATAAAGATTCCCTTCGGGGCCGGTTTATTTTAAACCGGACCGGAAACATAGATAGCGCCGGCTTCCCTTCCGTTTTTTTTGCGACTGAACCCGTGAACGCGTATCTAGCGACGCTCTCGGAATATCACACTTTCACGCCCACTCTCCTCAATGAATTCCGCCTGGGATTCAATCGCTTCAACCTGACTCTTCCGGTCGGTGGGAATCAAACTTTTCCTGGCCTGGATCAATTTCCCAACATAAACGTATATGAGCTAAATGCGGCCTTCGGTCCGGACACGAGCGCGCCTCAATATACCATCCAAAATCTGTATCAGGTTACCGACAATCTCAGTTGGACTAAAGGGAGCCATAGTTTCAAATTCGGCTTCGATGGCTGGAGCTCCATTTCGCCTTCGAGCTTCACCCAACGGTCGCGTGGCGACTACGAGTGGAGTTACCTCTCAGACTATCTGTACGACACAAACCCGGACGGAATTGCGCAGCGGTCGCTGGGGCATCCGACCTATTATCAGAACCAGGCGTACCTTAGCTTTTACGGCAACGACAACTGGAAAATCACGCCCAACCTGACGGTCAATCTTGGATTGCGCTATGAGTATCTTTCTGTTCCGCTGGGCGAGAACACTCAAAGCTTGAACTCGAGCGCCAGCGTTCCTGGCCTGATCAGCTTTCATTCGCCGACCGCGCAAACGGAGAACTTCATGCCTCGTGTCGGTGTTGCTTACTCACCCGGAAGCAGCGGTAAGACTTCGATCCGCGCCGGTTTTGGTATCACTGATGACGTGCTGTACGACAATCTCGGAACCACCACTTTACCGCCTCAGCTAAGTACTACAGTTGATGTAACTGGTCTGAATAAAACTGGCTTTCTCGCAGGTGGCGGGATTCCGCCTAACACATCCGTCGCCATCCCGGAAGGCGCCGCTGCGATTGCCCAAACCGCCGGCTTCATTCCGAATCAAAAGCGACCCGAAGCTTATAACTGGAACTTCGGCATCCAGCATGTCTTTGCGGAAAATTACGTCTTTGAAAGCCGTTATGTCGGCACGCGCGGTCTGTTCCTACCGATGCAGGTGCAATTGAACCGGCAGCCTACGGTTAATGCGTCCAACGCCCTGCCGGTTTACTTTACGATGCCGAGCGTGGCCACCCTAAACTCGCTCACCAGCACATTGCCGGCCCTGGAGACGGCTTACGACAACGGCGGAAACATTGTGCCTGCATACGCCAATGCAGGTTTCGTGAGTCCGATCACGGCGTTCATGCCGGTCGGAAACTCCACTTACCATGGTTGGTCCAATCAGTTAACCCGGCGCCTCTCGAACGGGCTGCAATTTCAAGGTTCCTACACCTGGAGCCATGCCATAGACGATTCCACCGCCGCCCTTGACTCCACGGTGCTGGCGCCCCGCCGCCCGGAGGATTTTCAGGATCTGGCCATGGAGAAGGCTTCGTCGCTGCTGGATCATCGTAATCGTGTTGTGTTTTCGATGATTTACGACGTGCCTTATTTCAAGAACAGAAGCTGGTTCATGAAAAATATCGTCGGAAACTGGGAACTGGCGCCGGTCTACCAGTATCAAACAGGCCAGTTAGTCACGCCACAAAGCGCGGTGGATTCCAACCTGAACGGCGACAGCGCGCCAGATCGCGTCATGATCAACCCCGGTGGAATGAATAATGCCGGAACCGGGGCAACTCCGCTTTGCTCCGGTCCAACCGCTCCTGTCTGTCCGGCGGAGCCCTCCGGAGTGACGCCTCCCATCGTTGCTTACGTGGCGAATAATCCTAACGCGCGCTTCGTTGCTTCACCGGAAGGTACGCTGCCAAATAGCGGAAGAAGTCTTCTGAACATGAACCCGATCGACGACATTGACGTGTCGGCGATAAAGCGGTTCAGCTTAACCGAGCGCTTCAACCTGGAATTCTCGGTTCGCGCCTTCAACATCTTCAACCATCCCCAATACGTTGGAGGGAACATCAGCGACGTCGCTGATGCGGCCTTTGGGGCTGGTACGATTGCTGGTGATTTGGCTCGGACCGCCATTGAGCCAACCTCGGCAAATTTCGAGCAGTGGAGTCAGGCGTTCTCGAGCAATCCGCGGCAGTTGCAGTTGGCCCTGAAGTTGACTTTCTAAACTTATAGAAGGTGGTGGCGTTCTGTCTTTTGAAGCCCGGAAGTTAGTGCTCTTAAGCCTCGCAATCACGGTGATCGTGGGCGTGCACAACGGCGTACGCGCCCAAACGGTCGAAAGTAAGTATGCGCAAATGGCGCCGATCGATGAATATCTCGAGACCGACGCCGAGGCAGAGATAGCTCTGGCACGCAGTGCTGCCCCGGCCGCCATCTCCCGCGACGCCACAGTTCTGGTGCTGAAGCGCAGCGGGTATGAGGTGGCGCAAAAGGGCAAGAACGGCTTTGTATGTCTTGTCGAACGCAATTGGATGGGACCACTGGACGACGCAGCATTTTGGAACCCGAAGGTACGAGGAGCCATTTGCTTCAATCCCCCAGCGGCGCGTTCCGTTTTGCCGATCACTTTCAAGAGGACCGAGTTCGCCTTAGCTGGCTTGACGAAGGCCGAAATGAGTGCCCGGCTCAAGGAGGCGGTCGCGCGCAAGGAATTCCCGGTGCTCGAGGCCGGATCGATGTCCTACATGATGGCGAAAGGCAGCTATTTGGGCGATGGCGTGGGACATTGGCATCCGCACCTCATGTTTTATGGCAACCGATCCGACGGCTCCGAATGGGGTGCCGATGTCGAACACTCACCTGTTCTCTTGAACCCCCAGTTTCAGGGTGCCCCAGAGCCTTTGACGACCTATATCGTGATAGCGCCAAACTGGTCTGACGGCAGCCCGGCGCCTTTGCATAATCACCAATAGGTGCGCGAGTGGGACGCGCCCTCAAACGCGCCGCATCCCGGATCGCTCGGTGCGCAGCTATGTCAGCGGCCGGTCATGGCCTCCAGCCTCTCGGGGTAGCGAGCGCCTTGCACGGTGATCTTGGAAGCAGCTTCATTGATCTCGCGCAGGTCGTCGGGTGTGAGTTCAACCGACAGCGCCCCGATATTTTCGTCCAAGCGATTTAGCTTCGTGGTTCCCGGGATCGGAACAATCCACGGCTTCTGAGCCAGCAGCCAGGCGAGCGCGATCTGGGCAGGGGTCGCCTTCTTTCGTCCCGCGATGCTGCCGAGCAAATCAATCAGGGCCTGGTTCGCCTTAAGCGCATCGGGCGTGAAGCGAGGCAGCGTGCTACGGAAGTCGGAGCTGTCAAACGTCGTGCTTTCGTCGATTTTGCCCGTGAGAAACCCCTTGCCGAGCGGGCTGTAAGGCACGAGGCCGATTCCAAGCTTTTCGAGCGTCGGTATCACCTCTGCTTCGGGACGCCTCCACCACAGCGAGTATTCGTTCTGGAGGGCAGTGACCGGCTGGACCGCATGGGCGCGCCGGATAGTTTGCACTCCTGCTTCGGAAAGGCCGAAATGCTTGACCTTCCCCTGCTGAATAAGCTCCTTCACTGTTCCCGCTACGTCTTCGATCGGCACGTCCGGATCGACGCGGTGCTGATACAGCAGATCGATTATCCCGACTTTGAGCCGCTTGAGCGAGCCCTCAACGGCCTGTTTGATGTGCTCCGGCCGGCTATTCAATCCAGGGGCGGGACCCTTCATCCCTCTGGGATCGGAATCAGGAGTCAAATCGAATCCGAATTTGGTGGCAATCGCCACTTTTCCGTGAAAGGGAGCGAGGGCTTCGCCCACCAGTTCTTCGTTTGTGAACGGCCCGTACACCTCGGCGGTGTCGAAAAACGTGATGCCGCGTTCTACGGCTGCCCGAATAAGAGAAGTCATCTCCTGCTTGTCTTTAGGCGGCCCATAAGAAAAGCTCATTCCCATGCAGCCGAGCCCGAGGGCTGAAACTTCCAAATTGCTCTTTCCGAGTTTGCGCTTTTGCATTTCAAATACCTCTTATCTCCAGCCTAGAAATAAGCGGCCTTCAGGCGATACCCCGATCCTACCGACTTATTGCCTATTCCTCTTGGTGCTCGATTAAATTTATGGCACCCCGGAGATGCACCCGTTATGCTCGATTAGGGGAGCAAAACGGTGGCCATAATTGGACGCAGTAGCGCGCCGCCTTCATCCGAACGGCGATCGCGGCGATTTGCGGGCCGAGTTGGCGCGAAAGATTGCCTTATTCATCGGCACGGCAGAGAATCGGAAAACAGACATCCCCGGCCTGACGATCTACCGGCGGATCGCCCCGACCGCCCGGTGCTCAACCACCTACGAGCCGAGCGTCACGGTGATCGCTCAGGGGCAAAAGCGCGTAGACCTCGGCCGAACCACCTTTATATATGGTCCGTCCCGATACCTGCTGACATCGGTCGACTTACCGATCGTCAGCCAGATAGTCGAGGCCAGTGAAGAAGTTCCCTGCCTCGCTATGTCGCTCAAACTCGAGATGCCTGTGGTGCGAGAGCTTCTGAGCCGGGAGGAAATTCACGTGGCTGAGGCGCCGTCCGATAGCCCGGCCATGGCGACCGGTGAAACCACGGCGGAATTCCTCAGCGCGTGCTGCCGGCTCATGGACCTGTTGGATAGTCCGAAGGACATTCCCTTTCTCAGCGGACTGATTCAACGCGAGATCATCTACCGGATTCTCCAGGGAACCGAGGGGACCCGTCTTCGGGCAATTGCCACGATTGGAGATCAGAGCCACCGGACGGCAAAAGCGATTGCGTGGATCAAAGTAAATTACGCGAAGCCGCTGCGCGTGGAAGATCTCGCACAAATGGCGGGCATGGGCGTCTCCACCCTGCATCATCATTTTCGGGTGCTGACGGCTATGAGTCCTCTCCAGTACCAGAAACAGCTTCGCTTGCAGGCGGCGCGAGGGCGCATGCTCATGGATGGTCTGGACGCGGCCAGTGCTGCGTTCGAAGTCGGATACGAGAGCCCCAGCCAATTCAACCGCGAATACAGCCGTTTCTTCGGCCAACCACCGATGCGGAATATTCGGACTCTTCGCTCGCCGAACGCGCCGGCGTGGGAATCGGTCGGCAGTTAGGCGCCTAGTCCGATGGGCGACGCGCCTTTGGAGAGCGTGTCGATGATTCGCTCGCGATCGCGCAAGCCGCGCTCGACAGCGGAGTCAAGAGCGATCCGGTAAACGATTAATCCGATCGCGAATTCGAGAGCCAGCACTCCGAGCAGCGCCCAGTGGCTGTCGAGGGCCCATTGCGTCAAGAACGCAAACGCCATTAAGAAGAACATGCCGAGGCTGCACAGCAGAAACCAGAGCTGCATTTTGCCGCCGGCTTGCCTGCGGATAGTTTGCCGCGGATCGAGGGGCCTGGGCGTGGCGGTCGACATCAGATTGCCCACGGAGAGAAAGAAGACGCCGACGACGGCGGTGGCTGCGGCAGCATCGGCAATGGCGTGCGGGCTGATGGAGACGCGCAGGAGGGTGGCAACAATCAGCGCGGTCACACCCTGGAGCAGAATGAACGTGATGGCGGCGAGATTCTTGGCCTTCAATACTGAATCGAATCGCACTGGCGCCGCAAAATAGATCTGCGCGGCTGAACGATCAAAGCCGAAAACGTTGAGCAACAAGGAGTCGCTGAGGATCAGCAGACCGTACAGGTTGATGATGGGAAGAAGATTGGTGCGCATAAATCCGCTGTGCCCACCGTTTTCAAGAGTGATGGGAATCAGAATCAGCACGCTGAAGACACACGCCATTCCAAACAGGACGCGAAAACGCGGCATGCGCAGGAGCGATCGGAGCTCTTTCTCAAGTAGCGCGGCCAGAGGATCGCGGAAAAGACGGCTCGGGAGGCGCAGCAGGGTTTCGAGCGGGTTCCATCGGGCGGCACGGCGAGTTGTGGTCGCGCGCTGAACGGGCGCGGCAGGGCTGAACGTATCCTCTTCGAGCAGGGATTTTGCGAATTGACGGCGGGCCAGCCGATACGATCCGAAAATCCAGATCAGAAGCAGCACGAAGCGCTCAAGAGAGAACGATCCCAAACTGAGCATGGCGACTTCAGACCAAGGTGCCGGTTCGCCGCGGGCGATCGCCCACAGATACGGCTTGAGCATGTGCCCGAGCGCGGTATGCAGCAGAATTTGCGGCAGCACGCCGATGCTGATCAGCAATATGGCGAAAAGCTCGCGGAATCGATTGCGCTCAAACGATTGCAGAAACAGCTCGCGAATGGCCAATGAGAGAAATAAATTGAACGGTATATAGAGGAGCAGAAAGAGCGGCCATACGAGCGGGACATTGGGGTTGCGCAGCAATCCCACGAACGCGCCCAGGAGCACGATGATCATTTCGGGAGCGCTGGTTACGCGCAGCAAAACCTCGATGCCGAAGAGCGCTTGGTCGCGCACGGGATACATGCGCAGCTTGTTCAATTGCAAAGACCAGCCGCTGCTTAAGGTGAAGAGCGGAACGAGCTGCCAGAACAAAAAAACAACCAGCAGTCCAACAGGGAGATACTGGCGAAGATCCGAGACGGGAGTCACAGGAAGGGCAATGGCGAGGCCAACGGCACCGGTGGCAAAGAGGCCATACCACAACAGCGAAACGAGCCAAGCCAATACCGAGCCGAGATCAGTGCGCGGGAGATGGTTGCGCGAGATGCGCATCTGCGCCCACGCGATTGCCAGAATCTGCGGCCACATGCCGCTATAACCAATCCAATTTTTCGCTGTGCCGATCCCCGCCAACCAGCCGCACGAAAATGTCCTCCAGCGAGGCGGAGCTCTCAGCCGCCTGCTGGCGCAATTCCGCAATCGTACCCTGGACGAGAACTTTGCCGCGATTGATAATGGCAACGCGGTCGCAGAGGCGTTCGACGACCTCAAGCACGTGCGATGTCAAAAAGACCGTGGCGCCTCGATGCACCTGCTCGAGCAGGATGTCCTTCATCATGCGCGCACCCACCGCATCCACGCCTTCGAATGGCTCGTCCATGAGAAACAGGCGTGGCCGATGGATCAGCGCGGCGGCCATCGCGATCCGTTTGCGCATGCCTTTCGAATATTCGCCGATCAGCTTGCGCGGATTTTCCTGCAGCTCGAACATCTGGAGCAGCTCGCGCCCGCGCTCTTTCGCAAGCGGCCGCGCCAAGCCATACAGCCGGGCGACGAATTCCAGGTATTCGGCGCCTGTCAGATAGTCGAACAAGAGCGTGTCGTCGGGCACCAATCCGATCTGCTGCCGTATTTCAAGTGACTTTTCGGGCAACGGCAGGCCGAGCACCGACATAGTGCCGGAGTTTGGCTGAGCAAGACCCATCAGCATCTTAATCGTGGTGGTTTTACCTGCGCCATTCGGACCCAGAAATCCGAAGAAACAACCCTGGGGAACGGTGACCGTTAATCCATCTACGGCATGGAAACCGTTGTAGATTTTGTGCAGATCGTGAATCTCAATGGCGGGGATGGCGAGGGACGGAGGCGCGTTCGCCCGCGACAGCGTATCGGGAAGGGGTGGTGTCATGGGTGAGCTTCCGCGGCTGGGGTTCGAAGTGCGGCAACCAACGTGCCCATCTGCCGCAGAATGGCCAGCTTCGCGCGCGTCACCTGCGTCTCGGCATCATACAACGCAATCCAACGGTCGCTTTCCTCGACCCGCGCCCGTTCCACACGGCTCATAGGAACCCGGCCTTCGCCATTCTGCGCGAGCAACACGGTTAAATCTTCGCGCGCGAGATCGAGCTGCATCCGATAAAGATCGCGAATGCTTTCGGCTTTCTGCCATTGCTCGTAACTTCGACGTGTCTCAGTGAGGATGCGGTTGCGTACCTGGTCCGTTTGGACCCTGAGCTTTTGCAGATCTGTATATGTCTGGGCAAGCTGTCCGCCGCGGGCCGCCCCCAGAAGCACCGGTATGGTGACGGCGGCGCCAATCTCGAAATTATTGTGTTGAAACTTACTGCTCGGGAAATAGTATTGGTAGTTGTATCTCGCGAATAAAGCGTATTGCGCGACCAGGTCCACTTGCGGGCGCCGGGCAGATTTGAACGAGCGTACGTCCATTTCTTTCGCCAGCACGGTGGCCTGCATCTGCCGCAGTTCCCGGCTGTTGTGCAGCGCCGAATCGGAAGCCTGATCTTCGGAGGGCAGCGTGATGCTCGCCGGAAGCTCCGCATCGATGGGCTTCACGCGGTCGTTGGCAGGATAGCCGAGCGCAACGGCCAACATCATTTCGTAATAGTCGGCGTCCAATCGAGCCGCACCGACGCGCTCTTGCGATAGGGCTAAGCTGACACGTGCGCGCTTGAGTTCAACCGGGAGTTCAGTGCCTTCCTCGACCGCCGCCGCCATCGATTGAACGACTTTTTGAAGGCTGGGAATCTGGGTGGAGATGCTTTCATCCTGGCGTTCCATCTCGCTGGCGGTCAGAAACAGGTCCGCGGCTTCATACGCGGCGGTGTCGGCCTTGGCCTCGGCGGCATATTCGGAAGCATGCGCGGTCTCCCGGGCGGCCGCAATTTGATAGCTTTTCGGCTTGTTGTACAGATTCATGTCGGTCTTAATTTGAAAGAGGCTAGGTGCGTTTCCCTCGATGGAATTCGGATAGCCGTAGACGTAGGCCAGGCCGCTACCGCCGTAGACCTTAGGGCGAAAAGGGTCTTGCGCGACGGTAATAGCCTCCTCGGCGCGCTGCTCGTCGAGCCTGGCGAGGACGACATCAGGATTCTGGCGGGCGGCGAGATCAAGCGTCTGCTGCAGGGTGAGGGGATGCACCTCAGCACTGACAGGACCGGCAATAAACAGCAATACAATCGCGATTCTTGACATGAATACCCCATGCTATACCTCGGGGCGTCCACGTGGGAGGCGGATATCGGCTGGCGATAGGTTGGTAGCTTTCCGTGCGCCCCAACGGTTTAGGGTCCTAAAATTCTCCCCATTTGGTTACGGTTCCCGATAAGGCTTTTGAGTCCTTTAAGCCGCTGTTTTAACTCGGCCGGGCCTAATCAACGGAGGATCTTTCGGCGCATGCAACGTGTGACCTATCTATTGTTTGCTGCAGTACTAAGCTGTTCAGCAGCTTGGAATGAGCGGCCATCAGAGCGCGGGCTCAAGCTCGCGAACGAGCTTACGACGGTGGATCCCACCGCAAATGTGGATGTTATCGTGCAATACAAAGTTCAGCCTACGAGCGAACATTTCAATCGCGTGCATTTCATGGGTGGCACAGACAAGAGGAAGTTCAATCGAATTCCTGCCGCTGCATTTACCCTTCCCGCAGCCTCTCTACAGGAGCTGGCGCAGGATCCGGATGTCGTCTACATCTCTCTCGACCGCAAGGTCCGAAGCCATCTTGACCTCAGCGCCGCCGCCATCAATGCCGCGGTTGCTTGGAGTTCGAATTATACAGGCGCGGGGATCGGTGTTGCGGTGATCGACAGCGGCATCAATAGGCAGATACAAGATCTAGGCAATGCCAACGGTCAAACCGATCCACTTCACAGCCGTGTCATCTATGCAGAGAACTTCCTCGTAGCAGCCACCAATCCCGATGGCAACCCCAACCCCGCGCGCTATCAAACGAACGACGGGTATGGGCACGGCACGCACGTTGCGGGAATCATCGCAGGAAACGGTTTCCTGTCGAGCGGGCCGACCGCCACAACCACTTACAAGGGCATAGCCCCCGCTGCGAATCTGATCGATTTGCAGGTTCTCGATGCCAATGGCGAAGGTCAGGACAGCACAGTCATAGCGGCGATCGAAGAAGCTATCAATTTGAAGAGTAAGTACAACATCCGCGTGATTAACTTGTCCCTTGGCCGGCCGGTATATGAAAGCTTTGCGCTAGACCCTCTGTGTAAAGCGGCGGAGCAGGCTTGGCAGGCGGGGATTGTAGTAGTGGTCGCAGCCGGGAATGACGGACGGGATGATTCGGTGGCCAACGGCGGTTATGGCACTATCAACGCGCCCGGCAACGATCCTTATGTGCTGACGGTCGGCGCAATGAACGCGAAGTTTACACCGTTTGCAGGCGACGACGTGATCACGACTTACACCTCGAAAGGCCCCACCATGGTGGATCACATTGTGAAGCCGGATATCGTAGCTCCCGGCAATCATATTTCCTCGCTGCTTGACAACAACGCCTACTTACCGAAAACGTATCCTCAGAACGTCGTAAATCCGCTGGCATACCAAACCATTGGCGGCGGCCAGAGTTATTTGATACTGAACGGGACCAGCATGGCGACGGGAGTCGTAAGCGGCGCAGTGGCTGACCTTCTGAGCGCTAACCCAAGTCTCACGCCGGACCAGGTGAAAGCAGTTTTGATGCTGTCCGCCAGCAAGCAATTTAGAACTTATAGCGCATCTTATTACAATCTTGCGGCTTTGAGTTACGCGCAGAACGCACAATTACAGCAGGCAGAGCAGCAATTGCAGCAGGCGCAAAGCCAAGCCGCCCCGGCCGCGAATCAAGCTACCCAGGCAGAGCAGCAAGCTACTCAGCAGGCGGCACAGGCACAGACGGCAACTAAGAATTACAACGCTGCCGTGCAGCAGGCTAACGCGGCAACCACCCAATTACCTACGGCGCAGTCGAATTTCAACGCGGCAAACGCGGCGTACGGCAGTGCAAGTCAACAGTTGACAGCAGCCAACCAAGCCGTTGCGCAGGCTCAAGCAGCCCTACAATCCGCACAGCAGGCGCAAATCGCGGCCGGCATTGGTCCAGGAAGAGCCGCGGCACAGGCGGCAGTAAATCAGGCTCAAGCCAACTTAAATGCGGCGCAAACCGCGCAGCAAGCCGCGAACAATACCGCGCACAATGCCCAGAACGCTTTGAACCAGGCCCAAGGCGCGCTCAACCAGGCGCAGAACAATGCTAACAACGCGAATAACCAGGTACAAAATGCGTTGAAGGCTATGAATCAGGCAAATGCCAATTCGGCAGCAGCGGCACAGGCGGCAGTAGCGGCCCAAGCGGCGGCCCAGAATGCGGAGCAAAGCGTCTCGAATCTAAAGAGCTTGGTTGCCTCCCTGGAGGTGCCTAATGCGAGCATGCAGTCTCAACTCCAGCAAATGCAAACCGATCCTACACAATACGTTGACACTCAATACGATGTATTTACCATTGGCGCAGGCTATCTGGATCTGAAGGCGGCGCTGGCGAATATCACCAATGCACCGGCCGTTGGCCTTGCAGTTTCGCCGGTGGCTTATGTGGATCCGAACACCGGACTGGTCTATGCCAGCGGCAATTATACCGGGCTCTGCGGGACCACCGGCGCGGCTGGCGCGGTCCTGGCCGGCAGCGACTTGTGTTCGTCCTCGGTTGCGAACGTGTCCTCAATCTGGCAATTCGACGATGGCAGTTCGGCGAGTTCCACCGTGGCGGGAACGAAGTGCCTCTGGGGAGCCCAATCGGTCTGGGGCGCGGCGGCCTTTTCAGCGAGCAGCTCGACCGTGTCCGGCAGCAAATGTCTGTGGGGAGCACAATCGGTCTGGGGTGCGAGTTCCACTGAAGCGTTTAAGTGCCTCTGGGGCGCGCAAAGTGTCTGGGGCGCGAGCGCCAACGGCGCTGAGAGTACGGATTCGGCGACCAGCGTTTTGGGAGCCGGCGACACGAACTAGAGACGCGAGATAGCCGGGCTTGCATCCTCAGCTTGCGTCAGTCGCGGCGCAGTGTTGATGGTCGCGAGCCCGCGATGTTTGGGAATCCGGGTAATGCTGATCGGTGAGGCTGGCGCTAGCCCGGCACCGCACCGAGGAGAGAGAACTACGGATCGGTATGCGCCCGGTGATGAAAGACGCCCGGCCTGCGGTGCAGCTCGATTGGACGTAGTAATTGACGAAGCGCATTCTTTCAGCAGCGAGACGATCTAAGTTGGGCGTGGGCGCTTTCGCTGGAAGAAATTGGATTCCCTGCGCCCCTTCGGGCTTGGTGAAGTTGAAGATGCCTGTGTCCGGATGGGCGTCTAAGTTCCAATTCGAGAAATCCATAGTGACCGGGGGTATGCCGGGCTCGGTCTTATAAACGATGACAATCCCACGAGGCAACGGTTTATCGCCGGGTTCAACCCAAAGCTGCCAGTCGGCTGCAGCTTCTGTGAAGACAAGATGGACGAAGGTCTTGTTGTCAATATTACCCGCCCAACAACATACGCTGTTTGCAAGCCGTCTACAAACGAATCATAAGGATTACTTCGCAATAAATGGCAACAAATACCTTGACTCACCTGATATTGCTACACTTGCAGAGTGCTGCGCTTGGACGATCCTGAATCCGTCGCGCGACGTGCATTCCTGCTGGGTTTGCGGTGGAAAATCCAAAGTCGCTTTTGGATTGTTCGGCAATGGTTGTGGGCATCAAGCATTCTCACCTATTCCGACCATCCTAGCCCTTTCCCGTTTTACAAAGAACCCGTCTTTTGGGGCTGTTTTGGGGCAGCAATCACATTGTATCTAGCCGCTTGGAGTACTTTCCCATCACCCGTTCGCTCGTGCCTGCTGATAGCCGCAGGTGTATTCGATCGATCGCACTATCATCTGCCTTAAAAGTCATTCGCTTACGGCTCTTAAGATATACGGTGATCGCTTCCCTTGTATCATTCGTATGGGTGGGAATATTTATAACCAATTCGGCGCTATCTAGAATCGTGCATCTACACTTCACAGATTCACCATTATTAAAGCAAAGACGCGGGTATATACAAAAACAAATTGATATCTTCTATACATATCTGCGTGGAATTGGGCTTGAACCCCCACTTGATGTAACTCCGATGATTGGGGTGATGGATGCGCCCGCCGTATCTATTAGCGGCGGTTGGCAGGTTATTGACGGGCGGATGACCCCCACGTCGCAGACCTTTATACGAATCGGCAAAGGACTCCTGGACAGGCCTGACGCCATCAGAATTACCTATGCAGACCGTTGACCTTCGCGAACTCCTGCATCGCCGCCGATGCGGTCTTCGCCTCCCGGCTCACGATATGGTAGGGTTTCTTCACGGCGGTGGTGTGTCCTTTTCGAAGATTGGTTTTGGCGAATCGATTCTAACGAACCGGCCGCCACCGCCGCCTCTAACCTTCAACTAAACCGGGGACACCCTCCGAAGGATCGGGCGCCCAACAGACGTATGATTTTGTTTTCGGGCTCTATCAAACAAACCAATTCAGCTTCGACCATCTTGTCCCGTGGCTGCATCGTTATGTGGCGCTCGAATGATCTGCCAAGTTTTCGTCTGACGGTTGATCACCAGCCCACGCTCGCAGAAACCCTTCAGGAAGATCGGGGAATTCCGAAGGGGGGAGAAACCATGCGGTTCGTCCCTCTCCGAGTGCGGACAAGGTTCCTCCCTGAGAAGCAAAGGGCATGCAATCAATGTTCCCCTATCTACCTCAGAGCGATCCCAGGGCCCAGCAGAGAATACAAGTTCGACCCACGAATTCTTGGGCAGAATAGGATGACCAATATGCGACTGATCTTTGTTTTGTGTCTCGTGTTCTCGGTTGGCTTCACGATCCGGTCCGCCTCCGTGCCCGATTCGGATGCGATCCGGACGACCATCGCCCACTACCTCCAGGCTCGCAATGAGAAAGCGCCCGCTCGTCTGCGGACCCTGTTTACCGAGGATGCGGACCAACTGGTTTCGACTGGAGAATGGCGGCACGGTCTAGACGAGCTGACCGCCGGGATGCTCTCCAGTTCGCATCAGGAGCAGGCCAAGAGTTCGATCGAGATCGCCTCCATCCGCATGTTGGATGCCGAGGTCGCGATCGTGGATGGGCGGTATCAGACGACTTCCTTGAACGGCCAAGTTCGGCAGATGTGGACCACCTTCATTGTGAAGCGAACACCTGCGGGGTGGCGGATCACGGCGATTCGCAACATGAAGCCAGCTGTCCCTTAATCGCGCCGGCTACCTCAACTCTCGTCTGCGCCGCGCTCTCCCTTCTCCTCGTCCACTTTCAGGGAGCAAACTGCCACCGGTCCAGAACAAAAAGGAAGATGGGGGATTCCGAAGGGGGAAGAAACCTTCGGTGTCGTCCCCCTTCGTGCGCGCTTTCTGGTTGCCCGGTTGAACAAACCGTCGTGCTTAGCGGCAAGCATCCACCAGCCGATCTTCTAACGTACTGCAAAGAAGGGAAAGGGCCGGAATTGCCGTCACACCACAACGAGAAACTTGTGTCATTTCTGTCTAGTTGTGTCCAGCACATGGAGCAAACCTCACTCCCTCCCGATCACCCTGATGCACGGTGTCCACCCGCAAGTAACCAGGACGTCCTTCCGGCTCGGGTCGCCGCTCGCCAATGGCAATCGAGTGGGGGTGTGTCTTGCTGAAATGCAGACGCCGCTGCGATACAGCGCTTGCTTTCGGAAACGGTAAATCCACGCCACCGAAAGGTGGCTAACCGCTCATACTCGAGCTGCTCATATAGGCGTACTCGCGCTTCAGAATCTAGCGCTTGGCCGGAGCATCCAATGTTTCGTGCGCTTGGTCCACGCTGGCCAGCAACGCTACGTCCTTACGCGTGTACTTACTCGCAAAGCGATGCCGCCGGTAAGCAGGGGGCTTTGATCTCGCCTTTTTCTCCATGCCGCGCAATCAGGCGTGTTATCTGGATCCGGCTCATTCCTGTCAGCTTCATCAAATAGCGCCGCAGCAAGCCTTTCGCCGCGCGCCCCTGCTGCCCGTACCGGTGCTGGCGCAAAAGGCTCGTCACCCACTCGTAAATCTGCCTCCGCTCTTTGCCCTTAAACTGTGTTCCAGGCTCAGCTTCTCCCCATCCTGCATCCTGATGTTAATGTCCAGCTTGCTGGCACCTACCCAAAACTCCTTCCAGGCTCATCTTCCATGAGACCAGGACTTCATGTCGACTTTGGCCCCCGTTTCTGATAAACTCAAGGTGTCTTTGCCCGCATCCGTGAATTACCCGAGTGCCTTCCGGCCGCTATTTCTTTCCTTCCTTCAAAGTTGGTTTCGAGAGCAGTCCGACAAAGACAATTTAGGAACGAAGAGGATTATTTTGTGACCAACATTTTTGTGGGAAATCTGAGTTATCAAGCCACCCAGGCGGACCTTCAGGCAGCGTTCGAACAGTACGGCACGGTGGAACGCGTCAACCTGATCACGGACCGTGACACGGGCCAGCCGCGCGGGTTCGCGTTTGTCGAGATGAGCGATCCGCAAGCGGCGCAGACCGCAATTTCGCATCTGAATGGCGCCGAGCTGCACGGGCGCACCATGAATGTGAATGAAGCGCGGCCCAAGCCGGCGGGCGGCGGTGGCGGCGGCTATGGTGGCAATCGCGGCTCAGGCAACCGAGGCGGCGGTGGCGGCGGCCGGGGACGCGGACCGCGCTGGTAAGCCGATCGATTCCGGTCGCACGAATCTCCAAACAATAGTTTGGAGATTTGTACTTTGATTTGAGAAGATCAAAGTAGAGGCAGGCTTTGTTACGCGCGCAAAACGGGCGCCAAACGCTCTTTGCGCTTTGTCAAACGCGCAAAATGGGCACCAAATGCCCCTTTGCGGTTGATTGAACGCGCAAAACGGGCACTGAACGCCCTTTGCGCTTGTCATTAAGGAGGAATCATGCCAGGTCGTGGCCCCCAAACATTCAAGAAACGCCAAAAGGAACAGCAGCGCAAGGAGCGCTCGCAGGAGAAGTTCGCCAAGCGGATGCAGCGCAAAGCCGACCGCGCTGCGGGCGTTCTTCCCGAGCCGGACGAGGATGATGATTCCATGCATCCCGGCGCGGCCCCGCAAGAATCACCGGCCGAAGCGCCCTCAGGGTCATAGGACCGGTCAGGAAAGCAGCGAAGCAACGCCCTAAGCACGATTTCGGGGCTGAAGAATCGAGTGCGTTGCGTGGTCTCGGGTCGAATCCCGATCGCGAGCCGTACGCAAGAGGTCCTTCACCTCTGCGTTGGTCAGATAGCGAATCGGAGCGGCAGTGTCGATACGCCGCACCACCTCAACATAACCTTGAAGTACGGCGAGCTCGGCCGGGTTCGCCTTTTCTCTCACCAGCACTCCGCTTCTCTCCACAATGAGGAATGGAGACGAGCCGAAACTGGCGATTCGCCGTTGCATTCTAGAGGGAGACGCATTTCGCGACAGCATAGGTGAAGCGCCTCCGAGAAAAAGGGCTTGGTATGGGTAGAGGACGCCTCCTTCTGCGATGCGCCGGGAATTTCCATCGGTCCCCAGGGCGTGAACCGGTCTCTCGCGGGGCAAACACCAGCCCGGAAATCGCCGAATTTCTTCCAAGGCGCTCAGGCTCGCTTGCGGAACCAGGCGCGGCGCCAGGGCAAGACGTTGCTCGACCTCAAACAGGAGCGATTTCACGCTGCCGCAATCATCACCACAGATCACCAATCCACAATTGCCGAGCACAAATACAGTGGAGCGCGGATTCCGGCGCGAATGCAGATGGGCCTCCCGCGCGAGAGCAAATCCCGCGCCCACGTAGGGAATCCAGCACCAGTTCAGGCCAAAGAGCTTTATGGTTAATTGCAGATGCGCATCGGACCGCACGGCCCAGGCCAGTGTATTCACTGAGTGAACGTGGACAACGACTCGTTGCGGTAGGGCTGCATGGAGGAAGGTGTCGCTCGAAGGGCGCAAGCACGCTGCCCGCGCGCTTCCATGGAGCGCTGGTATAGGGTCGCCGCGCCGGAAATTCTGGAGGCATTCAGCCAGATTTAGGGGAACCAGTATTTCGTCCCGATCGGCATTTGCGAGCCACTTACCCGATGCCTTCACCCAAAGAGTTCCATCCAGCTTTAACGAAACGCTACCGCTGCTTGCTTGCGCCAGGAGCGGATCACGGCCAATACCGCCGGACAGCTCCAGGAGCTCATCTATTTCGGATTGACCGGCTTCCGGTTTAAAGGCTGCACTACTTTTCAAGGCTTGTTCCTCCCTTTGTTCACTCCACGGGCACGCTGCAATAGTGCAAGCAGGCGCCGCGGCAACTTACACAGGCTTGCGCTCAGTTCCGTGCTTTAGCCCGATATCTTCGGGTTAAAGACACAACTGCTGGACCGTTAGCGATTAGAGGAAAGCTGGAGGCGAGGAATCGGAAGCTCGAGTAAGATCAGGTGCTAAAGGGAGGGCCGGCTTGCTTTGGAACAGCCAGTTTCTGTCAATAGAGCAAGTCCGGCAGGAGTGATCAAACGGGACTTGATGCAGCTTGCAATTCTGGGCCGCGGTTGGGTGCGAGGCGCTCAGAGAAAAGGCGGCGGCCTTGTCCCGGTGCGGCTTAACAACTGGGGGGTCGGGTACTCGATCAATGGCAGCGATCAGCGTGAAGACACAAAGCAGGCATCCGAGGAACCGCTGCAGTTTTCGGATCGCTTTAGACACCTTGCGTCATAATATCGCATCTCAATTGTTCTTGTTAGCGCTCACTAATATCGTGAATCCATCAGTATTCGATTGCGATTGGGACGAGGGAGCCGAATGCTGCAGGCGATCGGGTGTCTCACTGGTGGCTTTGGCTGACACGCCGGCGGCCGGCGGAATTGGCTCGTCTACCGGGGTGAGTGCGAGATCGGTATAGCTGTGCGCCTTCGGGTCGCGCTTGAGCCGCGCCCGCAACCATCCGTAGCGCACGATCAGCGCACCCAACCAGATGTGTTTGTAAATCAAATTGGCGAGGTAGCGGGGGTAAAAAACGAACGGGTTTTCGCGAGGCAGGCTCGGGCGGCGATCCTTCCGATACTTGCGCCGCAGGTATCCGCCCTGCAACGGATCGACGTTTTCCAGCCGGATGCAGGCATAAAACCACAGCAGCAGCAGCAACATGTTGCCGGGATTGCTTCTGGTGGCGGTCGCGCGGCGCATCACCGTTTCCAAGTGTTCCAGCGAATAGTAGCTCTTCCACGCATCCTTATATAGCTGCTCCCATTCCGGAGTCGACATGGTGGGATGACTCATGGTCACGTGTTCCAGGTCGTACTTGTTCAGGTCCGGATCGAGATAGGCGCCCGCTTTGTGCAACTTCTGGTGATCCTCTGAACCAGGAAGCGGCGTCAGGCAGTGCGGTTCAAGAAGATCGATCGGCAGCTCCCGCTGAATGATTGCGATGTCGCGAATGACGGATTCAGGTGTGTCGCCGGGAAAGCCCACGATGTAGCCGGCGAAAATGGTCGCGCCCGCGCGCTTCCATTCAAGAAGCATCTTGCGGTACTCGGCGACCTTGTTCTGTTTCTTGCGCGCGCCGACCAGGCTATCGGGGTTAATGCTTTCGAGCCCGATGAACACGCGCGCCACGCCCGCGCGGCCGGCTTTCGAGATGAAGTGCGGCAGGCGGTGGCACATGGTATCCACCTGGATGACGAATTTGATGTTGAGCTTCTCCTTTTCGCGCATGGCGATCAGGCGGTCGAAGATGCTTTCCCAATCGCGGTTACGCGCAAAGTTGTCGTCGGTGATGAAGAAGCGATTGATGCCTTGCGCAAGATTGGTGCGGACGATGTGTTCGACATCATCGGCGGAACGGCGGCGCGATTTGCGGCCCTGTACGTTGATGATGGTGCAGAAGGAGCATTGAAACGGGCAGCCGCGGCCGGCGTCGAAGCTGGTCAGCTTGCCGGCGGTGCGCTTGATGCGCGTAGGCGGAAGAATCGGGATGGGCGCGCCTTCGAGCGCAGGTAGGTGCGCCATGTAGTTGTAGAGCGGCTTGAGCGCGCCGTGCCAGGCGTCGCGAAGAAGTTCGTCGAAGTGGTCTTCAGCTTCGCCCGCGAAGAGCGAGATGCTGAGGTCCATGGCTTCTTGCAGTTCAGGCGTGATGCCGGGCAGCATCGATAGGCAGCCCGAGACGTGGAACCCGCCGAGACACACCTGAATGCCCGCGGCGCGCAGCGGCTTGGCGATGTCCATGGCGCGCGGAAACTGATTGGATTGAACACCGACGAGTGCGACTAAGCAAGGCTGGCCGCGAAGCTGGCGGGCGATGCGTTCCGGCCGGACGCGCGTGTTCGATTCATCGAAGGCACTGATGACGAGCTCGACGTCGTCGCCGAGCACACGGCGGCTTTGGGACTCCAGCGCCAAGCCGTTGAGCACTGCGAGCGTGTTCGAAGGAATAGCGGAGCGCAGCCACTGGATGACGTAGCCTTCATCATCATAGTGCGACGGTTTGATGAGGACCAATGAGAACCGCTGGGGCGCTTGCCGGGCGGTTAGGTTGGGGGAAACAACTCGGGGCAAGGTAACGAGTTTAGGGTAGCATGGCGCGGGAGCCGTTACAGCTCCAACACCAGCCGCAATCCCGCTTCGACGGATGCCAGCCAGCGAGCCGGAAGAGTGCTGACGTGTTCTGTCAAAAAGGCTCGGTCGAGAGTTACTAATTGCGATACGTTCACGACCGAGTCCTTTGCCAAGCGCGAAGCGCGAGCTGGAAGGAGCACGTTTCCAGGAGCCTTCGCAAGTTGCAGGTTGCTTGTGATCACCGCGACGATAATGGTTCGAATGCTGCTTCGGTTGAAAGCGTCTGCCTGTATCACCAGTACTGGCCGTCTAAAAGCTGGCTCCGAACCGCGAGCTTGGGGCAGATCGGCCCACCAAATTTCGCCGCGGCGGACGTCGAGCCCGTCGCTTACCACTCGACGTTCTTCAATGAGCGAAGTTGAGTCCGCATCAACAGAGGATCGATCTCGGCGGCCGTCTGCGAATACACTGCGTTCAGTCGTTCCGTAACGGATTCGGAATCGCTACGCGCCAGAAATTCCGCGACTGCTTCCGCGTAAAGCGCACTGCGGGATATGCGCCGCTGCTTTGCCGTTGCCTCCGCGCGATGAAAAAGGTCATCCGGAAGCGAGATCGCCGTCTTCACTGCTTCAGTATAACAGGGGTTATACCGACAGCGAGAACGGATCAGAAAAGGCCATACGACCGCTTCCGAGTGCATAATGAGGGTGGGCCACAATGACTCTGGAACAATCCATTATGAAAGCGGTCCGATCCCTCCCCCCGGACAAACAGCAGGAATTGCTCGATCGCGCGCGACGTCTTGGCGCGGAGAGCCATTCAACAAAGCCCTTCAAGAATGTACGGGGATTGTGGGCGGATCTCGGCGTCTCCGTCTCAGCAGAGGACATCGACGAAGTACGGCGCGAGATGTGGAAGGGCTTCCCGCGCGATGCTTGAGGCGTAACCCGCCACAGGCCTCCGCCATAATCAAGCATGGCGTTTGAACGCGAGATAGAGTTGGCCAAGCTGCTGGCGCAGGAGGCCGGGGCGCTGGCGATCGATTATCAGCGGCGCGGCGTGGAGGCGGAGATCAAGGCCGATGAGTCGCCGGTGACCGCGGCCGACCGGGCTTGTGAAAAGCTCATCGTCGATCGCATCACCCTGGAATTTCCCGAGGATGGCGTCCTGGGAGAAGAGGGCGGCAGGCGGCAGAGTCGTAGCGGACGGCAGTGGATCATTGACCCCATCGATGGCACGCGCGATTTTTTGCGCGCCATCCCGCTATGGGCTGTGCTGATCGGCTTGGAACAAGATGGCGAAGTGGTTGCGGGGGTGGCGCACTGCCCGCGCCAGGGACTCCTGCTGTGGGCCGCGAAAGGCGAAGGCGCTTGGGCGGACGGCTCACGCATCCATGTTTCGAACAAATCCGAACCTGGCGACGCGGTTCTCGCGTTTAACGGCTTCCATAAGGAAGGCGTCCGTCACCTGGCAAATCGCATCGTGCCGTGGGTGCAGCAGTTTTGGGCGGTTCGCAGCCTGGGCGGCGCCGTCGACGCCATGTTGGTGGCGCAAGGCAAGGCGGACATCTGGATTGAGCCAAACGGCGCCGCCTGGGATCTGGCGCCGTTCAAAATCCTGATCGAAGAAGCCGGGGGACGGTTCGCCAGTTTCGACGGCGAAAGCACCATTTACGGCGGGAATGCCTATGCCTGCGCTCCCGGCATGGAGACCAGCGTGAAGCAGTTTCTGGGTTAGAGGCCAGCTCAGTCGAGGGGCTCGAAAAAAACCGTGCCCCAGCCCTGATAGCGGTCCGCAACCTTATGGGGCTTCAGTTCGCCGTCCTGGTACATAAGCGGCTTATAGCCATGGCTACAGGCAAACTCGACGATCTCCGAGCAGGGCCGAACCCCGTCCAGGTCTAGATCGCCCACCTCGATCATGAAAAACGGGCGGCAGGCCTTCAGCGTGTTTTTCATGCCGTCGATAATCTGGTATTCCGCGCTTTCGGCATCCACCTTAATAACGTCCGGTTTGACGCCGGTTCGTTCGACGTATTCATCGAGCGAAACGGTCTGAATGCGGTGTTTCACTTCGGGAACGGCGCGGCCGTCCGCAACGCGCGCCGGAAAAAACGAGTTGAATGCAAAGTTAAGGGCGCCGAAGTCGTTAAGGATCAACTCGTCGGAATGGGAGTAGACGGCGAGATTGTTAACGGTGATGTTGGGGTGGTGCTTGGCGTTATCGGCGAGCAGGCGGAAGGTGCGCGGCGTGGGCTCGAAGGAATGGACCTGTCCTGTTTCGCCCACCAGGTGAGAGGCAAGCAGGGTGAAATAGCCGACGTGCGCGCCGACGTCGAAGAAAACCATGCCGGGTCGCAGCCGTTCGAGGAGCACTAGCGTTTCATGCTTTTCGTAGTAAGACTCGGAAACAATCTGGGCGGACACCAGTTCCGGCAGCATGACGCTCATGGTGCCGCCCCAGAACGTGTACGCTTTGACCTTTACCGGCTCGGCGATATAGAAATAATGGGCTTGCGAATTTTTTTTCTCGCGTTCCTCGAGCAGCTTGAAAAGGTCTTCATTTAGTGCCGCAGTCTGCATTTCGCGCCCTCCAGGGCTACAGAGTTAGTCGGCGAGGGCCGCGAAAAATCGCAGCGAGCGCACAGGGCGGTGGAGGCCCGTTGTGCGCGATTACAGGAGCAAGCGCAAAGGAGAGGCAACCATACAGATATTCCGCCCCACATCCGATAGATAAGCTGTAGAGCCCCTGAGTGGGTAGGCGGCCTGGACGCCGCCTTCGTTGAGAGATATGAGCAGAACCATACCGGTTGCATGGAAAAGCCCGAAGCATCTGAAGACTGCGGCGATTGAGCCGCGGATACTGAAGACCCTCGAGAACCGTTTTCAGGAGGGGAAAGCTCTTGAGCGGGATAAGAAATACGCTGCGGCGGAGAAGATCTACCGTGAAATCCTAGCCAAGGCCGAACAATTGCATCTCACCACGGCCAACTCCTGCGTCGCGCTGGGTTACGTCCTCTTGATGCAGGGCAAGCTCGAATCGGCCGAAACGTATCTGCTGCGCGGGCGCCGGCTGGATCCGAACCTGCTCGAGGCCCACATCAACCTCGGCGCTGTGTACCGGATGCAGGAGAAATGGAAGGACAGCGAACGCTGCTGCAGGCGCGCGCTCGAAATCGAACCAAAGGATGCGCGGGCGCGGCTGAATCTCGGCTTCGTCCAGGAAAAAATTCAGGAGTACGGGCAAGCCGTGCAGTCGTTTCTGCTGGTGCTCTCGCTCGATCCGGATAATATCGATGCGCGCAAGGGGCTGGCGAGCACCTACGTCGCGCTAGGCGATACGGATGTCTGCATTCCGCTGTACCGAAAGGTGCTCGAAATGGAACCCGAATCGTGGCAGTTGCGCTCAGGGATGCTATTCGCGATGCAGTATGACCCGACCATACCGAACGAGAAGGTGCTGGAGGAACATCTGGAGTTCGGCCGCCAGGTGCGCGCGCATGTAGGGCCGCCCAAAGGCCGGCATGAATTCGGCAACTCGCGCAATCTCAATAGAAAGCTGAAGATCGGCTACCTTTCAGCCGATTTCCGCGGCCACGTCGTGATGAAGTTTGTCGAAGACGTGATTACTTCTCACGACCAAGAGCGCTTCGACGTATCTTGCATCACGCCTTATGCGCGGGAAGACGACACCACCGAGCGCATGCGCAAGAAAGTGGATCACTGGCTGGATATCTCGACGATGGAGGATGCCGAGGCCGCGGAGTTTCTACGCAGCGAAGAATTAGACATCATTGTCGATCTGATGGGCAACTCCAGCGTTCAAAAACTTCCCTTGTTGGGTCGACGTGTGGCCCCGGTACAGATGACGTGGTGCGGTTATTCGGGGACCACGGGAGTCGACACCATAGATTACATCGTCGTAGACGACATCGTTGCGCCGCCGGGCGAGCGCACCTTCTTTGTCGAAGAGCCGCTGCGGTTGCCGCATTCCTATGTGTGCTTCAATCCGCGCCAATGTCCGGATATCGGGCCGCTTCCGTTCGAGCGCAATGGGTACATCACGTTCGGCTGCATGAATAATCCATCAAAGATCAATAAGTATGTGCTGAGCTGGTGGGCCGAGATACTTAAATCGGTGAAGTACTCAAGATTGGTGATGCGTTATCACCTGTTAGGAGACCCGCTGGTGGACGAGCGTTTGTCGCGTGTTCTCCGGAACGCCGGGATACCGCCGGAGCGCATCGATATGAAAACCGGTGGCCATAATTTCTTGAGCGCCTATAACGATGTGGATATCGCGCTGGATAGCTTCCCTTATAACGGCACCACCACCACTTGCGAGGCTTTGTGGATGGGCGTGCCGGTGGTCACGTTGCGAGGCGACCGGTTTGTGGCGCGCGTAGGCGCCTCGCTGCTGAGTAACACCGGAATGGGCGACTTAGTGGCCGAAACTCCGAAGGAATACATAGAGAAAGCGGTAGGGTTAGCCGCCGATCCGGACCGGTTGACAAAGTTCCGTGAGGAGGCCAGAGAGATTTTGCCAGCCACACCTGTTTATGACCAAAAGGCGTTCGTGAAGGATTTAGAAGAGGCTTATGCCCGAGCGTTCGAGCGGTGGTGTCAGGAAACGACGGGATGTGAGCGACAAGATTTTGACACCGGCAAAATTTTCTCAAGCCGGTAAATTCCTGCCGATACGTTATTTGACAGCAGGTTACCTGGTAAGTAGGGAACCGGGGCCGACAAAAACTCGGCGAAACTGCTGAAAACCAGGAGAAGAAAAAAGACATGATTTCGATTCAAACGAACGTTGCTGCGCTCTACGGTTTGCAGAACCTGAACACGAACCAGATGAACGAGCAGAACACCATCGAGCAGATGACCTCGGGTTACCGTATCAACAGCGCGGCAGACGATCCGGCTGGCGTTGCGATGGCCAATCAGTTGCGTAACGCCGGCACGGTTTTGACGCAGGGTGTGTCGAACGGCAATAACGCGGTCGGGCAGTTGCAGATTATCGATGGCGGCCTGAACAACATTTCGCAGATTCTCGACCGCTTGCAGACGCTGGCGACCGAAGGCTCTTCGAGCACCTTCACCGGCAACTTCACGACACTAGCCACGGAATTCGCCAACGACGTGACGGAAATTTCGCGGCAGGCTCAGAACGTCGGCATGAACACAGGCGGCGATTTCAACGCGGCGCTTTCGGTTTACGTCGGCGGCGGACTTGGGAACAGCAACGGCGCCTCCATCGGTGTGGCGGTCGAGACGATCAACCTGTCCGGAACCTCTATGGCGGTGGATGCGGCTGGATTGGGCCTTAGCGCGTACACTGCGGTTAGCAACCTGACGAACTCGGCCAATTTCTCAGCCGCCATCTCGGCGATTGCCGCGGCGGTCACCTCGCTCGGTCAAGTGCAGGGCGCAGTCGGAGCCGGCGTCAACCAGTTGAACTTCGCCATCAACCTGGCGCAGTCGCAGATCACCAACGATTCGGCGGCGCAATCGACGATACGCGACGCGAACATGGCACAAGCGGCAACCAACTTATCTCAACAACAGGTCCTCATGCAATCGGCTATGGCGGCCTTGGCCCAGGCCAATCAAATACCGCAGGCCGTACTTAAGCTCCTACAAAGCTAGCTTTACTTTCCCGATAAGTAAGTGAAGAGCAGTCGATAACTTATGTGGGGCGTCGAAGAGCGCCCCGCAATTAATTTAATATGGGCTCCACATCCAGTACACCTTCGGCGTCGGGATTGATTACTCCGCTGACGTTTACCGGGCAGAGTACTTACTCCGCCCAGTTCCAGCAGGTGATCGACAAGGCGGTCCAGATTCAAGAGATACCGCTCGATGGAATGGCAGACCAGGCCAGCAGCGATCAAAGCCGGCAGACCGCGCTCGAATCGCTCGACCAGGCGCTCACCACTTTGCAATCGGCGGTGGCGGGGCTGCAAACGGCGGTCGGATCGCAGGCGCTGAGCGCAACGGTGAGCAACACTTCAGTGGCCTCGGTCTCGCTCGCCAGCAACGCGACTACCGGTGTGTACCAATTGGAAGTAGACAGTCTCGGGTCGGCCACTCAGACCGTGAGCACGGGAGTTCCGCAGACGGTCACCGATCCTTCGTCCCAAAACATCAGCAGTGCGTCTTCGTTCACCCTTACGGTGAACGGCACTCCGACCATCATCACCCCGGCAACCGACACGCTCGACGGGCTGGTCAGCGCGTTGAATGCTGATTCGTCGCTGGGAGTCACCGCCTCCATCGTGAACGTGGGTTCGTCCGGATCGCCGGATTACCGGCTGGCGGTGCAGTCGTCGACGTTAGGGAACGTCAGCATTGGGTTAAGCGATGGTACTAATAACCTGCTCAATACCATCTCGACCGGCTCGGAAGCGACTTACAAAGTCGATGGCTTGAGCAACACGATATCGAGCGACTCGGATTCCATCACGCTCGCGCAGGGCGTCACGGTCAATCTGCTAGGCACGACGGGGGCGAATAATCCGATCACCATTTCGGTGGGTGAATCCACAACCAGCGCTCAGACGGCGCTGCAGACGTTTGCCACCGCTTATAACGCCGTGGTCTCTCAATTGGCCGCGCAGCACGGCCAAAATGCCGGAGCACTTTCCGGAGATAGCGTGCTGCAGGTCGCGCAACAGGCGCTGGCAAGTATCGCCGATTATTCCAACTTTAGCGGAAGCGTCACGAACCTCAGCGATCTCGGGCTGGACTTGGATACGTCGGGCAATTTGACGTTCAACGCCACCGAATTTGAGCAAAATGCCGGCAGTAACTTCTCGGGATTGTCGCAATTTCTCGGAGACGCTACTTCGGGATTTTTGGGAGTTGCGACGTCCGCGCTCAACAACCTGGAGGACCCTACCGTGGGAGCCGTAAAAGCCGAAGAGGCATCGATTACGCAAGATTTGACCACCCTGAATACGAACATCTCCAATGAAGAGAGCAGCATCAATCAGTTTCAGCAGAACCTGGTGAGCCAGCTCTCGCAAAGCGACGCCATGATCGCGACATTGCAAAGCCAGGTGACCTTCTTCCAGGGCCTGTTCCAGATCGAGAACAACATCAGCAACCCAAGCAATGGATAACGCCATGCTTTCGCCGGAACTTGCCAACGCCATCGAGCGGAACTTCGAAGATACGCGGCGTGCCGTGCAGGATCGGCGCTACACGGAAGCGCAGCGGTTGCTCGAAGAACAACGGTTCCTTTTCAGGAAGCTGGACATCGAAGACCGGGAAGCTTGCGAACTCCTCGACCAGGCGCGCGAGCTTACCAACTGGGCGCTCATGCTGGCGCGCGTGCAACACGCGCATGCGGAGCGGGCCTTCGCTTCCTTATTGAAGTTGAAACAACTCGACGCGGGATATCTGCCTTCGGCAGTGTGCTCGGCTGAGTTGGTTTCCGTCCGCGGCTAATCCGTTCTTCAAGCGCGCCCTTCGGGTCTCGCTCTATACTCGGAGACGTGGCTCCGGACGTCTTCGTGCATCTGCTATTCCGTTTCATTCATATTGCGTCGGTGATTCTCCTGCTCGGCGGAGTGGTTTACGCGCGGTGGGTGCTGGTACCCACGCTGAATGCGCTGCCCGAGGACATTCGCAAGCGTGCCGCAAGAGATGCGCAAGAACGTTACCGCACCACGCTCTTTGTGCTCCTGATTCTGATCGTCGGTTCCGGCTTGTACAACTTCTTTACCGGCCCGAAACACGGCCAAACTTATCAGATCTGGTTCGGTGTGAAGATGCTGCTGGTGGCGCACATCGTCGCGTCGGCGATCCTGTGGGCGACGTCTCCCTACGGAGATGTGACAGTGGACGGCAGGAGCAAACGGCGGCTGGTAAGCATCGCGATCTCCGGTTTGCTCGTGGTGCTTATTTCGGCGTATCTGCGCTCGTTGACGCAACGAGGGCTCTGAGAGCATCCAACTAGCAGGTATTTATGACGGGTTATGAAGCGCTGCGTACGCGCGCAGCATGGATGGATGTGTCCACGCGCGGCAAGATTCGGGTGACGGGCGAGGATCGCGCGCGCCTGCTGCACGCCATGAGCACCAACGATGTGAAAAATCTCGCTCCCGGCGCCGGCCTGTATGCCTTTTTCTTGAATGACAAAGGGCGGATTCTGGGTGACGCGTATATCTACAATTCAGGCGATTCGCTGCTGCTCGATACCGAGCCTGAAACCGCGGAAAAGCTGCGGGATCACCTGGACCGGTACATCATCGCCGACGATGCGGAGTTGAACGACGAAACCCAGGGATGGGCGGCGATCGATCTGGCGGGGCCGGAGGCAATTGCATGTGCGGAACAACTCGGCTTGCCCGTGCCGGCCGAGCGGTATGGAGTCAGAGAGTGGGAGAGCGGCTTTGTGGCCCGGGTTTCAAGCACAGGAGAGGGTCTTCGCGTGTTCCTGCCGCTCGAGAAGAAAGACGAATTCATGGCACGGCTTCAAGCGGCGCAGATTCCCAAAGCGAGCGCGGAGGAGGCGCGCATTGTGCGCCTGGAAAACGGCGTGCCGCGATACGGCGAAGATATCAGCGAGCGGTACCTGGTTCAGGAGACAAGCGCGATGCACGCCGTGCACACGAACAAGGGCTGTTATCTAGGGCAGGAGATCGTGGAAAGAGTGCGCTCGCGAGGGCAAGTTCATCGCGTGCTCGTGCCCATCCGCATCGAAGGCCGCGAGGCGCCCGCGCCGGGAACCAAGCTGACCGCCGAAGGCAAAGCGGTTGCCGAGATCACCTCGGCCGTTTACTCGCCCGCGCTAGGGGAAGTCGCGGCCCTGGCTTATGTGCGAACCGAAGCGGCGGAAGCAAAGCCGGGGCTCTTGGTGCCTGACACCGACCCGCCGCAAAAGGCCCGGATCTTATAACTCGAACGACCTTAGTTAGTCGCCGAGCAGATCGCCGTATGGCGCGAGCGATTCGATGTTGTCGCAGACTGCTTTGATGGCCGCGGTAATAGGCACTGCAAGAATCAGTCCTACGGCGCCCCAAATGACTCCCCAGAACATCAGCGCGATGGTGACCACTAGAGGATTCAGGCGCACCCGGCTGCCGATCACCTTGGCATACAAAAAGTTCATTGCGATGACATGCAGCGCGGCGGTGATGATCACCACCGTCAGCAGGGCCCTGAGATTGATGGGCATGGTCAGCAAAGCCAATACCGGCGGCGCCAGTGAGAGCGCCAATCCGACATAGGGAACCAGGCTGAAAAAGGCGCTGAGGGGACCAATCAGCGGCCAATACGGCACTCCCAGCACAAAGAACGTAATGGCGCTCAGGCTGCTCAGGAACATCCAAAGAAAGAAGTTGCCCAGCACGTAGGCGCGCGTGGAGTCGCCGATTCCCGACCATGCCTTACCCACGACATAGCGTTGATCGCCCTCGAACAGGCGAAGCACGCTCCTACCGATGTGGTCGCGCCAGCTCAGCATGAAATACACGAGGAACGGTACAAACGACGCCATCACGAGCACGTGGAAGTAGCCCGAGACGTAACCGTAGACGGTGGTCAGAAAGGGCTTCGGGTCGGTATGAATCCTTACTTCCTGAATCGCGGGCGGCGTAGGCTGCACCGGAGGCGTAATCAGGACGCCATGGCGGCGCCGCGTCCGGTTCTCCGGCGGTTTCTGTTGGGCCTGATCCTGCGGCGGACGCAACCGCTTCGGAACCAGCACGTCGATGCTGTGCTGTTCGAACTGATCTAGGCGGTCATTGGCTTTATCCCAAAGCTCGCCCAGTCGCGCGGTGTAGGACGGCAGATCGTCGGCAAGCGTGGAAAGCTCCGTCCAGGTGGCAGCCGCGATGACGTAAGCTCCAGCCAGCGCGACCACGATGACGATGCCCGTGGCTGCAGCTCTAGGCAGGCGCAGCTTCATGACCAGGACCACCACCGGATCGAGGATAAAAGCAAACAGCACGGAAACGATCAAGGTGACGAAGAAATCGCGCCCGTAATAGAGGAGTGCAACCAGCGCCGCGATTGCGATCAGGGAGGTGGGAGCGCCAATGGTCCGTTGGGAGGGTCGCGAAGGACTGAGAAGTGGCATGCCGGAGCGCACCGGGCGTCCCCGCTTTAGCGCGCATCGCTCTGGCGCAGTAGCGCCGGTTGTGCGCGTTCAGTAAAGCAAAGACCCTACCTCGCTTATCGCCACTCTAGCATGACTGCAACACCTTATAATCCGATTTGGCGGATGTTCTCGACAGGCAAGAAGGCGGCCGCGTGCTGGCGCTCGATGTGGGCAAGAAACGCATCGGGTTGGCGGTCAGCGATGCGATGGGGATTACGGCCCAGGGAATCGAAACGCTGGAGCGTACGCGCATTCGTGAAGATCTCGCCAGGCTCAAAGAGCTTGCGGAGCGCTGGAATGTGCGCACCGTGCTGGTCGGCAAGCCGCTGCACATGACCGGCTCGGAAAGCCGCCAGAGCGAATATACCAGGGAGTTTGCTGCGCGCCTGGGCGAATATCTCGGCCTTCCGATTGTGTTCTGGGATGAGCGCCTGACGTCGGTCGAAGCGGAGCGGCTGTTGCGGGAGGCAGGCGCGAAGCTCGAAGAGCGTAAGCAGGCGGTGGACCGGCTGGCTGCTGTTCTGCTGCTCGAAAGTTATCTCGAACATCGGAACATCGAGCGCGATTCCGCAAGCGGGAGGAGTTTTGCCTAGGAGCCGCGCGGCGCGGGCGTTGCTCACGTTGTTGATCCTGGTTGGGGTGTTTGCGTTGGCCGGAGCGGCCATCGCCGGCTACTGGTACTTGGGACCCTACCGGGGTTACGCAACGGAGACGTTTGTGGAGATCGACCGCGGCATGTCGTCGAGGGAGATCGCGCGCGAGTTGGCCGCTCACGGAGTAGTCCGGTCGCGCTGGGCCTTTTTGGCCGTGCGGATGCTGCATCCTCGTGCGACGCTGCAAGCCGGCGAATACCGGTTCGGAGCGGATCAGACCCCGTGGCAGGTGTTCGAAACGATTCGCCGGGGCGAGGTTTTCTACGAAGATTTTACGGTGCCGGAGGGCAGCAACATGTTCGACATCGCAGCGCTGCTCGAGGGGCTGGACAGCGTGCGGCCGAAGGATTTCCTGCAGGCGGCCGCCAATCCGGAGTTGATTCGGGACTTGGATTCGCAGGCACCGGACCTTGAAGGTTATCTGTTTCCTTCCACCTATCGGGTGACGCATCAGACCACCGGGCGCCAGCTCTGCCGCACGATGACCAACGAGTTCCGCAAGCAATGGATTGCGTTGGGCGGGGAACGATCAGCCCGCTCGGTGCACGACGTCGTAACCCTGGCCTCGCTGGTCGAAAAAGAGAGTGCGATCCCGGTGGAGCGGCCGCTTATCGCAGCAGTCTTTGCGAACCGCTTGCGCTTGGGGATGCCGTTGCAGTGCGACCCGACGACTGTGTATGCGGCGCTTCTCGAGAACCGGTATCGAGGAGTTATTCATAAGTCGGATCTGGCGAGCGCGAATCCGTATAACACGTACGCGCATCCCGGACTCCCGCCCGGGCCGATCTCGAATCCCGGGACCGCTTCGCTTGCAGCCGCGCTACACCCGGCGACGACCGATTACCTCTACTTCGTGGCTAAGCCGGACGGTTCCGGATCGCACCATTTCTCCGCCACTCTGACGGAGCATGAGAAAGCCGTCCTCGACTATCGCAAGACCGCGCAGTAGCAACCCACGCGCAGCAAAACCTAATTAAAAGCCCTAATTCTGCCGATAACCATTGTGGAGATCGCAATGGTATTTCGGGCAGGTTTTTCCGCATTAGTTCTCTGCGCCGTTGTCTCGGCGGCGAATACCCGACCTGCGGAAAAGTCCGATTCCGGAAGCGACTCGCGCACTGTGGCCGCTATTGTTGATGTGCCCGTGCCTGTGAACCCGGCGCTTGCCGGTGCGAATGCGAATGCGGGTGATCTCTTGGATCGTATTCGCGCAGCCAATGAGCAGTTGTATAACGATCTGGAGTCGTTCGTATGCAACGAACAGATGACGCGGTACAAGGGCTCGCTGAGCGGTGACAAAGCGCATCAGATTGACACGCTGACAGCGCGGGTTTCGTTTGAAAACGGCACGGAACGTTACACCAATATCCGGCAGAATAAGCAGCCGCGGCGAAGCATCGCCGGGGTTGCGGGTGCATGGTCGGAGGGCGAGTTCGGAACGCTATTGCGTCAAACGCAAATGCTTCTCATGACGCGGCCCGTGACGTTCGTGAGAGGGTCCAACCTGGACAGCACGCGGGCGGAGGTTTATGCGTTCGAGGTCTCCGAGCAGGACAGCCCGTGGGATTTGGACGTAGGCGGCGAGCATTATCGCGTGCCATTTCGCACTCAGGTATCGGTCGCGGCGGATTCCGGTCAGATTATAGAGATCGAGCGCGTATCGACGGACGTGGCGCCTGAAACGCACATCTCGGAGATGCGCTGGAGCGTGAGTCTGGCGCCGGTAGACTTGAACGGCCGTACGTGGCTTTTGCCGAAGAGCGGTGAGTACGAAGTGCAGTACGAGGAGTCCGGCCGGCGGGAATGGAACTTACTGAGCTTCTCCGATTACCACCGCTACGGATCGGAAGTGGCAGTGCGGTTCGACGAGGTGAAATAGCGGCGGTTGATCGAAGCGGGTGGCGGAGCGGCTAGCGTTTTTCCGGCTGGAATAGCGCGAACAGCGCGCCTTGAGGATCCTTGACGATCGCCATGCGGCCTACGTGTTCGATCGTCTGCGGCGCCAGTACCGTTTGCGCTCCTAATTGCTGGGCCTTCGCAGTAGAAGCGTCACAATCGGAGGCCAGAAAATAAATCATCCAGTGCGGCGGCAATTGCGGATTTGGATGCGGTGGGATGCCACCGATGAACGTGTCGCCATTCTTGATGTGCAGGTAGCCCGAAGGGTCGTGCTCGCTGCTGGAAATGTCCCAGCCGAAAAGGCTGCTATAAAACTTCTTCGCGGTATCGGCGTCGGGCGTCATGAGATCGGCCCAGCAGACCGTCCCATCCACGCCGGTAATTCCAACGCCAATATGTTGTTGCGGCTCCCAGATTGAAAAGGGAGCATGGGTAGGATCCGAGATCACAGCCATTCGGCCAAACCCATACACGTCGTTCGGAGCAACAAGGACCTTGGCGCCCAATTCCGCGGCACGGCTGGCCGTCTTGTCCGCACTATTGGTGGCGACGTAAATGATCCAGTAGGACGGAATGCCCTTTGCGCGCTGTTCGGGGACCATGGTGTATGCCGCGGCGACGCTTTGTCCCTCCAGATCGAATAGCGAGTAGGAGCCTGTTGCTCCCATCGGAAAATCGTTCACCGTCCATCCGAACAACGAGATGTAGAACTGCTTGGCGGCAGCTTGGTCGGTGGTAGCGAGCTCGAACCAGCAGAACGCACCGGGGGCATGGCGGTCAACGGTAGGCATGGAAGAAGTATACCGACGCCCGAGGTGAGCAGCGAAAGCCGGGCAGCTACAGGGTCGCGCTCTTGAAAGCCTGGCCTACGTGCAGCACGGCGGAAACGGCGCGGCTGTAATTCATGCGCATCGGACCGAGCACAGCGACGTGAGCTTCGAGGCCGTTCGGAAGGCTGAATCGCACCCCAATGAGCGACAGCTCGCTCATACTCGGATGAACGTCCGAAAGGCCGACCTGAATGGCGAGTTCGCCATCGCGTTGTTCGAGGAAATGCTCCAGCAGTTGCAGCACACGTTTCTTTTCTTCCAGGGCGCGGAACAGCTCGCGCATACGCTCACGCGTGAGATGCAGGTCCAGACCGATCAGGTTTTCGGCGCCTTCGAAGTGCACTTCGGGCATCAGTCCCAGATCGAGCAGGCCTTTGCTGTAAAGCAAACTCACGCGTTTCAAAATGGCATCATAGGCCGCGCTTTCCAAATCGAACCGGCGCTTGAGCTCGCGATGGATGTTTGGAAGCGCCCAGCCGCTGAAATTGTAGTTGATGTAGTTGCGGATGGAGGACAATTCGTCTTGCGTAATGTGGTCCTCAATGGTAATTACCTTGTTGCGCGCCATACGGTCGCGCGTGATGACCACCATCAAGACGCGCCGGTCCGGCAAAGCGAGCAACTCCACCTGGTCCAGCGTTTGCGTGCTATTCGGAATGGCAGCCGCGATCCCGAAGTTGCGCGTAATCTCGGTCAGCAGCTTCGAGGACCGCTCGATGCGCCCCTCTACGGTAGACACTCTTTGGATCTCGACATGCAGCCGGTCGAGCTCCGTTTGCACGATACGGCTGCCCAACAGGGTCTGGACGTAGCTTTGATAGGCGCGCTCAGTTGGCACGCGGCCAGCCGAGGTATGCGGCTGGGACAAATAGCCTTGCTCCAGCAGATCGGCCATCATGTTGCGGATGGAGGCAGGGCTCATCGGATACTTGCGCGCGATGGTGCGCGAAGGTACCGGCTCGCCGGTCTCAATATAGTTTTGAACGAGCGCGTGCAGAATGTCGAAATGACGCGGAGTAAGCGTTCCGAAATGGTTCATCTGTTTACCGGACGCACTGATCGAGCCTGGTTGAGCGCAACCTGTAGTAGGAGCTTAGCTTAGGCTTCTACTTGATTATAAAGCGTAAACGATGCCGCGCGGATTATCAATACCACGACGCCTAAACGGGCTCAGGCTACTTCTTTGACGACCTGGCTGTCTTGGCAAGCTCCGGCTGAACGGAAACTGCGGCCGCGACGGCTGGCAATCGCACATTGTCGCCAATCAAGTTCGCCATTGCGTGAACCTCGAGATTTTCGTCCTCCTTCGTGAAGAGGAGGCAGCTACGCTCGCAATCGAAATCAGCTTTGATCCAATCGCCGCCGTTCACTTGACTGGTCGCCATTAGGTTCGACAGCGGATGGACAAGCAAACGCTCGATGGCGCGCTTCAGGTGACGGGCGCCGTATTTGACGTCGGTGCCTTCAGTCAACAGAAAATTCTTGCCGGCATCCGAAACGGTAAGGACAAACGATTTCTCAGTTGGCGACAGGAAGATGCGCTGCTGCACCTGCCCCAGTTCCAGATCCAGGATGCGCCGCAGTTCCGGCTCGCCGAGAGGCTTGAAGACTACGACCTTGTCGATCCTATTCATGAACTCCGGAGTGAACTTCCGGCGTGCCGCTTCCACACCGCTCCGCGACATCTTCTTATTGAGCTGCTCATCGACCGCCGGGGGTTCCGCGGCAATCGTCGCTCTTTGAAAGCCCAGCTTCGGAGACACCAGCGCGCTCATTTCGCTCGACCCCAGATTGCTGGTCATGAAGATCATGGCTCGCGAGAAATCGACTTTGCGATTGTCCCCAAGCGTCAAAGTGGCTTTGTCCAAGATCCCCAGCAGCAGGTTCCACAGCGCGTCGCTGGCCTTCTCGATCTCATCGAACAGGATGAAGCTCAGCTTCACGGTCTCGGTATGGTGTTGGTTGATGACTTCCTGGCTGAGCAGCGGGTGAGTCTCCCGATGGCCCAAATATCCGGGAGGTGAGCCGATCAATTTCGCGATCTCATGGCTGTGCTGAAACTCCGCGCAGTCGATCTTAATGACCGCCCGAGGGTTGTGTACCAGTGCTTCGGCAGTCGCCTCCACCGTTCGCGTCTTTCCCGAGCCGGTGGGTCCAAGAAAGAGGAAGTTGCCCACCGGACGGCCCGGCGCTGACAAACCGGTGATGTGCATCTGATAAATGTTGACGATTTGCTCCACTGCTTCGTCCTGCCCAACCACAAGCTTCAGCAGCGTTTTTTCTAATGACTCGGCGTCCTTACCAGTTCTGGTAGGATCGAGCACCTTTCTCAGCCGGCTCATATGTCTTGATCCCTCTTTCTACTCGACATGGAGCAAACCGTGTGCCAAAGACCACCACGTTGCTTCCTGCACTTCTCTTCGGCTGAGGCGCCTCCGAGAATCACAAGCCGAAAGTACTGTTTCTGCATCGGGCTTTTCTGATTAGTTCTTTCGGGGCCGCGAAGGTCTCACCTCGACTCTACTTATTAAGGTCCGCGCGGGCATGCGCAGGATATTCAGAACGATTTCCGCGATATCTTCCGGTGCGATCTTCCAATCGGACCCGCGCTCGCCGCTCTCGCCTCCGCCGAACGCGGTGTCGACGCTGCCCGGCATGACATAACTCACGCGCACATTGTCATTGCGATGGTCGAGCATCATGGCTTCCGAAAAGCCGTTCAGCCCGAACTTGGAAGCGTTGTAGGCCGCTCCACCGGCAAACGGGTTCTTCCCCGCCAGACTGCTGATGTTGATCACCCATCCGCCGCCGGTCTTTTCAAATCGCGGAAGGGCTTCGCGGCTGCAATAAAAAGCGCCAGAGAGATTGGTGCCGATGACCTTGTCCCACTCCTCAACGCTCAGCTCGGCGGTTGCCCGGAACACCCCCATCCCCGCATTGTTCACCAGAATGTCCAGGCCGCCCAGTTCCCGGTCTGCAAAGCGGAACAATTCGGCTACTTCCCCGGCGTTGCTCACGTCGGCAGCGTGTCCGGCAACCTTGGCGCTCCCGGCGCCGGTCCGAAGCTTTTCCACAGCCGCCGCGAGTCGATCCCGGTCCCGCGCGCAGAGGACCACGCTAGTGCCTTCGGACAGCAGCGCCCTCGCGATCTCCAGGCCGATGCCTTTCGACGCGCCTGTCACGACCGCTCTCTTACCGGTTAAGTCGCTCATGAAAACCGCTTAAGCTCCTCTCACCTAGTGACAGTTCCACCGGTTGCGTTGCACCACCACCTCACACCTGTCCTGATTCAATAAACGCAGCCCAAGTACAGGGAGGGCGCAACAACTTGTAAAAGATTTTTTTAAGACTACAGAGTACAACAAATCGAGCGGAAATGTTCCTGCTTCTTTACTGGGCAGAGGCTTCCCCGGACGGTTTTCCACAGGCATCTTGCGTGGTAGGCAAGCAGGATGCAACAAGCTTATAGAAGCACGGCCATACACTGCTATGATTTCAACAATCCCGACCCGCCTTTATGAGAAGACTGCTGACTGGAGCGCTGCTTATATGTGTATTCTTCCTGTTCGGTGTTGCGCAAAAGCTCACCCGCGGCGCGGCCACTGCCCCGAAGCCGGCCTTCAGCTTTCAGCAACTCATGGTTCCGATGCGAGACGGAATTCGCTTGCAAACCGTCATCCTCAGACCGATAGGCAAAACCGAACCGCTGCCCATTCTGCTGCAACGCACGCCTTACGGCGTACCCGATAAGGCGCCCTCATCCATTCCCAACAACTGGAAGGAGCTCGCGCAGGACGGCTACATCTTCGTTTTCCAAAACCTCCGTGGCCGCTTTAAATCCGAAGGCACGTTCCAGCTTTCCTCCTGGGTAGATCTGAGTGATCCCAAAGCGACCAACGAAACCACCGACGCCTACGACACCATCGACTGGCTGGTCAAGAATGTGCCCAACAACAATGGCCGGGCCGGTATCTTCGGCGTCTCCTACCTGGGGCTCACGGCCGGAATGACTCTGCTGAACCCGCACCCGGCGCTCAAGGCCATCTCCGAACAGGCTGCGCCGGTCGATCAATGGATGAATGACGACATGCATCGCTTCGGTGCGTTACGGCTGAGTTACGCGCTCGAATACTCCGTGATGGAGCAGGCCGACAAGAACAAGAACACTTATTTCGATTTCGATACCTACGACACCTATGACTGGTACCGCAAGCTCGGGCCTGTCTCGAACGTCAACTCAGAGTATCTGCATGGCTCGGTGCCGTTCTGGAACGACATCGTCGAGCACCCGGATCATGATGCCTTCTGGAAGCGCGAAGCCTGGGTGAATCAGCTTCACAGCAGCCCTGTTCCGAATTTGAACGTCGCCGGATTCTGGGATCAGGAGGATCCCTGGGGTCCCTGGAAAATCTTTCGAAACTCGGAGGAGAACGATCCCGAACAACACAACTTCATGGTGGCCGGTCCTTGGTTTCACGGCGAATGGCAGACTTCGAAGGCGGACTCTATAGGCCAAATAGGTTTCGGCGGCCACGCCACCGCGCAAGAATTTCGCGAGAAGATTGAAGCTCCGTTCTTTCGCTTCTATCTTCACGGAGCAGGAGCCAAGTTCTCCTGGAAAGCGAGCACGTTTCAGACGGGCTCGAATACCTGGCACATATACACTGTCTGGCCGCCGTCTGAATCGAAGCCGTCCAATCTCTATCTGCACGCTGACGGCACTCTGTCGTTCAGGCGCCGGGTGCTTCCGAGGCGGAGCCGGAGTTTGTCCAGTACATCTCAGACCCCTCCGATCCGGTGCCTTACCGGGCGCGGCCCATTTCGCCGACCTATCCCGGAGGCGACTGGCGGAGGTGGGAAGTGGCGGACCAGCGGTTCGTGGATCATCGCCCGGACGTTCTCACCTTTATCGGCGCGCCGCTCGATCGCAACGTGACGATCACCGGGCCCGTTAGCGCGGAACTGTTCGCGTCTACTTCGGGGACGGACAGCGATTTCGTCGTCAAGCTGATCGACGTGTACCCGGAGCATGCAGTCCAAGACGCGTGGAAGGCCGACGACGGCCCCGGCCCCGGCGAATATGCGAAGTCCCTAAACGGCTACGAATTGCCGATCGCGATGGAGGTGCGGCGCGGGCGCTACAACCAAAGCTTCGAGCATCCTGAACCGCTGGTGGCCGATAAGCCAACGGAGTTCAAGATTCCGCTGCGCGATCGCGATCACGTGTTCTTGAAAGGGCATCGCATCATGGTGCAGGTGCAATCGACGTGGTTCCCTGTCATCGATCGGAACCCGCAGCGCTTCGTGCCGAGTATCTACACCGCCAAACCCAGCGACTTCGTCATCGCGACCCAGCGCGTTTACTGCTCGCCGAAACTGCCCTCGCACATTGAGCTGCCGGTGATGCCGTAGTCTACGGCTCAAGGCTGCTCCCCGCTACGAGCGCGTTCGAGCGCGAGGGCCCAACCGGAACGCCGTTCGAGCGCCAGGATATATTTCATGCCCGCTACCGAGGTATCAACTGCAATGCGCGTTTTGCCAAACGAAATGGCGGCGGGGTACGGAGACGCGCCGGGAAGGGCGGTCGCAGAAGAAGAAAAAAATGTAAGTCGCGCGCTGGCATTGGGATGGATGGGTTTCCGGGAGGCGCGAAGAAAGGTGGTGTGCGAATACTCGGGCGAATATGCCGGGGCAAACAGGGCCAAAGACGCCGCCAGGAAAGAAAAATTCCAGCCAGAATGCGAGGAAGCACGGGATGCGGTCGCGGACGGTGATCATCGGGGAGGAGCGGCAGGAGGATTTCGACCGTCTGGCGGCGGGATGGCGGGCGGAGTTCGAGTTTGAGGGGCAGGCGGCGGAGTCGCTGCTGGAGCGGGTGATTCTGGAGGATTGGTTTCTGCGGCGGGCGGTGGGCGTGTACATGGACGCGGAGGCGGAACTGGCGGAGGTGCATCCGCTGGACCGGACGGCGGAGCAGCACGCGCAGATGCAGTTGTATTTGCGGTACAAGACGACGGCGGAGCGGTCGTTTTACCGGGCGTATTATGCGCTGCGGGGGTTGCGGAAGGACAAGCTGAAGGAGGAGCTGGATTTGAGTAAGTGGCGGCAGAAGATGGACGAATATGCGGTGGACGCGCTGGAGAAAGCGAGTGCGGAGCGCCAGGAGAAAGCACAGGCGAAGGTGACGAAGCGGCCTGAGGCGAAGAAGGCAGGCGGGCCGATAGAGAGCCGGGGGAGGATTGTATTCCAAGGGCAAAATGCGCCGAAGAAGATGCGGAAGGTGGCGGTGCTGGATCAGTGGGTGGAGGTGGAGATTCAGGACGGCAAGACGGTGACGAAGCTGTATCCCTC
>Ga0335075_10000102_pt1 | contig 164674 bp, 123 predicted proteins | sample Lox_Sample_24_FD_206723 | JGI IMG/M metagenome (GOLD analysis project Ga0335075, IMG submission 206723) | Soil microbial communities from Loxahatchee National Wildlife Refuge, Florida, United States - Lox_Sample_2.4 | ecosystem: Environmental > Terrestrial > Soil > Wetlands | place: USA... | reverse complement strand
GCCCGCTCAGAGCCCCCGCCGCTGCCGTTCCCAGCTGGATCGTATAACTCTCCGTCACGCTGCCCGCCGAGGCCGTCAGCCGTGCTGTCTGCGCCGCCGTCACGGACGATACCGTCGCCGTGAACCCCGCGCTGGTCGCTCCCGCAGGCACCGTCACCGAAGCCGGCACCGAGACTGCTGTGCTGCTGCTCGACAGTGCCACCGTCAGCCCGCCCGTCCCGGCCGCTGCTGTCAGCGTCACCGTGCAGGCGTCCGTCCCCGCTCCCGTCATCGAGCCACTCCTGCACGTCAGCCCATCCAGAGCCGGAGCCGCCGTGGCGACCGACTCTCCCGTTCCACTCAGCGCGATGGTCACCTGGCTATCGGAGGACAGACTGCTCGTGAGGATGAGCGCTCCGGTGGTCGCCCCAGCCGAAGTCGGGTGAAACGATACATCCAGACTGTACGACTTGCCGGCGGCGATGCTGATCGGAGCGGTGTTCTGCCCCGTCACGGCGAAGGCGCTGCCCTGCGTCTGGATTTGCTCGATCTGCACCGGCGCTGAGCCGTCATTGCTCACTGAGACCGTCGCACCCGCCGTCTGACCAACCGTCACGCTGCCAAAATTCACGGCCTGGGTGGAGATGACCAATGTCCCCGTGTTGTTCGCGCTGGTGAGACTCGGCTGTGTGACTCCGCACCCGGACAAGCCCGCCGTGATGACGCAAGTCACGATGGGCGTCAGTATCGCCGCAGGCTTGAGAACCCGCCGCATCGCGGCCGCGGCGCACGTCGCTTGCGGATGGCAACTACGGGAAACAGCGTTCGGTGACCTTCTTTTCTCCGGCGCAAATGAGAGGTGAACACCCCGTTTCCGCACGCTCAGCCTGGAATCACTGCCTGACTTCACACTTCCCCTTCAATCGAGACTCGACCCACGCCGTTGGGGGGAGAGAATAATCCCAGGCCCAAGCCGCCGAGTACTGGTGCGCCTCAATAAGCCAAATTTGAAGACATCTGGAGCGTCGCCAGAGCACGCGGGGTGCCATTTTGGGGGATGCATTGCCATCCTGCAGGAGGACGGAGCTAAATGCGTGGCTTACGGAACCACATTTATGGACAGCGTTCGGACGCCCTTTGGGGCGTGCGGGGAAGAATTACCGAGGCACAGCAGATTTTTTCTCGATCTGCCACTCGCCAGGCTGTTCCGCCCTGGGGGGAGCGAACGGCTGACCAACGTCGACAATCAGGAACGCGCGCCGACAAGGTCGATTGCGATTGCGCATACAACCGGCATGCTTGTCGAGGGCGTGCTCGCAGGACAATTTGGTGTTACGAAGGAGTGGGCCGGTGTGCACCACATGACCTGCTGCAGTGTTGTTGGCTGGTGCGGATTCGCGCAAGCGATTCCTGCGCACACAGATCGACTGCTGAATCGGCGATCACCGCACGTTGTGCCGATCCCAACCAGCGAGTACTCCACGTCTCGGCGCCGGCCGTGGCGTTGCTGTGAGAAACTCGCCCGGGTTTTCGAAGTGCGGCTGCACTACCGGGAGGCCGCACTGGATATCGTCGATTAAGGAATCGTGGTGCTGAACGGAGCCGATGGCACGCTCTGGTTTCCCTCGGCGTCCACACTCACGACGTAGTAGGTGTATGCCGTTCCGTCGGCAACGGAGGTATCGGTATACGCCGTCGTAGGAGCGGTCGTTGAGCCCAGCAGCTCGTACGAAGAGCTTGTACCGGTCGCCCGATAAATGTCGTAGCCCGCCACTGGATCCGTGGAACTCGTGGGCGCATCCCAGGTCAGATCGACCTCGTAAGAAGCTGCCTCGCCCGTTCCAGTCAGCGTGACCGTGGCCGTGCCCGCCGACGTATTCGTCGTCAGCGTTACGGCTCCGGTTGCGGCTCCCGTCACCGTCGGATCGAACTGAATGTCCAGGGTGGCTGTCTGCTCCGGCTGGAGGGTCACCGGGAAGCTGCCCGCCGCAAGGCTGAATCCGGCTCCACTCACCGCGGCCGTGCTGATGGTCAGCGCCGCCGTCCCCGACGAGGTCAGCAGCACCGTCTGCGTGGCCGGCGTATTCAGGGTCACATCGCCAAACGACACACTCGTCGATTGCAGCGTTAGCCCCGGCGTGGCCGCTCCCAGCTGGATCGTATAGGTCTTCGTCACGCTGCCGGACGAAGCCGTCAGCACTGCTGTCCCGGCCGTCGTTACCGCCGACACCGTGGCCGTGAAAGTTGCCGTGGTCTCTCCCGAGGCTACCGTCACGGCAGCCGGCACCGTCACTGCCGAGTTGCTGCTCGAGAGCCCCACGGTCAGCCCGCCCGTCCCGGCCGCTGCCGTCAGCGTTACCGTGCAGCTGTCCGTCCCCGCTCCCGTCATCGACCCGCTCGTGCAGCTCAATCCCTCCAGAGTCCCTGCTGCCCCGAGCTGAATCGTATAGGTCTTCGTCGCGCTGCCGGACGAAGCCGTCAGCACTGCTGTCCCAGCCGTCGTTACCGCCGACACCGTGGCCGTGAAGGTTGCCGTGGTCTCTCCCGAGGCCACCGTCACGGAAGCCGGCACCGTCACTGCCGAATTGCTGCTCGAGAGATCCACCGTCAGCCCGCCCGTCCCGGCCCCTGCCGTCAGCGTTACCGTGCAGCTGTCCGTCCCCGCTCCCGTCATCGTGCTACTCGTGCAGGTCAGCCCCTCCAGAGCCCCTGCTGCTCCCAGCTGGATCGTATAGGTCTTCGTCACGCTGCCGGACGAAGCCGTCAGCACTGCTGTCCCGGCCGTCGTTACCGCTGACACCGTCGCCGTGAAGGTTGCCGTGGTCTCTCCCGAGGCCACCGTCACGGAAGCCGGCACCGTGACCGCCGAGTTGCTGCTCGAGAGATCCACGGTAAGCCCGCCCGTCCCGGCCGCTGTTGTCAGCGTTACCGTGCAGCTGTCTGTTCCTGCTCCCGTCATCGTGCTGCTCGTGCAGCTCAATCCCTCCAGAGTCCCTGCTGCCCCGAGCTGAATCGTATAGGTCTTCGTCACGCTGCCGGACGAAGCCGTCAGGACTGCTGTCCCGGCCGTCGTTACCGCTGACACCGTCGCCGTGAAGGTTGCCGTGGTCTCTCCCGAGGCTACCGTCACGGAAGCCGGCACCGTCACTGCCGAGTTGCTGCTCGAGAGATCCACGGTAAGCCCGCCCGTCCCGGCCGCTGCCGTCAGCGTTACCATGCAGCTGTCCGTCCCCGCTCCTGTCATCGACCCGCTCGTGCAGCTCAGCCCGTCCAGAGCCCCTGCTGCTCCCAGCTGGATCGTATAGGTCTTCGTCACGCTGCCGGACGAAGCCGTCAGGACTGCTGTCCCGGCCGTCGTCACCGCCGATACCGTCGCCGTGAAGGTTGCCGTGGTCTCTCCCGAGGCCACCGTCACGGAAGCCGGCACCGTTACTGCCGAGTTGCTGCTCGAGAGCCCCACGGTCAGCCCGCCCGTCCCGGCCGCTGCCGTCAGCGTTACCGTGCAGCTGTCCGTCCCCGCTCCTGTCATCGACCCGCTCGTGCAGCTCAGCCCTCTCAGCACCCCCGGTGCCGCCTCGCCCGTTCCCGTCAGCGAGATCGTGGCCGTGCCCGAGGACGTGTTGGTGGTGAGCGTCACCGCTCCGCTCACAGCTCCGGTCGCCGCCGGATCAAATCCCACCGACAGCTGTGCCGTCGTCCCCGGCTGAAGGGTCACAGGGAAGCTGCCCGCTGTCAGGCTGAAGCCGGCTCCGGTCACCGCGGCCGCGCTGATGGTCAGCGCCGCTGTCCCCGACGAAGTCAGCGTCACCGTCTGCGGCGTCGCCTCGCTGTTCACCGTCACCGAACCGAAGCCCAGGCTGCCGGCGCTCAGCGTCAGGCCCGGCACCGCCGCTCCGAGCTGGATGGTATAGTTCTCCGTCGCTGTCCCGGCTGAAGCCGTCAGCACTGCTGTTCCGGCCGTCGTCACTGCAGACACCGTGGCCGTAAAGGTTGCTGTGGTCGCTCCCGAGGCTACCGTCACGGAAGCCGGCACCGTGACCGCCGAATTGCTGCTCGAGAGCCCCACGGTCAGCCCGCCCGTCCCGGCCGCTGCCGTCAGCGTCACCGTGCAGCTGTCCGTCCCCGCTCCCGTCATCGAGCCTCTGGTGCAGGTCAGCCCGCTCAGCGCCCCTGTCGCCGTTTCGCCCGTCCCCGTCAGCGCTACTGTCAGGGTATCGCTGCCCGCAGTCAGCGTCATCGACCCGGTTTCGGCTCCGGTTGTCTGCGGCGCGAACTGCACATTGAGGTTGTAATTACTCCCTGCAGCGATGCTGATGCCCTGGCTCGTCTGGCCCAGAATCGAGAAATACTGTCCCGTGACCTGTATCTCGGAGATGCTCACGGAACTGGCGCCGTTGTTGTCAACGGAAACCGATGCGCTCGCTGTCTGTCCCACGGGCACCGATCCGAATGCAAGTGCACTTGTGGAAACGACGACCGTTCCGCTTCCGGAGCCATTGCCTCCAGTCTTGGTGTCGTTTGAAGTGGCAGATGGAGAAGTCACACCGCAACCAGTCAGCAAGAGGCTCACCAGAACGACGCACATGAGGACCGGCTGTCTGACCTCTGCGCATTTCCCGGAGCGCGTCGATCTCTTGCCTGCAAACAGGGGATAAGGGCGAAGGCGCTGTTCAATCCAGTTGAACTGCAGTGAGGCAATCCCGAATCCCACAACACAGCACACAGCGATCGTGCACACGGGTTTGTTCTCCCGAATTCCTGCGTTCGTTAGCCTGCGTCACTCCCGCGTGAACGGATGGCCTTCTCAGCGTGGAACAGAGGCCAAAACGGCGACAAGAAGCCGCTATGAGAATTACTGAAGTAACGCTAACGAAGCATTGGAATAGCTACTTAGGTGCACATTATATCCACTTTAGTGCGTTGTCGATGTTACTTTTGTTGTACCAGCGCTAAATTGCTGAGTATTAACTTGTTATTATGACATCGGCGCTCGTTGCGGAATCACAGGCGAGTTTTGTCTGTGTTTATTCACAATTTTTCCGACGTCTTGGCTCTCTGCCCGCTTCAGATTGGATGGTTACATTAGTAACCACTTGCGCGCGTGCGTGGAGCAATTGTTCGTGCAGCGCATGTTCGCTTGCGTCGTCAGCTGCTGATTGTCTGGCTGTACCCATGGCACAGGTGGCGGCGGCACAAAGCTGCCACCGCCTCCCGCTCATCGGGTTGGCTGCACAAGCGGGTCCGCCCTCGAAGCGGTTACGGAACGGTCGCCGAAAACAGGTTGGACGGAGCGCTCTGATTTCCGGAGGCGTCGACACTGACCACGTAATACGTGTACGCCGTTCCGGTCTGTGCAGTGGTGTCTGCGTAGCTGGTGATGTCATCCACGCTCGAGTTCAGCAACTGGTAAGACGAGCTTCCGCTGACCGTGCGATAAACGTCGTAGCCCGCCACCGGATCCGTGGAACTCGTGGGCGCATTCCAGCTCAGATCGACTTCGTAGGAGGCGGTCGTCTCGCCCGTTCCGCTGAGTGCGATCATCGCCGTGCCCGCCGAGGTGTCGGTCGTCAGCGTCACCGCTCCCGTTGTCGCTCCCGTCACCGTCGGATCGAACTGAATGTCCAGGGTAGCTGTCTGTTCCGGCTCGAGCGTCAATGGGAAGCTGCTGCCAGTCAGGCTGAACCCGGCTCCGGTCACCGAGGCCGCGCTGATGGTCAGCGCCGCTGTCCCCGAGGAGGTCAGCTCGACCGTCTGGGTGGCCGGCGTGTTCAGGGACACATCGCCAAACGCGACGCTCGTCGACTGCAGGGTCAGTCCCGCCGTCGTTGTCGCCGCTTCGCCCGTTCCGCTCAGCGCTACCGTCAGGGTATCGGTGCCTGCCGTCAGCGTCATCGATCCGGTCTGCGTCCCTGCCGCCATGGGCGCGAACTGCAGATCGAGACTTTGGCTGCTGCCTCCGGCTATGGATACGGATCCACTGCTCTGGCCCACGACAGAAAAGTATTGCCCGGCAATCTGCGGGCTTGAAAGCTCGACTGCCGAGGAGCCGTTGTTGGTCACCGACACGCTTGCGCTGGCGGTCTGCCCAACCACCACGGATCCAAAGGCGATTGAACTCGTCGAAACGACCACTGAAGCCGAGGAAGCGCCGCTTTGGTCTGACTTCGAAGCGCTCGCGGCGCTCACCGTTCCGCATCCGGAGACGCTCAGGGATAACCCCGAGATCAGCAGGGCCAGCAATGCCAGCTTGAAGAAGGGACAGAGCGATGCGTCGGCATGAGCCGCGTCCGACCTGCGTTCTGCCGACCGGCGCACGAACCTGATCCGGGAAGACATGCAGGAACCGACGGAAAGCGCGATTACTGAAGTTACTTGTGCTGGATGAGCCATTCGTCCAGGCGCAGACTAACACACGGTGGGTCGGGTTGCTAAGTAACTTTCGTACCAGGCGATGGCTAATTCGTTGTAGAAGCATTGTTTCGACAGTCCCATTCTGTTCGCCCGCGGCGTTGGCAATCTTTCGCCCGATTCGAGGAGCTCACCGAACGAGCACCCGCATGCATTACTGTAGTAATCTCATCGTTTTCGGCTGACGGCAGTGCTGTCCAAATGCGCAGGTTATTCCCGAAATCAGGCGCAAGCATCGCCGCTGGGTAAAGGGTCCTGTGCTGTTCGCTCACCCTGCCTTGTTGGCACGGCAATCAGGGGTCCCGGTTTCGACTTTGGTCGATGGTCGACGCGCAACAGGGCCGCGATGCCGGCTAATTCAGGTCGTCGAGTTGCTCAAGGAATCGTCGCGCTGAAAGAATTCGATGGCGCGCTCTGATTGCCGGACGCATCGACACTCACCACGTAATACGTGTAAGCGGTTCCGCTCTGCACCGTGGTGTCGGTGTAGGTCGTGTCGACATTAACGTTCGAGTTCAACAGCTGATAATCGCCAATGCCGCTGACCGCTCGATAAATGTCGTAGCCCGCGACGGGATCCGACGAATCCGCAGGCGCATTCCAGCTCAGATCAACCTCATAGGACCCGCCCGCCGCAGAGGAGCCTCCCGCCTCGCCGGTGCCGCTCAGCGCGACCGTCGCTGTCCCTGCCGAGGTGTCTGTCGTCAGCGTCACCGCTCCCGTCGACGCGCCGACCGCCGTCGGGTCAAACTGAATGTCCAGGGTCGATGTCTGGCCAGGCTCGAGCGTCACCGGGAAGCTCGGATCCGAGAGGCTGAATCCGGATCCCGTCACGGAGTCCGAGCTGATGGTCACAGCAGCCGTTCCCGACGAGGTCAGCTCGACCGTCTGGATGGCCGGTGTATTTAAGATCACATCGCCAAACGACACACTCGTTGACTGCAGCGTCAACCCCGGCCCTGCCGATTCTCCGGTCCCACTCAATGCCACGGTCACCTGGCTGTCAGAGGACAGGCTGCTGGTCAGAACGAGCGCTCCGGTGGTGGTTCCGGCCGAGGTGGGACTAAACGATACGCCCAGACTGTACGAGTTGCCGGCGGCGACGCTGACTGGTGCGTTGTTCTGTCCTGTCAAAGCGAAAGCTGCACCCTGCAGCTGGATTTGGTCGATCTGAATCGATGCCGAGCCCGTATTGCTTAAAGAGATGGTCGCAGTCGCCGTCTGGCCAATCGCCACATTGCCAAAATTCACGGCCCGGGTGGAGATGACCAGTGTCCCTGTGTTGATCGTGCTCTTGAGACCCGGCTCAGTGACTCCGCACCCGGACAAGCCCGCTGCGATGACGCACGCCAGAATGGGCATCAGCATCGCCGCGGGTATCAGACCCCGCCGTATCGGGCCCGCGGCGTCTGTCGCTCGCGGACCGCAACTATCGAAAAAGGCGCTGGGTGACTTTCGCTTCTCCAGCCAGGAGGGAAGGCGAACACCCCACTTCCTCGGGTTCAACCTCGAAACGTACTGTACGTGCACACTTTCCCTTTAATCTGAACGCAAATTATGCCGCGAATGCGAAAACTGTCTCAGGCCCGGACCGCGGAACATCAGATGCGCCTCAATCAGCGAATTGTGAGGGGCGTCGCAGTTCGTCAGAGCACGCGGAGGACCATTGCGATGTTGGTGTTATCGGCTTGGTACATAGAGCAAGTGCTCTAAATGCAGGGTTTAGCAAACTGGGTTTGTGGATTTTCCCCCGGGCGCCCCCCTGGCAGGGGAATAATTACAGGAGCGAAGAAAATTCTGCCCCGGCAGTGCATGCCCTTGCGAGCGGTGGTTGCAGGAGAACGAAGCGAATGCGCGACTCGCCTGGCCGGGTGTCAGCGAAGAATCAATAACCTGATCCCAGGTGTGGGTTGTTGCGTAATTGACAGGATCACCGGTTCAGGTCCCCTCATCAGCTCCAAACAGGCCTTCGCCACCCCCTGGCAGATCCTCTGACGCGGCCGGCCGATGACGCGGAGCGAGGCGAGGAGCGCTTCAGCGTGCGCCCCGTCTGCGCCGAACTTTGGTGGGTTTCTTATTTCAGACTGAGCGTTGCCGCGCTCGAACGCTGATAAATCGGCCTTCCGCGCACCACGCTAAGGAGCGGCGAGGATTTTGAGCATCTCGGCCTCGATCCGACTCGTGCTGGAGCCGCCGTCGAAGCGCGCGCACACGATGCCGTGGCGATCGATGAGAAACGTGACCGGAACGCCGTAAACGCCGCCATACAGGTCGCCCAGCTTCGCGTTGCCCATCACCACGGGATAGTCGAGGCGCATCCGGGCCACGAAGGGGCGCACCGGCGCTTCGCTGTCATCGATGGAGACGCCGATGATCTCGAGACCCCGCGGCCCATATTGCTGCTGCCACTGAACGAAGAGAGGCATCTCGATGCGGCAGGGAGCGCACCAGGTGGCCCAGAAATTGAGCAGCACCACCCTGCCCCGGTACTGCGCCAGATCGATGCGAGTGCCCTCGACATCGGTACGCACAAACTGCGGAGCCGGACGGTTCAGCAGGGTCTGTTCCGAGTGTCCCATGACGGCGCCGGCCAGGAATCCGAACACCACAGAGGAGACCACAACGCTGCGAGCCACGCGGAGTGAGTAAACGGCGTTCACTGTACGCCTTCTGCGCCGTAACCCTGATGAACCCAGTCGGCGCCGAAATTATCGGCGATATACAGCGCCCGGACGCGCGTGAATCCCATCTGGTGCAGGAGGACCCACGCCGGACCGATATTGGGGCAGTGTTCCCAGGGGCAACATCCGCAGTAGATGACCATCGCGCGGTTGCGGGGCAGGCCGGCCACGCGATGGCGGAGGACCTCCAGCCCTTCCGGGCGGGACGCGGGACCCGCGTACTCCGCGCCGGGAATGTGCGCCTCATCGAAAAGCATCCGGGAACCCACCTGGAGGATGAGCGGACGGCGCCCGGCCTCCAACTCGCGATGGAGGGTTTCTGGCTGGATGAGCTGATTTTGGGGAATCCGGTTTGCGCTGATCGGCTCCGCAGCTCGGGCGCGCGGCGCGACGGCGGCCAGAACAGCCAGGGCGAGAATCCCGGAGCAGGTCCCGGAGCGAAGGCGTCTGATCTTCATCATGAAGGGCTCCTGTCGGTTTCTGTCTGCCGGAGGCACCGGATTCGCGGCTCGGGCGGCGGAGCGGACGCCGCGACTGCATCCGTCAAATGCGGGGCAGTCCCACTCAAGTTGTATAAAGAATCGGCCAAGTTGTATAGGGGTTTGGCCGTCCGGGCAGCCATGATCTCAGAATGGCGCAGCATAGCGCCGCGAGATTCCGTTTCACTGCCCTGCTGATGCCGGCCTTGGCTGCGGTCGTTCTCAGTACGAGTCTGTGGCAGCTGTCTGCTTTTTCGCGGCACATTTCGATCCAGCAGCTGGAAAAGCTGCCGGCCGCTTCCACGGTCCGTTTGATCGGCGTGGTGGTCCATGCTGATCCATCCCGCAACGATGTCTGGATTCAGGACTCAACCGGCGCCGTTCCCATTGCGCTGGGAAAAACCGGAGCGCAGGTAAAGCTGGGCGAATCGATTTCCGTGGTGGGCCGGGTCGCGCCAGCAGCGGAAGCATCCCCCACCCCGAGCGCACGAGGACGGACTCGTGCTGCGTGGCATCGCGGAGACAGCCTGACAGATTACGGCAGGGCAGATGCACAGACGGCCGGGTCCGGCAGCGTGTCCGCGGGGCCGACCTATGGAAATGACCTGCCCGCCCTCGTGAATGCCGCGCCGGAAGTTAGGCTGGTGGCAACGCGAGTCGAGGGGCTTTACGCGCACGGTGGCCTGCTGGCTCTGCCCAGCGTGATTTTCTTTCTGCTCTGGCTGGTTCTGCTGTACGTGGAGTATTGCCGCCAGGGCAGGCAATTGATGCATGCGTCGAAGATGGGCGAAGCCATTCGAGAGCTTTCGGGCGACATGCAGCGGCTCACCCAGGAAGCGAAGTTCAACAGCGAAATACCGGCGGTCAAAAATCCGGAAGTAGCGCAGTTGGCCGCGGGCTTTAACTCCATGATTGCCGAACTGCAGAAGCGGGACGGGGTCCGGCGCGACGTGGAGCTGAGATTGCGCCGCATGGCGCTGATGGACGATCTGACGGGATTGCCAAACCGCAGACTTCTGGCGGATCGGCTGTCGCAATGTCTGGCGAGGGCTCGGCGCGATGAGAGCATGGTGGCGCTGCTGTGCATCGATCTGGACGACTTCAAGCTGGTAAACGACAGCTACGGTCACATGGTCGGCGATGCGCTGCTGGGTCAGGTAGCACAGCGGCTGAGGGCGCGCTTCCGCCACTCCGACTCGATCGCCCGGATTGGCGGCGACGAGTTCGCACTGGTTCTGGATGACCTGTCGGCTCGGGAAGAGGCGCAAACACTCGCCGAGGAGGTGCAGGCAGCCCTGCAGGAGCCATTTACGATTGGGGGCCTGACGCTCCACACAGGAGCGCGCATTGGCATCAGCGTCTCCCCGGATGCCAGGGAAGGCGGCCAGCTGCTGCAGCAGGCGGACTGCGCAATGTATGCTGCCAAGCGCAGTGGGAGAAACCGAATTGTGCAGTTCGGCGACGACCTGGGCATTGCCGCGCGGGAACGGCTGACGCTGGAACGCGAGCTGCATCATGCCATCGCAAAGGGCGAAATTTCGCTGGATTACCAGCCGGAGGTGGATTTTGCCACCAACCTGATTGTGCGTTTCGAAGCGCTGGCGCGCTGGACGCACCCGGAGCTGGGGTTGATTCTTCCCGCCGTTTTCATCCCGCTGGCCGAAGAGTCCGGCCTGATTGGCGCCCTCGGCTCGTTCATTATGGAGCGAGCCTGCCGGGATGCGGCAACCTGGCAGAAAATTGCAGGCCGGCCGATTCAGGTGGGTGTGAATGTGTCGAGCGTGCAGTTTGGAGGCGACGCATTCTTCGAGGAAGTGGCGGACATTCTGCAGCGCACCGGACTGGAGCCGCAACTGCTGCAGCTCGAACTGACGGAATCCGCTACCGTGAACGGGATGGAACGCGCTGCGGACATGATGCGCCGCCTGAAGCGGATGGGCGTCAGCGTTGCCGTGGACGACTTTGGCACCGGCTACTCCTGCCTGACCTACCTGCCCAAGCTTCCCTTTGACACGCTGAAGCTGGACCGCTCGTTTGTGAGCGAAATGATGATTCGGCGGGAGACGAAGGCCTTTGTCGGATCGATCATGACGCTGGCGCGCGATCTGGATATGAAAGTGACCGCCGAGGGCATTGAGACGCAGGAGCAGCTCCGGGCGATTCGGGCGCTGGGCAGCGACGCGGGGCAAGGCTTCCTGCTCGGGCGGCCTTCGAGAGACCCGGCTTCCCTGCTGGGTTCCGAAGGCACCGCTTAGACAGGAGCGACAGCCGGCCACCGAGAGCATTTCGCGCTACCCTGCCGGCCGGGGATACAGCCGTCCGCGATACATGGCCATCGGCTCGACGGAACGAACCGCGATGATCTGAGCCGTGGTGTTGTCCGAGCCGTCGGCCTCGACAGCGGCATTCACCAGTTCCTGGGCGATCTCGTCGAGATGGCCGGGCTCGGAGACGATCCTGCCGATCTCCCTATCCGCCAGAGCGCCGTGGAGCCCATCGCAGCAGAGCACCAGGAAGTCGCCGGCCCGCAGGCTGACCATCGTCGCATCCGCGGTGACGAAGAGCTCGGACCCCAGGGAGCGGGTGAGCACGTGCCGCGATTCCGACTGCGCGGCTTCTGCCTGAGAGATCAGACCCAGCCTGCGCTGTTCATTCACTAAGGTGTGGTCGTGGGTCAGAGCCACGGCTCGACGGTCGCGCACGTGATAGCAGCGGGAATCGCCAACATGCGCGATGCAGGCCTGGTCGTGGCGCAGCGCGCAGGCGACCACGGTGGTGCCCATCGGCTTGCCGCGACGCTCGCGCGTCAGACCCTCGTCGTACACCGCGGCGTTGGCATGCTGGATGAGCCGCGGCAGCAGGGCGAGAAGCGAGGTATGTTCCTGGGCTTCGGCGAAGCCCGCGCAGATGATTTCCACGGCTTTGGCCGAGGCGACTTCGCCCATATCGAGGCCGCCCACGCCGTCCGCCAGCACGAAGAGCCAGCCCCTGGAGCGGGCTTCCTGCCGGGATACGGGACGAAAGAACCCGGTGGAGTCCTCGTTGTTCGTCCGGACTTTGCCAGGATGCGTTGCCTGGCCAAACTCGACTTCCAGCATTCCGTGACCGCTCGCTGCTTCTTTCGGCGCAACTCGGCCGGACGTCCTCCGCAACCGCGGAAGGCGTCCGGCCGAGTTATCGATTCGCCTTAACTCGCTACTTTGATATTACTTTTTGTCTCGAGCAGTATTCCTTTCCCCTTCGCCTTCGAGGATCGGATGAAATAGAACCCTCCGTACAGGCCCCAGATGCAGGCCACCCCCAGCGCAATCAGCGGTTCCTTCACCGTGCCGTAGCCCATCGTCGGCCCGACCAGATAGAAGATCATGCACCCCAGATTGGCGAGCAGCCCGAATCCGGGAATCAGGGCGTGGCGCAGCAGGCTGAAGTCCGAGCGCCTGTAGTAGGCCACCATGCAGAGGAAGCAGCTCAATCCGTACAGAATGAACGTGCCGAAATTCGAAGTCAGCGTAACCGTCAGCAGGGAGTTCGGCAGGGCAGCCATCCTATCGTGTGAAAAATAGCCGAAGCTGGAGAAGATGCCGTGAGGCAATGCGGCCATGGCCGAGTTCGCCGGAGCTGCGGCGTCTCCAAAGGCCAGCGACACCGCGATGACGCCGATGACCGCCGAGATGCCGGCCAGCGTCCAGATGGCGCGGTGTGGCGTCAGGTTCTTCGTGTGCAGCATCCCGAAGTGCTCAGGCGCTTCCTCGTCGCGGCCCATCGCGTAGGTGACGCGGGCTCCGGTGTTCATGCAGGAAAGCGTGGTTCCGATCAGCGCGAGGAAGACGGTCACCGCCTCGGCCAGCATGAAGTACTTGCCGTTCCCGTGCCCGAAGAGGTAATCGCCGACGATGATCATCTGATCGCCGATCGGCGCCGCTGAGCTCACCGCCGTGCCCGCCGGGTACGCCGTACTGAGAAAATAATTGGCTGCGAAATACTCAAAGAGATAGCAGAACAACCCCTGAATGAGCAGCGACGCGATGACCGCGATGGGAATGTGCTTTTTGGGATTCTTCGCCTCGCCTCCCAGCGCTGTGCAGGATTCAAAGCCGACCAGAATCAGGATGGCGACCGTCGCCTGAATCATCATCCAGTTGAAATTGTGAACCGCCACCACCGATTTCGCCGTCGGATGGCTGACGAAGTGGCCCGAGGAGTCGGTGTAGGGATAGGCGATGGTGAACGGCACCGGCTTTCCATCCTTGCCCAGCAGCGGCTCGGGAATGTTATTGGCATCGCGGATGATGGTGCCGTCAGGTTTGGTGGCGAACTGATAGCTGTAGGTGGCCAGCGTGGTGGTGTCGTACTGTGCCGCCGGAGCCCCGGTGGGGTGGTTGATGCGATAGCCGAGCAGCAGTACGCTGAACAGCACCAGTGCCGAAATCTGAACGACGTTGACGGCCACGTTCACCGCCGTCGAGGCATTCGCGCCCTTCTGCGCGATCCATGCCACGAAGAACGAGAAGGCGACGGCCACCAGGCCGGTGAACACCGGGCCCGGATTTGCTCCGCTGATGAAGTTCGGGTACAGGAACCCGACGATGTAGCCGACGAAGATGCCGGTGACCGCGACCATCACGCCGGGGTAGACCCAGTAGTAGAGGTGCGAGCCCCAGCCCACGATGAATTTCATGACGCGGGCGTATTTGAACGCCTTGTCCTTCGACAGCAGCGCCTGTTCCGCATAGTAGTAGCTGGATCCGGTGCCGGGATACAGTTTGGAGATTTCGGCGTACGACACGGCCGTCGCCAGGCAGAGCATCAGGGCGGCGAAGATGCCTGCCCACATCGACGGCGCGGTTGCGCCGGTTCCCAGCTGGATGACGAACGTGAGCCAGAGGAAGGCGCCCGGAGCAATCAGCGCCATCGCATTGCTGGTCAGGCCGGTCAGCCCGAGTGTAGCCTGCATCTGGCCTGTGGTTTTTTGATCCGCCATACGATTCTCCTGAAGGTGTGGGTTCAGATTGATCGGTGCTCCCGTTTCCTATGATCCGGGAGAGAGAATTGCCATCATGCCGAGACCAGCGTGGATTGTGCGTCCACCAGGCGGTTCGCGCCTTTGTGGAAGAAGGACTCATTCGACCAGTCGTGCCGGTACTCCATGCGCCCCAGAAAGCGCGATTTCCAGAACTTGTGCTCGTAAGTGGCGGTGCCTTCCTTTACCGTCTGGGGCACGCCGGTGGCAAAACCTTCCTTGTCCTGCAGGATTTCAACGCGCCCGGCAAAGGCCTGCTGGGTTGTGAACTGCTCTTGCGCGGCAACGGCGACGCCCGTCCTGTGAGCATCCGCCGCCGCGAGCGCTCCGCTGGCATCGGTGTGGTTGTGGCCATAGTCGAAATTGATATAGGCGTTGAATTTCGGCGTGGACGTCAGAAGAAGGGTGGTATCCAGCAGGCTGCGATACATGGCGAGGCCGCCGCTCTTTTCGGGCCCGGTGTAGAGGTCGGCGGACCAGGTGTATTTGGGCCGCGTAATGGCGCTGGTAACACCTCCCGTTGGCCCGCCCTCGCCATTGATAGTGTTGTTCCAGCCATTGACCAGCTGCACGCCGGCTGCCCAGGTCTTCGTGATGGGTGTGGAAGTGCGCAGGCCAAAGTGGCAGTAAGGAATGGCCCACGCGAAGAGGATGGATCGGGAATAGTTCCAGTTATCCTTTGCCTCAATCACTTCCGCGCCGGCTGAGGTGACAAATTGCCCGAAATCGAACTCGCTGCCGCGAGTCTTCTTCGGGGTATAGGACAGGTAAGCCTGTTCAAGATAGTTGTCGTCGCATTTCGCAGTGTCGGGATGCAGCAATGCATTGACCCGGCCGAATACCGCATCAGCGTGGACGCCCACGGGGCTGGGATTGCGATTGAAGGTGATCCTGGCTTCTGCCAGGTCGAACTGATCGGTTCTGTCGTCGAAATTGTAGAGATCGTTCGACTGGCCGTTGGCGGCATCCGTCGGGTGATTATCGTTGAGACTCCCGTAACCATCAAGACAGGCGGTCCAGTCGACGCCGGCGAAACGCCAGTTCGCCGGAGCCGGTGCCGGTGCGGGCGCCTGCGCAGCCGCCGGCGTGGGCACGGGTGCGGGCGTGCTTTGAGTTTGAGCTGCAGTTCTCATGGCGAGGCAAGACGCCACCAACGCTGTCGTTGATAACAAACGATTTGCATAAAACAGCGCTGGTCCCTCCTGAATCGCGGGAAAAAGGCCTTCTCGCTGCGCGTCCGCCTGCTCTTCTCTCCCGGAGCTTCGAGAAAAATGCGAATCCTGACAGTCGTGCGTGCGGAGTACCCCTATGTATGCAGACAAACCATGAGGAATTTATGAAGATTTCACACCGGAGGCGCGCCGGCCGCCCAAGCGGGAGAGGGAAAACTTGAACTTCGGCCCGGGACTATGCAAATCTGATTCGAGATCTGCTATAAGGCGGCAGCTTTCCTCGGGGCCTGGCCGGACCTGGGCGGGAGTGTCTGTCGCCCGCCGTTCTGCGCCAGCAAACTGACCGCATAAGGATTCATTCATGGCTTTTGACCGAACCCTTCCCGGGCTTCTCAGCAGCGCCATCGCTCTGCAGGGAGGCTGGTGGGCCTCGTTTCCGGTCCGGGGATGGATTCTGCTGGCGCTGGTCCTGTGGATCGCGGCGACCCTTTATCTCAATGCACACACGGGGTTTTCCCGCAACCAGCGCAAAAGCAAGCGCACGGAGGCGGAGAATGTCTGCGAACTGGTCCGGAGAGCGGCGCATCTGGATCTCCAGCAGAAGCCCGGACCGCAGATGGCCAGCCTGATCCATTCCATTTTCGGCGTGGAGGCTGTCGCCATCTTCGATGGCGATCTGGACGAGATCTACCAGTCCGGCAAGTGGTTCGCCGGCCTCGAGGATACGATCCGCAGCATTTTCATCTTTGAAACTGTCCGCGATGACCCGGAAATGGGGCTGATCCGGCGCGTTCTCCGGGTGAGAAACCTTCCCATCGGGGCCATGCTCCTGCGCGGGGAGACCAGCGAGCTCACGGCGAACAACGTCGCGTCGCTCCTTTCGATCACCTTCGACCGCTATCACGCCCTGGCCAGCGAGATGCGCATGGAAAACGCCAAAAAGGCCGAGGAACTGCGGACGACCGTCCTCGACAGCCTCGCCCACGCCTACAAGACGCCGCTGACCGCGATCCGGGCGGCCAGCTCCGGCCTGACGGAGATGGGCCACCTGAGCCCGGCGCAGAGCAGCCTGGTCGCGCTTATCAGCGAGCAGACGGAACTGCTGAACCATCTCACCACGCGCCTGCTCCGGACTGCGCGCCTCGAGAGGCAGAGTCTGCATACGGAGCCGGTCGCCATTGCGCCGCTGATCGAAGACGTGGTGGCCGGCGCCCGGGAACATCTGGCGGACCTCTCCGTGAAGATTGTCCTGGCGCGCGACGATCTCACGATCTTCGGCGACCGCGGCCTGCTGGACGCGATGCTGACCCAGTTCGTCGATAACGCCGGAAAATATGCGCGATCAGGTTCAACGGTCACCATCCAGGCCGCAGAACAGAGCGCGGAGGTCCTGCTGTCGGTCCACAACCTCGGTCCCGCGATTCCGGCGGAAGATCGCGAGCGCATCTTCGACCGCTACTTCCGCTCCACGCCCCAGCACCACGCGCCGGGCACAGGCATTGGGCTTTCCGTGGCAAAGCATGCAGCCCAGGCTCACGGCGGCCGCGTCTGGGTGACCAGCGACGAGCGCCGCGGGACCACCTTCTTTGCTTCCCTGCCCGCCCTGCGGCAAGGAGGCCAGGCGTGATGAGCAACAAAGCGATCCGCGTGCTGCTGGTTGACGATGAGCCGGCCATCCGCCGTGCCCTGCGCACGCCTCTGATGGAACTCGGCTTTCAGGTCGGCGAGGCTTCCCGCGGCGAAGAGGCCCTGCAGCTGGTGCGTATGGAGACCTTCGACGCCGTGCTTCTCGACATGAACATGCCGGGCATTGGCGGCATGCAGACGCTCATTCGGCTGCGCATCTTTGCTCCGCGGCTCCCCATCCTGATGCTCACCGTGCAGGACGAGGAGCACGATAAGGTGCAGGCGCTGGACAACGGAGCCGACGACTACATCACCAAGCCGTTCAGCATCCGCGAGTGTCTGGCGCGCGTGCGGTCCGCGGTACGGCGCGCTCAGGCCCCGGAGCGTCCTGAGGATGCTCCAATCAGGATCGGCGAAATCGAAATTCTGCCGACGCGCCGCATCGTGCGCAAGGCCGGTCATCCGATTCGACTCACGCCCAAGGAATACGACATTCTTTACTGCCTGATGCGCCACGCCGGCCGCGCCGTTACGTCCGGCAAGCTGCTCACTTCGGTGTGGGGCGCCGATTATCGCCAGGAAGTGGATTATCTGCGGACTTTTGTTCGCCAGCTGCGCAAGAAGATCGAAAAGGACCCGGCCAATCCGTGCTACCTGCTCACCGATGCCTGCGTCGGATATCGATTCGCCGAGGAGGTTGGGTTCCTCGGCGCAGCCGACACTCACCACCCGGACGACCACTATCTGCCGCACTCCTGAGAGCGCGCCTGCCGAGCTGTGCTAGCGTCGATGCGCCAGCAACAGCATGATGGCAAACAGCACGAAGGGCAGCAGCGCCAGCCCGGCGTAATAGAGCGCCTTGCGCACGCGGCTGGAGCGGCGCCTGCGCCAGTCAGTCAGCTCCGCGCGATCCGCAACGCCCACCTGCTCCAGGTTCCGCAGGTCCATGGCAAACTCGCGCGCGGAGCCGTACCGATTCCGCGGATCGCGCTCCAGCGCGCGATACAGCACTTCCTGCAACTGCGGGCTGATCTCCGGATTGGCCTCGCGCGGCGGCAGGGGATGGTTGATGAGCCGGTCATTCATAATGGCCAGCGGCGACGGCCCGGCGAACGGCGTCCTGCCGCTGAGCATTTCGTAGAGAATCACGCCCATCGCGTAGATGTCCGAGCGCTGATCGCCGCGCTTGCCCTTCACCTGCTCCGGAGAGATGTAGTCGGGCGTGCCCAGAGCCTGGGAAAAGCCCGTATACGTCAGCCGGCGCGATCCTTCCTTCGAAGCAATGCCGAAGTCGATCAGCTTTACCTGATCGTGCTCGTCAACCATGATGTTTTCCGGCTTCAGATCGCGGTGCACCACGCCGTGGGTGTGAATGTACTCGAGCGCATCCAGGACCTTCAGCGCAATGGCGACGGCGCGCTCCTGGGTCAGCTTGCCGCCATCGGACAGCAGCCTGCGCAGCAGCCGGCCCGGCACCCACTCCATCACCATGTACACGCGCGACCGGTCGGGATTCGGGAACGTCCGCATCACTTTGGGGTGATCGAGCGACGCGCCGATCTCTTCCTCGCGACGGAAGCGGTCGAAGAGGTTGGGATCGGCTTCCACCACGGCATGCGGAATCTTGAGCGCCACCTGCCGGCCATCGCGCAGGTCCGTGGCGCGATAAATGGTGGCCATGCCACTCTCCGCGACGTGCGCATCGATGCGGTAATGGTCGATCTGCTGGCTGGTTTCAATGTCCATGAGCAGGCTCATGCGGCTCCCGGTTCTGCGAGCCGGCCGAACTCCGCCCGGAGCTGCGCCCGGGATTGAATTCCGTGCTCGCCAGCCGCAGTATAAGAAGGCAAACCATAAGCAAATCGTAAACTCTGGCGCAAATCGTGCTCTTTGCGCTGGCGAGGATGGTTCCGAGCCTGGTCGCAGCTGCGCCGTCAGCGTGGCAGGAATTCATCGCTGTGCATGACAAATTCCGGATACGCCCCGGCTCCCAGCTCATGAAGATCCATCCCGATCCGTTCTCCCTCAGGATGGGTGCGGAAGGGCGCCACGCGATTCAGCAGCCGGTAGAAAAGATACGTCGCCGGCAGCACCAGGCCCAGCAGCGTGGCGATTCCCACCAGCTGGGCCACCATTTGGCCCGCCCGCGCCCGCCACAGGAGTCCGCAGGCCAGCAATCCCCAGAGCCCACCGAACCCATGCACTGCGATTCCTCCGGAGGGATCGTCAAGACGGCAGCAGACCTCAAAGAATTCGATGATCAGCGGCAGCAAACCGCCGGCAACGACGCCCGTGAACAGCGCGGCAGCCGGGGAAACCAGCGCCGCGACGGCGCTGCTCGCAGCCAGGCCCGTAACCCAGCTATTCGCGCACAGGGAAGCGTCCGGCTTGCCGAAGCGCAGCCGCGTCACAACGAGTGCGGCCAGCAGCGCCCCGCAGGCGCACAGCATCGTGTTGACGACGGTCCGGGCCAGCGCCGCAGGTTCCGCGCCTGTAAACAGAATCGCTCCCGCGGCGTTCAGCGCAAACCAGCCGACCAGTGCCGTCATGCAGCCAAACAGGACATAGACGATATGGTGCGCGGGAATCGCCGCGGGCGGGCCGCTCTCCGGGAATTTTCCGCGCCGCGCTCCCGCGATCCACACCACCACCAGCGCCGTCAGCCCTCCCAGCATCTGGATGGTGGCCGCTCCGCCAGGATCCATGAAGCCGCTGCCCAGATGGAAGTCGGAGCCAAGCTGCGCGAGCCATCCGCCTCCCCAGACCCAGTGCGCGAAGATGGGATACGCGAATCCCGCCAGCAACACGGTAGCCACGCAGGCGGAGCTGAGGCGCCAGCGCTCCGCCCCCGAGCCCCAGGGAATGAGCGCCGCCATGCCCACGGCGAAAACCTGCAGAACAACTGCGCAGGATTCCGGGGCGGTCCAGCGAACGCCGCGCAGCAACAGGGGCCGCGTGGCGATCCAGTTCCAGGAGACGCCCCCCAGGAAAACGCTGTGCGAAGCCCCACCCGCGACTCCCTCCAGCGACCAGCCGACGACGCTGTACGCGACCGCGGCCACCGCCATTAGGCAGAGGCTGCCCAGCAGCGCCTGGGCCGCGCTCCGCGAGCGATTCAGCCCCGCGTTCAGCAGGGCCAGCCCGATCGGCGCCAGCGGCACCAGCAGAATCAGCAGAAAACACACGAGCGACGACGCGTTCACTGGCCGTCTCCCGCGTTGGCGCGATGCGCGCGCATCTCAAGGCCCATCCCAAGGCCTTCCACCGCCACGGCTGCCAGGACAAATGCGGCGCGTTCTGCCGGCGCGGGAAGCAGGATCAGCGCCAGGATGACAAGAATCCAGCCCGACAGCAACAGGCCAAAGCCGGCAAGCTTCATGGACAGTCTCTCAGTGGAGGGATATGCGGCCCATCATATCGTGAATGCTGCCGCCGCGCTCTGCCGAGGATGCCGGCGCCCGGGCCGAACCGCCGGAAGCGCCACTCCCCTCTCGGATAGAATTCGATTCGGTGACACAGCCGCCCCCGGACACCGATAGCTCCCGCCGCCCGAGACTCGCACCCAGGCTCGGTCTCTTCGACGCGACCATGATGGTCATGGGCGGCATCGTCGGGGCCGGCATCTTCATGAATCCGTATGTGGTCGCCCAGCGCCTGCACTCGCCCGTGCTCATCCTCGCGGTCTGGGCCGCCGGCGGCATCATCGCCATCCTCGGAGCATTCGTCTATGCGGAGCTGGGAGCGCGCATTCCCGAGGTCGGCGGCCAGTACGAATACCTCCGCCAGTCCCTTCATCCTGTTTTCGGATTCCTGTACGGCTGGGCGCTGCTGCTGGTCATTCAGACCGGCGGCATGGCCGCGGTCGCGGTCACGTTTGCCCGCTACTTCCTCGAGCTCACGCGTCTTCCCTGTTCCGAACATTTGGTCGTCATCGTCACCATGGCACTGCTCACGGCGGTGAACTGCCTCGGAGTAAAACCCGGCGGCCGATTCCAGAGCGTATTGATGGTGCTCAAGATTGCGGCCATCGCGACCCTGGTGGGCGCCGGCCTTTTTCTTGTCCGCGCACCGAAGCCCATGCTGCACCCCGTTCTCGACCGTCCCGTGAACTTCGATTTGCTCACCGCAATGGGTGCGGCGATGGTGCCCGTGCTGTTTTCCTACGGAGGGTGGCAAACCACGAACTTCATCGCCAGCGAGATCCGCGACGCGCGCAGAAATCTCGGGCGTGCTCTGCTGATCGGTGTCGTGGCCGTCGTCGTTCTGTACGTCTCGGTCAACGTCGTGTGCCTTCGCGCTCTGGGAGTCACGGCGCTCTCGGCCACCCGCGCTCCGGCCAGCGCGGTCATGCAGATCGTGGCCGGCGAACGCGGAGCTCGTCTCATCGCGCTCGGTATCGCCGTCTCGACGATCGGATTTCTCAGCCAGTCTGTGCTTACCGGGCCGCGCGTCTATTTCGCCATGGCCGAGGACGGCCTGTTCTTTCCGAGAGTGGCCACGCTCACGCGCAAAACCCAGGTTCCCGCTGTCGCCATCGTGTTGCAGAGCGTCTGGGCGGTGGTGATCGCGCTGAGCGGAAAATACGAGCAGATCCTGAATTTTCAGGCGCCGATTGACTTCACCTTCTTCGGCCTCAGCGCGGCCTGCCTGTTTGTTCTCCGCCGCCGCGACCGGGCGCAGCCCGCCGGCCACTCCGGTTTTCGCGTCCCCGGCCATCCGTTTACGACAATCCTTTTCATCCTGTCGTGCTGGCTCATCGTCGCCAACGCGCTGTGGAAGTACCCTCGTAACAGTTCCATCGGATTTGCGATCATCCTGATCGGATTGCCGGTGTACGCGCTCTGGCAGCGGCGCCGGCCCAGGGAGGCAACAGAATGAGCAACGCGCGTGCCGTCGCATCCACCTATCTCGAATGGGCGAAACTCTGCTCGCGGGCAAAATACAACCTCGCCACCAGCGGCATCATGAGCTATCCGCTCGCGGATCTGCATTTCTCGGCGCAGAACCTGGAGATCAATGGTCCGGACGCCTATGGCTATGCGCCGCTTCGGGAGCGCCTGGCACGCAAGTGCGACGTCAGCCCGGATTGCGTGGTAACCGCCGCGGGCACCTCGATGGCGAATCATCTGGCCATGGCCGCTCTGCTGGAACCGGGCGACGATGTGCTGATCGAGCAGCCGGGCTATGGACCGGTTCTCGAAGTCGCGTCGTACCTGGGCGTCAACATTCTCCGTTTCGAGCGCCGTGCCGAGCAGGACTTTCAGATCGATCCCGATGACCTTGCGGCGCGCATCACGCCGAAGACCCGGCTCATCTGCCTGACCAACCTGCACAATCCGTCGGGCGCGCTCACCAGCGTAGAAGCGCTGAAGCGGATTGGCGACATCGCCCGGAGAGCCGGCGCGCAGGTCCTGGTCGATGAAGTCTATCTCGACATGGTGTACGACCAGCCGGTGGGCTCGTCGTTCCACCTCGGCAGCAACTTCGTGGTCACGACCAGCCTGACCAAGGCCTATGGGTTGAGCGGCCTTCGCTGTGGCTGGATTCTGGCCCAGCCGAATCTCGCGAAGCGCATGTGGCGGCTCAACGATCTTTTCGGAGCCACGCCGGTGCATCCCGGCGAGCTGCTCAGCGTCGCAGCGCTCGACCAGCTCAGCAGAATCGATGCGCGTGCCCGCACCATCCTTGCGACCAATCGCAAAGCCCTCGATGCGTTCTTCAGCGGCCGCAGCGATCTTGAAGGCTTTCGCAGTCCCTGGGGCACGGTGAGTTTTCCGCGCCTGAAGAGCGGTTCGGTCGATGAGTTCTGCGATTTTCTGCGCGCCCGCTATGAAACCAGCGTGGTGCCGGGACGCTTTTTCGAGGTGCCGGACCATTTCCGCATCGGCATCGGCGGCGATCCCGCCATGACCCCCGAGGCCCTGAAGCGTCTGGCGGCAGCGCTGGACCAGTGGAGAAGCAATCGATGACGCGGGCGCGTCGCGTCCGCATCGGCATCGACTGGGGCGGCACCAAAATCGAAGCGCTGGCTATGGATGAGGAGGGCCAGGAACTTCGTCGCGTTCGCATCCCCACGCCGCGCCACGATTATGAGGGCTCCGTCCGCGCAACTGCGGAACTGGTCGCCTCCATCGAGCGCGACGTCGGCCCCACGGGTCCCATCGGCATCGGCATTCCCGGCACCATCGTGCCTGCCACCGGTCTTGTGAAGAATGCGAACTCCACCTGGCTGAATGGCAAGCCGTTCGAGAAGGATTTGTCCGTCGCGATGGGCCGCGATGTCCGCTGCGTGAATGACGCGAATTGCCTGGCTGTCTCCGAGGCGGTCGACGGCGCGGCTGCCGGCCACGCGGTCGTCTTTGCGGCGATTCTCGGCACCGGTTGTGGCGCGGGCATCGCTTTCAATGGCCGCATGCACGTCGGCCCGAATGGAATCGCCGGGGAGTGGGGCCACAATCCCCTGCCCTGGCAGCGGGGAGAGGAATATCCCGGCGAGGCGTGCTACTGCGGTGCGCGCGGCTGCATTGAGCGGTGGCTCTCCGGCCCGGCACTCGAAGAGGACTACCGCCGCTCCTCAGGAAATGCGCAGACCGGCACTGCAATCGTGGCCGCAGCCGAGGCAGGCGAAGCGCAGGCCGTGGCCGCGCTGGAGCGCTACGAGGACCGCCTGGCGCGCGCCCTTGCTCACGTGGTCAACCTGCTCGACCCGGACATCATCGTGCTGGGCGGCGGCCTCTCCCGCATCGAGCGCCTCTATCGCAATGTGCCGCCGAAGGTCGCGGACTGGGCCTTTGGTGGATCGGCCGTCACCCAGGTGATTCCCGCAAAGCACGGCGATTCGAGCGGCGTCCGGGGCGCGGCGCGTCTGTGGCCGTAATGGGCAGGAAGGTTGGCGGCAGGCCTGACGACTCGCCGAAATCGTGAAGTTTCATGGATAATGGCGCGGTCACCGCGAAATTGAAATTTGGAGGGGATGCGGCATGAGCGGAATGCGAATCCTCGCAGGAGCGGCGGCCGGCGGCCTGCTGGCAGCGACGCTTGGTTGCGCGCGGCACGCCAGGCACGAACCGGGGCCGCACATCGATCCCGCCATCGCCCAGGCGATTGCCAGCATCTGGGCGGTCGATAACCACGCGCATCCGTTGCTGGCGCCGCCTCTCGATGTGACCGACCGCGGATATGACGCGCTGCCGGTCGAGTCGATGGCGCCGGAGTCCGATCCGGTGGCGTTCCGACCGGATTATCCCCTGCTGGCCGTGGCCTGGAAAGCGCTGTACGGACTCGATGCGACCCCGCCGCTGGACTCGGCCGGGCTTGCGCGGCTGCGCGCGGCTCAGGCGGGTGCGAAGTCCGGGCACGGCGAGGATTATCCCGCGTGGGTGCTCGATCAGGCGCACATCGGCACGGAGGTGGCGAATCGCGTGTTCATGGGCCGCGGCGTGGAGCCGCCGCGCTTTCGCTGGGTGCCCTATATCGATGCTCTGCTGTTTCCTCTGGACAACCGCGGTCTGGCCGCCGCCAATCCGGACCGGCACCAGTTCTTTGCCCTCGAAGACCAGCTGCGCGCCCGCTATCTGAGGGACGCGGGTCTGAGCGCGCCGCCGGCGACCCTCGATGCTTATCTGCAGCGTGTGGTGATGCCGACCCTGGAGCGGCAAAAGGCGGGCGGGGCGATCGCTGAAAAATTCGAGGTTGCGTATCTGCGCGGCTTCGATTTCAGCGATCCTCCGCAAACCGAGGCGGCGGCGATTTACGCGCGGTGGGTCCGCGGCGGCACGCCTGATCCGGCCGAGTACAAGCTGCTGCAGGATTTTCTCTTTCGCTCGATCGCGGGGCAATGCGGGCGGCTCGGGATGGCGGTTCACCTGCATGGCATGGCCGGGGCGGGCGGCTACTTCGGCATCGCGGGCGTGAATCCCCTGCTGCTGGAGCCGATCTTCAACGATCCTCGGCTGCGCGGAACGAATTTTGTCCTGCTCCACGGCGGCTGGCCCTATGTGCGCGAAATCGGCGCGCTGCTGCAGAAGCCCAATGTGTATCTGGATATCTCCGGTCAGGATTTGCTTCTGCCGCCGCACACCGAGGCACTGTGGCTGCACGAGTGGCTGGAGTTCGAACCGGAAAAGGTGCTCTTCGGTACGGACGGCTATCCGTACTCCGATGAGATGGGATGGGCGGAGTCGGTCTGGATCGCCAGTCGCGATGCGCGGCAGGCGCTGGGGATTGCGCTGACCGGGATGGTGCGCGATCGCGAGATCAGCCGGGCGCGCGCGATCGAGATTGCGCGGCTGGTGCTGCGCGGAAACGCCGAACGGCTGTATGGGTTCAGGAGCGAGCATTGAAGGTGCGAAACGCTGCGCAGGCCTGCCGCGAGTGGAGAAATCGAACTATGACGAATGTGACGCTGTTGAGACGGCATGGGCGCAGGGCTCGCGTCAGGAGCGCATTCGCCTGGCTGCTGGTTTTTGGCTGCACCCTGACGGCAAATGGGCAACCGAACGCGATCCCTCACGGAGGGATCGTACTCACTGGAAACATCACGATCCTCGTGGGGCCCAGCCAGCCTCTGCCGATTCAGCTGGCTGCCAAAGACCTCGCTTCGGATTTCGATAAGGTCTTCGGACGGCAGCCACAGATCGCCAGCCAGGAAGATGAAGCTGGTCCCGTCACCATCGTTCTGGGCGACGAAGCATCCGGCGCGCCGGCTGATCATTCGCCTGCTCCCGAGGCGTTTTCGATCACCAGCGGATCGGCCGCGTGGACGAGCGGGCACGCCACGCAGGTGATCCGGCTGGCGGGTTCCGACACGCTCGGAACGATTTACGCCATCTACCAGTTTTCGCAGCGATATCTCGGCGTCGATCCCATGTATTACTGGACCGATCACCAGCCGGCTCGCCGCGCCTCGATCGAATTGCCACCTGTTCTGCACGACGTCTACCCGCCGCCTGTCTTTCGCTACCGGGGGTTCTTCATCAATGATGAAGACCTGCTGACGGGCTGGGCCCCGGGGGAGGCCAAAGATCACACCGGCATCTCGCTGACGGTGTGGAACAGGATCTGCGAGACCATCCTGCGCCTCAGGGGCAACATGATTGTGGCCGGCACGTGGCCTTTCCCGAACGATCCGCAGGACGCAGTCGTTGCCCGGCGCGGACTGTACCTGAATCAGCATCACGCGGAGCCTCTGGGGGTGAACTTTTCGCGCTGGCCTGCGAATGTCCCTTATAATTTCACCGCCGATCCGCAGTACATCGAGAACGCCTGGAAGAATGCCGTCGCCGCCGATCCGAAAGGCCAGCAGATCCTTTGGGAAGTGGGGCTGCGAGGGCTGTCCGACCAGCCTTATTCGGCGCTCGATCCGGCTGTGCGCGGCAACGAAGCCGCTCAGGGACACCTGATCAGCAGGGCGATTGCCGACCAGATTCGGATTGTGCGCGCCAAATACCCGCACGCTGTCTTCATCACCGACCTGTGGATGGAAGGCGCGAAGCTGATGCGTTCGGGCGACCTGGTGATTCCGCCCGGCGTGATCACCGTGTGGGCCGACACCGGCTACGGCTATATGCAGGATCATGGCGAAGCGAAGGCGGGCGAGGGCGCTTACATCCATGTGGCGATGTACAACGGCATGGCCAATCAGCTGTCCGAACTGACTCCGGTCAGCCGCATCTTCGCTTCGCTCGGCCGCTTTCAGAAGGCGGGAGCCACAGCGTTTCTGCTGGTGAATACCAGCGACATTCGCCCAGTGACCATGGGTGCGAGCGCGGTGCTCGATTTCGGCTGGAAAGGCGATGCGATCGGGACAAGCAATCAGTTCTGCAAAGACTGGTCCACCGAAGAGTTTGGCGCCAGGGCCGCTCCGCAAATCGCTGCGGTGTACAAGGCGTACTTTCGGGCGCCGGCCGACCGGCCTGGCACTCCTCCGCTGCCCTATGGCGACAACTACTACCACAGCGTGGCACGCGAACTGATGCGCAATACCATGGTTCAGTGGCCGACCTACGATCTTCCTGGCCAGGCGCCTCCGTGGACGGTGCCCGGAGTCAGCAACCTTCCCTACAATCCGGACTGGGCGCCGGAGCAGGCGGAGAAGGAGATTGAGGCCTGCACGGCCGCAAAGCCGCGCTGGGACGCCGTGTGGAAGCAGGCGCTCGCCGCCGAACCTCTGGTGCCGATGGCCCGCAGGCCTTTCTACCAGGCGGGCGTACTCACCATGATCGCCATCAATCGCGACAGCAACCAGATGCTGCTGTCGCTGTCGGAGGCCGTCGTCGCGCTCCACAGCGGGGACCACGCAGCGGCGGTCGCCAGAACCGACGAGGCTCTGCAGGCGGTCGACGCTCTGAAGCTGTCAGAGTCCAGAGCCGAGTACGGCAAGTGGAAGAACTGGTATCGCGGCGACTGGCTGACCGGCGTTGACCGGACACGCGAGCTGCTGACGCAGTTTGCGGCGTATCTGAAAAACCCTGACGCCCCGGTTCCGCCGCCGATCGAGTGGAATAACTGGGAGGGCTACTACCACATTCAGCACTACGAGGGCACACGTACCGTGGATGTTCATTCAGCGTGCGGTCAGTCGGATGGAAACTCCAGCCTCCCGCCAGGCCGCAGAGTGCTTACTCCCGACTGCAACTAAAGAAGCATTGGATCCGGACAGTACTTAAGTAACACTACCTCCGTAATTGCCGGACTCTTCCCGGCGGCGACGAGCGCGATCGCGTTCCCCTGGGCATGGCGGCCGCGCGCATCCACCGGTTCCGAGCAAACACGATGACGCTTCGGATCAAAGCTCTCGTCTTCCTGGTTGTGGCAGGAGCGGTTGGTTGCCTGTACGCGACGCCCGGGCATGCGAACCGCCTGTGGGTCCACTTCTTTGTCTATCTGGCGGCTGTCCTGCTCAGCTCCGGCATGAAGGTTGCCATACCCAATACTGAAGGGACCATGTCGGTCAACTTTCCCTTCATCCTGCTGGGTATTCTCGAACTCTCTCCGCTCCAGGCTGTGTGTCTTGCCGCCTGCAGCGTACTTGCCCAGTGTCGCTTCCGGGTCGTCAAAGGTTTCACCGTCGTCCAGACTGTCTTCAACGTGGCTAACGTCACCACGGCCACGGTCCTCGCCTGGTATACGTATGCCGCGGTGATGCGTCTGCATCCGGAAGTGGCCCCGGCGCTGGCGCTGGCCGCGACTGTATACTTCCTTGCCAACACAATCCCGGTTGCCATCATCCTTGCGTGGGAAACGGATACACCGCTCCTGAAGAAGTGGCGCAGGTTATACCTCTGGTATCTGCCATTCTATCTCGTCGGCGCCATGCTCGCAGCCCTGGCGAACTTCATCGGCGTGCGCTATGGCTGGCTCACCGAGCTGTTACTGATCCCGATGATCTATACGGTCTACCGCGCTTATCGCGCGCAGCTGGCCACCGTCCGCGACCGCGAGCAGCATCTGATGGAAACGGAGGCGCTGCTCAAGCGCACGATCGAGGGCCTGTCGATGGCCATCGAAGCCAAGGATCACGGCACGCACAATCACCTGATGCGCGTCCGGGTCTACGTGTCGGAGCTGGGCAGGATCATGAAACTCGATCCGTCCGTGATGCAGGCGCTCTTTACCGCGGCATTCCTGCATGACATTGGCAAGCTGGCGGTACCGGAGCACATCATCAACAAGCCGGGCAAACTCACTCCGGAAGAATTTCAGAAGATGAAGATCCACCCCGTGGTGGGCGCTGACATCCTCGAACGCGTCCAGTTTCCCTATCCCGTCGTGCCGATTGTGCGCTCGCATCACGAGGCCTGGGATGGCAGCGGTTATCCCGATGGCCTGAAGGGCGAGGAGATCCCGATCGGAGCCCGCATTCTCACGGTTGTGGACTGCTTCGACGCGCTGGCCTCCGAACGTCCCTATCGCAAGGCTCTTTCAAACACGGAGGCGATGGCCGTAGTCAGGAGCAAGGCCGGCACGCAGTTCGATCCGGCGATCGTGCAGTTGCTCGAGCAGCATTATCCGGAGTTGGAGAAACTGGCCCGCCAGCACTGCAGCGAGATGTTGCCGCTGAACACCGATATTTTTGTGGAGCGCGGCGCTGCGCCCGCCGCGGGCTTCCAGAATTCCGCGCACGATTCTGCCGCGGATGGCGCAGCGGCCGGGAATTCTCATAATGAGAGGCTCGGGATGCTGGCATCCGCTTTTCGTGAAGCAAGTGCTGTCTTCGACGCAACCCGCCCGCCGAGAGCTTTCAGGAGTGCGCGCGAGGTGAGCGCGATGATCTCCGCGGGGCTTCGGCCCCTGATTCCCTTCGACTGCTTCGCCGTCTACCTTGAGTCGGACGACCTGCTGGTGTGCCTTTACAGGGATGGCCCGCTCGCCGACGCATTCTCCGATCAGCCGATACCGGTGGGCGAGGGCCTTTCCGGCTGGGTGGTGCGGAGCCAGCGTTCTGTGGTGAACGGCAACCCAACCGTCGAGCCATGTTATCGGGCCCAGAGCGGGCAATTCAGCGCGGCGAGTTCGGCCCTCGCTGTTCCGCTCGCCACCGAGGATGGGCGCACGTTCGGGGCTTTGACTCTGTACGCCGTCCGACAGCATGCCTTCTCCGAAGACCACCTGCACGTCCTCGAGGCCATGCAGTTCCGCCTGTCGCTGGCCCTCGAGAACGCGCTGCGGAGCTCGATCGAGGAAAAAGCCGGCGAAGCCGCGTGCTCGCTGCCCGTCGCCAGCCTCGAATCGTTCCTCCGGCGCCTCGAGGCGGAGGCGGGCAGGGCAAGAGCCTCCGGAGAGAATCTTGCTCTGATCCTCTGTGGCATCGACGGGTTGTCTGCAATTGGCGAGCGATACGGAAGAACAGCGGCGCGCACACTGCTTGGTTCAGTCGCCGAGGTTCTGCCCGTATGTTGCGGACCTGCTGCCGTGACGGCCCGTGTGGACGAAGACAAATTCGCCCTGCTGCTGAACGTGGCTGATTCCACATCCATCGAGCCTTCGCTCGAAGCCATAGCCGACGTCCTGAACGAGGCGCTGGCCGGCTTTCCGGGTGCGCCCGCAGCATTCCTGACGGTCGGCGCGGCGCTCTGCCCGCGCGACGGCGCCACTGCGGAGCAGCTATGGGATGCGGCGGATCGCGACCGCTATCGGCGCGGCCCCATGACCTTCGGCGTTGGAGGCGCTGCCCTGCTGGAATCTGCACTGCGGGGCGTGGCTTCGTGAGGGAGCGCGCCGCAGCAATGGCCCGATGGCTCGCCCGGACCGTTGCCGTGATCCTGCTGGTGATGGTGGGCACCACCATGCTGGTACGTTTTGCGCCAGGGTATTTTTCCGACGCGGCAGAGATGGATGCCCGCTATGCCGATGTGGCGCGAGCTGAGCTTGCCGCGGAGGCCGCTCGCAGCCACTCGCTCGCGCAGATGCTCGCTGCCGAGATCGGCGGATGGCTCCGCGGCGACTCCGGGGTGTCGCGCCAGTTCGGCGTACCCGTCTGGGAGCTCATCCAGCCGCGGCTGGCCGTGAGTGGAGCTCTGCTGTTGCGCGGCATCGCGCTGGCCTGGGCGCTGGCTCTCTGCGCCTCTCTGCTGTCCAGCGCGAGCCGCAATCCTTCGCTGCTGTGGCAGGCGCCTGCGGCGATCCTGCTGGCCGTTCCGGCCGCCGCGCTGGCGACTCTCTGCCTGCTCGTCAACAGCGGCGGCCCGGTGCTGGTTCTGGCGCTGCTGCTGGCCGCACGCGATTTTAAATTCCTGCACCGTGCGCTGCGCAGGGCCTGGCTCGATCCTCACGTCCTGCATGCTCGCGCTCAGGGCGTGCGGTCGCGGCATCTGCTGCGCGCCCACATCGTGCCGGCTCTGCTGCCGCAGCTCGGCGCGCTCGCCTCCCTCTCGGCTGTTACCGCCCTCAGCGCGCTCGTTCCCATCGAGGTCATCTTCAATGTTCCCGGTCTCGGCGACCTGGCCTGGAACGCGGCGATCAATCGGGACCTTCCCGTCCTGCTGACCGTCACCATGATCATGGCCCTGGCCGTCGTCTGCGCCGGCATGGGGTCGTATCGCACCGTGGCGTGGAGGGAAGCATGAGCCTCGGTCGCGGCGCTCTCTTCCTGCTCCTTGGCCTCGTTCTCGCTGCTGCGGCCGTCGTGGCCAGACCCGGCGCCAGCTATTCGTATCAGGATCGCGAAGCCCCGCTGGCGGGCTCTTCCTGGCGGCATCCGGCCGGAACGGACGATCTTGGCCGCGATCGCCTGGTGCGCGTGTCGGCAGCGCTCCTGCTTAGTCTGGCTGGCTCGCTCGCCGCAGCCGCCATCAGCACGGCCGCAGCAGCCGGAGTCGGGACCCTGGCCGCCTTCGGCCCGGCCGCGGCTGGCTGGGGCGCCATGCTGGTCTGCGATGTCTTCCTCGCGCTGCCCTGGATGTTTCTGCTGATGATGGTGCGATCCGCTCTGCCTCTCACCACCTTACCGGCACATTCCGCCGCCGTCACCTTCCTGGTGCTCGCCGCTCTGGGATGGCCGGCTTGTGCGCGCGCGGTTTATCGCGGAGCGGTTGCCCAGCGCACGTCGGGCTGGATGCTGCACGCGCGCGCCACCGGCCTCTGTCGCGTGCAGGTCATCCGTCACCTCCTCCCCAATCTGTTCCCGCTTCTCATTCCACAGTTTCTCGTCTCCATTCCTGCCTTTGTCATCGCGGAGGCGAATCTTGGCGCGCTCGGCCTCGGCATCAGCGAACCGCTGCCTTCGTGGGGCGGGATGCTCTTCGAACTGAACAATTCCGCGATGCTGATGCAAACGCGATGGGTTTATCTCCCTCTGGCGCTGCTGATCGTCGTGCTGCTCGCGCTGGAAGGCGTCGCCCAGGAGGCCTGACCCAAATGCGTCTTTCCCGCGTGGTTCTCATTTCCGCCGCCGCTCTGCTGCTGCCGGCGGCGCGCACTGTGGCCGCCCAGGAGGCACCGCGTTTGCCTGGGGAACTGGTCTGGACGATCGGCTACGATCCGAAGACCTTCGATCCCGCCAGGGTAGACGACCAGGAATCCGAAACAGTGCGGTACCTGACGGCGGGCGTCCTGCTCCGCTTCAATCGCCTGACCCAGCAGGTGGAACCGAAACTGGCGCAGAGCTGGAGCCTCTCGCCCGACGGGCGGACTGTCCGTTTCACGCTCCGGCCAAACCTCGAGTTCTCCGACGGCAGCAGCCTTGCTGCCCGCGACGTGGTCTGGTCTCTCCGTCGCGTCCTGCTGCCGGCGACGCAGGCGCCAGTTGCCGAGGAGTTCCTCGCGCCCGGCAAAGTTTCCGTGGAGGCTGTTGACGATCGCGTCATCGTCGTGCATTTGCCCGAGCGCGTGATCGGCATCGGCAAAGTCTTCGATGAAATCGCCATTGAACCCGCCGGACGTCCCTCGGACGGCCGCGTGACCGCGGGCCCGTTCTTTGTGAGCGACTATCTCCGCTCACAATACATCCGTCTTCGCCGCAATCCTCATTACTTTGCCAAAGACGCCGCCGGGCGCGCTCTGCCCTACGCCTCGGGCATCCGCCTCGACATCGTCGAGAATACAGAACAGGAAATCCGCCTCTTCCTGCGCGGCGACTACGATCTGATTGACGATCTGTCGCCCGACTATTTCGAACTGTTACAGCGAAGAGCGCCCGGCTCGGCGCGCGATCTGGGGCCGTCGCTGAACACCGAGCAGATGTGGTTCAATCAGTCGCCCGCGTCTCCGCTGCCCGACTGGGAGAAGGCCTGGTTTCGGAGCCGCGCTTTCCGCGTCGCTGTTTCCCGGGCGATCCATCGCAATGACCTGGCGCGTATTGCCTATGAAGGACACGCCACGCCTGCCTGGTCGTTCATCTCGCCGGCGAATACATTCTGGTACGACCGCAGCCTCACTGCGCAGCACACCGATGTGGCAGCGGCCAGGGCGACTCTGACGGCTGCAGGATTTCGCCGGCAGGGCTCTGTGCTCCTCGGCCCTCAGGGACACCCGGTCAGCTTCTCCATCCTCACCAACACGGGCAACGCAGCGCGCCTGAGGATGGCCACTCTGATCCAGCAGGATCTTGGCGCGCTCGGCATCGAGGTCACGGTCGTCACCCTGGACTTTCCCGCGCTGATCGATCGGCTTATGCATACGCAGGACTACGAAGCCTGTCTGCTTGGTCTGGAGAACGTCGACCCGGATCCCAATGCGATGATGAACATCTGGCTCAGTTCCTCGCCGAATCATCAGTGGAATCCATCGGAAAAGACTCCTGCAACGCCCTGGGAAGCGGAGATCGACCGGTTGATGAAGCTCCAGGCCAGCACAGGCAGCGACTCGGTACGTCGGGAAGCTGTGGACCGTGTCCAGCAGATTGTCGCCGATGAACAGCCGTTCATCTATCTCGTATATCCGAATCTGCTCGTCGCCGCTTCGCCCCGACTGGAAGGCGTGCGCCCGGCTGTGCTCGAGCCGCATCTTACGTGGAACGCCGACCGCCTCAGACTGCGGGGTTCGCCATGAACAGCGAGCCTCTTTTGCGCGTTCGTCTCTCCGCCGGATATTCCGGCAGCAGGGTTCTCCGCGATCTCGCCTTCGAGCTTGAGCGGGGAGAGATTCTGGGTCTGGTCGGCTCGAGCGGCGCCGGCAAGAGCACCCTCGTTCTTTCTCTGGTTGGCCTGCTTCCCTGGCGCGGCGGGCGCGTAAGCGGAGAGGTGGCCATGGCGGGAAGAAACCTGCTGACGCTTTCGGAAAAGGAACTGCGCCAAATCCGCGGGCGATCCGTGGCTCTGATCCCGCAGAGCCCCATGACCGCTCTCAATGGCGCCATCAGCCTGCAGAGCCACTTCCGCGAGGCCTGGAGGGCGCACGAGAAAAGCGGACGCGGGCCCATGCTGGAGCGGGTCCGGGAGCTTATGACCGAGGTGCAGCTGCCCGCCGCCGACGCATTTCTCCGCCGCCGTCCCGCAGAGATCAGCGTGGGCCAGGCACAGCGGGTGCTCATCGCTCTCGCACTTCTGCATCGGCCCGCTCTCATCATCGCCGACGAGCCTACCAGCGCACTCGATCCTGTCACCCAGCTGCAGATTGTCGACCTGCTCCGCAACCTCAATCGCAGACACGGCACTACTCTGCTGTATATCTCCCACGACCTCATCTCCGTGATCCGGCTCTGCGACCGCATTGCCGTCCTCGATAAGGGAACAATCGTTGAGAGTCTGCCCGCAGGAGAAATTGACCATGCGCGTCATGACGCGTCGCGGGCCCTGCTCGAGGCGCTTCCGGTACCGCCGGAGGCTCTCCTGCGATTTCGCGACCACCCCACAGGGACCGCCGCGATGGACTGCGCAATGGCAGCCGAATTACCTCAGTAATCCGGGCGGACGCTGCCAGAGCGGCGAAATTACGTCAGTAATCGTTGTTACTTACCCACGCAGATTACGTAAGCCGTACGATGTTATCCACTTAGGAGGAATGGCTCCATACTGCTTTCGGGCATACGGTACTACCTGTATGGACCTGCAGCGTCCTCGCACGACCTCCCCAGAGGTGAGAACGCATCCACACCGTCCAGACCGCAAGTGATGTATCGAATCTTACTGACTCAGGAGCATCACCGATGACTCTTCTCCGTCTGCGCACACCTGTTCTCCTTGGCTCTCTCGTTGCGTTTGCGGCAACGTCCTTTGCGGCCACCACCTACAGCAGCAAGATCTCTCCCGACCTGGCAGCGGCTCCTCCCAATCAGAGCCAGCAGGTCATTATCCAGTATTACAAGGCGCCTTCTCAGTCAGAGAGCGGGCTGCTCGGCCTGTTAGGGGGACTTCTGAAGATTGTGCTGGGTCCCATCAACGCGATCGTCGAAGACATCCTTCCTTCCCAACTGAATGCTATTGCCGCCGATCCCAATGTGAAATACATTTCACTGGATCGTACCGTGGTCGCGCACCAGGCGGTCGCCATCACCGGAGCCGAGTACACCACCGAGCCGATCAACGCACCTGCGGTGTGGAAGCAGGGCTACACGGGCAGCAACGTGGGCGTGGCAGTGATTGACAGCGGCATCACGCCGGTCGCCGATCTTGGCAGCAACGCAACTTCGCTCCTCTCTCTGGGAGGATTGACGAACCTGGTCTCTTCGCTCGGCGAAGTGGCTCCGGGCGCTACCGGCCGCATCGTTTACAGCCAGAATTTCGTGTCCGGTGAGCAGAACGCTCTCGACCAGTACGGGCACGGCACGCTGGTCGCCGGTCTGATTGCCGGCAACGGCGCGGAGTCCAGTGGCCCGCAGTTCTTCCGCACCTTCAGCGGCTCAGCGCCGGGCGCAAACATCATCAACCTGCGCGTCCTCGACGAGAATGGCGCCGGCACCGATTCCTCGGTGATCTCCGCCATTGACGAGGCGATCTCGCTGCGCAGCCGCTTCAATATCCGGGTTATCAATCTTTCTCTGGGCCGCCCCATCTACGAAAGCTACACGCTCGATCCGCTGTGTCAGGCCGTCGAGCAGGCGTGGAAGGCTGGCATCGTCGTGGTGGTGGCTGCCGGCAATGACGGACGCGACCTCAATCTGAATCCGGAAGGATACGGCACGATCGACTCGCCCGGCGACGATCCCTACGCGCTCACAGTCGGCGCCATGAACACCATGGAAACGCCGGCCATTCAGGACGACATCATCGCCAGCTACAGCTCCAAGGGGCCGTCGTTCATCGATCACGTGATCAAGCCGGACATCGTGGCGCCGGGCAATCTGGTCACCAGTCTGGAGTTTCCTCAGGATTCGCTGGCCGTGAACAACCCCTCCTTTTACACCTGGTACTCCTTTTACCAGAACAACGGCCCGGAGATTCCGTCTCAGTATTATTTCCCGATGAGCGGAACCAGCATGTCCGCCGCGGTGGTCAGCGGAGCCGTTGCGGACCTGCTGCAGGCCGCGCCGAAGCTCACTCCGGATCAGGCCAAGGCCCTTATCATGGTCAACGCTGACCGCAGCTATTTTCCGCTGTCCAGCAGCGTCACCGCCGACGGGACGGTCTACAAGGCGAATTACGACGTGTTCACGATTGGCGCCGGATATCTCGACATTGAGAAGACCGTCGAAGCCGTGCTCCAGGGAGTCGCGGTGCCCGCCGGAACCGCTATGTCACCGACCGCCGTTTACGATGCAGGCAGCGGCAACACCACTGCGGTGATCGCTCCAGGTTCGCTCTGGACGGCCTCCGGTCCCTGGTCGGCCGCCGCCGTGTACGGCAGCCGCGCTTTCCTCACCCCCGCCGGCGGCACAGCGCTCTGGGGATCGACAGCTCTGTGGAGCAACAGCGATCCTGACGGCTATACCGCACTGTGGGGCAAAACAGCCCTCTGGGGCAAGAGTTCGCCCGCAGCCGAGACAGCCCTCTGGGGCAAGGATTCCACAGAAGGCCAAACCGCCCTCTGGGGTAAATCAGACTCCGACGACTCGGAAACCTCCGTCCAGTACTGAGCCAGCATCGCATTTGCCTGCCAGGGATCATGCGCTATACGTCCAGTCCCGCGTGATCCCGGCAGATCCTGCCACCGCAACCCTTATGGGGCGCGCTGCCGAAAGCGGTTGCTCCTGGCCCGCAACAGACGCCTTCCGCGGATAACATTCCGGCCGATCGAGCGTTGCATGGTTCAGTCCCCGGGGAATGGTGCTCAGGCCGGCAACCCCTCGGATCTCCTGATGCAACGTTGTCGACGAGCGCGTCTCCGCGCTCACCGGCGGCCGCCCGGAGTATTCGCGCCCCCTCGTTCCGGCCGACCGATCCAGGGGATCGACTGCCCCGCGCTACTCCCAGCGAAACACCTTTGCGGAAAGCGCCGTGCACATCGCGAACACCGCTGCCAGCGCGGCCACGTCGCCCAGGTGCGCCCGCCAGGGCTCGCCCTTCCAGATCCCCTCCAGCAGCGACACAGCGTAGGTCAGAGGAATCGCTCGCGCCACCGCGTGCAGCGGCGGCGGAAGCGAGCGCAGCGGCACAAACAGCCCGCACAGCCCCAGCATCGGATACAAAATCGCCGCCCCGATCGGCTGCGCGAATCGCGCCGTCGGCACCAGGCTCGCGATCAGGAACCCCATCGACAGGATGCTGCAGGTGCTCACCAGCATCGCCAGCACGAAACTGAACAGCGGAACGTCGATCGGGATGGGGTAGTAGCGCTTGCCCGCCACCACCAGCAGCCCCAGAGTCAGCAGTGTCAGTGCCAGCTTGGCCAGCACGTGCGCCGTCAGAATGGTCTGCGGACGCAGCGGCGTCGCCCGCAGCCGCCGCAGAATCCCACCCTCGCGGTAGATCGAAATAATCGTCACCAGCGACAGGACGCCGGTCAGCGGGATCAGCACCGCCACGAACACCGGCAGCTCCACGCGCAGCACGGTGCCCGTCGCGGCGATGCCCGGCGATCGCACATCGTTCCACCATCGCCCCACCAGCAGAAACACCAGCACCGGAAAAACGATCGACCCGAACGCCCCCAGCGGCTCGCGCAGAAAGATCCTGATCTCCAGCCAGGTCAGCTTGCCCAGTCCGCGGAACATGCCTCGTCTCCCTAGTCGCGAATTGAATGGCCCGTCAACTGCAGAAAAACATCCTCCAGGTTCGGCTCCTCGGTGCGAAATTCCGTCACCCGGATCCGGTTTTCCGAGAGGCACTGGATCACTTCGCTCACAAAATCCTCGCCCCGTCCCTCGATCGTGTAGCGGGTCTGCTGTCGTGTCACCGTCTCCATGGAGCGCAGGGCACGCAGCCGCTCCTCAGCCAGCGCGCTCTCCGTCGCCAGCACCACCGTGCGCGCCGGACAGTGCCGCCGCACCAGCTCCTCCGGCGTGCCGATGTCGATGATCTTCCCGCGCTCGATGATCGCCACCCGGTCGCACAGCCGTTCCGCTTCTTCCATCAGGTGGGTGGTCATCAGCACCGTCTTGCCGCGTTCGCGGATGCCCCGCACCAGCTCCCAGATCGCCCGCCGCGCCTGCGGATCCAGCCCGGTCGTCAGCTCGTCCAGAAACACCACCTCCGGATCGTTGATCAGCGCCAGCGCGATGAACAGCCTCTGCTTCTGCCCCCCGGACAGGGTCATGAACCATGCGTTCCGCTTGCCCTCCAGCCCCAGCTGCTCCAGCAGCCGGTCGCCGTCCACCGTCTTCGTGTACAGCGACGCCCACAGGTCCACCGCTTCCCGCACCTTGACGCGCTTCTGTAACTGCGCCTGTTGCAGTTGCACCCCGATCCGGTTCTGCAGCGTGTACACGTCGCGGAACGGATCCAGCCCCAGAATCGAAATCGTGCCCCGGTCCGGCCGCCGCACTCCTTCCACGCACTCCATCGTGGTCGTCTTCCCTGCGCCGTTCGGCCCGATCAGCCCGAAGATTTCCCCCTCATTCACCTCGAACGACACGTCGGCCACCGCCACCGTCGCCCCGTAGGCCTTGTGTATGCCGCGAACCTGAATGACGGAACGAGGAGCTCCGGACGCGCCCATAGCTGGTCTGCCAGCCATTCTTACATGGCCCGGAAGCCGGCTGCTTTTCTCGGCGCGATCCGGCAGCATGGCAGCGGCTGCGCGCGCGTGGTGACCGCCGGCGCCAGCGGAACCGTCGGCATCGTGATTTCATCCTCCGGCCCGAATCCCGGTGCGATCTCCGCAATCTCCCGCGCCAGGATGCGGCTGATGGCCCGTGGCCGGGAAGTGGGTTTCCGGTTCCTCGGCAGTGCCAGGGATGTCGGTTCGGCCGGACGCCGGGGATCCAGGCTGAGCTGAGCTCCGGCCGGACAAATATCCGCTCAGGGAAACCTGAACCGAAGCCGACCTGCCGATGCAGAATCCGGGATCGGGGAATGATCTGGCGATTTTTCCCTTACCGCGTTCGAGAACCACCGGAATGCAGATGCAGAGCTGGGCTCCTGGTCTTTCCGGACTCACTCTGAGGACTGCGCCTGATCGATCTTCGGGCAGATCCAAAGTCGGTAATACTGGCCTCTCATTCTCAATAGAGGAAGGGGATGAGCCGTTTTGTGCGTTTTCTGTAAGTCCTGAACTGGGAACCGAAATGCGCGTCGAGCAACTGTTCCTCTTCGCGAATTCGAAAGCCCACAAACAGAAAAGCGGCCAGTGTAACCGGAAGGATCAGCCAACTGCGAAACACAGCCATGACTCCGGAGATCTTGAGCACCAGGCCGAGGTACATCGGATGGCGGAGGAATCTGTACGGCCCTGCCTGAACCAGTCGGTGACGGGCCTGAAGGGTTACGAAAGGGCTGTAGGCGTGGCCGAGCGTACGTAAAGACACAAACTGCAGGATTCCCCCAAGAGCGAACAGTGCCAAACCGGCCCAGGGAATCCACCAGACGTGCATCGTCAGGAGATCACGTCGGTCAGCCTGAGCGACCAGGCAGAAGATCGCTGCGAGTCCGGTCAAAGCGATCAATGCCACCCACAGTTGTCTCGCGGAAGTCGCCGAGCCCATAGAGCCGCGGAGATCCTGTGGAAAGGAGAGCACAGCAAAAAAGGCGATCAGGAGACAGATCCAGATGCGGGGAAGGCTGTAGCTGAATCCCGACACATCGGTCCACCCCCACCCGGTGATGAAAATAGCGGTCGGCAGAACCGCACGGGCCACGCGGATCATCTCTCTTGCTGAACCTTCCATCCAGCCGGAATCTGGAAAGCGGTGTCGGCGACAGAGTCCTCCGACACGCTGACAGTCTCGGTGCTTCTGTGACCCGAGCTCCTGTTAAGCAGCGCTGCGAACATACCTCCTTCAAACCGAATGTCCCTGTCGCTCTCCATCGGTATACCGATCTGTCCAATAATGCGTGAAAGCTCGGTTTCGGCATAGGCGAGAGCAACGAATACGAGGTTGTTGTTCCTGTATCCGATGAGGAGACGGTGCTGCACGCCCGAGGCGACGAAGTCTCGATATTCCTGAACGCCAGCAGCTCTCGCCGCGATGCACGCAACCCCCGCCACAACCAGCGTCGGCTTGCCGTCCGGCACGACTTTTACGCGTACAGTAAATTTGTACGGCTGGCATCTTATCCCATTCACCGTCCGGGGTGCGCCCGTGGGAATGATGTTCGACGTTGTGGCATCTGCAGCAACCGATTTCTCTGCCAATTGCCGCATTTCGGTGAATGGTCGGACCGTGGCCTCCCTCTTTTCCGGATTAAGGGCGATTTCGCGGGCGGAGTCCAGGTCATAAATCGTCACAGTCGTGTTGTCACCCATCCTGGCTTCGACCCGCATCCTCGAAGCGCTTATTTCCGTCACCTGTGTTCCGGTGGTATGGATTTTTCCCGCTTCCGCACTGATGTTCTCCGTAATGCGAACGGCGCCATGTGCATTTCCGCACATGGCAAGAATAACGGCGACAAATCTCAATGTGCCCGTCATGGCTCAATGTTTCCCTTCCCCTGGACGATCATGCTGTGGAACTCGCTCCATCGCTGCCACTGATGCGGTGCCTGACCCACAGCGGTGGCAAGAGCACCGTACACCTTCTGCAGGATTGCCTCCTCTGTATCTTCGTTTCCAGTGTGGAGAGGAGGCTCCACGTGAAGACAGTGATGCCCCTCAGGATTGCTGCTCAGAAAGACGGGAACGATTTCCGTCACGTGTCCCTGACACAGCCATGCGATGCCGGTGCTCGGGCGGAGACGGCAGCCAAGAAAGGCGACTGGCTGCGCAGTCATTGATTCACCCAGAAATGCATCCGGAAGAATCAGCGGCAGACGGCCGCATTCAGGTGCCTTACGAAGCCGTCGCATTCCCTGCGGTCCATAGACCAGCTCCAGATCATGGCAGAGCCCTGCGTCTCGGAGATGCAAGACAGTATTCTCGGCGATCTGCCGAGCGTCCCTGGCAGTCTGGATCAGGGCGGTGATGCTGTAGCCGCGGGCCGCAAGAAGATAAGGCAGCAGGCTGAAGGATCCAGTGTGAAATCCGCACAGCACAACCGGGTTTCCCAGAGTAACTGCTTCGTCGAGATTTTCAGCTCCGTCTACAGTCATATAGTCCTCGAACCAGCGACGCAGCCTTTGGCCCGAAAGTGCCGCCAACAGCAGCCGGTCCAGAGACGCACGGAGGACCACGTCAATGTTCAGTTCAGCTTCCGTTGTCCTGTCAGGTTGCGACAGCCCCAAAGCGCCTGCCCTCGCCAAATTCTCTTCAATCCGCTTTTGCACCTCATGCGAGCGTCCGGGTTTCCATGCATAGAGCAGCTGCAGCATCGGGGGCAACGGCAGGTATTTGATGGCCAGGGTGCCAACTGCCCCGGCAATTCGACTGCCAAGCGGGTGTGGCCCTGCCTGAAGCTTCTCTGAAATCTCCTGAAGCGATTCGGAGCCGATCTGAAGAATGAATCGGTTCGACGCAAGGGTCTCGATCAGCGGATTCAGATCGACCTTCTCTGCCGGGAGGCCGAACCCCTCTCCCAGGCTGGCTCGGACTGCCCCGATCGACAGACCGGTTTGCAGCAATTCGACAGCTCGTGCACCAACCGCATTCGTCCGTATGCTTGTGCCGGTATCCGAGCGGTAGATATAGTAGTGTTCTCCCGCCGGGCGTATTGCAAGCGGGGCAAGCCAGATCTGGTCTGAGTCCGACGCCTTGTCCCAGACTGCCCGGTGCTGTTCCACTTCAGAAAGGATAGGTGCCATGTGTCCCCTTATCCCGATGCATCAGCCCCGCTCACTGCGAAGCGCCCATTACGATTCGATACGAAGGGGCACGGGTGTGCAGCTCTGAATATTTCGCCCACACCAGCAAAAGCAGCTCGGACAGGAAAACAGCCACGATGGCGGCTTTCGCCGTCGGGCCGATGCCAATCGGATGGAAAGCTGATTCTTGCCATACGGAAGTGAAAACACTCTTGCCGACGCCGATGCAGTAGGCCGCAAAGCTCAGAGACGCCACCGGGTACCCGAGGACGAGACACCATGCATAGGTTTTCACCCCTGGTGGAAAGTACCTGCGCGGCTTTCTCCCGCGGACGAGCGCTTTCAGGTACTCTTTGGCATCCCCATGGAGGTTCCGGCAGTTCAGAGCAGCGGCAATAAGGTAGTAGATGTCGGTACGAAACCAGATGTTGAACTCCCAGAGAATCTGAGCGCCAGTTGTGAAAAAAGCAACGCTCAGGATTCGCAGAGCGGTGAAACCCGAAGGCCGGAGCACCTGCAGAAATGCCGCGCAGACCACGAGCAGCGCAATAAAGAAGACATCGCTTGCGATTCCAGCCCACAATGCGAACAGCCTCCCCCGTTTCTCTGTCATCCACAAACCGGTCATATCTGTTTCAATCACAGGAAAGAACAGTCGATATCCGATTCGGAAACGTGGCGTTATCCCCAGATATGCAGCCGCGACGCCGTGCGCAAACTCATGACGGATGACGTTCGCCATAGCAATGCCGAAGGATACGAGGATGATCAGGGACAGCTTCGCGGTAAGAAGGAGCGCCGCCGGGCCCGGGAAAGGCCATCCGCGCATCATACAGATCAGCGCAGCCCCGAAAAGCAGAAGCGCGCAGGCGAAAAGCATCGCCGGCGAGAAGAACCAGCCCGCTGACTCCCTGGTTAGCCCCGGCAGCGCGATCTCGAAACGTCGGCGAGGCACTGGAACCGGCCGCGATCCGATGGAAACAACCGCGCCGAGCGCGATCAGGTGTTCGAGGAGGGGGACGAATGTCACCTCTGCGGCGCCGGTTTCATCCCGCAGCCGCTCACGAACCGCGCCTATCGTCAGGCCCGTGCGAAGCAACTGAATCGCACGCATGCCGAGAGCTGAAGTGGAACAGCAGTTCCGGTACTCAGAACATCCGATAAGATAGTTGCCACGATCTTCGCGGAACGTCACTGGGACGAGTTTCACAACGTCGGAGTCGCTGATCCCGATTTCAATAACCTGGGCGTCCATAGCATGAGAGTAATCAGGGAGTATAGCGGCGCGGAAGCACACAACAGCGCTCTCCCGCGCCGTAGCACTTTCGAGAGTGAAGCAGTTACAGGGATCAGGCTACGAAACGGCGGCGATGGCCGCAGCCAGGGAGAGCCCAGCCGCTATGAGGCCGAGCACCTGCGCTGCGGTTGCGGGCGCGGCGATGGTCTCGACGGTTTCGGCAGAAACAACAAGTGTGTCGTGCTTCATGGAATACCTCCATTGAGGGGATGAAGGTTAACCTCTTAGGTTGCACCTCCGGCTGCACTGGACACTGGCGCAACCCGGACACTGCAAGTGGAGGTAAACTACCACGTTCTGCCAATGTCGTCAACAGGTGGAATAGCTTCTGTGGAATAGCTTCGCGTTGCCGTTAGATCGAAACATTAGAAAGGTAACCGGAGGTCACCCATGGCTAAAGCGATGCGTGCGAAGCGTCGATTTTGCGCAGCGTCCTTCACTGCTGCCACGCTGGCAACCATAGCCATCGCGATGCTCGCGAGCGCACCTGCCTGGCAGGTTGCTCAGGCCGCTGATTCTCAGGCAACGATCCATGTGAGCGTCCGCCGGGTCCTGCTGCGGGTACTTGTGGCGGATCGCCGCACTGATCGGCCGATCCGCGGACTCACCGCGGACGATTTCATCGTGAGGGATGATGGAGTGAAGCGTCCCCTTACCTATTTCGCCGCGGGATCTTCCGCAGACCGCCCTCTCACTGTCGTACTGCTTCTTGATCTCCGCGTTCTGAATCACGCTCGTCTTGGGAATTTGGCACGATCCGCGCCTGCGGCACTCCACCAACTCAGTTCCAGCGATGAAGTCTCTGTCTGGACGATGGACCAGGCCCGCGTATCTGAGATTCAGCCAGTCACTGCTGATAAAACAGCGGTCGCAGAGGCGCTTGGGCAGTTAGCCATCGAAAACCCCAAATCACCGCAATTTGGCTCCGGTCCCGCAGACGCGCTCGACGCAATTCTTGCTTCGTTCGCGCATGTGAGGTTAAAGTCCGATCTTGTGGTCATCGCCTTCACGAACGATCTGGATGCAGTGTGGCAGACCCGGGCAAAGGCAATTCGCACGGGCTTCCTGAGTACGCCGGGCACGCTTGACCTGCTGATCAGGGCGGACAGGTCATCGAAGTTCTGGCATGGTCTTGCGTCAGTCGCAGCGCCGGGCGGCTTCTCGCCATCGGCGCCCGGACTTCACTACTCGTTTTTCAGTTATCTGGCCAGAGAGACGGGCGGGCAGACCGTCCAGGTGAGCGACGACGATTTTGGAGCAAGCATGATCGAAATGCTCGGCAACGTCGCCGCTTCCTACTTACTGGAATTCCGCCCACCATCTGCCGAAGTCGAGCGGCGGTTCCACTCCGTCCGCGTCGTTCTGCGGAAAGGAGCCATCCCAAACAGCCAGAGGGTCAGACTCTATTATCGCCGGGGCTATTACGAGTCCTCGGCTCAGTGATCTGCACCGAGTGACTCTCCGGGTTCAATGTCTGGGGTGGCGAGGTTCCGTTGTGATCCGTGGTGGCGTTTCATTGTATCCGGCACAATGGGCTGGCGCTCGAAGGGTTCCGGATATTTAGGCCGGAACGTTTCCCTGATCTGCCCGGATGCCCAGGGTTCCGTACGGCTCATGCAAGAGTTTGCCCAGCAACTGACGCCTCAGCACAACCTCCTCACTACCAGTAAATTAGGCGCAATTCCGCGGATAGATACTGAAACGGGCATCTCACCAGGTTTCTTCGACGGCCGAATCGCTGCCGGGAAACTGACGTCAGGCCGATTTTTTCGCTCCCTGCCCGGTTGGATGGGTTCTCCCATTAGCACGCGAAGATCGGTGCAGTCACAGTGGTTTTGCCGGATGGATTCCGCTCACCTTCGAGAGATACAAACAGAACAATGCAACCCAGCCGGTCCCTGCTCCTGCCGGTTTCGCCAGGGGATGCAGCCTCGCGGAGTGTCGACTGGGCGAATCAGGCCGTCTGAGGGCGAGCGCTCTTTGCCAGAATCGGCAGACTCTCCTCGGCAGAGTCATAACTGACTTCGCTTCCGCCCGCAAACATCTTCCCCGCTGTCCGCAGGTCAGCGCGACACTCATCGGCCGCTGGGGCATCGTCTCGCGGTTCAGGGGCGCCGCGCCTGATTCCCTGCGCCTCGCCGAAGCTCTCCGCAGGACGTGTGAGAAATCCCCGGTCGTCGGCTCCTCCATGATTATCGTGGATGCCCTCAAAGAGCGCGCCGCCTCGTTCACTCAGGCTCGCGGCTTCCTCCGCCTCCCGACTCGCTTCGCCTCATCCTCCCGGTTCGCGCCGTCGCGGATCTGTTTCATCCCCGGGCCTCTTACCCGCCTCCAGCGACTACAATTGCAGGAACCTTCATTCCACCCATGAGACCCCTGCCTATGACTCGCATCCTTCGCGCTGTCTCCGCCCTCGCCGCGCTGCCGCTGCTCGCGCTCGCCGGCTCGGTCGCCCACGCCCAAACCAAAAAGGTCGTCCACAGCGAAGCCGACCTGCCCCGCTTCAACTATCCCGTCCCCGGCACAGCCACGCAGCTTCTCACCTCTGACGACGCCACCTTCAACCTCTTCGCCGACAAAGTGCGCCACGACGTCGATTCCGTCCTTGATAATTACGACATCCAGGACCACGCCACCCTGCGCGACCTGCTCGGTGTGAAGCTCGACCTGGAGCTCCTCGCCGGACAGAACCAGCAGGCGCTCGCCACCATCGACCAGTTGCGCGCCGTCCAGGACAAGCCCGACGCGAAGCTGATGTCCGGACTCCTGGCGACCGCCATGATCGACGCCCAGAAGCAGACCGGCCAGACCGCCGGCGACGCCTACGACGCCGTCTTCCGGAAGGCCTACGCCGCCGAGCTGAAGCCCCTTCCCTGGACGGTTGTCTCCGAAGACATGAAGCAGATGAAAAGCAGCGTGCAGATCATCACTCCCGCCCTCATCCTCGGCTCCGTCCAGGCCGGCGTCGAGCCCGCCGTCGCCAAATCCCACCAGCTCTCGAACGATCTCGCCTGGGGGCTCATCGATGCGCGCGTCACACTCAAACGCATCTTGCCCCTCCAGAAAGCCATGCTCGACGACCTCGCCGACGAGGTCGCCGCCAATAACGTAGCGAAGCCCGACATCTGGGCCGCCCGCAACGTCGTCCTCACGCCCGCCGACCACCTCACGCCCGTCCGCGTCGCCATCTGGGACTCAGGGACGGATCTGTCGCTCTTCCCGGGCCGCGTCTATACCGTGCCGCACCCCAGGCCGGGCGAAGATCCCCACGACATCGCCTTCGACCTCAGAGGGTTTCCGTCGCACGGCTACCTCTATCCGATGGACGCGCAGCAGAAGGCCGAGTTCCCGCAGATGATCGATGACCTCCAGGGCTTTGCCGACCTCCAGGAGTCCATCGACAGCCCCGATGCCTTGGCGCTGCGCAAACAGCTCACCTCCATGAAGCCGGCCCAGGTGCCCGATTTCCTCCAGAACATCGAGTTCTACGCCATCATCTCTCACGGCACTCACGTTGCCGGCATCGCCGCTCAGGGCAATCCCGCCATCCGCCTCGCCGTGGGCCGCATCACCTTCGACTGGCACAACGTGCCGCTGCCGCCCAGCACGGCGATGAGCGAGCGCGACGCGAAGGACGACCGGGCCTATGTCGACTGGTTCAAAGCCAACCACATCCGCGTCGTCAACATGAGCTGGGGCGGCACGCCGCAGGACGATGAGCTGGCCCTCGAAAAGAACGGCATGGGCAGGAACGCCGCCGACCGCAAGGCCATCGCAGCGAAGCTCTTCGCCATCGAGCGCAAGGGCCTCTACGACGCCATCCAAAGCGCGCCCAACATCCTCTTCATCTGCGCCGCCGGCAACTCCGACAATAACTCCACCTTCAGCCAGACGATCCCGTCATCCTTCGTCCTGTCCAACCTGCTCACCGTGGGCGCGGTCGACCAGGCCGGCGACGAGGCCAGCTTTACCAGCTACGGCCCCACCGTCAAAGTAGACGCCGACGGCTACGAGGTCCAGTCCGTCGTCCCCGGCGGTGCCAGGGTGCGCATGTCCGGCACCTCGATGGCCTCGCCCAACACGGTGAACCTCGCGGCCAAGCTCATCGCTCTCGACCCGAAGCTCACGCCGGAGCAAACCATCAGGCTGATCGAGGAAGGCGCGACCCCCAGCAAGGACGGCCGCCGCCACAACATCGACGAGCAGCGCTCTGTCGAGCTGCTGCGCCAGATAATGACGCAATAAGGCAAAGCCACTCTTCCCCAAAGCCATTGCCTGCATGCGGGGGCTTTCGTTTTGCAGGGGCAACTGCGGGAGATTATTTCGGAAGTAGCCGGAAGATCTTAGTCGAGTAGAGCATGGGCGCTGAACGGGCTTCGAACGATGCCGGCGTTTGCACTGATCCCGCTAAAGTGGTTAGCCGCATTTGTCAGGATCACGGCTCGGAAACGGCATCGCACCATGCGTCACAGATTTGCTGAGCCTTCGGGGATCCCAGGACCGTGGCCGACTTCCGGTTCCCTGTCGAGAGTCGGCAAAGTGCCTGTTCATCGGCGTTGGAATAGACAGCACTCCTCGGAATTATCGAAACGATACTGTTCGATTCCGAACAGGTCCGGCCGGATACGGACACGCGGTGCAGCGCTCTCGCCGGGTAAATTCTTTGGTTTCATGCGCCTTTCTCTGGCCTGTTGCTTGCATGGAAAGGAAACTGCATCGTTTTGCGTGGAGGGTGATGTATGTTCAGCGATCTGCGGTTAGCGGTGAGGCAGTTGCGGAAGTCGCCGGGCTTTGCGCTGACAGCGATGGTGACGCTGGCGCTGGGCATCGGCGCCAACGCAATTGTGTTCAGCGTGCTGAATGCGGTGGTGCTGCATCCGCTGAAAGTACCGCATTCGGAGAGCCTGTACCAGGTGCAGCGGGTGTGGCAGGGCATGGAACCGTCGCCGGATTTGTCTTATCCCGACTATCTTGACCTGCGCGACCGGAACCGGTCGTTTGCATCGCTGGCAATGTACGACATTGTTGGTCCCGTGGGCACGAAAATTGGCGGGGCAACGCCGTCGGTAGCGTGGCCGTATCTGGTGAGCGCGAATTACTTCGCGATGGCTGGAGTCCATCCCTATCTGGGGCGGTTTTTCGACAGGGCCGACGAGCACGGCGACAACAGCGTGCCGTATATCGTGCTGAGCTATGCGTACTGGAAGAGCCGGTTCAATGGCGATCCGGGGGCAGTGGGACGAACGATGCAGGTGAACGACCATCCCTACGCGATTGTCGGTGTGGCGCCTCCGGAATTTCGCGGGACGGAGCTGTTCTTCGCACCGGCGTTTTACGGGTCGATCGTCGATTTCCCGCAGATCGAAACGGGTTGGAATCCGCTGCACGAGCGAGGATCGAATTTCGCCTTTGCGGTTGGACGCCTGAAGACGGGGGTGACGCCGGAACAGGCCACGGCGGATCTGAATACCATTGCGGCGTCGCTGGCCAGGACCTATCCGAAGGATGACGAGGGACTGAAATTCGACCTGGCGCGGCCGGGGCTGGTGGGAGATTATTTTGGCCGTCCGGCGCGGGCGTTCATGGCGGGGCTGATGCTGCTGGCGGGGCTGATTCTGCTGGCAGCGTGCGCGAACCTGGGCAGCCTGTTTGCGGCGCGGGCGGCGGACCGGGCGAAGGAGATTGCCGTGCGCATGGCGCTGGGGTCGCGGCGCGGGCTGGTGGTGCGGCAGCTGCTGACGGAGGCAGTGCTGGTCTCGCTGGCCGGCGGGACGCTGGGGTTATTCGGAGGCGTGGCGATCCTGCGCTGGCTGAGCGCATGGAATCCGATACCGAATACGCCGGTGAATGTGCCGGTGAATCCGGACCTGAATACATACGCGGTAGCGCTGGGTCTGGCGCTGGCGAGCGGATTCCTGTTCGGGATGGTTCCGGTGCGGCAGGTGCTGCGCGCCGATCCGTGGCAGATTATCCGGAGCGGATCGCTGAGCGGAGAGATGCGGCGATTCACGGCGCGAGACCTGCTGCTGGCGGGGCAAATCGCGATCTGCGCAGTGCTGGTGACCGCTTCGCTGGTGGCGGTGCGGGGGCTGGAGCGGTCGCTGCACAGCAACTTCGGGTTCGTGCCCCAGCGGGCAATGCTGGCCAGCACAGACATGGGTATGGCCGGGATTACCGGAGATCAGCAGCAGACGATGGAGAAGAAGATGCTGACGGCGGTGGCGGACATTCCCGGGGTGACGGCCGCAGGGTTTACCGATCGGTTGCCGCTCACCGCGCAGGGAAACGACTCGTGCGTGTTTTACGACCGGGACACGGATTATCGGGCGACGAATTGTCGTGCTGATGCGCAGCAGTTCGACGTTTCGCCGGATTATTTCCGGGCGGCGGAGACGACGATGCTGGCGGGGCGGACCTTTACGCTGAACGATGCCAGGGGCGCTCCGCTGGTGGCGGTGGTGAACCGCGAATTCGCTCAGAAGATGTTTGGGGGAGTGCAAAAGGCGATCGGCAGCTATTACAAGCTCTGGGGCGGCACGCGCGCGCAGATAGTGGGCGTGGTGGAGGACGGGAAATATCGGTCGCTGACAGAAGAACAGCAGCCGGCGATGTTCTACTCGTTCCTGCAGCAGCCCTCGGGGAACGTGTGGCTGGTGGTGCGTTCGCGGCGCGATGAGGAGGAGACGGCGGCGGCGATGCGGAAAACGCTGCGAGGGCTGGATGCGGGACTGCCGGTGCGGATTGAGATGTGGGACCAGCAGCTGAGGTGGGCGCTGTTCCCGGCGAGGGTGGCCACGGTGGCGCTGGGTGTGCTGGGGCTGCTGGGCGCGATGCTGGCGGTGACGGGGATCTTCGGCATGGCGTCGTATGTGGTGAGCAAACGGCTGCGGGAGCTGGGGATTCGCGTGGCGCTGGGCGCCGGACAGCAGGAGGTGCTGAGAGCGGCGCTGGGGCGTGCGTTTCGGCTGCTGGCGCTGGGATCAGTGGCGGGAATTGTGCTGGGAGTGCTGGCGACGAAGGTGCTGTCGGCTATCGTCTACCAGGCGACGCCGAAGGATCCTGTGGTGCTGGGCGGGGTGGTGATGACCATGCTCGCGCTGGGGCTGGTGGCGGCGTGGATTCCGGCGCGGCAGGCGCTGGCGGTGGACCCGATGATTCTGCTGCGCGAGGAATAGTCAACAGTCAGTCGCCGCGGATCGGAATCGTGAGAATTTGGCGTCCTGTTGGTGGACATTTTCGCGCCTTGCAATCGGGGTAACAATGCAAGCGGTCAGCACCTCGCTGGAGCCGAAAACGTGATTAGTAATGAAAAACGTTCAGACGCCGATGTCGCACGAAATGCTTCTGGATTGACGCGACTCGCCAATGCACGCGTTTTCAGGCCCGGCAATAGTTGAAAAGCGCTGAGGCCCGTTAGTGGCAACCGAGAGTCCTGATCCCGAAGGCCGGCGCGATCTCAGTCCGGTAACGACCCTTACGCTGAGCACTCAGGTCTACGCCATCAGGGCCATCGGACGGTTGCGCAGGGGTGTAAGCATGCAAAAGGCCCAGGCCGAGCTAAACCTGTTCGCCGCCGCCCGGGCGAAAAGCTATCCCGCATCCTGAGGTTTTGGGTGAAAGAACGACAGATTTGCGCCGTACCTCTGCATCGCTACATCGCCGGCAAAGACCGCAGTCCGCTTTTGATCTTGCTGGCCTGTGTTGGAGCGGTGCTGCTGATTGCCTGTGCCAACGTAGCCAACCTTCAACTCGCTCGTACAGTCGCCCGGCAGCATGAGATGGCCTTGCGCGGCGCGCTGGGCGCGGGACGTTTGCGGCTCATCCGGCAATCCTTGGTGGAAAGCCTGACGCTGGCCGCGATGGCGGGCGCGCTGGGGCTGGCAATCGCCGGAGCTTCGACCTGGCTGATTCGCCGAAGCGGAACGCCGGGCACATTTCCTTCAGCCTCCGACACTCGGGCATTGCTTCAGGCGCCGCTGGGCAAAATGAGCGCCGCGGTCCGGTTGAGTGGCTGGGTGCTGGCATTCACGGCAGGGTTGGCGCTGCTGACGACGATTCTGTTCGGCCTTGCTCCCGCATTCGGCGCTTCGCGCACAGATTTGCGATCGGCGCTGCAGGGATCGGCTCGGCGCATCTCCTCGGGCCGTCAGCAGCGGCGAGCGCGGAGCGTGCTGCTGATGGCGGAAATCGGACTGGCCGTGCTGCTGCTTACCGGAGCGGGATTGTTGATGCGGAGTTTTGCGAACGTACTTCGCGACGGTTCCGGTTTCAATCCCCGCCAATGTCTCACTGCGATGATGCAGCGGAACTACAGCAGGAAAGCCCTGGAGATTGTGCCTGGCTTTGTACAACGCCTTATGCCTCGCCTACAGGCTCTTCCAGGCGTGCAGGCGGCGGCGGTGACCAGTGCTCTTCCATTGCAGGAAATTGGCCCCAACACTGCGATTTTGCCAGGGGACGGAGGGTTGCCCGCACGCAATGAGTGGCCGATTTCATGTGCGATCAGCATCAGCCCCGGATACTTCCGGGCGGCAGACACAATTGTGCTCAGAGGCCGTCGGTTCAACAATGACGATGTTCAGGGCTCAACCCCGGTCGCTATCGTTAATCACGCATTTGCTCAGCGATATTTCAACGGAGACGCACTTGGTGGAGCGGTAAGAACCAACATCAATGGGGAAAGCGCCACCGATCTTACCAGGAGAACGATTGTCGGCGTCGTGGACGATATCCGCTATAACGGACCGGAAGGAAACATCGAGCCTGTGATCTATCTGCCGATTACACAGGTGCCTCAGTTATCGCTCAGGGTCCTTTTGCGCAGCACAGTGGATCCGGCCTCGCTGTCCTCTGCTGTGCGCCGGACGGTGACTCAGATTGACCCTGACCAGCCGACGTTCGATATGCAAACGATGGAGGAACGCATCTCAGAAATGCTCGCTCAACGACGGCTGATGATGATGCTGATTGCCTTGTTTGCCGGACTGGCTCTGCTTCTCGCCGGTGTGGGTATCTATGGGGTCTTTGCCTACTGGGTGAATCAGCGCAGACCGGAAATGGGGATTCGATTAGCGCTTGGCTCCTCGCGCTGCGAACTGCTGCGCCTGGTCGTGATGCAGGCTGTGCGTTTGACCCTGCTGGGTGGCGGAGTGGGTCTCACCGGGGCCTGGTTCCTGGACCGGCTGCTGGCGAGTATGCTGGTGGGCGTTAAGGCGCATGATCCGGTCTCTTTTTCGCTCGCATGGGTTCTGATGACGCTGATCGCACTGCTGGGCAGCAGCTTGCCCGCCGTGAATGCCGCCAGGACGGATCTGGTTTCCGTGCTCCATTCAGAGCAGCAGTGGCAGCGCGGGTGCTCAGTCCGGAGGATAGGGCTGAGATACCGTTCCTGTGCCTGGAGATGTCGGCTGCTGCCAAGAACGCATCGAGCTCGTTCGGGGTCCGGATGTGAGAGGTAAAAGCTGAACACTTCCCGGTACGGATCGGGTGACAGCATCTCGGTTGTGGGGAGGGATGAGCACGCAAATCCTCAGCCGGTGTTCAGGCGGAACGCGCATGTTTGAGATGCTCTCTGCCCCATGTGCAGAGAACCTCCAATACAGGTACCAACGTCATCCCGTACGGCGTTAGCGAATACCGCACTCTCAGGGGCAAACCTCGCTCCTGATGACGTTCGAGAATTCCAGCATCCGTCATTTCCCGCAGGTGACGGAGGAGCATTCGCTCTGTGATCTCGGGAATACTCTTCCGCAATTCGTTCGTTCTCTTCGGCCCATCCAACAATCGCCACAGGATGGTGCCCTTCCATCTCCCGTCGATAACGCTCAGCGTGGCATCGATCGGGCATGGCGAGAACTCCTTCTTCGAGACGCCCATAGCTTTGCTTCCACTGACGAATTTGTCAGTGCTCCTCTTTGCATCCTGTGGCAATTGAACGGCGTCTGAAGGCAGGGAGTCAACAGGAGCCGCTCATGCACTTGTTCAACATGGCCACCGTCTTTCTCGTTGTCATGCTGCTGGGCATCGAGTTCTCTGTTTCTGCCTTCGTAAACCCCGCCGCATGGCGACTTGAACCCGAACCGCAGCTGAAGATGCTTGGCCGTTGCGCTTTTGTCGGTGGAAGAGTGATGCCGGTCTGGTATCCAGCCTGTGCCTTGCTGCTCGGTATTCAGACCTGGCTTCGCTGGCACGCTTCGGGTCGTGGTCTCCTGCTTGCAGCGGATGCGATCTGGGCCCTTATTTCCCTGGTGTCGATCTTTTTCCTGGTTCCACTGAATAACCGCGTGGTAGAAGGAGTTCCCGATTGGCAGCGGATACATCGGATCTGGGACAAGGTACATCGGATGCGGATCGCCGCTCTCGCCATCGCAGCCATCCTGCTCATAGACGTGCTGGTGCGCTGAGCGGGTTTTGATTGAGGTCAGGACCGGGCAATCCCCTCTCATAGGATGTCTCAGACTCTTCTGACCCTCACTCTGCCGACCGAATCGGACGCAACTCTTGCTGAGAAGACCAGCCGATTGCTGGCGCCGCGCGTTCGTTCATCCGCTCCCCTCTGCTTCCGCGTTCTTGACGCCTCCAAAGGGGAGACGCTGCGGATTCCGGCTCCGGCAGTGAAGATGCTGGCCCGCATCCTCGAAGAGATGGCCCGCGGTAATGCCGTCACCCTGATTCCTGTCCACGCAGAACTCACTACACAGGAGGCGGCGGACATACTGAACATTTCACGGCCTTCGCTCATTCAGCTCCATTTTGACTGTACGAAGGCAGGATCGAGTATCGGAAGATCGGCACGCATCGCAGAGTCAGGTTTGAGTCACTGATGGCGTAGAAGCGCAAGGCCGACGCGGAGCGCCGCGCCGTCCTCGCCGAGTTGGCCGCCTGCGACCAGGAAATCGGGTTCTGAATTGTGGCCGAATTCATCGTCTTCTGCGACGCGAACATTCTCTTTAACCCGCCGAGCTGCGCAACTTTCTCATGCACCTCGCGCTGATCGGGGTATTCCGGGCCAGGTGGTCCGCCGATGTGCATGAGGAATGGATCAGCAATCTACTGGCGAACCGCCCCGACCTCACCCGCGAAAGGCTGGAGTGCACACGGCAATTGATGGACAAGGCCGCGCCGGATGCCCTTGACGAGTCCTCGATTTTGCGCTCTTCGACATCCATCCGAATTTCCGGATTGCAAACAACTCGGAAACTAATATGAAGCCGGAGTTCCCCCGGCTTTGCCGGGGAGGCGGTCAGAGTTTGACATTTACGGGGGTCCATCCAGAAAACTTCTAAACGTGAGCCGGCAAAGCACACGCAAAGGAGAATCCGGATGGACGAGTATGAAAGCTTAAGCCACTCGAAATGGGAGTGCAAATACCATGTGGTGTTTATCCCGAAGTGCCGGAGGAAGGCGCTGTACGGGGCGCTGCGAAAACATTTGGGGGAAGTGCTGCGGGATCTGGCCGGGCCAGGGGAGAGCCGGATCGAGGAAGGGCATCTGCTGCCCGATCATGTACCCAGGTTGATATCGATTCCGCCCAAGTACGCGGTGTCGCAGGTGGTGGGGTACATCAAGGGCAAGAGCGCGATCCACCTGGCGCGGGTGTACGGAGAACGGAAGCAGAATTTTGTGGGGCAGAATTTCTGGGCGCGAGGCTACTTCGTGTCGACCGCAGGGCGGGACGAGGCGGTGATTCGGGAATACATCCGGAAGCAGGAGTGGGAAGACGAGCGGATGGACCAAATGAACCTGTGGCACTGAACTGCCACCGACCGGTGGCGCACCAAAACCGGGGCCGCGTCAGCGTCCCCGCCCAGCCGCTTTGAGCGGCTCACACCATAAAGCCCCCAGCTTTGCTGGTGGATACATACTGCCGATTACGGCAGCTGCAGGGCACGACATCGATCTTTGACAGTCCGCGGCTCTCAAGCCCCCCGGCAGAGGGCACCGATCTCGGCTCCAGGCTCTGCACGGCGACATAGCCAAAGCAAAACAGCAGAACCGCAAACCCCACCGGGTCCAGTATCTCGGGCGGACTCGGGAGACTCAGCGGTAGCGACAAGTTGCCATAAACTGCTTCCGTCGCGAAAAGAAGGATCCCGACAGAAAGAACAGTGTGCTTGCGCAGGACCAGGAATTTACGCTTGAGCTTTGGCACGGCGACGACTGTTCCCGGAACAGTGAGCGAGATGGCAGCGACGAGATGGTTGCAGGGCATGACTTTGAAGGATGAACCGGTCAACAGGAAGAGTGCAATGCCGGCCACAGCTGTCGCGAGCCCTGCCACAATCGCTCCGTGCAGAAAAAGCCGGAGTTTGCCCCGGCTTAGCTGCATAAAAGCCAGCAGCGCAATCACTACGACCGAGAACCACAGGATATTCCCCAAGTATGGAAGACTGGCAAGAAGCCAATTTGGCAAAAGTCCTGGGTCAGCCAACGAACCGAACAGGTATTCGGTTCCCTCAATCGCGCTCCAGATTCCGAGCCAGGTCAGGAGTTTGACGCCGCTCCCCCGGCGCATCACGGCGACACCGGAAGCGCACAATCCGATAAACAGGAAAACTGTTCCAAACAGAATGTAAGGGATTCGATCCCCGAGCATCCCAACAACATCCTGATTGGTCAAGGCGCCACCTCTGGACACCGCATTACCTTCGGTCCGCATTCGCCGTCAGTGCGCGACATCACCGCAGTCAGGAGTTTCTCAGGGCGGTTCACGCCAGGCTCAGCCCGCCGAAGCCTCACCGTGTGGGCGCTCCAGATACAGCCCAAAGACATCCCGGGTAGTAATCCATGTCAATGCGATTCAGCCGATGATGCGCTCATTGAGTGTGACAACGGCTGGGACAACCAACCTGGCCTTCGGCAGAGTTCTGCGAATCGGGTTCGAATCAGACCCGAATGTCGAGGTGCTCCCACTCCGAAAACAGGGCGGTGCCGGCTCACAGGCTTACAGAGGCCAGGAACGGCTCCTGTGAACGTACCCATTGGGCCCGTTTCCCGCGCAAAGTTTTGTTTTCAGACTGTCCATTTGACGCAACCCCAATCGACAACTCCATGAATGCGGCCCTGCGGACGCGAGCCGGCGGCCAGGCGAACGCACGCACGGAAGCGTCGCATTCTGGAGGCATCAGTGGCGATCATTCATGGCCCTGTTCTATTTGGTCTGCTTGGTTTGGTGCTTTTGGGGCCCTGCTCAGCGCGGGGGCAGGCCGGTAATCCGCCAGACGCAGAAAGCGGCCGCCGGAGTCCACAAACGCCTGGACGTTCCATCGAGGACCTGAACCTGGTCGGCGCCGAAACCGCGATGCCAGCGTTCTCCGACAGTCCGATCAGTCTCCACTCCGCTTTTCGGCAAAGGCTTTGGGATGAAGGGCTGCTCTTGCGTCCCGTCGTCGTGACGCAGTATGCGCAGAACCTGCCTCGGCCGCCGGTCTCTGCGGATGAGCAGGCCTATGTCGGCGAGCATCCCTTTGAGGGCGCGATGATGAACATAACGCTGACCGCTGACCTCCGACAGTTTCACCTGACTCACGCACAGTTCATGACCTGCGGCGTGTGGAACTGGGTGAGCTGGAGACCTGCCGGCCCGAAGACGTTCCAGATTTACGGTCTGTATTTCTTCAAAGTTTCCAGGGATGATCGCGTCGAGGTCAAGGCGGGGTACATTGGCAACAATCTGGAAGTGATTGGCCTGGATGTGGGAGGTTCGGCCGCAACAGCAGCGCAGGGCGTCTACGCCGTTCTGCCTTTTGAAGAAGGACTCTCGTATTTTCCATTGACGGCGCCATCATTCAATATTCGGATTCGCGGGCCGTGGAAAACGTACGTGAAAATGCTGGCGCAGCGCAGCCTGGATCCCCGGGGAGGACCGATGGAAGTTGCACGGAATGCCACGGGATTCCGTTTCGATCCCCACGGAGACAAGGTGCTCCTGTTCGATGAGGCCGGATACCAGCGGGCCGCAGGCGCGGATGGTCGTGCGATCTGGTTCCGGGCCGGGTACCTGCAAAACAGCACGCCGTACGCCAATCTCAGGACGGGAAAGGAGGAAGCCGGAAACCATGTTGGGTTTGCGCTGATGGATTATCAGCTGTGGCAGCCCGACCGACTGCAGCCCGTGCATGGCCTCTATGTGGGAGGCACTGCGATGGCGGCCGATGCCCGCCTGAATGCGTACGACAGTTATTATGAGCTGCGGCTTTATGAGAAAGGGCCCTTTCGGACGCGACCGTTCGATATGGCATCGCTGGTTGGCTATTGGAGCGGGCACAGCCGGGACCTGACGAAGCAACTTGAGGCGTCGGGTCATACTGTTTGGGGCTCGTCCGCCTCGCTCACGGGCAGCTATGCGATGCGGGTGCATCCCGGACAATACATGAATCTCGGCCTGAGCTACGTTCGTGGGGCCGCGATCACGCCGCGAGTGCATGACGCGCTCGTTGCGTCCGCAAGCTATACGGTGTTCTTTTGAGCGGATTCTCGGGGTTGGAGTTGGTTGGGCCCACAGGGCAGTCTCGGCGGAGAGACGTTCGATGCCGGGAGACGCAGTCGCGAATGATCAGGGAAAGGAGAGAACGCGTTGAAATACCTTTGCATCGTTTTCCTGGATGAGACGCAGATGGACGCAATGTCTGACGCACAACGGAAGGAACTGGACCGGCAGAGCCTCAAATATGACGAGACGCTTCGAAGGAGAGGCAATTTTGTTGCCGCGGAGGCACTTCAGTCTCGGAGCAGAGCGTCGTGCGTCCGATGCAGAGATGGAGAGTTTGCGGTGACCGACGGGCCGTTTATCGAAACCAACGAATACATTGGCGGATTCATTCTTATCGACGCGCACGACCAGGACGAAGCGATCGCGATTGCCAAAGGGATCCCTGTGGCGCGATTCGGGGGTGTGGAAGTCCGGCCGATTCTGTCGCTGACACAGAGGCTGCAGAGGACTTGAGCTTATTGACCGAGCAGTTCCTCCAGACGGCCCTCAAGAAAGCGACACGCCGGCTCCTGACGTGCGAGAGCCAGTGCGCGCCGGTAAGCAAGGATGGCTTGCTCGGTGTTTCCCAGTCTGCGATGGAGGTCGGCGCGAGAGGCGTGAGCAAGATAGTAGTTCACGAGGTCGCCCCGGTCGAGGATCCGATCCACGATGGCAAGACCGGCAGCAGGGCCGTCGCGCATGGCGATGGCGACCGCGCGATTGAGTTCGATGACGGGCGAGGGTTCGAACCGCAGCAGAGCGTCGTAGAGGCCGCAGATCTGTTCCCAGTCGGTTGCCTCGGCGGTGGGCGCCTCAGAGTGGACGGCGGCGATTGCCGCCTGGAGGGTGTAGGGCCCAAAGCGGCGAGAGGCCAGCGCCTGCTCGACAAGCCTGGTTCCTTCGTCGATCTGGCCATGGTTCCACAGAGAACGGTCCTGTTGATCGAGGAGGACGAGGTCGCCCGCCGCAGAGACGCGAGCCGGCCGGCGCGAATCCTGCAGGAGCATGAGAGCGAGCAGACCGGCGGCCTCGGGTTCAGACAGGAGCTCCAGCAGCAGGCGGCCGAGCCGAATCGCCTCTGCCGACAGATCCGCACGGGTGAGCGAGGCGCCGGAGGAAGCGGAGTAGCCCTCGGTGAAGATGAGGTAAATGACCTGGAGGACGGAATCCAGGCGCGCGGGCAGCTCACTGGGCGAGGGCACGATATAGGGAATACGCGCATCGCGGATTTTCGCTTTGGCGCGAACGATCCGTTTGGCGATGGTGGGTGCGCCGGTGAGAAAGGCCCGCGCGATTTCCTCGGTTGTGAGACCGCAGACTTCGCGCAGGGTTAACGCGGTTCGGGCTTCCGCGGGCAACGCCGGGTGGCAACAGGTAAAGATCAGCCGGAGACGGTCGTCCTGCAGATGCCGCTCATCCAGTTGAGACGGATCGAAGGGTTCCTGGCGGAGCTGGTCTTCCAGCTCGTCGAGAGAGCCTGCGATGCGAGCTCGGCGGCGCACCCAGTCGATAGCTTTGAAGCGTCCGGCCGATATCAGCCAGGCGCGGGGGTTGGCAGGGACGCCATCGCGCGGCCACTGTTCCATGGCAGCGGCGACGGCTTCATGGAGCGCTTCTTCGGCCAGTTCGAAATCGCCGAGCAGACGAATGAGAGTGGCGAGCACGCGGCGCGATTCCTGTTGATAGACCGCGTCGAGCGTGTGGCGAACGTCCTCAGGGCTGGAACTGCGGTTCAGTGCAACCTCCCGAGGCTGAGTTTGTTGAGCCGTCGGCCATGCCCAGGTTAACGGCTGCCGTCCTCTTTACTATGGACCCGATCCAGCAGGGGACGTACCTCGACGCCGCCCAGGCGCGCCGGCGGAACTGCGGAAGCGATGCGAATCGCCTCGTTCAGGTCCCGCGCCTCGATCAGTACGAATCCTGCGACTTGTTCGTTGGTTTCGGCGAAAGGCCCATCGGTGACCGAGACTTTGCCGTTTCTGACGCGCACAGTGGTCGCCGTTTCGACGGGTTGCAGCGGTCCGGCCTCGATCAAATGGCCCTCCCGGCGCATGGCCTCGTCGAAATCGAGCGATTCGTCAATCAGGTTCTGAGATTCCTGGCTGGAAAGTTCGTTGCGCTTTCTCTCGTCATAGTAGACCAGACATAAATACTTCATCACCCCTCCCGTTACGTTCTTCTCTCGATAGTCGCGGAACCTGGTCCGAATTGGACAGTCGAGAAGCCGGATTCATTCCCTTTTTTTACCTGAGAACCGGGATCCGCCGCCGCAGGACCCGAAAACTCAGGCCTGGCCGACGTTCAGGAGTGATCTGCTTCTCGATAAACGCATTGGCGGAGATTTTGGCTGAACTGAGCATGAGCGAGCACCTTTGCTAATCTTTTATTCCTATGGAAGATCGTCTGGTTTACAAGGTCGCGGCAATCACAGGTGCAACCGGCGGCATTGGGGCCGCGGTCGCAAAGACTCTATCCCAGGCGGGCTGGCACCTGGTTCTCTCGGCGCGATCTGCCGAGAAACTGCGTGCGTTGACCTCTCAACTCGGGCCTGACGTCGCGGTTGTTCCCGGCGACCTGCGGGATTCGTGGCTCCCGAGTGCCATGCTTTCCGCTGCAATCGAGAAATTCGGACGCTGCGACATGTGTTTCAACAATGCCGGGTTGCTTGAGGTGGGACCGATTGAAACCATTGATATCGAGCGCGTCTGCGACATGGTACGCGTGAATGTCGAAGGCGCGTTTCGTGTTGCCTATGTATTTCTTCAACACTTTGTTCGAGAAAAGACGGGGCACCTGATAAATGTTTCAAGCGTCCTGGGAAAGAAAGTGCGACCAACTGCGGGGGCCTATGCGGCAACCAAGTTTGCGATCGAAGCACTTTCGGAAGCCTTACGAGTCGAATTGAGCAAGACAGACGTACAGGTGTCGTGTATCCAGCCAGGACTGGTAATCTCTGGTTTCCACGACCGCTGGGAAGTACATCCATCTAAACTCATGGGCATCGCGGAACCGCTGTTGCCAAAAGATATTGCCCGCATGGTTCTGTTTCTTCTCAATCAGCCTTCCAACGTGCGTATTCCGCAACTTATGATTCTGCCAAAAGGACACGAGATTTGAGTCTGGTATGCGAAATCGGTTTTTCCCGCTTCTTATGAGGCGGCTCATCCCATGAAATGTCGAAATAGGATCTTTCGTCCGTCGCTTGACGAAGACAACGCGCTCATCGAAGGCCGTTTATGCGCCGATTAGTAATGAAATACGGGCATCGCGTCAGGTTTCCAGGTCGGGGAAGCCTGTTGGAAAAGCGACAGCCGACTTCTCAGTCGAGAACGACCTTCATCTGGATCGCTGGCATTTCGACCCAAATTTCTCCGATTCCGGTGATGCGGTAACGCGGTCAGACGCTTTTTAGCCGGCCTGAATGCCCCAGGCCGTCGTGCATCCTCTGGATTTTTGTTCCATCCTCGCTGAACTCCCACCTGGCAGAGCCATGCCTGCAATCCGTCCTTCCCCCACCGGACGCCGCTCCGCCACTCCCATCCTCGCGGTTGACCCCGGCTGCTGCCACATACCTGCCCTCAGCTCTAAGCCCAAAACTCAGCGCGTGTGAGAAATGCGAGCTGTTCCCGATAATGCTATGCTTCCATTCGAGAAACTCAGTCTCCCACAATTGCTCTCTGCTGCTGCTTGCCTTTGATCTCCGGTTCGCGACCTGACATGGACTTGTTCCTTTTTTTGAGGCGAGCCATCCCAGGGCGCTTCTCTGAGTTTGTTGAAACACGCGCCGAAGCATCGAGCGGGGCGCAACGGATCGTGCAGCGGTGACCAGAATTGCGCAGGATAATGGGTTTGTCCGGGCTCAGATCTGTTATTCAGCTAACTCCCCAGGCCGGACTCCGCAGGCGTGGAACTGAGCACGCATGACCTTCGCGGGAAATCGGCGCTTCGAACTGCGGCGCCAGCTGGGCCGCGGCAGCATGGGTATTGTCTTTGAGGCCCTCGATACCGAACGCCAGCAGCCCGTCGCTTTCAGGACGCTCCACGGCAACGATCCGGAAACCATCCTTCAGATTCAGTAAGCACGAGTTTCGCTCCCTCAGCGAAATCGCCCATCCCAACCTGATCTCCATGTACGAGCTCCTCGGCGACGAGAAGCACTGGTTCTTTACGATGGAGCTCATCCGCAACGGCGCCAACTTCATGGACCATCTGCGCGGCCCATCCTCCGATCCGGGCGGCATCTCCCCTTATGGCAGAGTCCATTCCGCCATACTTCGCCAGCCTTCCTCCGACGCCGCCACCGTTGCTGCCCACTCTATCGCCCACGCTCCTGCCACAGTCGGCGCTCCCTCCAGGGGTCCAGCCGATCTCACCCAGGCCACGCTCGCCAGCGCCGCCCTGTGTACTCCCGCCTCCAGTCCAGTTCACAGCCCGCATCATCCCGGCCGCGCAAGCCCTGCCCCGCGCCGGACCAGCTGCGCACCATCGTCGGATGGTGTACCAGAAAAGCGAATGACCCTTTGCCTGTCCTGATTCCTCGGGCCGGTGGCTCAGTAGTCAGGATTCACGATATCAAGACACCAAGTCGGGGTTTCCACGGTTTGGAAAATCGAGCCGGCGGCCAGATTGGTCAGAAACCCTGTATAGGGATTGAAGGCCGCGCCCGTGATCACGCTGGATGCCGCGTCCGCCGTGTAGATGAATTGCTGGGAGGCGTCCTCAAAGATGCAAACAGGGCCGGAACCAGTGGGAAACACACCCTTAGTCCCGGAGGCCATCGGCGTCAGGCGGCCGTTCGTCGGGTCAATGGTGAAAGCGGAAATGGCACTGTCAGGCAGGCCCATCGCCGGTGACGCCGCGTTGGCGATGTACAGGTAATGGCTTGCGCTGTCCGTCGTCAGTGAATCCATTTCCAGATTCGCCCCGGCGCCGCCCGCGTTGGGGATCGATCCCCCCGAGATGGCCGAGAGCACCCCGTTCGCTCCCGGAGTGAAGGGATAGATGCTGTTCGTCGCGGCATCGAGAAGGTAGATATATTTTCCGGAGACGCTGCCGTCGATCACGCTGATGCCCACGGTGCCACCGATAATCTGCGATCCGCCCGCCACCGCGAGCAACTGGCCGCTGGTGGCGGCCTGATAGCGGTAAACGACCTCGCCACCGCCAATGATCTGGCCCGTGCCGGAGGTATCGCTGGAATTCGTCGGGTCGCTGACTTCCGCGGTATAGAGGTAGCCGGCGCCCTGATACATGTCGACGGGGTTGCAGCCCAGCGGGAAATAGTTCAGGTCCGCTCCGGACGAATTGTGCAGCTCCTGATTGGGCACCAGCGACAGACCTCCGGTGGTGGCATGGATGGAAAAGACGGTAACGTCGCCCGGGGATCGGTACACCTTGTGCGCAGCGTCGTAGCAGGGAGACGCGGTGCTTTGCGTCGACGAGGCGGGCGTGGTATCCGCGGTGCCGGAGGGCTCGAATTCGTCGAGCACGTAAAGGAAATTCCCGCCGGCGCTCAGGGCCAGACGAACCGATCCGTTGCCCTCACTGGGATAGGAAGAGCGGTAGGACAGCATCCCGTCGCTCGAAATCGAAAAGAGCGAGATGTTACCGCCCGTCCACGTGATGGTGCCATCAGAAGCGACCGTCGGCGTGCCATGGTTCAGGACGTAGACGTAGCGACCACGCGTGAGCAGCACGGCGCGAATGGGGTCTTGCCCTCCGGAGCTGTCCGGACGGTCAGACACCGCCGTAAGCCGGCCCGTACCATAGTCTTCCTCGTAGGAAGCGATCTGGTTGTACTTCGACCCGGTCACGATGACATACGCGATCCCGTCGTAGTTGTAAGCACAGGAGTCCATCGCGCCGACCAACACGAGGGATACTGTCAGGGCCAGGAAGACGCGGCCGAGATTCCTTAACTTCATACTCATTCTCCATGCCCGGCCGCCGTGGAAACCGGCCGGGACCGATCATCCATATACCTGTCAATGTTTGGGAAACGCGTTCCCCGGCGGAACATCTGCTGATGTCCTTATCGTGAAGCGCGCTGAACAAGCCGCCGATTCACGGAGCCCGTTTCCCTGTCTCACGAAACCTCTCACCAAATACTGTCCGGGAGGGAGAGTTTTCGTACTTACACAGGTCACCGGTCCCTGTACTGAGAACCGGACTCCCTGGCCCTCCCAGCTGTACGTGGTGTGTTTTCCGGCGATCAAATGCGTTGCGACGGCCGTCAGGGAGAGCGGTTCGCCCGCAAACACGGTGCGGGGTGTTGCAGAGCATGTCAATGAAATGGCCGGAGGAACATGCCCGAAATGAAGGACCAGGCCTGTCGTGAGCGTTACAGAATTCAGGCTGGCTGTCTGATCAGGACCATAATTGACGTGATCGAACAGATAATCCGCCTGCAGCACGCGCCAGGAAATCTGGTGGTCAAATCCGGGAAAGGTATAATCGACTCCCGAACCAAGGCTAAGCTGGGGTCCCCACATCGCAAATTCCTCGCCATAGTACGGCACAAGCGGACCTTCGATGTCAGCAGCCCCCACGAGAACGTGCACGAACGGAGAGAAGCCGAACTCGGAGGGAAAACGCATGATCGGGCCAGCCGAGACCGACACGAGCGAGTCGTTGCTTTGGCTGAAGAAGTACTTGCCGTCCAGTTCCGCTCCGAGCTGACCACGAAATCGATTGAAGAAGTAAGCCCCGCTCAATTCGATCCCCCGATTGCTGCCGAGAAATGGAACACCGGTAACGGATCCGTGTGTCGCCCAATACGAGTACCCGCCGAAGAAGTCCAGGCGTGAATACGCCGGATCCTGCGGCAAATTCTGTGCTTCTGTTTGGGCGACGACGGCGCGGGGAATTGCGAAGAGCAGCCCGAAGACCGTAAACCAGACGAGGTGTCTCTTTCTTTCATCTCTGCGGGAGCGAGGGGCCCGCCAGGAACTGGATGCGGAGGCGGACCACACGGAAAAGCAAAGATAAGGGCAGGAAAGAGGCCTTTCGAGGAACTCGCCGGAGAAGGTGTGGGCGCCTTGCCAGGGAGTCAGGCAGGAAGCAATCGTCCTCCGGAGAATCCCGATATCCGACGCGAACGTTGCGCTGCTCATGTAGTCGGCGTCAAGGCGGGCCTTGGCGGGTTTAATGAACGCCTCGTAGACAGACTCCAGCTGATGCGAGGGAACCTTCGCCAGTATCTCCTCTTCATCCCGAAAGGCGAGAGTCGCCGCCCCGGTCAGTCCCGGCCGCCAGCGAAGGGTCAGCCCCTCGTGCTGAGGCAGTTTCGGGCGAGGTCCCACGAGGGCCATATCGCCCCGGAGAACATTCCATAACTGCGGCAGCTCATCCAGCTTGAACCGCCGGAGAAACCGCCCAACCGCTGTGACACGACCATCCCCGTAAACGGTGATGGGTGAACCCTCCGAGCTTCCCACACGCATCGATCGAAACTTGTACAGCGTGAATGTCTGGCGGTTACGCCCGGCCCGTCGTTGCCGGAAGAGCACAGGGCCCGGCGAACTGAGCCGCACAGCCACTGCAGCAAGCAGGAGCACCGGTAAAAAGCACAGGAGAGCCACCCCGGCCAGGCAGCAGTCGAGACCCTGACGGCAAGGCGACATGATCCACGGACTGGAGCTGTCCGTAAAGATGGTCGTGGAGTCCTCGAACGTATCCGTCTCGGGAAACTCGGCCAGCCAAGCTGAACTCATTGCACAAATTCCTTCCTTCAGTTCGAAATGCTGTGGGTTTGAATTCCGGAGCAGTCGCATATTGCGACCTCTGCCATGCAGGAGCGGGCATGATCCCGCGCGCACAGCCTCGGGCAGCCGGCTGGCTGACGGAGCGAATGCCTGCGGTCTCCTGGAAGTCCATCTGCCCATAAAGAGCCAGCCGGCGAGAGAATCTACCCTGCTTCGGGTCGGATTTCAGGAGATCTGCGGACTTCCCGGAGATCGGGGCGGCTGATTCCTGACTCAGGAATACAAAACCACTAGAATTTGAGAATCCGAGGGTAGATTCGCAAAGGAAAGTGCTCTTTAAGGGTGAATGGGCCAGCGTATATCCAGTTGGCGAACAGCAGCGCCTCCGGTTCCGGCTGAGGAGACCCTGGCGGATCGCTACGACCAGTTCCTGAAATGGGGGGAACTGCTGGCGCGCGGTGACCAGGCAACGGCGCGGGAGATCGTTCATGATCTGTGTCTGCAGCTGAGTCTGTCCCCGCCCGACTTCAGCAGCATTGCCAATCCCGACGGCTATCTCTACACCTGCCTTCGACATCTTTATCTGTCCAGACTGGCCAGGTCGTCGCGAGAGGCGACGCGATTCGTCAGCATCGCAGACTGCGACTCGGTGCCGTTTGCTCTGGACGCGGGGCAGCGGATCGATTCACTCGAAGTGCAGAACGTGCTGCGGCGCATTTGTGGTTACTCGGTATGGCGCAAGCAGCAGGCGAAAGGCTTCAGCTATTTCATCCTCCACTTCTTCCATGGGTACTTTCATCGGGAGATTGCGGAGCTGGCTTGTCTGCCGGTCGCGGCCATCTACAACAAGCTGAAAGCCGCGCGAACGGAATTGAAGGCGCATCTGGAAGACCCGTCGAAGCTCCGCTTCTCGAACCGCGAATCTCCTCCAGGCGCAGCGCAGTTCTGGACCGCCATACCGACGCCGGATTTATTCCGTGAACTGCGGCAGAGCATTCTCGCGGGGCGTCTCGACGCATGCCTGCCGGAAGAGGAGTTGCTGGCCCACTACCAGACGGCGCATCCCACCCGTGTTCCCTGTGCACTGCTGGCCCATATTGTCAGTTGCGAACGATGCCTCGGAGTCATCGACAGCCATTTCCGGCGGCCAACTCTGAAAGATCGCGATTCGCTCGACGGTTTCGACCGCTCGCCGGATGCGCGTGACACTCGAACACCCGGAAATGTTCCGACGATGCTGCGATCGGTACACCGGCGCAGGCTCCGGATCCTGGAACACAGGCCGGCATCGCTCTCGATAGCCGTGAACGGAAGGATCGCGGCATTTCACGAGGTACAGGGGGAATTCAGCCTGCTCTCGGTCCGGATCGAGCAGCCGGAGACCGCACATTTTGTCGAGGTGTTTTCTGAGCAGGACGTGCGCCTGGCTCTGCTCTTGACCGAGATTCGGCCTCCGGAGGGTTCGCACAGCCTGAGCCAGCGGACTGCGCTGAGCGACGACCGCTGGCTGGAGCTGAAAGTCGAGTTCGACGGACTGGGGCTGAACAGCGAAGTGATGTATTTCGATCCGGCGCTGTCCCAGTCTCCGGACTATGAATATGAAGACGTGGAAGAACCAGCTTCTCTGCCCTCGCTCCCTGCGAAAGCGACACCTGACACTCTGCCGGGCAGTTCGGTTCCCTTTGGTTCTGCTCTGGCGCGCCTCCTCCGGAAGCTGACTCCCTCGCCCGTTCCGGGATGGGCTTTCGTCCTTCTGTGTCTGATGGCCGGCGGCGGTTATCTGCTTTACCGCGCAGAGAAACAGCCGCCGGATGTGCAGGCAATCCTGAGCCGCTCGATTCAAACCGAGGTCACGAATCTCGCGGGACGCACGGAGCACCAGGAGTTGTCGGTGGAGGAGATTGCGGCCGATGGCCGCATCCTGGCCCAGGGTTCGGTGGACCTGTGGAAGGATGGCGTGAGCGGCAGGTATATGCGCCGCCTGTATGACAGCAGCCACCATCTGGTTGCCGCAGAGTGGCGGATGAAGAATGGTGCACGCGGATCCTGGGCCGCAAAGACTGGTCCCGCTGTCTCCGAACGAAACCGTCAGCTGGCCTCCAACGACTTCTGGATGCAGAATCTTTCGCCTCGGACGTTCCGGGCGATTTCGGAACGGCCTGTTCGCGTCACGGCTACGGCTCAGGGCTATGAGCTCTCGGCTCAGACTCACGACGCTGCCCTGCCGGAACTCGTCGCAGCGACGCTGATGGTCAGTCGGCGTTTTCAGACCGTGGGCGAGATTCTCCGGATGCGCAGCGGCTCGACCGTTAGCAGGGTTCGCCTGATGCAGACCGGGCTGGAAATCGAGCCGAACTCCGCCGTGCCGGATTCGGTCTACGATCCCGACTTCCTGCGCTCGAGAGAAGGCGAGGCGCCGCGATCCTCGATCGCTCCGGCATTCCGGACTCAGCTCTCGACCGCGGACGACGCCCGCCTGACTGAGCTCGATATAGGCGTCCTGTATCAGCTCAACAGGTTAGGCCTGGATACAGGCGAGCCGATCGAGGTGGAACGCACGCCGGAGCACAGGGTCCGCGTGGTGGGCACAATCTCCGATGACGCGCGCCGCAGCGCAGTCGTGGATGTTCTCCGCTCCCTGCCGGACCACCAGGCACTGGATCTTCACCTGACGAGCCAGCAGCAAGTTCGGCTGCCGGCGGACGTCAGTCCACAGGCTTCCGCTGTCTACAATGTCGTACAGAACAGGCCTTTGGCGGACCCGGTGCTGGACGTCTATTTCGAAAGCCACCCACCGTCCAGTGGAAGCATTGACGCGGCCGTCGCCCGGTTTGAGAGTGACGCCCTGACTCATGCGCAGCGCGGCCTCCAGAACGCCTATGCGCTCGATCGGCTGGGAAGCCAATTCACTGCCGAGGAACTGCGCGCTGTCACTCCGGCTGCGCGCCGCCAGTGGACGGAGATGGTGGCGGATCATGCGGCGGCACTCCGGACCGAACTGCGGGCTCTTCGCGGCCAGCTCACGGAGATCGGGATGCCTGGCAACGCGGCGTCCTCCGTAAAGGAGAGCGCAATCGAGAACCCGGCTGAATTCGCAGGCGCGGCCCGGCACCTGCTCGAAAGGACCCAGGCGCTCAATCGCGACGTCGACCTCGCCTTTACTTCAGGTTCCAGCCCGGCCGCACAGCAGAGCCCTGAAAGGATCCTCTCCGCTGCGGCTGACTCCATACCTCTGCCGGAGGCTGGGAGCATCTCCCGGCTGGCTGCGCGGCTCGCCGGAACTGGCGGCCACAGTATGGGGTCGGAGACGCAGGCTGAGCGACAGCCCTCCACGCCACCCACTGACCCGAATTAGCCGATGCACCTGCGTTCCCGTCGCACGCTGAAGCAGATTCCGATCTGCATCGCCCTCTGCATGGTCCCCTCCGCGCTGGCGCAGGTCAGCACAGCCAACGTCACGGGGACTGTCGTAGACTCCACGGGCGCGCGCATCCAGGGCGCCCTGGTGAAGCTCATCAATACTCAGACGGGGGCTGAGAATGACTCCCGGACGAGCCATTACGGCGAGTTTCTCCTGCCCGGCGTCCTTCCCGGCGGCTATGTTCTGGAGATCGAGCGGACCGGCTTCGCAACGCTTCAGGTTGCCGGCCTGACGCTCAGCGTGGGCGAGGATCGCAATCTTCTGATCCGCATGCAGGTCGGCTCCATCCTTCAGACGGTGAAGGTCGATGCCGCCGGCCTGGTGATCGATACCACGGACGGCTCTGTCAGCACTGTCATCGATCCTCGGTTTGTCTCGAGTATTCCCCTGAACGGGCGCAGCTTCGAGGACCTGATCACGATGACCCCAGGCGTGGTGACGCAGAGTCCTGAGGCAAGTGGCAGTCCTCCTGGTCCGCGGGGCGACTTCAGCGTGAACGGCCAGCGACCGGACACGAACTCCTTCCTTGTCGACGGTGTCTCGGCGGATTTTGGCATCCGGTCCCTTGCCGGGCATCAGAAGATCCTCTCAACCGGTTCCCTGGCGGGAACAACAGCTCTTGGCACGACGCAGACCATGATTTCGACCGACGCTCTTCAGGAGTTCCGCGCGCTTGGATCGAGTTATTCTGCAGAATACGGTGGCACCCCCGGTGGCCAGTTTGTTCTTTCCAGCCGATCGGGAACAAACAAGATCCACGGCAGCGCCTACGAATACGCAGGCAAGGGTATCTTCAATGCCGACGACTGGTTCGACCGCTATTACCACACAACTCCCCTTGAATTTGGAAGTTATCATCAGCAGGATTTTGGCGGGACCCTCGGAGCCCCTCTCTCTCTTCCTGCCCCGAATCGTCCCGACAGAACGTTCCTGTTTGCATCCTTCGAGGGATTTCGCGATTACGAGCCAACCGCCCCTTTAATCCAGTTCGAACCGTCCCAGCAACTCTACGGGGAGGTTCCTTCCGCGCTAAAGCCGCTCATTCCAGCTTTCGAGGGAGGCGGGCATGACGTGTCGAGCAATTCCGTACTCCAGGGTGTGGCCATCAATTCGGCTGCATTCCCGGGCTCCGTGAGCTCGACCAGCCTTCGTCTGGATCATGTTTTTTCCTCTGGACTATCCGCTTTCTTCCGCTACGGCGATACGCCCAGCAATGGCAAAAGCGGATTTCTTGATTCAGTTACAGCGGATCATCTGCGCGCGCAAACCTTCACTCTTGGCGCGACGGCGCAGCTCGGCTCCGAACTCACGAATAACTTCAGGCTGGGGTATGCCCGCAGCGTCGCCTCGCGGAACACGACGCCCCGCATTGATATGTACGTAGAGACCCCGCCTGTGCCCAACCTGGATTTGGACATCGGGATTCCCGCATCCGACACTTCTGCGGTTGCCGACGGATTCATATTTTCGGCTGGCGAAGGAGCTGCGGAGGTCAACTCGGATCAGGCCTCCGGCACTTTGCATCAGTGGGATCTTCGTGACACCGTCGCGGCGCAGGCGAACCACCATCTGCTGCAGGCCGGGATTGAAGAACGTCATATTGCGTCGAATGTTATACCGCCTCCGCTCTCCGTCGAGGCGGACTTCTTCGACACTTCGTCGCTCCTCAACAACCAGGCTTCCGACATTTCCATCACCAGGAGTCTGCCTGCGACCATCGATATTAATGAATTCGCCGCCTTCCTCCAGGACGAGTGGCGCGTATCGAAATTCCTGACCCTCTCGCCGGGTGTTCGCTGGGAGGTGGGTCCGCCACCCACTGGCAAAGACGGAGCGGATGCGTACACGCTGCTCGGCAGCCCGGCGTCGCCTGCATCGCTGCGGCTCGCACCGCGGGGCACTCCGCTGTGGAAGACGAGCTGGTTCAATGTCGCTCCCCGTTTTGGGGCGGCATGGATCGCCGACAGCCATCGCGGCCGTGTACTCGTGGTGCGCGCCGGCGGCGGAGTCTTTTTCGACAACGACAATCGGGCCGCGGCCCCAGCCTTCAGCTCGCTCGGCTTCTCCGCAACCTCGCACCCGGAGAATGCGCCCGTACCGGTGACCGCCGCGCAGCTCGACTTCTCACCGGCGCGCACACCGCCTTACACCGATGCCCTGGCGTTCGCCTTTCCGCGCCATCTGCAACTGCCTTATGCTCTCCAATGGAATGTGTCGATCGAGAAGGCATTCGGAAGAAATCAGGCTTTGACGACCTCCTGGGTTGGCGCGGCCGGGCGGCGGCTTCTCGAGGAGAGACGTATCGGCATCAATGCGCAAAATCCGGATTTCGGCGAGATCGATACCTTCTCCGGCGGCATTACCTCGAATTACCAGGCTCTGCAGCTGAAGTATCAGCGCTCGGTCTTTCCGGGGCTGCAGACGCTGGCCACCTGGACGTGGTCACACGCCCTGGACTACGGCTCGACCGATCCGGCGTGGCCCCTGCAGTACGGCAATTCCGATTTCGACGTCCGGCACAATTTACAGGCTGCATTCTCGTGGAATGAGCACAGCCTCTCGGGCGGCTGGATTCGAAGATACCTGATGAGCGGGTGGGAGGTGGACGGCCGCGTCACGGCGCGATCTGCATTTCCGGTGACGCCACTCGGTGCGATTTACTCTGACCCCGCCACAGGAAACCGCTACTACAGCGGCGTCGATCTGATCCCCGGTCGCCCGCTCTATCTGTATGGATCGCAATATCCGGGTGGGCGCATGTTCAACGGCGGCCCGAACGCAACGGATCCCGCCTTCGTCTTGCCAGCGGCCGGAGCCCCGGGAGACGCGCCGCGCAACCTGCTGCGCGGATTCGGCGATGAACAGGTCAACCTCGCCTTACGGCGCGAGGTCCGTTTGCGAGGGCGGCTGGGGCTGCGGTTGGGGCTGGAGACATTTAATCTCTTTAACCACCCGGACCTCGGATACATTGATGCGGGCGTGACGGATCTCCTCTTTGGGCAGGCCACCCTGATGCTGAACCAGAGCTTCGGACCAACCGGCTCCCTGTACGAACCAGGCGTACCCCGCTCAATCCAGGTCGCTCTGCGGCTGCACTTCTGAAGCAAGGACTTAATATATGTCCGCCTTTCCCGGCGAAGTCCGCGAGCTCATTTGCAATCGTCTGCTTAACGGACTCATTCATGCTTCAGGGCCAAACCGCAAACGCTGCCGCCTGACCTTGTCGGAACTCGCTGCACTGCCGAGGTTTGTGGGCAAATCCCGAGATCGCTCCTGAAAAACGCCAAAGGGCCCTGGCAAAACCTCCTCCGGAATCGCTACCGGATCGCTGGCTGTAAGGCCGATTTCCGTTCCGAATCCGGAACCTGCAAATGGTTCGCTCCGCCTGCCATCGCCACTACACTATCTCTGACAAGGTGATCGCAGGTCATACATACATGAAAATGTGGGGGCCTTTCCACAGAACGGGAAGACAACGGAGATCATCAGTAAAGACGCGGGCGCCGGGACCACACCTGTAACGCAGGCGGCGGGTCCGCCCCTTGCCCCTGGGGTTGGCGTGGGGACGCCTGGCTGCAGAACCAAATCGAAAGCGGCACCGCAGGCACGAGGAATTGGGTGAGTTAGGACGAGTACAACTACTACGCCTGGCAGGCAGCGATACCTTCATGAAAAGGGCAGGAAAGGCTGTCCAAACTGGATGGCCTTTCTTGTCTGGCAAGCTTGCGCCAGGGGATCACCAGAAAACGACCCCCCCCCCTGGTTTGCAAAGGGTCTCCGCCGAGGCCGGGCCGCAGGTATCGCACGTGCCAGACGCACCGGCTGTCATGTTCGGCTGGCCGATCAGCGTGGTCGCGTCCATCCCGGTGGTAAACGGCGGCTTGAAAATGAGCACCCGGCTATTCAGGGAGTCGGAGACGATCAGGTCGCCCGCCGAATCGAGGGCGATTCCATCCGGCGTGTCGAGGATGTCGGCGGCAGGAGGTTCGTCCGTCGTCGTCCCCACTCCGATGGTCACCGTCGCAGCCATCCCGCTGTGAAAGGGGGGAACAAACTCCAGCACGCTCATGGCGGTTGCTACCCAGAGATTGCCGCTGCTGTCGAACGCCAGAGCGCAGTCGCCGCAAACACGCTCGCCGCCGGAACATTGCTGCATCCGCTCGAAGTGAACGGCGCCGTAGCTGGCTGTCCCGGCTCCGGCGACGCCGCCATGCCGGTTGAAAACGGCGGGACGAACTCCAGCACTCGGTGGTTCCCGAGGTCCGCGACCCACAGATCGCCGCCCACGGAGAGCACAGGCTCGTTGCTGTTGGCGGAGGCGCGGGATTGTCCTCGTCGGGGTTGCTGTAGCCGCCATCGCGCGGCTGCCCGACCTCGTTGAGGCTGGGTTCGCCAATCGCTACACTGGCCGCCATCCCATTTGTAAACGGCGGAACGCACTCGGTCACCCGCCCGGCTTCATCATCGGCGACTCAGACATCGCCATGTGCATCCATAGCGACAGACACCGGCTGGTCCATGCCGTTCGACCCGGTGGTGGCGCTGTAAGGGGGATTAGCGGCGCATAGGTCGTCGCCGGGCACGGTAAAATTCGGCTCCCCGAGCACCAGGCTTGCGCTCATGTCTGTCGTGAAGGGCGGCTGGTACTTCAACCCCCGGCAATCATTGGAGTCGGCCACCCAGAGATCGCCGGCAGGGTCCATCGCCTGTCCCGGGGGCCATTCGAGCGTATTGGCAGAAACCTCGGTACCATATCCCGACTCACCCAGCACCAGGCTGGCGCTCATGTCCGTCGTGAACGGGGCATCATAGACCAGGATCCGATCATTGCCGGTATCCGCCACAGCCGGATACTGGCTTGGCGCGTCGTCCCTCTCCCCGAGCCGCCGCCCGAGCCTCCGGAAACCATCGTGCTGACGCAGGAGGTCAGGATGCCTGCGGCAGGCATCGCAGGCATCAGGATCAGGAAATGCTTCATCAACCAGCACCTCCGATCGAGAATCGCTGCGCAGGTTCAGAGTGAGCATCCGGACAGCAGGTGGCCTGGCCGGCAGCATTCGGCAGAAGCGCCGGTGAGGATCGAACCCGGGACGCTGATCTCTCTGCGCCCGCATTGTTATCTTCTCCTTCTCAATACGACCGTTGCGCAGTTGTACGGGATTACTCCCCTGAAACGGGCCGGTGTCCAGCGGTCCGCGGCCAGCTCCTGGTTCCGGAAGACCAAAGCGGAGCCGACTTCCCGATTCAAATCTGGCGTCAATGGGTGATTTGCCAAGCCTGCCCAAGCGGACGACTCGCTATGGCTAAAAGAGCTTTGCCACTCCAATGAAGATGTCTCCGAAGAGAATCCGCCGCAGGAGGCCAGCAGGTTCCAATCCGTGGCTTCTCGCTTCGATCAAAAATTCGGCTTCGCTGAAGCGGTTCTCGGCTGGATGCCTGAGGAATCTGCGATAGATCCAGCGTTCGAGAGCATCGCGCGTCACCTCTTCGAAGAAGAACGTGCCACCCGGCCTGAGGACCCGCCGAATTTCCGCAATGCCTCTCTGCCAGTTTGGTACGTGGTGGAGCGCGCCGAAATCGAAGACGGCGTCGAAGCTCGTATCCGCAAAAGGCAATCGTTCCGCGTCCCCCTGCAGAAGGGTGAAGCGCCCGGCGTACTTGCTTTGAAGCCGCCTGCGCGCATGTTCAATCCGGCGGGGATCCAGGTCGATGCCGAAAACATGCGCCGCGTCGAACTGCCGCAGGATCACCTCAATACCTGCCCCGCATCCGCAGCCGATCTCCAGCACCGTTCCGCCCCGTGCCGATCCGCCTATTCTGCGCAGGAGCGGTCCTTCCCCGAACCTCTGCACCACCGCGCGCACCGGGTTGTTGACCAGCATCTGTTCGGCAAAATTGAGCTTCCTGGCGCCGGCCTGCGCAGCACAGAACATGCCACAAACGGGGTCACCGAGCTTTCCTGCTCAACCACCAGGCCGACTTCCCCGATGCTGCGGAGCCAATTTCGGCGGGAGTGGAAATGGAGGAAGCCGGGGCCGAAAGCAACGAAGTTTTTCCAGTCCCGCAGGTGTTCCACCAGCACCACGTATCCTCCGTTCCGCAGCACACGTGCGGATTCGCGGAACAGTCGCGTGCGGTGCTCAGCGGCACGCACCTCATGAGCCGTGTCTCTATCCTCGACGGCCCGACGTATCGATTGCGGCACCTTGCCCGGATCGGCGAGTGTCCGGAAGAGCAGTCTGACTGTCCACATCCGAACACCTCTGAACGTTACCGAACACCCGTCCTGGCCCAGCCTGCGGGAATTCTCATCTAAACTATTGCTTATCAGCAAGATAATCAAGGTCGATTCCGGCCTGTTGCGTGCTGTATTTACATTTCTCACTGCACGGAGACTCGCATGGAACCCATCCTCCAGGATGCTCGCTACGCCCTTCGCCAGTTGCGCAAGTCACCCGGGTTCGCCCTGATCGCCGTCTTGACGCTCTCTCTCGGTGTCGGCGCGGCCACGGCGATCTTCAGCGTCGTGGATGCCGTCATCCTTCGCCCGCTGCCCTATAGCCGCCCGGGCAGGATCTACGTCCCGCAGACCTTCTCGCAGGAAGGCTACACGCAGCCGTTCTCCCTGCCGAGCTTTAAAGACTTCCGCGCGCAGAACCATGTCTTTGCCGCGGTCTCCGTCGCCTCCTCGTACCAGGGCGTCAATCTGGAGACGCCTTCGGGCCCGGTGGCTCTCGAGTGGGTTCAGGGATCGGACGACTTCTTCGATGTCTTCGGCATCGCGCCCATCCTCGGCCGGACTTACCGCCCCGGCGAGGACGAGCCGGGCAGGAACGACGTCGCGGTGCTCAGCTACGACGTGTGGCAGACCAACTTCGACGGGCAAACCAGCATCATCGGTCGCACTATCGATCTCGACGGGCATCCTTATGTCTGCATCGGGGTGATGCCGCCAGGATTCCGCTATCCGCTCGGCGTGCAGCACGCCATCTATACACCGCTGCATCCTGATCCGCTGCTCTTCGACCGCCGCGGAGACCACTGGCTGCCGGCGATCGGGCGGCTGAAGCCCGGCGTGACCCGGCAGCAGGCGCAGGCTGACCTCAATGCGGTTATGGCCGACATCGGCCGCGCGTATCCTGACACCGACGGCGGCCGAAAAGTACAGCTCATCAGCCTGGCGCAATCCGTGGAAGGAGATCTGACCGGGGCGCTGTGGGCGCTGTCCGGCGCGGTATTGGCAGTTCTTCTCATCGCCTGCGTGAATGTCGCCGGACTGCTGCTGGCGCGTGGCGTGAAGCGCGAGCGCGAGATCGCGCTGCGGGCGGCGGTGGGGGCGAATCGCGGCCGTCTCGTGCGGCAGGTCCTCACCGAAAGCCTGCTGCTTGCCGGGATGGGGGCTGCGGGCGGCGCTTTTCTTTCCTGGCTGCTGCTCTCCGCGATGCGAACATTCCTGATCCATGCTTTATCGCGCGGGGCTGATGTGCGCATCGACGTTCCGGTGCTGCTGGCTGCCCTTGCGCTCTCGGTGGCAACCAGTATCGCCGCGTCCCTGTATCCCTCGCTGCGCCTCTCCGGCACGGATCCGAACCAGGCGCTGCGCAGCGGCGGATCCGCCGGAACCTCGCGCGCCCATCATCGGCTGCGCTCGGTTTTCATTGTTTCCCAGGTCGCGCTCTCGCTGGTTCTGCTGGTCGTCGCCGGCGTGCTGCTGCGCGAGGTCGCGGGCTACCGCAACGCAAACCTCGGCTTCGATGCCCGGCACATTCTGGCCGCGGAGATCGATCTCTCGCCCGGCCGCTACGCCAGCCACAACGTCTGGGCCGACTTCTACGAGCCCATGCTCGATCGCGTGAGCCATTTGCCTGGCGTGCGCGCCGCGGGCGTGGTGAACCTGGTTCCGATTCAGGGGTGGGGATGGAACTCCGAGGTGCACATCAGCGGCCAGCCGCCAACGCCGCCGAACGAAGTCACGCTGGCCGAGGATCGCTATGTCTCTCCGGGTTACTTCGATGCCCTGGGCATTCGTCTGCTTCAGGGCCGCATGCTGTCGCCCAGCCTCGATGTCTCGACCAACAAGGCGGGCACCATCCTCGTCAACCAGGCCTTCGTGAAGAAGTTCATGCCCGCCGGCCTCCATCCAGTTGGCCAGCACCTTGACGACAGCGACAAAGCCGACGAGAAGACGCAGATCGTCGGCGAGGTCACCAGTGTCCGCCAGGACCTGATGCGGCCGCCTATGGCAGAAATGGATTACCTCTACACAGAGCTGCCGCCGCAATTCAGCGCGATTCTGATGCGCTCCAATCTGGTCGTCCGCACCTATGGCGATCCGAAATCCGTCATTCCGGCGCTGCGCGAGGTCTTTCACCGGATCGATCCGACGCTGCCCTTCCGCACGCCCGAGACCATGGACGAGATCGTGGCCGAGCAGCTGGTGATGCAGCGCATGGAAACCTGGCTGTTCGGCATCTTCGCCTCGCTCGCGGTGCTGCTCGCCGTCGTGGGTCTCTATGGGCTCATCAGCCACGAAGTGGAGATGGGCACGCGCGACATCGGTATCCGCATGGCCCTGGGCGCCACGCGCAGCGAAGTCTCCGCGCTCATCCTGCGCCGCGTGGCGATCCTGCTGGCGATGGGGATTGTCGCCGGCCTGGTTCTGACTGTGGCTGCTCAGCGGATGATCGCCTCCGTCGCGATCATCCACTTCGCGCATCAGGCGGGCCTGCTCGCGCTGCTGGTTCTGGTGCTGGCCGCCGCCGGATTCCTCGCCGCGCTTCTTCCCGTGCGGCGAGCCGCCTCGACTGAACCCATGGAGGCGCTCAGGACGGAGTAAGAAGGCTCGAGACAAGGCCGCGCAGCATTACCGGGATCTTGCGGATCATGAAAACGGGCTCAGACTGGCGGCGAGTGTCGAGCGATCCCGGGCCTGACGCGGGGGGCTGATATTCTTTGCGTGCACCAACTCTCGACTCACCGAGGGATTTTCGTGCCCCCTCAGCAATGGTCACATCTCAAAGCGGGAGTTCTGTTGCTCGCGGCAGCCTCTACCGTGATCTCGCTGGTCTTCCTGATGTCTAACCACACCTGGAGCCTGTGGTTCGGACATATTGACGTTCGATCATACTTTGAGAACTCCGCCGGTCTCAAGCCAGGCTCACCCGTGGATTTGGACGGTGTGACGATAGGCGAAGTCTCTGCCATTCATATCGACCGCGATCAGCCGCTGAGGCCAGTGGAGGTCAAGATGAGAATCAACGCCCCCTGGGCGAAAGACATTCCCACCGAATCCAGAGCCAGTGTGCAAATGGTGGGACTACTGGGTGACACCGTCGTTGAAATCGACACTCAGCATATCACCAGCCCCCCCATTCAGAACGGCGACGTGATTGCGACAACCACGGCTACCAGCACGCAGCATCTCATTCAAACTTTCCAGGACACGGACGAGCAGTTGACCACCGTTTTGGCCAGGACAAACGACGTGATAGACACGCTCAATTCCCGGAAAGGATCCGCCGGGATGCTGCTCAACCACAACCATCGGCTCTTCCAAACGGCCAGGGGTACAGTCAACCAACTGGATGCGCTGGTAACTGACGGCCAGGAAACCCTCGGGATGTTCACCAGGCTTGATAAGAACATGAGTCAGACAAGGAGGGGTCTCGACCAGATGAGGGCAAGGGTCCGCTCAGAGGATGGCAGAATCCGTGAATGGCAGAATAATACCAATCAGGCCATGAACAATCTGAAAACGATGATGATCGAGATCAAGTCCGGCAAAGGCAGTATCGGAAAGCTGAAGAACAGCCGCCGCTTTGTCGTGGAACTCACCGCCACCAGAAATCAGCTGCAGTCGATTCGCGCACAAATCAGCAGTGGACAGGGAGTGATCGGTCAGCTGGTGAAGAATCGCACCCTCCGCGGTCACCTTGAACAGCGCATGAACCGTGTCAGCAACTTCATGATGGCCTTCCGCAGGAATCCCCAAAAGTACCTCACTTCCCGCCTGGAGGTTTTCTGAGCTGCGGGAGGGCAGCACCACATCGCTCTGCCGACGCGGCGCCGCTTCGATCGGCTTCAGCATGGGGACTGATCGGAGGGGAGCAGCGCAGCATCGAACCATGGCGCCAACGCCAGCGCCGCTGTCGCGGCCCTGGTAACTCAGCCTGGCTTCGCCCCAGTCGAACTCGGAAGGCTCGATCAGGGCGGCGCACCCATTCATGCTCCGGGCGGGCAACCTGGCGGGCTTCCGCTTCAGAATCCGGTTAAGCTCCGCGTATTGAAACCGTCAACTGTAAGGCAGGCTCATTCGCAGGTTTACGGGGAATGAGGCAGAGGTGGGGCTCCGGCCGATAACCGCCATTGAAGTTGGCGGCTCAATCAGCGAGCAATCCCGGCGATTCCGTCAGGGTTCGGAAAAGGAATTCTCCCGCTTCCGTGTTCCGGGTCTAAATCGCCGCCGAGGGCAAATCCAGCGGCCGGCGCTGGACCGTTTTATGTCGAATCTCTGCTCCGGAATGTCCTCTCGTGTCCAATAATTTGGTAAGGAGTCCCCGGACACCTTATTCTGAAGGGGCGCATCGAATACCTCCGCGGCGAAATCGCACCTGACTCTCTTCCCTGCGCAGACAGAAGGACGCCTCCCGACTGCATGGCGAAATCATTGTCATTCACAGGATTTGTGCTGAAGAATCTCCGGCGCCGGCGGTTGAGGACTCTGCTCACGTTGTCCGGGATCGGGATGGCGATTGGCGCGTTTGTGGGCCTGGTGGGCTTTTCGAGCGGATTCGAACAGCAGTGGATGCGCATTTACTCAAGCAGCGGCACGGACCTGACCGTGATTCAGGGCACGTTCCTGAACACGACGTTGAACGAGTCGGCGACTGCAAAGCTCAGGAATCTGCCGGTCGTGGCGCAGGCCTCACCCACGATCTATAACCTGATGGACCTGACCCCGGACGTGAATGCGCTGGTCTACGGCTGGAACGCCAATGCATTTCAACTCGATTCTCTGCAAATTCTGACGGGGCGACGATTTCGCAACGGTCAGCGTGAAGCGATGCTCGGCGATCTGCTCGCTCAGGATTTGAAGAAGAACGTCGGTGACAGCCTCGAGCTGCAGGGCACGGAATTCAAAGTGACGGCGATCTATCACGGGGCTTCAACGCTTGAGGCAGCCGCGGTGATCCTGCCACTCGACGAACTGCAACAACTCAGCGGCATGCAAGGCAAAGTATCGACCATCGATGTGCGGCTGCGCCCGGCACCTGCCGGAGAAGCGCCGCAACAATACCTGAAGCGCGCAGAGGCCGAGATCCAGGCCGCGCTGCCGGGGGCGCGCGCGGTTCCCGCGGCCGAGCGCGCCAGCGACAACCAATTTGTAAAACTGGCTCAGGCGTCCGCCTGGGGTACGTCTTTGCTGGCTTTGCTCATCGGGATACTGGGCATTGCCAACACTATGGCGATGTCGGTCTTCGAGCGCACGAGGGAGATCGGCATTCTGCGGGCGCTGGGCTGGAAGCGGTGGCAGGTGCTGGCGCACATTGAAATTGAAGCTGTTTTGCTGGGCCTGGGCGGGGGATTTTTTGGTATCTTGCTGGGGTGGTGCGCCCTGCGCGTGCTGGCGGCGCTGCCGCAGACCGCAAGTTTTTTTGCGGCGACCCTTCACTGGCCGCTGCTCGCCAAGGCGGTGGGAATCGCAATGGCCGCCGGGTTGATTGCCGGAGCGCTTCCGGCGTTGCGAGCAGGGCGACTGTTGCCTGTGGATGCACTGAGGCACGATTAACCTGTCCTGACCGCTGGTGCGGTGCTCAGCGGCGGCAGCTTCCGGCATGGTTCCGGTCTGCGCACCTGCTGCGAGGGCCGCTGTCCGCTGTCTGCTGAGTTCAACGAACTCCGGAAGAGAGCCATGGCAAGATTCGGGGCATTTTGTTTTCCCGCATCCGGGCATCTTAATCCGATGACTGCTCTGGCCCGTTCCCTGGAAATGAGAGGCCATGAAGCCGTCCTCTTCGGGATTCCCGACACCGAAACACGTGTACGCGCCGCGGGTATCAAGTTTCATCGGATCGGCGCCGAAGCGTATCCGCTCGGTTCACTCGGGGAGCTGGACGAGCGCATGAGCCGGCTCAAGGGGCTGGCGGCGCTTCGATTCACGCTGGAACGGGTGAGGGATTCGGCGCGGATGGTTCTGCGCGACGGCCCGCGAGCGGTGCGGGCCGCCGGCATTGATGCGCTGCTTGTCGATGAGGCGGACTTTGCAGGCAATGTGGCAGACTACCTGGGCCTGCCATGGATCTCGATCGCCTTGCTGCCTCCCTTCATTCCCGACGACCGGTTTCCGCCCTTCTGGTTCGGCTGGGCGGCGGGAGAGGATCCGCTCTGCCGCCTGCGGAATCGTCTTGCAATTCGATTCCTTCTTCGGATGGCATCCCCCATTTTCAGGGAAGTGAACGAGCAGCGAAGGGCATGGGGGTTGAAGCCCTGCCTGAGGCCCGAGGACGCGCTGTCGCCTGTGGCGCAGATTACTCAGTTGCCTGAAGCGCTGGAGTTCCGGATCCGCGGGCAAAGACCGGCCGGACTTTACTACACGGGTCCGTTTGTCCACGCTCAACAGCGTCCGGCAGTCGAGTTTCCGTGGGAGCGCCTCGACGGACGCCCGCTCATTTACGCATCGCTGGGCACTTTTCAGAACGGTTCAGAAACCATCTTCAGAACCATAGCGGATGCCTGCGCCGGACTGAACGCCCAATTGCTGATTTCGCTGGGCGGCGGACTGGAGCCGGCACAACTGAGCTTATTAGCCGGCGATCCGCTGGTGGTGCGCTTTGCTCCCCAGCTGGAGATACTGAAGCGGGCTGCGCTGGTGATCACGCACGCCGGCATCAACACGGTGCTGGAATCGTTGTCCGCGGGAGTTCCGCTGGTGGCTGTGCCTCTGGGCAACGATCAACCCGGAGTGGCGGCTCGGCTCAGAGCGCGCGGGGCAGGCGTGGTGGTTTCACGACACAGGCTAACCTCGGCCCGGCTTCGCAGGGCGGTTAGGCTCGTGCTCGAAGAAGGGCGATACCAAGAGGCGGCCCGGGAACTGCAGAGAGCCATCCGGCAATTGGACGGTCCAGGCCGCGCTGCAGAGCTCATCGAACAGGCCCTGCAACACCGTTTGGCTTGATACCTGGTCCGGACCGGACGCCTGGAAGGCTCACCAGAGTGACTTTTCCCGTCCGATGCGGTCAGAGATGCAAACCCCGCGGGGACCGGAACAGCGTGACTCAACGCCCCATTAAGGCCACTCAGCCGGTGTAATGTACCCGGCGGAAGTATTCTTTCGATGGACACGGCGTCTTCTGCCGGATACACTAGCGGTCGAATTCCCCGAAAGTGAATCTCTCAGAACAAATTCCGGGCGCATGGGCTTGTCGACCGTTGTTTACAGTATTTGGCTGGACCGGGAATCTTTCCGGCCGCAGAAGTCTCAGCACGCTGAAGAAATTCTGCGCGGTGAGGGCAGCGATCGGCGCATGCGTGGCCCCGGCCGTCCTGTTCCGACCATTTCAACCCAAATGGATGCGCATGTCTTCAGGCTGCGGCCCTGACAGATTCATGTGGTGGTATATCCGGTACCTGCCTGCAGCCCTCCCGCAATCAACCAGCCTCCTCTCCACGTCCTCTCTCCTGTCGCCCCGGACGGAAACGCAGGGCATTGCTTTGCAGGCGGAATCTGACGCCGAGGCGTTCCCGGCCGGGCGCGGCGCGCCTCTCCCCGGTGGAGGTGCGGCCGCATGACGTGCCCCATTCTGGAAGTACGCAACGTGCACAAGAGCTACGACGAAGGGCGAATCGAGGCTCTGCGCGGCGTCGATCTCTCCATCGAGGCCGGTGAATATGTGGCCATCAGCGGGCACAGCGGCAGCGGCAAATCGACGCTTCTTCATCTGCTCGGCGGGCTCGACACCCCCAGCAGGGGAATGGTCCTGTTTCGGGGTGCGCCCCTGGGCTCTTCCGTCGATCTCGACACGTATCGCTGCGATCACGTCGGATTCGTGTTTCAGGCTTTCTACCTGCTCCCCACGCTGCGTGCCATTGAAAACGTTCAGGCTCCCATGCTTGCGACCAGAAACAGCAGCGAAAATCGCGGGCAGCGCGCCGAGGTGCTGCTGCGTGAAATGGGCCTGGAACATCGAATGAGCCAGCATCCCAATAAGCTCTCCGCGGGAGAGCGGCAGCGGGTAGCGATTGCCAGAGCATTGGCAAATAACCCTGCGATTCTGCTTGCCGATGAACCCACCGGGAATCTCGACAGCGCCAGTTCCGCGCGCATTATGGAGATCCTCACCGGGATTCGGGAAACGCATGGCATGACGCTGATCGTGGTGACGCACGAGGAGGAGATTGCGCGCTCGGCGCCGCGCCACATCCGGATCCACGACGGAAGGATCACGGCATGAAACTCGCCTCCGCTCTGCCGATAGCGGCGCTGTTGATGGCCACCGCGGGACACGCGGCAGAAGTAAAGGCGGTGCTGGCCGCCGTGCGGCATCGCATTGAGACTTCGGATTACCGTGCCACAGGACAACTGGTCAGAGTAGACGCCAGTGGGAATCGAACCATTTATACGGTCAGGGTCAAAGGACTCTGGTTTTCCGGTGCTTTGCACACGCTGGTCGATATAACTCCGCCCCGGGGCCCGGCCGCGCGAGCGGGGCAGTACAGGGACGTCCGCATTCTGCTGGAGACGCGTCCTGATGGCCGGAATTCGATCAGGATTTTCCGGCCCCATGCGTCGGCGCCGACCTGGCTCCCTTTTGACAAATGGAGCGAGGGTCTTGTGGGTGGCGGATTCAGCTATGAGGACCTCCTCGAGTCGGAGTATTTCTGGCCGGGGCAGACCATTCTCAGGCAGGCGAGAATGGGCGCGCGCCAGTGCTATGTTCTGAAGAGCACACCAGGGCCGTCAGACCGTACGCACTATTCCGAGGTGCAGACCTGGCTCGACCAGGCCATCGACTACCCTGTTTATGCAGAGAAGACGATGAAGAGCGGGGCCATAGTGAAGGAAATCACGTATTACGGCCTGCGCCAATCCAGTGGCGTGTGGTCAGCCACCCAGGTGGAAACGAAGATTCGCGGCCGTGCCGGGGCCACGCTTCTGATTGTCAGGCGGGGAAGCGCCAAAGCAAATCTGAGCGCTGAGGATTTCAGTTCCCAACAGATCAGCCGTTTCGAGGATCGCCCATGAACCTTTCCCTTGTAATTCTGTCTCTCATCGCAGCGCTCTTTGCCGTGGGATACCTCTATCAATTCATTGGCTCCAGTCGCGACCGGTGGCGGTACACCAGTCCCGGCCGCTGGGTAAAAATCGGGCGCGGACAACGGCTTTACGTGGTGGAGAAGGGATCGGGCGGACCTGCTGTGGTCTTCGAGGCAGGCATTGCGGCCACCAACCTGAACTGGCACTACGTACAGGAGCAGGTGGCTCGCTTTACCGCAACAGCGTCCTATGATCGCAGCGGCCTTGGCTGGAGCAGTCCGTGCCGCACTGTGCGCGCGCCAGGGAACATCTCGGTTGAGCTGCATGCGATGCTGGAGTCGGCAGGCATCAAGCCGCCGTACGTCCTGGTGGGACACTCCTTTGGCGGACTGGTCATGCGCCGCTACGCGACCATGTATCCGGAAGATGTCGCGGCCGTTGTGCTGGTGGATCCGATGCGGTGTGAGGAATGGCCCCCCCTGAACCCCGACAAGCAATTCATGATCGACCGCGGCAGAAAGCTTTCCAGTTATGCAATTCCGATTGCCCGTTTTGGATTGGCAAGACTTGCCGTAACTTCGCTGCTCTGCCGTTCGGGGAGGCTCTCGGGGCATCTGGCCAACGCGGGAGGAATGGGCGGCCGCCATGTTCTGAAGCGGGTTACCGATGAAGTGGGCAAGATGCCCAGGGAGATCTGGCCGGTCATCGCTGCGCACTGGTCGCGGCCAGGCTACTACGCCGGGCTGCAACGGTATGTGGAGGCAGTTCCGGATACCGTGCGTGAAATGCAGGACGCCGACCCCATTCGCGATATCCCGGTGCTGGTGCTGACGCCCGGGAAGTCGACCTCCCTCTCCGAGCAGTGTCTCGACAAAATTGGGGACAATGTCCGACAGGTGATTGCAACGGAGAGCGCGCACTGGATCCATCTCGATGAGCCGGAACTGGTGATCGATTCCATTCGCGAGATGGTGGCTGCGGCAACGCCCTCGGAGGTCTCGGTAACGGCCTGACCCGGTTGCCTGGGACAGCGATCCATCCCCTGGTGCCGCGGCTACGGCAGCCTGTTCAGTCCGTCTGCGGCGCGAATCGCTCCTGAAGTTCGCGTCGAAGAAACTTGCCGGTGTGATTCTGCGGCAGGCCGCCGGGTTCGAGAATCCAGATGCGCCGCGGCGCCTTATAGGCCGCCAGATGGCCGCGGCACCAGTTCAGCAGGTCGCTTTCATCGGCAGAGGAGCCCGGATGCAGTTCCACCGCAGCCACGGGGATCTCGCCCTTTTCCCGGTGGGGCAGGCTGAAGGCGACGGCGCGGGCCACAGCAGGATGGGCCAGCACAGCTTCTTCCAGCTCACGTACGTACACTGAGTAGCCGCTCGACTTGATCACCTCTTTGGCGCGCCCCACGAGGCGGATGAGTCCAAGGCGATTGCGCCTGGCCAGGTCACCGGTGCGCAGCCAGCCGTCAGTGGTAAGAAGGCCCTGAGCGTCGCCCTGATCTTTCCAGTAGTGAGGAGTCAGGCCGCGGCGACGGATCTGGCATTCGCCTGCCGCGCCTGAGGGCAAGATGCGACCATTCTCATCGACGACGCGAATGCGAAACGGGGGAACCGGAATGCACAGATCCCCGCTCCCGGGCAGCAACGGCACCTCCACGCCCATCATGGCGAGCCCGCCCAGCTCCACCATGCCATAGCCGTTCAGGAGAAGGGGCGGAATTCGCCTGCGACCCGGCAGACGGAACAGGGCGCCGAACTTCCGCAGACGCTGTCCCACCTCGATGGGAAGATGGTCGCTTGCCGAAAGCCAGACACGCACGCTTGCCAGGCGGGCAGGCTCCGGATTGGCATTGACGAGCCGGGCAAACATGGCAGGCACGCCGATAACCGCGGTGATGCGGAATCGCTCAATGCGATCCAGCGCCGCATCAACATCGAAGCGATCGAGAAAACATCCCCGAATACCCGCCATCAGGCCATAGAGAGCAATGCTCACAGCCATGATGTGCGACCATGGCAGCGCCACAAGCGCCAGGTCCCGTGGTCCCAGAAAGATTCCGGAGAGGACTGTGGACGCGCGCGCTCCAAGCAGTGCGTTGCTCGACAGGGCTGCGCCTCTGGGAAATCCAATGGTGCCGGAGGTGTGAAAAACGGCAATTGTCGCGGCCGGATCGACGGTCACCGGAGGGAGCCACGTATTCATTCCGGAGGCGCGCAGGAATCCGTCAAGCGTCTCTTCGTCATCATCGGCCTGTATCCAGGTGCGCACATTCAGCGCCTCGCGGTGGCCGATGATGCGCTCGAATACCGCTCGGTCCGTAACCAGAATCTCGGTGCCGCTGTCGGCAAGAATGCGGCTTACCTCAGCCAGGGAGAGAAGCGGATTGAGCGGAACCGCGATGCCGCCGGCGCGGATGATGGCAAGAAACCAGTGAAAGCATTTCCGGTCATTTGTCCGGTAGACAGCAACCGGCTGGCCAGGACGAAGCGAGACAGACTGACGAAGAAAGGCATCGATGGAGCAGACTTCGGCGTGCAGAGCGGCAAGATGAAAGAGTCCGGAGTCGTCCACGGCGACTTCGCAGTTTCCCTTCCGCCGAACCAATTCATCCACAAGATTGGCTACGGTGACGCCGCGGTCCCGGGCGAGCTGATAACGGACGATGATACTCATGACGCGGAGACCGGCTTGCGGCCCCAGTCGCTGGCCACGCAGTAATGGAAGAGCCGGTCGAGATAATCGAGCACATGCGGCGGACTCACGCCGGCCGGCTGCAAAAGACGTTCGGCATTGCTGGTGTCGAATTGCATACGCATGGTGAAGTAGTCCCGGTATGCGCGGCCGTCGCGCAGGACTCGCCGTTTACGCCCCCACAGGGACATAAAGAGAAGCGGCCGCACGACGGCGAAAAAGAGCTTCGGATCAATATAACGCGGCTCAGGACCCCTGAAGTACTCCATGGCGCGATGCGCAATCTGATCGATGGTTGCGCTGCCACCCGGTCCGGCGCAGAGATGCACAGTGGATCCCAGGGCGGCCGAGCTGAAGAGGAGCCGGGCGACGGCCCGGGCAACATAATCTACAGGGACAATGTCCAGTACCGCATCAGGATAACCGGGGACGGTGCGCCACAGCCGTCGCGCATAGATCCTGAGGGGCCAATACATCATCTTGAAGCTGGAGGTGACGCCGGTACGGGAATCTCCCACGATGATGCTGGGACGCAGGATTACGCCGGGAAGCAAGGCCAGACGCGACCGCACCAGAGCTTCCGCCTCGGCCTTGGTTTGTTCATAGGTGTTGCGATAGGCCTGGCCGATGGCAAGTTCGCTTTCGCGCACCAGGTCCGAGCGCTCGCCGGCCACGTAGGCGGTACCAACGTAAGCGAAGCTTCGAAGCTGGCGCGCGGCGGCCGCAAAATCGAGGATATGCCGCGTGCCCTCGACGTTGATGCGGCGTGCTTCGTCGAGCGAGTGATCGAAGCGCACCGTGGCAGCGGAATGAATCACGCGGGATGTCTCCGCGAGCAGGCGCCGGAAGGTCACTGCGTCCAGCCCGCACTGGGGCTGGCTCACGTCGCCCGAGAATACCTGAACGCGGGACCGGTCCGCCGATGGAATGAATGAGTCAGCCCGCTGCTGACCGGTTTTTCCCGCTCGGTCGCGGATGAGGAGCGCCAGTGTGGCGCTGGGCTGTTGCTCCAGCAGCTCGCGGACCAGTTGCACCCCGAGGAAACCGGTGGCGCCTGTGACCAGGATAAGTTCTTCGCTGTTCATTTCAAACAAGACCTCAGCCCGCGAAGAATTCGAGGCCTGTGAAGGATGAGCTCTGGACGCCGCTGCAGCAGGGAATGAAAGTGCCCCTGACGTACATCTCACCATCTCTGACGGGTCCTCGTCCAATGGGAGCGGCGTGCGAAGGCTCTTTACAGTTCAGGTAAACTCGTCTCATCCGCCCGATCAATACCACGGGAGGCCTCATGAAAAGGCTGACGATCCCCGGCTTTCTTCCCTCAAGCGCAGACTGCGGCCTGCTTGTCCTTCGCGTCGCTGTCTGCCTCAGCCTCTTCCTCAAACACGGCACGGAAAAGCTCTTCGGCTTCTCGCAGATGTCCGCTCATTTCCCGAATCTCCTGCATCTCGGCATCTTCGGTCTCGTCTTCGCAACCCTCAGCGACGGCATCTGCAGCCTGCTCATCATCGCCGGTCTCGTCACGCGCTGGGCCAGCCTTGTCTGCTTCGTCAACATCTTCGCGGCCTGGGCCCTCGTTCATCACTTCCTCTTCTTCGGCCGCGGTTCTGACCACGGCGAGTTAATCGTTCTTTATCTCGCAGCCTTTCTCACCATCTTCATCGCCGGCCCCGGCCGCTTCAGCCTCGACGCTCTGCTTTTTGCGGACAGGAAAACGGCAGCCTGAGTGCTCGGCTGGCAGTGGGTGGGTTTTCGTGGCACTGTTGGATAATGTGCCCGTGCCTGCAGCAGCTCGGGATGCAGCCGGATGTGCTCCAGCGCGCCGCGGGCGATCCCCAGTCGCAGGATTCGCCGCTCGAGCAGTCACCAACAGCACATTGCTTCGCTCTTCGGCCTCAGGTCCCAGGCGGGAGCCGTCTTTTGTTAGGATCTTCGCGGCGCGGCATTCGGGTCCTTCCCGCTTACGCTTCCAGTTCCGGCGTTCTGAACGAGCCCGTCAAGCTCCTGCATCCCTCGCCTTCCGCATTTCCGCAGTGCCTGTTCCCGCTCCTGCTGATCGGGCAGACGCGGTCCTGTGGTTCAATGTCAGTGTCACCGTGGCCGTGGCGGTGATGTAGTCTGTCGTATCGGTCGGCGCCGTCCCCGGGGCCGGCGGGTGGGCGAAGGTCAATCTGGACTATCGGCAAAAATGAAGGAGCTTGCGAAATCCATGAAGCGTATGTTGTGTGTTGTCTGCGTACTGGCGTCCGGACTGGGCACAGCCGCTCCGGCCCAGGCGGGTCGTCCGGCGAAGCCGGATTCAGTCGATGTTCCCATCACCGGCGCCACCAGAGTGGCGATCATCAACTTTCAGCAGGCGGTCGCGCAGACCAATGAGTTCCAGAGGGACTTAGCGAATCTGCGCAAGAAGTACGCTCCGCGGGAGCAGGCGCTGGAGCAGCTCAATGACCAGATCGAGGCCCTGAAGAAGCAAGTGCAGGACGAGGGAGCGGCGCTCTCCGGCGCGCGGCGGCAGGCCGATCTCGAGGAGATCGATGACAAGACCACGAACCTGCAGCGTACAGCCCAGGACCTCCGCAACGATGAGCAGTCGGACGAACAGGAGACCGTTCAGCAGGTGGCCGGCGAAGTTGGGCCAGTCATGATCTCCTATGCCCGGAAGCAGGGCTTCGGGGTCGTGCTGGACGCCAGCGGGCAGACCAGCGCCGTGCTGTGGTGGACGCCGGAGGCGGACATCACCAAAGCCGTGGTGGATGCGTACAATGCGAAGTCCGGCGTCCCGGCGCCCACCTCCATGCCGGCAGCGCCTGCGCCCAACACACCGGGGCACTGAGAGAGAGCAGTGCAGAGCGAAGAGCAGGTTGCCCCGACGGGCTTCCGCCGGGGAAGCCGACCTGCAGCGCCTGAAGCGAGACCCAGGCTCGGGACGGAACGAAACAGCTCTCGCGTGAGCAGCCTGTCCCTCTCCACGGTTCGCAGCTTCAGCGTCAACATCCTCTGTGAGACCTCGGGCGTCGGTCATGGTCCCCGGTTTCCGGTCGGCCGATAACCTCGGCCCACCTGCTGCGGGAGAATCGCCGGAGATCATCTCCGGCAATATTTCCAGTTTGAGCCGAGTGTTCGCTGAGGTCTCTCAGGAAACGATCGAGGAGCATGACCGCGGCGCCACCCGCAGCCGGTGCCTGATCTCTGCCTTCGTTGAATCAGCCGAGGTTCCTCGAACCTTTGGAAGCGCCATGCCGGCATCTGCGCTGAACGGATCGATGGAGGGTCTCATCTCCGGATGCCGGAACAGGAGCTCGATGGCGACCTGATTTTTAGCGGTTGGATTTATGACTATTTGCTGCTGCACCGCCAGCGTTCCGGAGAAGCGCCACCGGATCGCGGGATCTGCGTTGACTCAGGGGAAAAAACCCCCTTACTATAGTCCTGCCCTCCCCAAAGGGGTACGTGTGCCACCGTCATCGGAAAGGGCGACTCATCTGCTCCTCCGCTGGAGGAACGGAGATGAGACGGCGCTGGACGCCCTGATTCCGCTGGTATATCGGGAATTGCGTCTCGCCGCGAGGCGCTGCCTGCGCGCGGAGCGCCCGGACCACACGCTGCAAAGCACGGAACTGGTTCACGAGGCGTATCTCCGGCTGGCCGGCGACCACCCATTGCCGGTCGAAAACCGCACGCACTTTGTGGCGATTGCAACTCGGCTGATGCGGCAGATCCTGGTGGACTATGCCCGACGCCGCAACGCCGCTAAACGCGGACCCCAGTACAAGGTGGAACTGGACGAAAGTTTCGATCTCGCGCAGAAAGAGTCGGTGGACGTCGTGGCCCTCGACGACGCCCTCAGGTGTCTCTCGCGCCGCGATGCGCAGCAGGAGAAGATTGTGGAGCTTCGCTTCTTCGGAGGCCTGACGGTCGAAGAAACAGCCGCCGCCCTGGAAATTTCGCCTGCCACCGTGAAGCGTGAATGGAACATGGCGAAAGCCTGGCTGACGCGCGAAGCAGGAAGGGGCGACCTTGGAAGAGACCGCGCAGTGGCAGCGAATTAAGGAGCTGTTCGATGCCGCGCTCGAACGCGAACCGGGCGAGCGCGCCGCTCTCCTTGATCGCACCTGCGGAGCCGATCCGGCACTCCGGGCCGAGATCGAGTCTCTGCTGCTGGCCTACGCTCATGCAGGGGCATTCTCGAGGGGAGTTCCCGACGTACCTGTGCTGGTCGAATTGCACGAACAGGAGAACATCGGCCCCTACTGTCTGATCCGCAGGATCGGTGAAGGCGGTATGGGTGAGGTATGGCTGGCCGAGCAGACGGACCCGATTCAGAGACAGGTCGCGCTGAAGCTGATCCGCGCGGGACTCTTCGACGATTCGCTGCTGCATCGCTTCCAGTCGGAACGCCAGTCGCTGGCCGTGATGGAGCATCCGGCGATCGCCAGAGTTTTCGATGCGGGGTTGACGACCGCTGGCCAGCCGTATCTGGTGATGGAATACGTGCCGGGTGAGCCCATCACGCAACACTGCGACCGGAAGCGGCTTTCCATCCGCGAACGCCTGGAGCTATTTGCAAGAGTATGCGACGGAGTCCAGCATGCCCACCAGAAGGCAATCATCCATCGTGATCTGAAGCCGGCCAACATCCTCGTCATCGAGATCGACGATCAGCCGATGCCGCGGATCATCGACTTCGGACTGGCCAGCGTCATCGAACCGGGCGCAGGCACAGGCTCGAACAAAGCCGAGATTCTGGCAGGTACCCCCGGATATATGAGCCCGGAACAGTTGTCCGGCACCGATCTCGATACGCGCACGGACGTGTACTCCCTGGGCGTCATCCTCTACGAGCTGCTGACCGGGGCGCTTCCGGTGGATACCAGCGGGTGGTGTGGGGAACCACTGTCCAATCTGGCCTCACGCTTCCAGGAACAGCGCGTGGCTCCCCCCAGCCGTCGCGCAGCTTCCTCGTGCAGTGAGGCCGCGCAGCTTCGGCGCTGCAGGCCGAAGCAACTAGCACATGAGCTGGCGGGCGATTTAGACCTGATCACCGGAAAAGCGCTGGAAGCGGACCGGAATCGCCGCTACGGAACTCCCTCCGAACTGGCAACGGATATCCGGCGCTTCCTGCAGCTTCGGCCTGTCGAGGCGCATGCAGCGAGCGCTCCCTATGCGCTCGGGAAATATGTCCGGCGTCATCGCGCGGGAGCGGCGATGGCACTGGTGCTGATGCTGGTCCTGGCCGGCGCCGCCGTGCTGCAGACGCTGGCGCTGCGGCGTATCGCCCGCGAGCGCGATCGCGCCACGCGCATTTCGGACTTCATGGTCAACAGCTTTCGCGTTGCCGATCCCAGCGAAGCCAGGGGCAATCAGGTCACTGCCCGTGAGATCCTGGACCGCGCTTACACGCAGGTCGATCCCGGCCTCGCGAGAGACCCGGAGATGCAGTCGCAAATGATGATGGTGATGGGGGCCGTGTATGAGAATCTCGGCCTCTATTCACGCGCCGAAGCCCTGTATCGCAAGGCGGCAGCGATCCGCACGCAACGGCTGGGCCCGGAAAACACCGACACTCTGCGTTCCCAGGCATCGCTGGCGTGGGCGCTCTACCGCCGCGGTCAGTATCACGACTCTGAAAGCCTGCTGCGGCAAGTGCTGGCCGTACGTCTGCGCCGCTCCGGGGAAAATAATGCGGACACGATCACCGTGATGGATTATTTGGCCGCCGTTCTGAACAGCGAGGGCCACTCAGGCAAAGCGGAAGCTCTTGAACGGAAAGCTCTGGCCTTCCGTATGCAAACAGGCGGGGAGAACAGTGCCGACACGCTGGTCAGCATGAATCACCTGGCGCTCGCGCTGCAGGGCCAGGGAAGATGGGCGGAAGCCGAAAGCCTCGACCGGCAGCAGCTTGCCGGCTGGCGGCGTGCTGAAGGCCCCGATTCCATGCGCGGGCTTCTCGCGGCCGGTAACCTCGCGATCGACCTGTACCGCGAAGGACGCCTCGCCGAAGCAGAGACGCTCGACCGGCAGAATCTGGACGCGAGGCGCCGCATCCTGGGGCCGGATCACCCGGAGACTGTCCGCTCGATGAATACCCTGACCGCCGTACTGACCGACGAGGGCAAGTTACAGGAGGCACAGTCTTTGGGTGAGGAGGTCCTCGCTGTTCAAATCCGCGTGCTCGGCGCCGACCATCCGCTTACCGTCACCTCCATGAGCAACCTGGGAGAGATCCTCACGCGACGCGGCGACTACAGCCGGGCGCAGGATCTGCTGCAACAGTCCAGAGCAACGGCCACACGCGTGCTTGGTGCGGATAGTTCCCAGGCCACGATGGCAACCTATAATCTGGCCTGCCTCGCACTTCGCCGTGGGCAGTCCAGCGAGGCGCTGCGCTTGCTGCGCGATGCGCTGGACCATAGGCTCCCAGGCTGGATTGCAGCCGGAATGAGTCAGGATCCCGACTTGGCGGCGCTGCACGGCGATCCGCGCTTCCGGGCGCTGCTCGCTGCTGTGAAGACCGGGGCGCCAGCAGCGCCGCCCCGCTAGCGCCTCTCGTCCCGCCCGATTTTCTCTTTCTTTTTTGAGCCGATCTGCTTCGCAATTGCGCATATTCGGGCAAGGAGAGAAGAAATCGTCATGAAAACCCCAGGGAATTCTCTGTGCCGGCATATGTTGGTTGCGGCTTTTGTGCTGCTCATCGTCGCCATTTGCCGTGGTAATACGCTTGCCTCCAGCGAAGCTCACAACGCAAAGCCCGCCGGCGCGTGGAACCAGTTCGAGGACCCGTTCGAGCATGCCTTTTCCGTCGCGGTCCCACAGGGATGGACCGTCCGCGGCGGGCTGTTTCGTCTCGGCTACTCCGATGAACGGGTCATGGTCGATGTACGCTCCCCCGACGGGAGCGTCGCCGTTCGCCTCGGCGATATGGCCATTCCTTCGTACGCGCAGCCGACGCCGCCGTACCACACGCGGGAAGGCGAGGTCTACGACCTTGGAGCCCAGGCGAAACTGATCGTCGCCCGGTACCGCACCGGGCCGGAGTTCGCGGTTCTGTATTCGCAGGCACGTTTTCACGATCTGTGCAGCGATCCGCAGCCGGACACGGCCGATGCCGGCTTCACGGTTCCGGACTATATTCCACTGGAGGGAGCCGGGAAGACCTCGGCCGGGCAAATTGCCTGGCGCTGCACCACGCCGGATGGGCCGCGCGTGGTCTTCGCGTACACCCGGACCGTTCAGGGAAACGGAATCTGGCAGGCGCCCACGATCGTCAGCTTCATCGCTCCTCCGGAAAAATCGGCGCTCGCGCGCGGCATCGCGCTGCGCATGGCCGGCTCGTTCCGGCTCAGCCCCGCGTGGGTGGAGCACCAGAAACAGATGGATGCCGAAGGGATGCAGTATCAGAGGCTTCGGCAACAGGGGCGCGTCGCCGCGATCCAGCAGCAAATGCGGCAGTTTGAGGCACAGATGCAGGCCATGCAGAGCCAGGTGAACTCTTTCGAATCGCACCAGGCGGCCGAGGCGGCGCAGTTCCAGAGCTTCGACAACGCCCTCATTGGTGTCACGCCCACCACCGATCCGCTCACGGGCGAGCAGCGGGATGTATGGACCGGGACCAAAGCGAACTATTGGGTGAACGGGCTCGGCCAGGTTGTGAATTCCACCGACGCGCCCGCCGCGGGCTGGCGCCAATTACAGGTACAGGCACAGTGACCTCGGCCTCAACTGGAATTGAAGCATCCGGATTAAGCCGTCCCGTTCCTCGGGGCTTGAGCTCCGATTCACGCGGTCTCCTGCCTCGCCTGCTGCTTCCGGGGTCTTCTGAAATTTTCTGAGCCGATTCGCTCTCATTTTCCGCATATCCGAGCAGAAGCCCCGATCCATTGGAGGACTGACCCATGAATACCCGTCTGCGGGCCTGGAATCTCTCCTGCCAGCGATCTGGCTCCTGCACTCCCGTGGTGTCCCGGTTCCTGCAGGAATCCCGGGCCAGGACCGACTCCTTGCAGATACCCACCGGGAAATCCAGAAAGCCATTCGCCTGGGCAATTCTTTTGGTCGCGCTCCTGGTTTCAACCGGGGCACTGGATACTCCCCTGGCTCATTCGCAGGCGAGCTCCACCGCGATCCCGCAACTTACGCCAGGTTTGATTTCGACCGTGGCGGGAGAATATTACAGCAGCGCTCCTGCATTTTCCGGCGACGGCGGCCCTGCGACGAGCGCGCAGATGTGGTACCCGACGGGCATGGCCCTCGATTCTCAGGGCAATCTCTATATCGCCGACTCCGGCAACGATGTGATCCGGGTTGTGAACATGCAATCCACGGCCATTACCGTCCTGGGCGTTTCGATTCAGCCCGGAGATATCCAGACCGTTATTGGTACGCCGGACTCTTTCGGTTTCATTGGCGATGGCGGTCCCGCCGGGCAAGCCAGCCTCGCGCTCCCCCTGGGACTGACCTTCGACAGCCAGGGAAACCTCTACATTGCCGACAACGATAACAGCCGCATTCGCGTCGTCAATTTCCAGAGCACGGCGATCACGGTCTTCGGCGTGGTCGTGCAACCGGGAGACATCGAAACCGTCGCCGGGGATCTGAATGGAACCGTGGCGTCGAACTGCGCCAATGAGACTGACAGCTTGGGCGACGGCTGCCCGGCTACACAAACGGCAATCGATATGCCGACCTCCATCGCCTTCGACGCCGCCGGCAACCTTTACATTGTGGATTCCGACAATTTCGTTATTAGAAAGGTGAACGCATCCACAGGCATTGTCTCTCTGGTGGCAGGGACGGGAACGGACGGCTTCTCCGGCGATGGCGGAAGCGCGGTGCAGGCCGAGCTGTTCGATCCGAACTGGGTCCAGCTCGACGCCGCCGGCAACGTCTATATTGCCGACCTGGGCAGCAACCGGGTGCGCGTGGTGAATACGCAGTCGGCAGCGATTACGCTTTATGGCGTCACCATCCAGCCAGGGACCATTGAAACCGTGGCCGGCAGCGGCACGGCGATAGTGAATGGGAGCTCAACCTCGACAGGCTATTCCGGCGACGGCGGGCCGGCAAATCAGGCGCTTCTGAACGAACCCAGCGGAATCTGGCTCGACCCTGCAGGCGACCTGTCTATTGCCGATTCCAATAATGATGTCATCCGGAAGGTTAATGCGCAATCGGGAATCATCACCACCGTTGCCGGCTCCACGGCTGGTGAGGGCGCCTATAGCGGTGACGGCGGCTCATCCACCGCTGCCCGGCTGAACAATCCATATTCCGTCTTACTGGATCCGGCCGGCGACTTGTTCATCGCGGACGAACAGAACGAAGTGGTCCGCGAGGTCGTCGCGAACGCCCTGGTGCTCAATTTTCCCAACACCTATCCGGGGTTCGTCAGCCCGGCCCAGGTCGTGACCCTGCAGAATATCGGCGGGGCTGAAATGACCATCTCCTCGACTTCGTTCGGAGGAGCGGACCCGTCGTCCTTTGGACTACTGGACGAGACCACCTGCTCATCCTCTCTCGCCTCCGGTGCAAGTTGCACGTTCAACATTGCTTTTGAACCGGCCTCGTCCGGGGCATTGACTGCGAGCCTCAATATCACTGAATCGACCCCACCAGCCTCGCAATCCATTGTGCTGAACGGAGGGGGTTCCTCCACAAACATTGCGCAGATTACGGTCTCGCCCACGCAGTTGAGCTTTGGCAATCAGATTGTGGGCGCCGTGAGCGCCTCGCAATCCGTCACCGTGACCAACACCGGAACGGCCGCCTTATCGCCTTCCGCGGCCGAGGTGGGCATTGTGACCATCGTCGGCCTGAATGCGGGCGATTTCACCGAAACCAACAATTGCGGAAGCTCGCTGGCTGCGGGAACGATTTGCACTATCAACGTTTTCTTTGCGCCGCAAGCGCCTGTCCGCTCCGCAGCGTTTCTCGTCGTGCAGGGGGATGGAGAGAACACGCCGGTGCTTGTGCCTCTGTCGGGCACGGGCACCACCGCGGCTGGAACGACCCCGGCAAATTCGCCGCTTCTGCAGGTGATACCCGGAACGATCTCTACGATCGCGGGCGATAACCTCCCGGGTTATACCGGCAATGGGGGCCCGGCCATTGCCGCCGAACTTGAATTCCCGGAGGGCGTAAGCGCGGATGCGAACGGCGATCTCTACGTCCCCCAGGTGTACAACCAGGTGATCAGCTTTGTGAATCAGCAGAGCACCGCGGTCTCGCCCGACGGCATCACCGTGCAGCCCGGCGACATTCAGACCATTGCCGGCAACGGATTGAACGCAGGCACCGAATTCGGCACCTACTCGGGCGATGGAGGCCTGGCCATTGACGCCGGTCTCAGCGAACCCGAATCGAGTCTGCTCGACCATGAGGGAAACCTCTACTTTCTCGACGGAGGAAACGAGGTTATCCGGGTGGTGAATACCCAGCCGAACGCCATTACTGTGAACGGCGTCAGCATTCCTTCATACGGCATGCAGACCGTGGCTGGAATAGCAGGAGCGGGAACAATATGCGCCAATGCGCTGGATTCGGTAGGCGACGGATGCCCGGCCGTGGATGCGACCCTCAATCAGCTTGCGGGACAGATTGCGATGGATGCCGCAGGCAATCTCTACATTGCCGACACATGCGACCAGGTGATTCGCGCCATCAACATGGGATCGAGCACCACCACGATCGCCGGAGTCTCCATCGCGCCGGGATATATACAAATCATCGCCGGCATCCTTAACAACAGCGTGGGAGACTGCGGCGCGGGCTCGGGCACCTTTTCAGGCGATGGCGGACCGCCCCTGAGCGCCAATTTATATTTACCGATGGCGCTGGCCGTCGATGCCAAGGGCAACATCTACATTGGCGACTCAGCCAACTTCCGCATCCGCGCCATCAACACGCAGTCAACGACCCAAACGATCCTCGGCGTTTCCATCGCGCCCGGAACCATTGAGACCGTGGCGGGCAATGGAACGCTGGGCTATTCGGGAGACTTCGGCCCGGCCACGGCGGCCGAGATCGCCGCAACATCAACTCCGAGAGCATACTCCATTGCGCTGGACCCTGCCGGCAATCTCTATCTCGCCGATTATTCCAACAACGTCATCCGTGAGATCTTCGCCTCCAACGGAATCATCCGCACCGTTGCCGGCAATGGATACGGAGCCATCAATGTGGCAGCGGGGACATACACAGGAGGATATGCGGGCGATGGCGGCGCGGCGACCTCAGCGGAGTTATATGCCCCGAATTCTCTCGTCATTGACGCTTTCGGCAATCTCGACATCGTCGATGGCGCGAACCAGGTGGTGCGGCAGGTGACGCCGACGCCGGCCGCGTTCAACTTCCCTGACACCCAGGTGGGGACAACCAGTGCGCCGGAGATCTACACCTTCTCCAACATCAGCACCCAGAGCATCTCGTTTTCCGGCATCGCGATCAGCCCGAATTTCAAGCAGGTTGCGTCCGGGCTCACCGATTGCACCTCGACCACAACTTTGCCGCCTGCGGGCATTTGTCAGATGGCGCTGGCCTTTGCGCCGAGTGAAGTCGGTTTTGTCACAGGTACGGCGGTGATCACCAACACTGCCGGCGTACAAACGATAGCACTGAGCGGAACTGGAACCGCGGCAAGTGGGACGAGCCAGACGATCGTGGTGACGACGGCAGCGCCGGCCAGCGCGGCATACAACAGCACGTTCAACGTAGCGGCGACGGCCAGCTCCGGCCTTGCGGTGGCGATCACCACCAGCGGGGCGTGTTCGGGTGCGGGCAGCGGCACGGCGACGATCACCATGACTGCCGGCACGGGAAGTTGCACGGTGTACTACAACCAGGCGGGCAACAACACCTATTCGGCGGCGCCGCAGGTGACCAACACCACCACGGCGACGCAGGCTTCGCAGACGATCACGGTAACAACGGCAGCGCCGGCCAGCGCAGCCGACAACAGCACGTTCTCCGTCGCCGCGACGGCTGGTTCCGGACTGACGGTGAGCATTGCAGCCAGCGGAGCGTGCACCGGCAGCGGCACAGGTTCGGCGACCGTCACGATGACCGCAGCGACCGGCACCTGTACGGTGACGTACACCCAGGCGGGCAACAGCACCTACGCCGCTGCGCCCACCGTAACCAGCATGACCACGGCGACCGCGGCAACTCTGACGAGCCAGACGATCGTGGTGACAACGGCAGCGCCGGCCAGCGCAGCCGACAACAGCACATTCCCCGTCGCCGCGGCGGCTAGTTCCGGACTGACGGTAAGCATTGCAGCCAGCGGAGCCTGCACGGGCAGCGGCACAGGTTCGGCGACCATCACGATGACCGCAGCGACCGGCACCTGTACGGTGACTTATACCCAGGCGGGCAACAGCACCTACGCCGCGGCGCCCACCGTAACCAGCATGACCACGGCGACCGCGGCAACTCTGACGAGCCAAACGATCGTGGTGACAACGGCAGCGCCGGCCAGCGCAGCCGACAACAGCACATTCCCCGTCGCCGCGACGGCTAGTTCCGGACTGACGGTGAGCATTGCAGCCAGCGGAGCCTGCACGGGCAGCGGCACAAGTTCGGCGACCATCGTGATGACTGCGGCGACCGGCACCTGCACGGTGACGTACACCCAGGCGGGCAACAGCACCTACGCCGCCGCCCCCACAGTGACCAGCATGACCACAGCGACCCCGGCAACTCTGAGCGGCCAGACGATCACGGTAACAACGGCAGCGCCGGCCAGCGCAGCCGATGGCAGCACATTCCCCGTCGCTGCGACAGCAAGCTCCGGACTGACGGTGAGCATTGCAGCCAGCGGAGCCTGCACCGGCAGCGGCACAGGTTCGACGACCATCACGATGACCGCGGCGACCGGGACCTGCACGGTGACCTATAGCCAGGGAGGCAACAGCACCTACGCCGCGGCTCCCAACGTGACCAGTACGACAACGGCAACGAGCGGAACCGGCGCCCCCGCGCCGACCTTCAAGCTCAGCTCGCCAACCGGAGCGCAGTCGGTTCAGCCCGGCGCATCGGCGCAGTACACCATCACCGCGACGGCGCAAAACGGCACATTCTCCAGCGCCGTGACCCTCGCGGCCAGCGGCTTGCCCGCCGGCGCAACGGCTACGTTCTCCTCGGCGTCAATCACACCGGGCAACTCCTCAGCAAACTCGACGCTGACGATTCAAACTGCGGCGACAACGGCAGCCGTGACCAGGAATGGTTCTATGTGGCCGCTGGCCGCGCCGGCGCTGGCGCTCATCGGCCTGTTCTTCCTGCCCGGTAGACGCTACCGACGCTGGATCACGCTCGCGCTTCTGCTGGCTTCGCTGGGCACGTTCACTGCTCTGACCGGGTGCGGAGGCGGTTTTGGAACGACTGCATCTACACCCGCCGCCACGAACTACAACATCACCGTCACCGGAAGCAGCGGCTCCGAGCAGCAGTCCACCACCGTGCAGTTAACGGTGGAGTAAAAGGGGAGACCCCATGCGACTCAGGATCAAGACTACGTTTGCCCTGTTGTTGACCTTCGCTGCGGTCTCCACCCGCTGGGCTGTTGCACAGGTCCCTGCCCAGCCCGGCGGGCCAAACAGCGTGCCGCCGCGTGGCGACCTCGCCCTTGGCTACAGTTACCTGCACAGCAACGCGCCTCCCGCCGGCTGCGGCTGCTTCAACATGAACGGCGGCAACGCTACCTTTGCCTGGGCCATCAGGCCGGGCAGCTGGGCGCTGGTGGGCGATGTCCTCTCCACGTATGCGGGCGGCGTTTCCGCCGCCGGATACGACCTGACGCTCACTGCCTTCACCGGGGGAGTGCGCTATCTGCCGCCCGCAGGTCATTCATCGCTCCATCCCTTTGGCCAGGTCCTGGCCGGAGTGGCGCACTCCAGCGGTACGCTTGTTCAAGGAACGAACCCGGCGTCCGCCAACGCCGGAGCAGCCTTTGCGGGCAGTTTTGGCGGAGGCCTCGACCTGCGCGCCACCTCTCGCTTCTCGGTGCGGCTCGTCGAAGCTGACTACCTGCTCACCACATTCGATAACGGAAGCAACAATCACCAGAACAACCTGCGCATCAGCGCCGGAGTTGTGTTCCGCTTCTGATCCTCGAGCGCTTCAGCCTTGCCTTCTCCTGCTCTGGTTCCTTCAGCCGTTTGGCCTGGACCACCTGCAGACTGCCATACTCTTGTGCCAGCCGTAGCAGGTCTGCTCCGTAGCTTCGGCCTCTTCAGATGGCAGCGGAGTCGTCTTCCCTGTACCAGTCCTGCAGGTCTCGAGCGGTGATCCACGCTGTTCGGAGACGGGCCGCCGCTGACAACTTAATTAAGCGGATTTAAGCGGAATCTCGATGAGCACCGCAATGCACCGACGCCGATTACTCCTCAAAAGTATGGCTTCTCGTTACTAATTCTGCCGAATCCTACCGAAAGCGCATTAACCATTAACAGAGCCGGATGCGTGCATTATTCCGCTGTTTACATGTGCTGAAGGCTCCGACTCCTCCGAAAGGAACAGGACAGATCTCCATTCTTGCAGGTGCAGAACATGGGGCTTTTGTGATCTGATGAGACTCATTGTTTCTGCGGAGCGTGAAAGATGGGCGATATCTCCTGGTTTCAGCGTGGACGTTTCGGGGTTTTGTGGCACTTCGGGGTGTACAGCGCTGCGGGGATTCCGCCTTCGTGGCCACTCGCCGAGGGCCTGTTGACCTACGACCAGTACGAGGCTTTGGCTTGGGATTTCAAACCTGCGGGTTTCGACCCAGCCGAATGGGCGGCGCTGGCAAAAGAGGCCGGCGCCTGCTACGCCATTCTGACGGCAAAACACCACGACGGCTTCGCCATGTGGAACACCGCCACGACGGACTTCTGCGCACCCAAGACCGCCGCGGGTCGCGACCTGGTGATGGTCTGGGTGGAAGCGATGCGCAGCGCCGGACTCAAGGTGGGCCTCTATTTTTCTCTGCCCGACTGGCATACGCCTGATTACCCAGTCGACTCCGACCTCTCGATTCCGGGATTTATGCCGGCGCGGCCGCCGCTGGCCTGGCCGCCGAATCCGTATCACAAGATCTCCGACGATCCCGCGCGATGGCAGCGGTTTCTCAATTTCATGCGCACCCAACTCGAGGAGCTGCTCCATTCCGGCGGGTATGGCCCCATCGATCTGCTCTGGTTCGACGGAGGCTGGGAGCACACGGTTGAGGAGTGGAACGGCTATGAAGTGGTGCGGCAGATTCGCGGGTGGCAGCCAAACATTATCCTCAACGACCGAATCCACCCAGGCATGTTCGGCGTGCGCACGACCGTTGATCCCGGACTGTCGGATTACATCGAGTGCGAGATGCTGCTGCCTGCCCCGCTGACCACCGACCCCTGGGAGCGCGCGCTGACGATGAGTGATCAATGGTCGTTTGTGCCGTCCGACGACACGTTCAAGTCAACCGGCGAGCTGATTCGCATGCTGGCTGAAACTGCATCGGGTGGCGGCACGCTGCTGCTGGACATGGGACCAAACGGCAAAGGACTGCTGCCGGGCAACTGTGCGAGCCGACTGTTGACCATCGGCGACTGGATGAGGGGCAATGGCGACGCGATCCGCGGTACGGGCAAGGCAATTCTCGGCCTGCTACCCATCCCCGTTGCGCCATCGCACTGCGGCGTGGCCACCCTCAACCGCGACAGCGGATGGCTCTACCTCCATATCTTCAGCGCGCCACCGAATAACCAGGTTGAAGTCCCCAATGTGAAGCTGCCGGTGCTGGAAGTGAAGCTGCTGGCGAGCGGCCGGGCACTCCAGTGGTTCCAGCCGATGTCCCCCGACCCACTGGGCTACTATGGAAATCGCCTGCTCATTGATCTTCCCCGGGAGTGGCAGGACCCGTACGACACCGTGGTCGCGGTGCGGCTCGCAATGCAGCTGCAGGAATAGAATCAAGCCGGAATCCGGGCGGAGCGACCCAAAATCCGGGTTCCGGGTGGCTGACCCAGGGGAGCGTCCGCGTCGTGACACAACTACCTGAGTTCGGCGATCGCTATGAAGTGCTGGAGCTTCTGGGGCGCGGGGGTTTTGGCGAAGTGTACCGCGTTCGCGATCGCGCGCTGGAGACCGAGGTCGCTCTGAAGACTGTATATCGCCCGCGGGGGATCGACCTTCAGCTGCTTAAGGCGGAGTTCCGCTCGCGCTCTGCGCTGCATCACCGCAATCTTGTGCAGCTCTACGAGCTCGAAGTTGGCAAAGCTCACTGTTTTCTCACCATGGAGCTGATTCGCGGGGACAACCTCGCGCGCTGGGTGCGCGGCGGGATATCCGATTCCTCGGCAGTCGGAGAGCAGGCCGTGTCGGGGCAGGCGCCGACCGCCAAGCTTTCCCAAAACGAGTCCAGCCCCACGACCATCGATCTTAGCGCGGAGGCTGTCCGATCTTCAGGTGCGTGGGTCTCCGCACAACACAACCCCCCCAATCCTGAGCTGCGACCGCCGCTCGACTCAATGGCGAGGGAAAGGTTGATTCACGCAGTCACCGAACTGCTCACCGCCCTGCGCGTGCTGCACGAAGCCGGACTGGTTCATCGCGACATCAAGCCAGACAACGTGCTCGTGGAAGCGAGCGGGCGCCTAGTGCTGATGGATTTTGGTCTGGCCGTGGGCGGACAGCTCCCGTCCGCTGCGCGCTTTGCCGGAACGCCGCGCTATATGGCCCCGGAGCAGTTCCGCGGTGAAGACGCTTCACCCGCGAGCGATATGTACGCCGTGGGCTGCGTGCTCTATGAGCTGCTCGCGGGACGTCCACCCTTCCTGGCAGGAGCGCTGCAGGCGAAGATTGCAGGTGAACCGGCCCCGGCGATTGCATCCGACCGGGCCGATGCGACCCTGCTGGCGCTGATCGACGATCTGCTGGCCACAGCGTCCCGTCGCCCGACAGCGCGGCAGGCACTGCAGCGCATCTCGCCGTCCGCTCGGACGGAGGAGGATGCTGGTCCCGTCTTTGGCATTCCGGTGCAGGGCGCGTTTTTCGGTCGCGCGAAGGACCTGGCGACGCTACATGAGGCTTTCGACCACCTGCTGGCAGAGCGCCGACCGATCATCGTTCAAGTGGAAGGTCCCTCGGGCATCGGCAAGTCGACACTGGTCCGGCAGTTCCTTTCGACGCTGCCGTCCGGGAAAACTGGCGAGCACCGCCCCATCGTTCTGGCCGGTCGCTGCCATCCGCAGGAGACCGTGCCGTTCAAGGCGCTCGATGCTGCGATCGACTCTCTTGCTGTGCAGCTCCAGGAATTTCCCCGTGAACAGCGCAGCGCAGTGCGGCCGGAGCGCCCCTGGGCGGCGACACAACTGTTTCCGGCGCTCGCCTCAATTCCGGAATTCGCATACGAGCCCGCACCCGCCCTGCTGCCGGAGCCGCTCGAGCTACGCGCGCTCGGCTTCACCGCGATGCGACAGCTGATGCGACAAATCTCCAGGCTCGCACCGGTGGTGTTGTGGATCGACGATCTTCAGTGGGGCGACGCCGATTCGCTGCGGCTCCTCGAGGATGTCCTCCAGTCTCCGGGCGCGCCGCCTATCCTGTTGCTCCTCTCGTACCGCAGCGAGCCCTTCGAGCGCACGGCGCTGCTGGCGCATGTTGCCAGTAAGGAAGGGCCGTTCTCCGGCACCCATCTTCGGCTGGAGCCGCTGGCATCCGCGGAGATCGAACCTCTGATCCGTTTTTTCCTGCGGGACGGTGATGCGCGCGTGAAGACCGTCGTGCAGCAGTGTGAAGGGAATCCATTTCTTGCATCGGAGCTGGCGCGTTATCTCGCGACCGTGGACGACCCAGCCGGCGACTCCGGTGGAATGGAGCTCCCGCAGCTCATCCTGGCGAGGCTGCAAAGCCTTCCTGCGGAGTGGCGGGCGATGGTCGAAACCCTTTCCGTGGCGGTGCGGCCGGTTTCCATCGACGCGCTGGTGGAAGCGGCGGGTGTAAGCGGGGCATCGCGCTCAGCCGTGATGGCGCTTCGGGACGCTTATCTGTTGCGCCGGGTCTGGTCGAGCCGAGGCTCCATGATCGCCGTCTACCACGACAAAATTGCCGAAGCGGTCCGGCAGGCGCTCAGCGCGGAATCGGCGGTAGAACGGCACCGCTCGCTGGCCAAAACGCTGGAACGGCACGCGCCGGAGGACTCGGACGCACTGCTGGAACACTGGGAACGCGCCGGCAACAGGCGACGCGCCGCCTTCCATGCCCATCGAGCGGCCGTGCGGGCTGCGGCGAAGCTGGCCTTTGAGCGCGCCGCGGAGCTCTACGAGAAGGCGCTGGAGCTTGGACCCGAAGGTGTAGAGCGCGCCGCGCTGCTGGAGCGCGCCGCAACCATGCACGCCAACCGGGGCCATGCCGGACAGGCGGCCGCCCGCTACCTTGATGCTGCGCGCGAACTCGGCGGCGATCTGAACGACGCCCGCGTGCGGGCGCTGAATCGGCTGGCCGGTGAGCAGTATGTCAAGAGCGGACGTGTGCGGGAAGGCTGGGTTCTAATGCGCCAGGTGCTGAAAGCACTGGGCGTGCAGCATCCGCGGAGCACCTGGTCGGCGATCCTCGGCTCCCTGACGCGTCGCATCAGGTTTCTCAGGCAGCACATCGATCCGGAGCTCATTCGTGGCCGCTCAATTCCCGATGCGGAACGGCCGCGGCTGGAGGCGCTTTGGACCGCTTCCACCAGCATGTCAATGATCAACGTGCCGCTGTCGGATGCTTTCCGCACAATGCATCTTCGCCGCGTCCTCCGCGTAGGCGATTCCTCGTCCGTGTGCCGGGCTCTTTCCTTCGAAGTGGCGTATGAGGCGACCGTTGGCGGCCAAATCCTGGAGCGCAAAGCCGCTCAGCTTGTCGCTGTTGTGCGGCGGATGGTCGAGTGGACGCGCGATCCCTACGACAACGCGTGGATGAACCTGGGCGAGGCGTGCGCCGCCTTCTCCGCCGGTCACTGGCGCGAAGCCTCCTCATTGTGCGAAGAAGCCGACCGCATCCTGGAAACGGACTGCGTGGGTACGGCCTGGGAGCGAAACACTGTGACAACGCATCATCTGTCGGCACTGGCCATGGGCGGCGAGCTGCGCGCTCTCCGTGAACGCGTGGAAGGCTTCCTGCGGAGAGCCCGCGCCGGCGCGGATTTGTACTCCATCGCCGAGGCGTGCAGCGGCGAGCTGACTCTGGTATGGCTGGCTGCCGGACAGGAATCGGACAAGCTGGCTTTGGCGCGGGGAGCGATCGCACAACAAGTCGTTGACGGAGCGCGCTGGCCCGAGAACGTCTACCGGCGCAGCAACATGACCGAATTTGTCGGCACCGTGCACGTGGCGTTGGCCCACGGTCGCGGCGAAGAAGCCTGGCGTGCGGTTCAGCGCCACTGGCCCGGCCTGAAGAGCGCCTTCCTTCTCTCTCTCCAGTTTTACGGCTCGTGGCTGCGATTCGCGCGCGGAAGAGCCGCCCTCGCCGCGGCCTCTCAGCCCCGGGCCATCCCCGGATGGCCGCGCGATCGGCTGCTCCGCGATGCGCGTGCCCAGGCGCGGGCGATAAGGAAGGATCCGAAGCCGTTCGCGCGGCCCTGGGCGGATTTGCTTGACGCTGGGCTCGCGTGCGCTGCAGGCGACGACGGCGGGGCCGACTGCCTGCTATGCGCCATCGAGGGTTTCGAGCGCGCCGAAATGGCGCTGTATCGCGAATGCGCACGCTTCGCCCTGGGTCAGTTGACCGGCGAATCCCGGCTGCGCAGCCAGGCCGAAATGTGGATGGCCGGCCAGGATATCCACGCGGCAGAGCGCATGGCCTTCACGCTCGTGCCCGGCGTCTCCGTGGAAGCTTAGCTCTTCGCCCTGGCCGCCGCATTCCGCTGTTTCTTCCTGCCCCAATTCGCGCCAAGAAACGGCAGGCAATACCATGCCGGCTGCGGCTCGCCGACGCCTTCATCCTCGACAACATTCACGAAATCGCCGCGATACGGAATCAGATGCGAGAGGAGAGCGGGGATCAGCTCGATCAGAATAAAGAGATTGGGCAGGCCGAGCCGGCAGAGAAAGCGATCGAATGCCTTCGCCCAATCGTAAGAGGCCGGCTCGTAGCGCTCGATGTCCCAGATTCCGCAGTAATCGCCGATGAAGGCCGCGGGCGTTTGGCTGGCCTCAGGATGCGCCTGCCGCGGCGCGACGGGCTGCGGCGGGCCCGTGGGAATCGGGGATGGCGAATGGCGCGCGTTGTAGTGATCGAGGACCGCGTTCACTGCATGGCGCGCCGATTCGTTGGCGGATTCCATCGTGGTCTGGCGCGTGAACGTTCTTAGATAGATGCCGGCGTAGACCAGTGAACCCCAGTGCACCGGGTAGCCCCCATGCTGCGCCATCCACACGCCCGGCTCATCCAGCAGCTTTTGCGGTTCCCCCGTGCCGGAACTGGGATCGAACGGTTCGGTGCCGGGCCGATTATCCCAGTCGCTGACAATCGGCACAAGATAAGGGGTCGTGTTCTCGACAGGCACATCCGTGCGGCCGTTGCGCTCACCAAATCGAATGTTGTCGTCGATATGGAACCAGCGTGGCCGCGGGAGGCGCATGGCCCATGTGGAGTTGGCCGGAGTGGCGAGATCGACGCACAATTGCCGCCAGACCTCAGCGCCGATGCCCGCGCGCGTCGAGTTCCATGCTCCAAGATACTCCCCTCCCTGATGGGTCGCAGTGTTCCAGTCGCCGATATCGATGCTGCAGACCCCGCCGAAGCCGTCCCGCGTGAGCAGGCGCGGGCGACTCCAGAACTGCTGCTGATTGATGGACGAAAGGCACCAGGGCGCGTCCATCGAGTAGACGTGGCCGGGGACCACGGTGAAGTTCTGGTCGAAGTAATACTGCATTCCGGAGAGAGTCTGAAAGCGGTCAAACGGTCCAAGGCCCGGCTGACGAAGAGGATCGCGTTTGAAGATCGGACCCGTCGGCCAGACAGGATGATCCTGATAATGCGTGGTATAACCACTGAGGCCGCGCGGCACACCGACCAGCGGTAGCGGAGCACTCACCCGTTCCGCCGTCGGCGCGTCGGTGGCGACGACGAAATACTGATCAAGGAATGTGGAGCTGCGCCAGACGCGCTCTTCGCCCTCGCCCATCCGTACCCAGGGTACGACGCGCTCCTGTTGCCCGGTGGCGTTCAGCTCCAGCCGCGTGAGCTTGCCCAAAGCGAAGTGCACGCCACAGTCTTCGAGGTAGCGCTTCCAGTGCGCGAACCAGGCCTCCGTAGTGGGTCCGTTCAGCGTGCCGTCGGTATACTTCGGATCGCCGCACTCCGGATGCTGCAACTGCACGTAGGTGCTGCCATTGGTGCGCGCATCGCCGCAGCGACCGTCGAACGCCGCCAGCACGCGCCCGGATTGCGTGAAGTCCTTCGTGAAGGAATGGCTGTAGCGATAGAGATAGCACTGCGTCTTCGGATTCCAGCCGCGCAGAAACTGCCACCATGTCATATCTCCCAGCCGCGCCCGGCGCTCTTTGCACGTGCACAGATAGCGCGTAATCCGAAGGCCCATCTGCAGGTTGTCGCGGATGTCGTAGTCCAGCTCCGCGGTGATCGTCCCGCCCAGGCGCATCATCTGCCCGGCAGTCGCCTTCGTGCGCGGATAGAAGAAAGGCCGGATGCCTCGCTTGATCATCAGTTGGACTGGCGTGGAGAGAACATTGTCGAGCACACGCCGTCCCGACGGGCGACCCGCCTCGTCGTATACCGGCGTGCGGCGCATGGTGTCGAAGACGTGCCGGTAATACGAAGGAAAGAAGCGGAATCCGTGCTCACCAGGAAGGATGAAGGATTCGAGGGCCAGAGCCGAATCGCCCGGCCCGGTCTCTGCTTTCATGCGCAGCTCATCTGCGAGCATGCCATTCTGCAGAAGACCCGCGCGCAACGCCTCGGCACGGGCGCGAGCCAGAGCTTCTGTGTCCGCCACAGTTCTCACCAGCATCCTAAAGTGGTGCGGTCGATAGGTCGCCACGAACTCCGCGACCGCGCGCGCGACCGACTCCTTCATCGCCTGCGAAAGCTCCGCTGATGCGTGCTCAAATGTTACGGCGCGGTCCTGCCAGGTGTCGCCCTGCGCATCCGGCGTGGGCAGGCCCGCAAGCGCACCGCTGTCAGCGACGCTCCGCGGCACCCGTGCGTACTGCGAGCGCGCCATGCCGCCCAGGGCCATGCGGCGCTCGCCAACCTCGTTCATGGCTAGTTCGCTTTCAACCACCGTAACGCGAAAGCCGCGCTCCACCAATTCGTGAGCAGCCGTGAGGCCAGCAATGCCGCCGCCGAAGACGGTGGCCTCGGCCTGATAGCCGCCCTGTAATTCGCTGGTCCAGCCCGATGACTGCAGCCAGGTGTCCGCCCACTCCGCAAAACACGCTGACTCCACCGTGGCGAACGGACGCCACGCTTCACCTGCGCGCTCCAGGAGCCGCACAGTCGCATGGCCGTGTTCCTCGAACATCAACGTCATGTTCGGTATCGTCAGCACAGAGTCGATTGTCCAATCGACCTCCGCGCGCACCGTTCCCGTAGTGTCAATCATGGTAACGGAGCACGACTGGGGATATTTCCAGGGTCCGCCCTGCCAGCCTTCGAGTTGGGGAGCCCCGATACCATCCTCGCTGAAACGCCACGTGCGGCCCTGATGCGTGACGACAGCGGCGCGCGAGGGATTGGTGCATGGCGCAAGTCCGAGATCGAGCGCGAAGCCTGCATCCGGATCAGAGACCTGCAACCACGCCCACGTGTCACTGAGAGAGTTCCACTGGCCCCAGTTGTGATCGTGATACGCCCCGGCCTGCTCCACATGCCAGGCATCCTCACCCACCACAACCGTGCCCGTTGCGCGTGCGCAGGGCATGAAGGCCATCCAATAGCAGGCCTCCCAGTCCAGGCGGCCCAGAGCTCCATCCAGCAACATCACCGGCGGTGCGCCGGCGCGGGTGAGCGTAAGGTCCCACGCGAGACTCGGTCCTCCATCCAGGGCTTCGATTGATCCCCGAATCCGGTAGGTATTTTCGTCGAGAGCCGCAATGGTGCAGTTGCCGATGCGCACGTCGGCACAGTTGGCTTCGGCCTGAACTTCGTTGGAGGTGGCGAAAGCCAACCGCGCTCCCTGGGCGCCGTAGATACCCGCGAGCAGACGCCCCGTTTCGCTCGTTCCGACGGGCATCAGATAGCTGACGAAAAATGCCCGCCCCGTCTTGTCATCGTGAAAGTTGAAGTACCACCACTCGGTGTACCAGTCGCCGCCGAGGTTGGGCAGGAATTCATCTCGGTGGCAGCCGTCCCGGGAAAGGGCATCTTTCTGCGATGGGCGGGCCGGCCGGGGGCGGCGAACGACCGGCGGCGGATCGGAGACAGCAAAAGGAGGACGGCGCATCATGGCTTGGCGCTTCCTTGTTCAGGGGGTTTCCGACAGCTATGGGAAACTGTTCTGCCGAGAATACAACAGCCGATGCATGGCTGCCACGCTCGTCCGCGTCAGCCTCGGGCAATGGAGTGCTTCCGGTCGGTAACATCGTTCGGAGTCCCATCCCTTACGCTTCCGAAATAAACGAGGCGGACCGGCTCAGGCGCAGTATGGACGCCCTGTTCCTCAGCGCCTCAGGAGACTGCTCGTTGATTGCCTGTCGGCCGGAAAGGGAATGATAAATTGGCTGCGCGGCAGGAACTCGGCGTTGGATCATGCGCCTGGCGGCTCAAACCCGACGGCATCATTCACCGCATTTTGGAAACGGTTTTGAAACCGCTGCTTGCAGCCAAAGTACTTCTCCGTCGTCTCGATAGAGACGTGTCCAGGGAGAAATGGAATCTGTTCGAGCTCGCCGCCTGCCTGATGACAAAGACGGGAAGACGTTCTGCGCAGATCATGTGGAGCAAGATTCGCCAATCCGCAGTCAGCGACCGCCTCTCTGACGATCGACCAGATCACCTTGGGCGTAAAACCGTTTCCCCAGGGGCGCCCCGCCTTGTTGATGGCCCGAATCAGCGGACCGGATGTGATTCCGACTGGTCCGGTCCATTCATCGATAGCATTCTTCACCCAGCCCGGCATCGAAACGGTCCGGATATGGCCGCCCCTGCCATGCAGATCTGCGATCACCCAGTTTCCTTCGCGAAGTTGAATGTCTCCGAGTTTCAGATCTGCAGCTTCCGCTCTTCTCAGGCCACAACCGATCAGGACGTCGATCAGAGCGCGGTTCCTCCGCTCTTTCGGAGTCGATACGCCGAATGCGCCAATCAGGCGCCTGCCCTCCTCCGCCGTCAACCAGTTGCCGATGCGAACACCCAGCCGGCGGGCGCCTTTCACGCGGCGGTTCCCGGCGGCAAGATCAGGACTGAGGAGACCGCAGTCGGAAGCCTCATATGCCAGCCGCCGCACCGCAGCTAACCGCAGGTTGATCGTCGACGGCGGGTACTGCCGCTGCTCCAACGAAATTCGATACCGCGTCACCACGGTCCTGTTGAAGGCCAGGCGCGGCTCCGAGCAATACCAGTCGATAAATTAACGAATCGCGTGATCGCAGGAACGCTGAGAACTGCGCGAGGTCAGGCTATTGAGCACGGCCGATTTGGACTGCTCAAGGTCGGGGAGCTTCAGGACGGTTTTGGGCACGCGCTCGCGTTTCGACTTTGTTGTTCTCACCATCGCGACCGCCTCCTTCCGGCCGTGGCAATAGCGTCAATCTCCTGCAGTTCCCTGACCATCAGCCCGTTCTTCAGTACTAATCCGGAGAACTGCGCATAACTCACAGATAACAAACGTTTTGATATCGGTCGGGCAACTGGAAGGCAGGATTCCGCCCAAAATCGTACTCGGATAAACGGGTTCGTGCGCAGCCGCAGGGAGCATTTCTTCGCTATTATTGATGTAATGTCGAATCGAAGCTATCTCGGAGAACTCGAGCTGATGATCCTGCTGGCTGTCATCCACCTTGGTGACCTGGCCTACGGCGTGCCGATCTCGCGCGAGCTGGAGCGGCAGCGCGACCGCGAAGTAGCCCTGGGGAGCGTGTACGCATCGCTTGAGCGGCTGGAGGCCAAGGGGCTGGTGAGTTCCAGTCTGGGCGAACCGACTCCTGAGCGCGGAGGCAAGGCGCGACGCTATTTCCGGATCACGGATGAGGGGCTGCGGCAGGTGGCGGCGACGCGCCGGGTGCTGGAGAAGATGTGGCGCGGGCTGCCCCAGCTGAAGGGTGAGCGCGCATGAAGCGTACAGCCGCTCCCGCGCTCGCGACATGGATGGTGGAGCATCTGGTTCCGCGCAGCCGTTGCGACGGGCTGGCCGGCGACCTGCTGGAAGAGATGGCTGGGGGCCGGAGTTCCCGTTGGTACTGGAGGCAGGCCGCAGGGGCGGTGGCGGCTGGCTGGCTGGGCGTGCTGCGGGATCAGCGGCCGGTGTTGCTGCTGGCTCTGTTGTGGTCTTCGTTGGGCCCTGCCTGGCTCGCATGTTTTAACGCGCTGGAAGGCGGGGTACCTGCTTCGAAACCTGACTGGCGGATGGATTCATCGTGGGGAGCGCTGTCGACGTTCTCAACATGGATACTTCTGAATCTCCTTTTCATCTGGACCCCTGTGCTGCTGTGCCTTATTCCCGGCACGTGGATCTCGCGATGCTTCAGCCGCAGCCGCTTTCCGCTGGCCTTCCTGCTCAGCGGCTTTCTGTATTTCGCGGGGTATTTCACCACCTACGTGCTGATGATCGTCTATGCCTTCCCGGGACCGTCTGTTTCCTGGCAGCGCTTCACGCCGCTGGCTGAACTGACAAACGGAAGTCCGTGGGCTCTGGCGCTGCGCGTCCCATACCTGCTGGCGGTGTTGTGCGCACTTTGGACAACGCAGCCTGTCCGGACCGGCAAGCGGAGCGGGACTCGTGTGCTGCAACTGGAAGCAGCCACGGTGAAAGCGCCGGACGGGGAGTGGAGAGGGTTCAGCCGGCAAGGGCTGGGCGGCCTGGTGCTCGCGGGATTGTCCAGTTCGTTCCTTCTTTGCCTGTTCCTTTGCCGAATGCCGCAGTTGCATGGTGTGCTCAGCGCGGCATTGCTCGTGAAGGCCGTCCTTTATGTGGCGGCGGCTGCACTTGCAGGTGCCGCGGGTACGGCTCTCTACTGGAACAGTTCTTCCTGCGCGTTCCTGGCGAATCCACCCGTATCCTTCGACTGGTTTGCGTTCCACAGCGCAGCATGCTGGGTGTGGGTTCCGGCGGCCTTCCTGCTGGCGATGAACCATTCGCGGCTCACGCCTCTGGCTGTTGGGGCGGGGGCCACGGTGCTGGGGCTGAGGCTACGCGAAGCGATTCCCGATACCGGGGCTGCAGAGCCAGCCGCAATGGAATTGTTCGAGAGCGCATTGCGGAAACCCAGGCGGGAATGGCACGGCCTGCTGGTGGTCGCCGGCGTGATCACTTCAGTCTGTGCGCTGGATCGCCGGCTGCTCCTGGAATCGGCGCTGTCGCTGGCCGCGGCCGGATTTGTATTTGCATGGAAGTACCAGGATGCTCCGGCCGATCCCTCCGACATCGAGGAAGGAAGTCAGAAGGCGGTTGGGAGACTCCTGCGCGTGGCGGCACCTGCCGTTCTGGTGACCGTGTTGGTGCTGGTGTTCGGATTCAGCGGTACGGGTCATCGCCTGATTGGGGTCGCAAACTCCACATCGACGGTCTCCTGCCACGTTCTCCCGTCGCACCCTCGCAGGGCGTCCCAGGGAAACTCCGGCTATCACAGCATCATTCTGTGGCCGCCGGAGCAGAAAAATCAGATGGTTCCGCCTGTGCCGGAGCAGAGCCGATTGCTGATGCCCGAACCGGAGCATCCGCTGATCGTTCGATTTGACGGACCGTACTGGTACTTTCAGGCACCCGCCCGCAAGCCGGGGCCACGTGCGTACCAGGCGAAGGGCACCCCGGTCGATTACCGCATCGAGGCCAGCGGCGGGCCACTCACCATGGAGGCCCGCCAGCAGCTGGGCGACGAGGTGCCGCTGGCGGACTGCCGCGAGATTCAAATGACCATCGCGAACCGGAGCAACAGCCCGGGGGTGATCGCCATCGCGCTGCTGTTGGTCGACTCATCGGCGCGGGGCAAACCAGCCGTTTATCTTGGACAGCAGCCGATCGTCAGCAGCGAGCCTGATAATTTCGCATTCAAGGCGTCTTCGGTGAGCGAGACGCTGCGGTACTCCATTCCTGCGCGTGCCAGGATCCGCAGGTTTAACCGGATCATCGTGCTGTTTCTTCCCGAGAAATCGCAAACGGACCTCGCCCCGGAAATCGCCATTCGGCAGTTCGCGCTCTTCGCCCGCTGAGTATTCGAGCAACATCGTCTTTGCGGCGGCGGTCGGGCAACAGAGTTTCACGATGAGCTCGACCTCCGTCTGCTGACTGTCCGACATTTATGTTTCAGGTTTCGGCGGACGCCGATCGTCACCCATTGACTGAGGCAGCATTGCGGGGGCAATCTTCCATAGATGGCTATGGGAGCTTGTCGGTGACGAAGAAAGGCGACCAACTGCAGGGCACGCTGGATCTGCTGGTGCTGAAGACACTGGAACTGGGGCCCATGCATGGCTGGGGCATTACTCTGCACATTGGGCGCATATCCGAGGCCATGCTGCGGGTTGAGGAGGGTTCGCTGTATCCGGCTCTGCACCGGATGGAAAGGGAGGGGTGGATCAGCGCAGAGTGGGCAGTGAGCGAGAACAATCGGCGCCCGCGCTACTACCGGCTGACCCAGGCAGGAAGGAAGCAACTGGCGGCAGAACGCGAGAGATGGAAGAAGATTACCGGTGCGGTGGCACTCGTTGTGAACTGCGGCGGGGCCGAGGGGTAGCGCGATGAAATGGATTCGACGGGTGCAGGCGACGCTGCGGTTTGGGAAACACCGGCGGGAAGTGGAAGAAGAGCTGGCATTCCACCTGGCACTGCGGGAGGAGCGAATCCGCGACGAGCGCATGGCGCCGGGAGCAGCGCGACGCGCTGCGCGGCTGCGCTTCGGGAATCCGGTGGTACGGCGGGAGCAGGTGAACGAGATCGATCTGATGCCGTTTGCGCTGACGGTGTTGGGGGATCTGCGCTTCGGAGCGAGGCTGCTGCTGCGCCCCGTCGGGTTCACGGCGGCTGAGGTGCCAGCTGCAAGCGGCAGCGTTGCCGGAGACGCCAGCGTCGCTCCGGCCAGAGAGATCGCCGTCACCTGGACGTCATCGGCATCTGCCCTGCCGTTGTTCATCACGCCCAGAGCGGCGGCCAACTGCGTCGGAGCATTCAGGCTCGCACCTGCCGCGCCTGCTGTCAGCCGTGCCGCTGCCTTACGGCACCCATTGGGAACCACCAGCAGGCACGCCAGCATAGCGCACAGAAGAATCCGCTGTGTGGTTGTCACGGACTGAACTCCGTCGGCTTACCCCCTCATGGACTACCAGCCGGCGTGGTGGATTAAGGGAGTACGGCTGTCGCCTGGGTCACGCGGGGGATGGAGCAGCTGGAGCGGATTGGTAAGGAAAATTGCTTTTGAGGAACCGAATCGGCAACTGCCAGCCGGGAGATCCTCTCCGACGGTCGCATTCGCATCACCGCCTGGTTAGTAGTCTGAAATGGCGCGTTATGGGATCGAAGACCAGAGACCCCGCCGCTTCTGCAGCTCAGGTCGTCACCAAAGCCTTCTCCGTCCCCGAGGCCGCGAACACAAGCCACTGCTGCTCCACCATCCTGCCGCTCTCCGACGCGACTATCTCCAGGCCCTTCGAACAATTGGTGGTGGTGGGCAAAGAGCACAAGCTCAAGGCGGGTATCTACGCCTGTTTTGTCGAAGATGTGGCTCAGGTGATGCTTTACAGTATGCTCGCTGATGGATAATTTCTGAGCAATCTGTTTGCTGGTCAGGCCGCCTGCCAGAACGTTCAGTATCTCCATCTCCCGGATTGTGAGGCCAAAGGGGAGCAGCGAATCCCTCTCTTCGGTTTCCAGATATTCGGCCGGTTCTTCGCTTCCCTGTTCGGGTGCCATGACGGCCCGAATGGTGGCAAGCAGTTCCTGCGATGTCGCAGTTTCCTTCAGAAGCACTCTGCAGACAATGCCCGACATCAGTTGCCGCAATTCCGATCGGGTGGCTGCATCGGTCAAAAGCAGAAGGCGAGTCTTCGGGAGTCGGGCCGCAGCTTCACGGATCTGCTCCATCTCGTGAGGATTCTTCAGGGAGCAATCAATCAGAAGAATGTCGGGACAGCACTCGAGCGACATTTCGACAGCCGAAAGAGCAGTGGCGGTTTCTGCGAGAACCATGATTTCTCCCGCGATTTTCAGGAGTTCGCGGATTCCGTCCCGCAATAGCTGCTGACTGCTTGACACGACGATGCGAACTGGCAGCCCCGGGGGCACGCCCGCGCGGCGATCTTCGTACTGAACTCTCACGCAATCGTGCTCTTCGACACCCGCGCGACAGCAGGGAGACGCAGGACCACCGGGATTTGTTGGCAGCTCGGATTGTTGCAGTTGCGGCTTCAATGCGCTCCCTCCGGCTCCAGTGCCGTACCGCAAAGTGTCATCACAAAGCGGTCAGTACTACGACATGAGTGATTCGATCAAAGCGATTCGCAGATTCCCACGCCGTCAGCCAAGCCGGAGCATCTGAAACGGCCGCTCTGCCGGCGGGACTCGATCCTCGAGGCCGGAGCTGTGCCAGTCAGGGCCGCGACGACGGGTTCCCTGGAGCCGAGATGCTTTCGATGACAGGATCTGCCTGAAAAAGTCCACCTTTGGCAAGACCGAGTAAGGCGAAACGGGAACCTGAAGATTCCCCGCTTCGTCGCACGGAACGGAAGCCATTCGGAGCATGGCGTATAGATCGGGAACACTAACGAGCGACATCCAGAGAAAAGTGACGGCGTACCCAACTACGGCCAGGGTGTTGAAGGGAGCGCGCTCCCTCGGGGCGTATTCCGCAACACTGGGGATCCCTCTCTCCTCAAACCTGCCAACCTGGAAACGGTTGTTGTCCCTCACGGGTCCGAGTCGAACCCGGGCGAGCTTCGCTCCGGGATCCCTGGGCTGCGCCACGATCCGAATTACAGAGTCTGTATGCCTGGCAGCTGCCTTGAAGCTTGCTTCGAGTAACGGCGTGAAGGTCGGCTCATTGAATCGACGGTCACTGCAGGGCAGCACCGCTACCATCGCTTCCGGCTCCCGATCGATGATGTGGAAAAGGCACAGGAGTACAGCGGGAGCGGTGCCGCGGTTCCTGGGGGGCAAAAGTCTCCACGGCGGCGAAAACCGCACGTCGCCCTGAGGGTGACGTACACCGGTTCCCGATAAAACCATGATTGTGTGTTCCGGGGAGATGCATGGCTCCACCGGAGAGGAGTTTCTGCCGGAAGGCGTGTGGACAAAAGGCCCCTTGCCGCGCTGTTCAGACCGCTGACTGCTGTTCACGAAATGGACAGGAGCCCGGCGACATGCACCACCACTGCCTGCAAGAATGATTCCCCACCGTGTCTGTTCTCCTGAAAAGCGCGGGAAAGCAGCTTCAGATGGGGGCAGGGCGGGGCATGGGCATTCAGATTCAATGGCGAGCATGGATAGTCACTCCTCGAACGGCATTTCCGACCTGGCAAGTACCGGGAGGCGAAGGCGAAGCGGCTGGAGGTGGGATCTTGTCGTCTTCTGACGCCGGGAACTGGATTGTGGTCGGCCGGAGAGATTCTTAAGAATTGAATGAAATGATGATGTTCAAGCGCCGTTATTCAGCGGATCATCCCACGGATGCCGATGGAGAACATCTCGTGAAACTACTAGTTTTCAGGGCGGTACGGTGGCTCTTCCGCCGGTGCGATGAGGCCCTCCTGGATCGCACACCTGATGAGTTCGGCCACCGAGCGGGCGCCAAGGCGCGCCATCAATCGCGCACGGTGAAACTCGACGGTTCTGACTGAAACGAAGAGCAGGCTGGCGATTTCCTTGTTCTGCTTCCCTTCGGCAATCAGTTGCATGATCTGCCGCTGACGACTGGTCAGCTCGAATACTCGTCGCGATGACCTGGCGGTCTGCAGTGCGACTTCCTGAATGATATTCGGGGCCAGAGCCGGAGAAAGGTATTTACCACCGTTCCGGACGACTTCAACAGCTTTCAGGAGCTCTTCGGCTGCGCCGGACTTCAACACATAAGCAGAAGCGCCTGCGTCGACAGCCCTGCGAACATAGCCAGCATTGGAGTGCATGCTGATAAACAGGAACTTCACCCTGGGCAGGGACTTCCTGATCTCTCTTGCCGCGTCGATCCCGTTGAGGATGGGCATGGCCACATCCAGTACGATGGTGTCAGGCTCCAACCGCAGCGCCTCCTTCACCAGACTGGCGCCGTCACTGGCCGTCCCGATCACGTCGTGCTGGTCCTCCAGCAGCGTCCGTATACCCTCGAGGATCAGGGAGTGATCATCCGCCAGCAGGATTTTCGCTCTTGGCATACTCGACTCCCATCATTGGTACCGCTGCGGTCACCAGACATCCATGGTCGGGGAGGCTTTCAATCGACAGACTACCGTTGACAAGCCGGATGCGCTCCTTCATGCTTGCGATCCCCAGGCCTGTGCGGCTCCGGAATGGATCGGCAGAGAATCCGGTTCCATTGTCTTGCACCGTCAGCAGGATCCTGTTCTCCATGATCTGCAGAGCAACGCGGATCTCGGTTGCGTTCCCGTGGACAACCGCATTGCGCAGGCTTTCCTGCGCCACCCGATAGAGACAGGTGGCGCCTAAGTCGTTCAGCTGCGAGTCGTCCACCGGACCGTCGAAGCGCACACGAATTTCCCGGCCCTTTTCGAATTCCTCACAAAATTCCTCCAGCGCCACGCTGAGGCCGAAGTCTGTGATCACGGCAGGATGCAGCCCGTGCGACAGCCGGCGGACCTCAAAGGACACCCGCTGGGTCTGCTGCTGCAGTGCCTCGAGGCGCGTCCGCTCAGGGCTGCCGTTGGGCCCCTGTTTCGCGAGGCGACCAAGCTCAATGGACAGGAAGGCCAGCGATTGTGTCACATCGTCGTGAAGCTCCCGCGCCAGGTTCCTTCGCTCATCCTCGTGAGCACTCAGGAGACTGGCCGCCAACGATCTGAGTTTGTGCTCGCTCTCCCGAAGTTCCGATTCCGCCTTCTTCCGGCTCGTAATATCGGAGATGAAAATCACTGCGAGCGGCCCCCGTTTGGTCTCCAGACGGCTGAAGCTCGCCTCGATCGGAAAATCCGAACCGTTTCTGCGCCTGCCCACCAGGTGAGGGCCAATACCCATCGCGGGTGTTTCGGGACTGGTGCCAATCGCCTCACGGTGGACGCCGTTGCGGACACTTAGGCTCTCGGGAATTAACAGCTCCAGCGGCTTGCCTGGCAGTTCTTCAGGCCGGTATCCGAACATCTCTCCCACCATGCGATTGGCGAGCACGATTGCCCCGCTGCTGTCGACCGCCAGGATCGCCTGCGTCGCAGTATCCAGGAGCGTCCGGATTGTGGCCTCGCTCTCGCGGAGTGATTCCTCGATGTGCTTGCGCGCCGTGATGTCTTCCGAGAAGATCAAAATCCCTTCCGGCTGGCCGTTCGCCAGTCCCCATGGGCGAATCTCCCAGCGCAGCCAGACGAGATGACCGTCCTCGCGGATCCAGGGGTCTTCCTCGGCGCGCAGGGTTTCTCCGTCCAGGCAGCGTCGATGAATCTCACGCCAGTGTGCAGGAATGTCCGGAGATACCTCGTAGTGCAATGCACCCAGTATGCGCGCGCGCGACAGTCCGTATTCCGTGCACCAGCGCTCGCTCACTTGCAAATACCGCAGATCGCGGTCGAACATGGCCACAGCTGCAGGAACGTGCTGCACAAACGTGTTGAGCAAAGCCTCGCGGGCCTTCAGGAGAGCCGTACGCTCGCATACTCGCTCCTCGAGCTCTTTATTCAGCAGCGAAAGTTGCGCCTCCGCGGCCGCAGACTGAAGGCTGTACTGCCGGACGCCGAGGTACAAAGAAGCGACGATTAAAATCATCAGTCCATATCCGATCGAGAACGTCCAGTAGAAGCGTTTTCTCGCGCGAGCGAGAGCCGCCTCTCTTGCATTGAGAAGCCGCTGCTCCTCCAGGTGCATGGCATTCAGTATTTCCTCGATGGAGCCGACCAGCGATCTTTGCTGATCAATTGCCGTCCGGGTGGAGGCCGCGTCGAGGCCGTGCGCTTTATAGGTACTGATCAGCGATTGAAGAAAAGAGAAGCGTGCGTTCAGGAGAGGCTGAATACGCGAAAGGTTGTCTCGCTGGCGGGGGTTGTCAGCCGTCATCGCGGCAAGCGAGGAGGCCTCCTGGCGCGCACTCCTCTCGTGGGCCCTGTAAGCGGTGAGAAACCGGCTTTCGCCCGTGAGCAGATACGCTCGCTCACTGTTCTCCGCTGCCCTGATGTCGGCAGCCAGGTTCTCGAGAGAGATCTGCACGCGCAGCGTCTGTTCCACCCAGTGGCTCCGTTGCTGAGCCATCCGGGCAAACAGCAGCATAGAAATTCCAAGACCGCCGGACAACAGCAGGAGGAGCACGAGCCGGCCGAAAGTCCGTAAGTGCGCAGCCTTGCGAGCTGAATTCTCCATTAATGTGCCAGCCCGGCCCGGGGCGTAGCAACCTGTGGGCCGGTTCGGCGTAGCCGGAGAGGGCAGGATGACGTGGGGCCCCTCGCCAGCGGTCTGAAGGAATGGTATACCCAAACGAGATTTTCGTGAGTACAGGAGTACCGCCTGAACCACTGCCCCCGAGAATGAACCGCGCTCTGTAAGGCCTCCTCTCATCGTGTGCCCAGGGCCGATTACTCCTGACCGAGTACCCCTGGAATGCGAGAGTGCCGTGCGTAATGGCGGCACCGGCGCGAGCAGCTGCGGCGACGGCTGCTGCTTCAGCGATCTCCGGACCAGTTGCCGAGGCTTGCCGCGCTCTTCTCGAGGGATTCCCGATACAGTAAGGGCATTGAGTCGTGAACGCAGCGGCCAGCGCCATCAGTTCGCTGTACCTGACCGGAATCACCCCGTCAGCCATCCCGGCCCTGCACGATGTCCGGAATACTTCGCCTGGGGAGGTTGCGCAAGCAGACGCGCGTCTTCGGCAGCTGCTTCCTGAAACCCGGCGCCTGGACGCACACATATCGTTCCCTGTCCGCGGTCGACGCGGGATTCGCCGTCGGTTGTCCGCTCACGGACGTTATGATGGCTCAGTGTGCATTGATGGATAAAATGAAAGTCCCAAAAGCGGGAAATCAGTCACTTCCCGTTTGGCTGCGCCGGAAAACGAAATTGCAGATCCCCACAGAGTGAAACGTCGCAGCCCGCTTACGGATGCGATGAAAGTCTTCCCGCGACCGGTGATCCAGCCGCACATGCGCAGCGGTTGCGCCTAATGCATCTGTCCAGGCTGTATCCACGTGAAGAGAAAACCTGCGATGGACGGAAACAGCACCGACACGAGAGCAAACGCGGGACCGATGGCAAACTGCAGCAGCTTGAGATAGAAGTCACTGCCCAGCTTTCCGGCGGCGGTATTGGTTATGTTGCTGAGGGTCGCGTCGCGATGAGCTTGCGCGTAAACATAAGTGACAACGCCGGCGAGCACCAGGAAAAGCGTGAGAAAGACATATCCGAGCAACGGCTGCGGGTCGAAGGGATACATCGCCGAAGAAACCGCGGTGGCCAGGAAAAGCAGCCCAATTCCCATGATCAGGGTGCGCATCCGGCCGGTTACATTCTGAATGAACGCCAGATAGTTGAGGCAGACGAATTCTTCTGCGACGCGGACAACCGGAGAATCGCTGAGGACAATGGGCATGCAGTCGGCCGGAACCGCGGGATTCGGCGGCTCGCTCGAGACGATCAGCGAATTCTGCTCCTTGCGCCACTCGGGCAGCAGGACCTGAGAGAGCAGTCGGGCAGAAAGGGCGGCGATGCGGCTCTGCATGTCCTCCACTTCGACGAGGTCGGGCCGGATGTGAGTCCGCGCCGGTTCGCTGCGAACAAAAACTGTGGAGTACCACGGGGCGAAGCGGCAGCGGACCTCATCCATCATCTCCTCCAATGCCGCCGTTACTCCATTTGCAGGAGGAGTACCGTGCTGCGCCGGGGGCGTGTGCGCCCATGCGCTCTCCAGGTGCTGGCCGCACTCGATCTGGCGGGAGATCATGCGGTAACGGCACTCGAGAACAGAGCTGCCCATGGCCCAGACGGATCCCCAGGAGAAATCGCGCAGGCCGCGGATGGTACGGCGAAGCGGCAGCCGGTCGAGCAGAGTGAGCAACTGGTGCAGCAGCTCCCAGACCTTCCACACCTGCAATGCACCGACAGCCATAACGACAATGGAAATCGAAACTGCAAATTCATAGAGCCGGGCATAGCTCTGCATTCCGAGATCCTGTAAATCAATTCCCAGGAAACGGAGGGTTACGTACATCCCGACCCAGGACAGCAGCCAAAGGATGGGTGGGCTGTTCCAGCGGCTGGTTTGCCGGCCGAAGGGAAGAGCCCAGGTCTTCAGGCCCTCGTAGCTTTCCTGGGCGAACAGGCGCAGCACCCTCGCCGGGTCCACGATCCCCCGCCCGCTTTCGGCAGGCTTGCATTCAGCCCTCTCTGAATCCGGAAGCACGAGGTCGCGCTCGGAGGGAAGCTTGGGCGTATCCTGGTGAAAAAGCGCGAGGCCGTGCAGATGCTGAAAGCACCACAGGTAACCACCGATGGCGAGCGTGACAAAAGGTGCGGCCGGAGAGACGCCGGACAGCAGGTTCATACCGCGCCATTGCTCCGGCACGGTCGTGGCTGTGTTGTAGCCGGGGAAGAACAGCACCATTAAGCTGCCAAAAATGGCCATCGCGGCAAAACTAATGAGCGCCGTGATCCAGCCGCGATATCCCTCGAGGTAAGGATCCTGCTCCAGGATACGGTCGCACAACGGAAATCCGATGCATACGAGGACCACCAGGACCAGAGCCAGTTCCCACCATCCGCCGTGGCGGCTCATCTTATAGGCATACCGCGAAAACCACAGCAGAGACGTGGCAGCAATGCCGATGCTGGACCATGAGAGCCCCAGCACGATCGAGTGCTGCCATCGCGTGAGCGAGAAGTAGGCACGGCACCTTGGCCGAAAGACCACCGAGGCGTAAAAGCGGAGCAGACCATGAAGAATCATCCATAACAGGCAGGCGACCACAGCGAGTCGAAACACCATAGGCACCGGCAGCAAAGGATTCTGCATCGGTAAAGGCACCAAAGAGGTCCCTGCGGCATGCAGAATATCGTCCGCCGTGGGCAGCAGGGAGTCCGAATCTCCAGGATCAGGGCATCGGGAAACCCGGGAAGGCCGAAGCCTGCCTGGCATGCTGCGAAGCGTGCAGTTATCCAGCACGGCGACTGGCCAGGACTTACCTGCGGAGATGACGTTGAGCCAGGTTGGCGGGAGTTGACTGTCCCGCCCATTTGCGTCGGCTATCCAGAAAGGCGCCCGATAATAGGGCAAAGCGGCGTGCATTTTACCTGCTCCGGCGCCGGGCACAGCGTACTGGATGGAGGCCATGAACAGCTCGGCCGCATAGAAGACGCCCTGAGATGAGTAGGAGGTAAAAATATCGTGATCCGGAGAGTTCCAATGCTGCGATTCCGGCCCCAGCGGATACGGCGTCAGCGTGAGCACCCCGCGCAGATCGCCCTCGCCCTGGTCGCGGTAGAGCAACTCGTCGGACCCGACGATCACGACGCGCCCTGCCGGATAGGCATCACGAAGGAACTGAGCGAGGAAGATCTGATCCAGAGGATTAGTGCTTACCAGCATCTCATAACTGATCCGATGCTGTTTAAGCTGCAGAACGATCTGCAGCAGCTCCGCCTCTTCGGAAAGGTTTGTACGGTTGCCGGCAAAACTCCTGATGGTGTCGTCGTCTTCCTGGTCGTTCTCTCCGAGATCCTGCGAGAGACGCAGGTGCATCGTCAGCGGCGCTGCTGAGCGATTCCCCAGGAGCAATCCCTCACGCTGGTATTCGCTTCGCAGGGCAGCGATGTCGCGGGGGTACTTCAGCAGAATCGGCTCGGCGGGATCGCGATCCGCGCACTTCTTTCGGGTCTTTCTGAAAGAAGAAACCGATAAATTCCCAAAGTCGGTTTCATCCTCCGAGATCAGAGCGACCCTGCATGGGGAGTAACCTTCGTTATTCAGCAACTCCATGAATCTTGTTATTTCAAGACTGGTACTTTCGTCGAAGGTGCGCAGTCGATCCCAAAGAAGAGCGGAGCGCATGAGCCGATGAAATTGTCTGATCTGTGCCTCTCCCGAAGCGCTGCCGCTGACAATCTCCAGCCACGGCCCGGATGATTTCGGGAGAAGCTGCTTCTGAATGTCACTCTGCGGAGTCAGCAGTTGCTGCAGCGAGTCATAGGAGCCCGAAGTATAGGGCCCCAAAATGCGCAAGGGGTGCTTATCGTAGTTCGGATCGAGGGAGCGCATCCACGCCAGAGCGTGCTGGAACTGCGTCTTGTTCACGCCGCCGGTGGGTGTTTCCCCCACCACAAAAATGCCCAGTGCGTCTCTGTACGCGTTCGGGGTACGGATATTACGAAAGAGAAGCAGCCCAGGCTGCTCTTCACGGGCGGATCTGATCTCTTCTCCGACCAGTTGATCGGCCAGGCGGCTATAGGCCGGCTCGTGGTTCTCCCAGGGAAGCCAGCTGGAGTCATAACCGAAATCAGCGTGCGTGGCCGCATGCACTATGGCTTCTGTAAGACGGTCGAAGGTAAGGGCCAGGTGCGTGTGGACCGGGTCCGGCAGCAGCGCGATCATGTAGTTGCCGTGGGTTGCGGGCTCCCATGCGGGATTCAGGCTGGCCGCTTTAGTGCGTCCCGAGCAGTAAGCCGGCGCGTAGACCTGCGTCCGGTGAATTACGAAGAATTGCCGCAAAGCGTTCTCGAGACCCTCGCAGCCGTACTTGTCCAGGTCATTCTCGCTTCCGGATTTTTCCGGCGGTTTCGGCGTTGAGCCGACTGTGGCGGCCTGAGAGCCTGAAGAAGGGCCTGAGGCCGGCGCTGCGGTGCCGGACTGCACACGCCCGATGCCGACCAGCACCACGGCGCAGAGAATTGCCGCTGTTCCCAATCCTGCTGAGCGATTCATAGCCGCCTCCCGTTTCTGTCAGCCAATCCGAAATCCTGCGCCTCAGCAGCCCATCCCGGTCAGCCGGCAGGTGAGTCCGTCCAGCAAGTGTGTGGTACTTCACCCGAACAGCCCGCTGAGCGGCGGAATCAAAGCCAGCCCCGGCGCTGAGGTCGCAACGGTCACCCTTCCGGTAGTCGCCGGGTACATCAGAGTCATCGCACCCCGTCTTGATCGGATCCCCGCTGCACTGCGGGATCTCGGGCACGTAAAACCATGGAACGGACACCAGCAGATCCCGGCTGATCAGTTGAGTCCAGGAGCAAGAAGGCGAGACAGCCACCAGGGCGATTCCCGGGACAGAGGTTTACCCTTGTCGTCCAGGAAGTAGAGCAACTGGCTCACTGCGTCCAGAGGCAGCGTCTCGCGGTTCATCCGAATCTCGATCAGGGTGGTTGTATACGGGAAGAACAACCGATCTTTGTCGGTTGTCAAACTGGTGATGTCCAGCATGACATCCCCGTTCTTTGGGTTGAGAGGAATCGGCTTACCCTGACCGTCGTATGGCTGATACTGCAACAGCGGAGTGCCGGTCGATGCATTTAACCGGATGTAAAGATGCTGCTGGCTCGTCTCAGCCGACTGGGGTCCTGTTCCGGACTCCGACGGCAACACCTCGATCGGCAGATTCACGTGGAAGCAGCGGAAACTGGGGTCTGCCCGATACGGATGCACGTCCTCTTCGAACTCCTGCAGAACAGCTCCGGGAAGTCCTGTTGCGTCACGACACAGCGTGACCGAGTAATCCGTGATCGGATCTCCGTTTTCATCGAGAGCGCGGATCACAAATTGCTGCCAGCCTCTGGCGTCAGGATCTCCGGAGGCGTCCATCGTCTGCAGAGCACGACTTCCATAACTGCGCGCCCTGGCCAGCCACCCGCTGAACGCATCTTCCGTACTGACGTTCTCAAGAAACTCTCCCACCAGTTGTGCCAGCGAAACGCCCCCAACGCTGGTCGAACCTGCATCCGAGAGGATGGTCGCGTGGTTGGCACCGGGCACCCCAATAATCGGAATCTCCAGCCGTCCGTTCGCCCACGGACTCATTGCCACGGTTTGTTTCCCGGCGCTTCCAGCAGGGATTCGCGTCAAATCTACCGTAATCTTACGAGTATCAAACCCGGCACCAGCCCAGCGCACCGTACCATCAGTACCCGGTTCATTGATGACCTCGCGAATTCCTGTGTAGGGAGTGTCTCCCACGAACACCGCCACATACGGCGTGTCGCTGCCAGTGGTATAAAACGGCGGGTCGGCAAGCAAATCGCGATGGGTCAGATCCCAGGTAAAGCTGCTGCCCAGTTCGAGCGCATCGAGTACGCGGTCGCCCGCATTGAGAAAGTCCGGGCTCAGCGGATCGTGATTCCCCCTGAAGATTGAGCCGAGCAGGCTTCGCCCCTTTTGCGCGAGCGGGGAGCCGAAGGTTGCCGGAGCCAGTCCCACCAGATGTTTCAGTTGCCCGCGACGCCCCTTGTACCTCACCAGCCACGAGCGCAGCACCAGCATTCCTGTGGAATGCACAATCGCATCAAACTCCCGGGGCCTGCCATCTTCCCACTTAAGTTCGTACTCGAGCGCGCGGTCCAGAGCCTCTCCGATATCAGTGATCGTAACTTCATTGTTCAGCGTAATGTACGTGCAGACATTCAGCATGACGGCATTGGCGCCCAGCGCGGTAAGAGACTGACGCCAGCCCTCGAAGGATTGACCCCTGTCGGCATAGCCGTGGATCAGCACGACCGGACGCGGGAAGGGCATAACGCAACCTCCACCTGAAGTGCCGAACTGTGGGCAGTTACTCTCATGATAATCCCGAATGTCAAGTGGCGTGGACAGCAATGACTCGAGAGTAAGCGCAGTGCTTGCGAGCTAATGAGCAGAACTGCACATTCCTGTCGCTCCGCGTATCTGCGTGCCGGGATCCTCTGAGACCAGTGAGAATCTGCTTGACAGCCTCTGCACCCCAGAGCATAATCCTCGCTCAAGCCGGACGCTGACCTCTCCCTGGTCGTCCGTTCCTGTAAGCGTCCGTCCGCCTGAACAACAACTGTGACTCGGAGGTGCCGGGATGTCTGCATGCAGGCGCATTCGTGTTATTGTCCTCATCGCAGCTTCGGCCTTCTTCGTTGCAGGCTGTCAACAACAGCCCCGGCCTGGAACTGTGCAGGACGAAGCGATGCGTGCGCATCGCGATGTTTCATCGTTTCCCGGGGCTGACGAAGACTATTTCCACGACATGGACGGGGGTCTGGCACTAACACCCGAGCAAATCAAAGGCCGCGACATGTGGCTGGTGTGGACGGGAGGCAACGACCGCCTCTGGGATACCCTTAGCGTCAGCAGCTTCGGTGCGCTCGATCTACTCAAAACGCTCTCCTCTTATCCCGGCCTGAAATACTCCCGTGATGACCGCTGGGCCTATTTCGGTCTGATCAATGAGCCCTGCTTCATCAAGGCAACGGGGCCTGATCCGCAGCGCTACGGCCTGTGGCTCGACAAGCGCGATCCGAATTGTCCGCCCGATCCCTTTGAAAACGAAGCGAAATATCCCGGCGTGCGCATCGGCGCGCGAGGGGAAAACCTCCCCGTGGGCTCGTATTACGGATGGGCTTCAGGAATTGTGGGACTTCGGCTCTTCCCCAACCCGGCTTTTGACGCCGCTGCCGCAAAGAAGTGGAATCCGGTGCGCTACTATACCGATCCCAGCTACTACAACGACAAGAACCTGATCCGTCCGTACCGGGTTGGCATGTCCTGCGCCTTCTGCCACGTCGGGCCGAACCCGCTCAAGCCTCCAGCCGATCCCGAACATCCCGTGTGGGCCAATCTCTCATCGAACGTCGGCGCTCAGTATTTCTGGGTCGACCGCATCTTTGACTGGCAGGCCGATCCCGGCAACTTTGCCTTTCAGCTGTTCCACAGCCAGCTGCCCGGAACTCTGGACACTTCACTGGTGTCGACCGATAACATCAACAACCCACGGACCATGAACGCTATCTACGACGTGGGTCCGCGTCTTGATCAGGCGCTGCGGTTCGGCAAAGAAACGCTGGCCGGAGGCAGCCTTAATAACAAACAGCTGAATGACTTTGTGCCCGCATCGTCACCGTTGGCCAGGTACTTCACCCCTCCCGCGACCGCCTATGCCCCGCGCATTCTGAAAGATGGTGCGGATTCTGTCGGGGTGCTTGGCGCGCTAAACCGCGTCTATCTGAACATTGGGCTGTTCAGCGAGGAGTGGTTGCTGCACTTCAACCCTCTTGTCGGCGGCAAGCAGACGACCCCCATCGAAATCGCTGTCGCGCGGAAAAACTCGGTCTACTGGCAGGCCACGGAGGCGCAATCGCCGAACCTGGCGCTGTTCTTCCTCGCCAGCACCGCGCCACACAAGCTGAAGGATGCTCCCGGCGGAGCGAAATATCTCACCGCGGATGCAGCTACACTCAACCTGGGCAAGACCGTTTTTGCCGACCGCTGCGCCCGCTGCCATTCCAGCAAGCTGCCGAGCCCCGCGCCGGGACTGGATCCCGGCGGCTGTTCCGGCCCCAACTACATGAAGTGCTGGAATGCTTACTGGAGCTGGACCAGGACTCCCGATTTCAGGGAAAAGATGGAAGCCATCGTCAGGGCTCCGGACTTTCTCGATGGCAATTTTCTCTCCGCCGAATTCCGCGTTCCGGTTACGCTGCTTCAGACCAACGCGTGCAGTCCGCTCGCGACCAACGCGATTCGCGGAAACATCTGGGATAACTTCTCGTCGGAAACGTATAAGGATCTGCCTTCCGTCGGCACGATTACGTATTACGACCCGTACAGCGGTAAGCCGCATGCGTTCAAAATGCCTGCCGGCGGACGCGGTTACACGCGCCCGCCGTCGCTCATCAGTTTATGGTCCACGGCGCCATTTCTGCTCAACAACAGCGTCGGTCGGCTCAATCCTACCGCGCCGAATGATGAGTGGAACCCGAGCCCCTCGGTCGACAATCGCATGGCCGCTTTCGAGGACGCGATCACCAAGATGCTCTGGCCGGAAAAACGCGACAAAGACCCGGTGATCGGCAATCTCGTTGGTTCCCAGGTCGCTGGATCTCTTATCGCCCGCACGACCACGCGCAGCTACATTCGCGTCGCTGCCGGATACGTGCCGGACAACCTGAAGGGCCTCACCATGGTCGGTCAGCACCTCCTGCCCGGCGTCTTCCAGTCCGGCGGAATCCAGATTGGCCCGATTCCGCCCGGCACCCCTGTCGACCTGATCGCCAATCTTGATCTGCTCGGCGATGACGCGGATCTTGCCGGCAGGCTCGATCACGATCAAAAGCTGCTGGCTGTCCTGCTGCGTCTGAAGCATGACCTGGAGGCGCTCGGGTCCAATCCCAGCGACGACGATGCGCGCCGGGTATTCGCCAATCTGGTCGAGCCGCTGATGCAGGTGAGCAAATGCCCTGATTTTATAGTGAACCGCGGACACTATTTTGGTACAAGTTACGATCACTACGAGCCTCCACTCAGCGATAAGGAGAAGCTGGCTCTTATTGAATACCTGAAGACCTTCTGACAGAAGGTATGTCTCTGGTCAGCAGACATGAGGAGTCGCCGTGAGCGATTTCGACTACATCGTTGTCGGATCCGGAGCCGGAGGCGGACCTCTCGCCGCCAATCTCGCACGTACCGGATCGAAGGTACTGCTGCTCGAAGCTGGCGGCGACTCCTGTGCGGCCAGTGATATGGGTCGCATGATGTATGAAGTCCCCATCTTTCACGGCCTTTCCACTGAGTATCCCGGTTGCGCGTGGAATTATTTTGTCCGCCACTATACCGACGACGCGCAGCAGGCACGCGACCCGAAGATCGTGCGACGCGATGGCCGTGACTGGATATGGTATCCACGCGCCGGCACGCTCGGCGGCTGCACCGCGCACAACGCTATGATCACGGTGGTTCCGCAGGACGACGACTGGAACTTCATCGCGGCGCTGAGCGGCGATGCATCGTGGCGCGGGGACAGGATGCGCTCGTACTTCGAGCGTCTGGAGAACTGTCGCTACGTTCCCGCTCCGGGAACTCTCCAGGGCGACGTAAATCAGGTGGTCTCAACCATCGCGGAGCTTTTCCGGGGCAAGGAGAACTGGCGCGATCACAGCGAAGGCCACGGTTTCAGCGGATGGCTGACCACCAGCGAAGCCGATCCGCTTCTGGTGCTGAAGGACACAGAACTCCTGAGACTTCTGCTGAACGGCGTGCGTGAAGTGCTCGCGAGTCACCTCGGTTCGCCTTCCGTCGGTATCGAGACGCGTCTCGATCCGAACGACTCTCTCAACTCCGAATCCAGCCCCGAAGGCCTCGTCTTCACCCCCCTCGCGGTCGACCATGGCAAGCGGAATGGCCCGCGCGATTTTCTTCTGCGCACAGCGAACAAATTCCCGCAGAATCTGGCCATTCAACAGAATTGCCTGGCCACGCGCGTGCTTTTCGAGGGCACGCGGGCCATCGGCGTCGAGTTCATCGAGCAGCCGCATCTCTACCGTGCTGATCCCGCAGCCGCCACTTCGTCATCAGTACCTCCGCGCCGGCAGTCAACTGCCCGTCGCGAGGTCATCCTTGCCGCCGGCGCCTTCAACACGCCGCAGTTGCTTCTCCTCTCCGGGATAGGGCCGCGCGCGCAACTCGCCCAGTTTGGCGTCGCCACCATCGTTGACCTTCCCGGCGTGGGCGCGAACCTCCAGGACCGGTATGAGATCACCGTTGTCTCCTGCTTTGCCCGCGATTTTGCTCTGATTGATCATGCAACGTTCGCGCCCCCCGATCCGATCCCGGACCCGTACATGCAGCAATGGCTGCAGAACGGCTTCGGCGTCTACGCCTCCAACGGCGCACTCATCGGCATCATCCGCCGCTCCAGCCCCGGCCTCAAAGATCCGGACCTTTATATCTTCGGTTTGCCTGGCTGCTTCCGCGGATATCAGCCCGGCTATTCGAAACGGTTCGAATGGCATCACAACCGCTTCACGTGGGCCATTCTCAAGGCGCGCACCAATAACACCGGACGGGTTTGCCTTAAGTCGGCTCAGCCCTGGGACATGCCAGCCATCGATTTCCAGTATTTTGGGGACGGTGCCCGCGCGAGCGATCCGGACCTCGACGCCGTCGTCGAGGGCATTGAGTTCGTCCGTGAGATGAACCAGCGGCTGCAGCGGGACGGCCTCATCACCAGCGAGGAGACTCCGGGCCCCGCTTACGCAACGCCCGATCAGCTGCGGCAGTTTGTCCGCAATGAAGCCTGGGGGCACCATGCCTCGTGCACCTGCAGGATCGGCGCCGACAACGATCCCATGGCCGTGCTCGACAGCCGCCTCCGTGTACGGGGAACCCAGGGGCTGCGCGTGGTCGATGCTTCCGTTTTTCCGAAGATCCCCGGCTACTTCATCGTTACGGCTATCTACATGGTGAGCGAGAAGGCGTTCGACATGATCCAGCAGTCCACCTGATCCGCAGGGTCTCCCAGCAATATCCCACGAGGGCCCAGGCATGGCAACATCATCGGGAATCCCGACCAACACCGTCACCAACTGGTTCGGCGACATCGTCTCGCATCCTGCGGTCATCGTGGATGCCAACAGCGTGGACGATATCGTGCGCGTCCTCAAAGATCCGGTTTCCTGCCCGTCGCCAGTCCGCGCCGTTGGATCCAATCACTCCACCGCACCCTGCGGCGTTGCCGATGGCGGCACCCTTATCCGGATGAAGATGAATCAGATCCTCAGCATGAGCCCCGACGGGCTCACGGCTCAGGCTGATGCCACGCATCTCGAGATGGCCCAGGCACTCGAGGCGCAAAATCTCCAATTCTATGTCAACACCGAAATCGGCAGCCTGTCCGCCGGCAGCGCAGCCTGCGCCGGCACAAAAGACGCCTCGTTCCCGGGCGAATATGGCCAGGTGGGCTCCTATATCACCGGAGTCAAAATGGTGCTTCCCGGCGGGGATCTTCTCGAAGTCAGCGAGGCTTCTGATCCCGCCCTGATGCAGAAGGTGCGCTCCAGTTACGGACTTTTCGGGATCATCCACGAAGTGACGTATCAGGTGCGACCACTGACGCCGATGCACGTTCACCACACCACCTACAGCCTCGAAGACTTCCTTTCCGCATTCCCGAATCTGAAGGAGCTCGGCTACTCGATCATGTATTACCTCTTTCCGTTTGAAGATAAGATCACGGTTGAATTCCGCAAATACAATCCGGGCGCCACCGGCCAACCCAACCGCGCGGCATGGGCGCTGCGTAACCATATCTGGGGAACCTCCGGCCCGAAATTCGGCCATGACGTGGAGCAGAATGTCTCGATTCCGTCTGTCCGTTACGGGATCATCGACACGTTCAACGCGGCCTGGCGCCTGCAGCTCGAAACCATTGTCTCCAGCGACTACACCATCCCCGGTGATCAGATCATCAGCTATCCGCCGGTCTCCAACGACAGCCGCTACACGTTCAGCCTGTTTGCCTTCAGCGAAGAAGATTTTCCAGCAGCCATCACCGACTTCTTCGCATTCTGCAAAACCTATTACCAGCAGAAGGGCTATCGCTCGAACCTCCTCTACGTCGGTTACCGGATCGCGCAGGATCAGAAATCGCTGCTCTCCTATTCCTGGGACGGCAATGTCATGACCATCGATCCTGTGTCCACCGCGAATCCGGGATGGGATGATTTCCTCACGGCTTACAACCAGTTCTGTATGGATCACAACGGCCGGGGCCTGATGAACCAAACCCCCGGCCTGACCGCCGCTATGATGCAGACATTCTGCGGCGACCGGCTGCAGACACTAAAGGCGGCGCGTGCGCAGTTCGACCCCAATAACCGCCTTCTGAACGACTACTTTCGGCAGCTGCTTGTGTAAGGGCTCCCATGCGAACTCTCCGAAGCCTGATTATCCTCGTCCTCCTGCTCGGCGGCCCTTTCCCCGACACGATGCACACTCAGGCGATTCCGTTGTCCCCTCCAAAAATCGTGCAGGTCTGCCCAGGAGCCTTTCCCACCGACCTGACGCAAACCGACTGCCGCTACACTTTCCGACAGCGAACGCTCGATTTCGTCACCGGCTCGATCACTGATGAGGCCGGCCTCGGTGCCGTTGTCTACGGCCTCGGAGCGCAGATCATCCAGTCACCTTCGGAATGGAAGCGTACCTGGTACGGTTACGGTCAGCGAGTGGGCGTGCGCTATACCCAGGCTGCGGGCAAAGGAAGTGCGCAATATATCGCCGGTCTCATCTTCGACGACGATCCGCGCTTTCTCGCTTACAGCAACGATCCCGGTGTGATCCGTCGCCGGCAGAAGGCGGTGCAGGGGCTGGCCGCGGGCGACCGGACCCTCGACCAGATGACCCATGACGGCTGGCAGCGCTTCGGCCATGTGTGGTACGACGTGATCACCGTTCGCCGCTCGACCCGTTCCGGAAACGGGCACCGCATCCCGGCGTTTTCGCGCTTCGCAGGAGAAATCGCCGGCGCGTATGCGGGGTATCCCTGGTACCCCGGGCCGGAGAATAAACTGCCCCAGGTCGGTCAGCGTGTCGCAGGCGCGTTTGGAACGGCCGTGCTTTCGTCATTCTGGACCGAATACCACGTCGAAGTAACCCGGGTTCTCGGTGCCATCCTGCACCGAAATCAGCCGAATGGCGTCGCCGGAGACAATCCATGAAAGTTGCCGTACGACTGCTGCTGTTCACCACGGTGCTCGTTTTGCTGCAGGGATGCCAGGTCCCGCTGCAGCCCTATCGGCTGCAGCATCCCGCGATCGAGATCCCACCTCCTCCTCTGAACGGCCCCGCGGTCACACCGATTAAGAGCAATCAGGACTGCGTCGCCGCCCGCATTTCCATCTGCCTGGCGTTCATCGAGTTGGACGACATGGGCGAACTCTGGGACAAAGCGGAGCTCGACACTGCACTGAGGGTCATTCGCCGCGCAAATCAGGACACGAGCGCACCACCTGTCGTCCTCACCTTTGTTCATGGATGGAAAAACAATGCTGCTCCGGACAACGGCAATGTCGCCGGGTTCGAAGTGGCGCTGCAGGACGTTTACGCACGCCTGCAACGGAGGCGCCCCGTCATCGGCATCTACATCGGCTGGCGTGGCAATCTGATCCGTCCATCCTGGCCGGTGGCGCAGCAATTCTCCTATTACAATCGTGAGGCCACCGCCACCCGTATTCCCAGTGCCAGCCTCTCAAGTGCACTGACGGAAATTGCCATGCGCACCCATGAAAACAGGGGCGCTCTCGCCATCTTCATTGGCCACTCCTTTGGCGGCCTCCTTCTCGAGCGCGCCATCAGTGAAATGACTGCTGCTGAAATAGCGAAGGCTACCATCTATACCCAGGAAGCCGCCGCGTTGCCTCTCGGATCGGCCGAAGTCGCGGAGAAATTGCGGCTGGCTGCTGCCGCCACCGATGCACGTGCCGACCTCGTCATCTTCATCAACCCGGCCGGCGCAGCGACCGAGGCGAAGCCAATGCTGGATTTCCTGGTGACGAACAGCTACCGTTACCAGCCGTTTCTGGCGAGCGGATCGCCAACCCAGGCCGCCGATCCCCCAGGCCCGAACACCGCCGATCGGCCGCTCTTCGTATCCCTCACCTCCACCGCCGATCTCGCGACCAAGGTCGCTGTTCCCATTGGCCATGCCCTGCCCTCACTCCGCTTCAGGATGGCGGGCAGCTTTCGCGATCTCGGTTCCGGTGCCAACGGCAATTACGCTATCTCCTGCTTCGATCCGCATGCGCCCCACCCGCACTGGCAGCTAAGGACGAAGCAGGAGGGTGCGGTCCCGCAGAGTTCCTTTTACATGAATACCGCGCCGCACATGCAACTGCTTCAGAGCCACGTCATGCTCAAGGCAATCGGCGCAACTCAGATGCGGGTCGCCTCCACCGGTCAGAAGATCACCATTCGCAATCCCCAGGCCATTGCGCAGTGCAACCGAAACCTCTTCAATGAGCAGCATCTGAACATCGTCAGCACCTTTCGCCTGGCCGACACGCAAACCTGCTTCGCCATTCAGGAGCGCCCGAACCGCTGCAATGGCTCGCCCTACTGGATGATGGAAATTGATCCCGATGTCGTGCCCGATCACAGCACCATCTTCACGCAGCGGTTCATAGATTTTCTGATCGACACGTTCTTCACAACGCCTGAGGGAACTCCGATGCAGCGTGTCAGCCCCAGTCTTTTTTAACGGGAATTCTCGATAACTTAGCACCCGGAGCCTGCATGGAAAATCTCAATTGTCTGATGTCTGAGTTGCTCTTGCCGGTCTCACTGATGATTAATTTGCGATTCTGCGGCGTAAGGAAAGCCTGAGGTCCGTCATGTTTCCCTACGACAACGCACTTCTGGCGACCGTTCAGGCCGTGCCGCAGTCGGTTTCAGATGTTTTGAACACGATGAAGGCCATAGATAACACGTGTATTTCTGCCGACGGCCTGAAGTGGTTTAACTGGCTGTACTATCAGGTCACACAGACGGTGGAAAACCGGGTCTCTGGCGGCGGGTTCAATGATCCTGCATGGCTGTCAGAGTTGGATGTACAGTTCGCAACTCTCTATTTCGGCGCTCTGCGTGCCAGTCTTACTGGAGCGTCGTTACCCGGCTGCTGGTCGGCGATGTTTTCGCTCCGGGATCAGAAGAACATCGCCCGGATTCAGTTTGCCCTCGCGGGCGTCAATGCCCATATCAACCATGACCTGCCCCTTGCCATCATCTCTACGTGTCGGATCACGGGCACTGTACCCCAGCACGGAACGCCGGAATACAATGACTATACCTCGCTGAATGCGAATTTGGATGGTCTGATCGACGCAGCGAAGCGCACGCTCAACGTGCGCCTTCTCGGCGATGATCTTCCCGAGGTCTCGCACCTGGACGACACGATTGCTGCGTGGAACCTGTCGGCCGCTCGCGAGAACGCCTGGATCACCGCTCAGAGTCTCTGGCAGCAAAGCCCTGCCCTCGTCGACATACATATGGATATCATTGATGGCTTAACTACCGTTATCAGCAAGGGTTTGCTGGTCCCGGTGCAATGAGCTTGGACATCTCAGAGGCGACTGTGGGAGCCCTTGCTGTGAAATTTCGGCCGGCCTCCGTCGGCGCTCACTTTCCGGGGCCAGGTTCGTCCCCCTGGGCCGCCCTCCCGTCCGGATCGTGCAGGCGCTTACGGACGGCCGACCAATTCGGCTCGTATATCGCAATCTGCGGTGCCAGACCGGCGGCCTGAACCTCCGGTTCGGGCTGGCTGAACTGCTGCCGGTCGCGCGGGCGGCCCGAAGTTGCGTCACCGCCATGCCGAAAGTTGACGCTGGCACGTGTCAGGGCGGCACCATAACTCGCTCTTCCAGCGCTATTTATCAGAACCGGTCTTATCAATGCCTGAGCAGGATGTGAAGGCAGGCGAGGTGGACGAAGCCGAGGAAGTTCTCGACGTGGTATTCCCATCGGGTGACGAGGCGGCGGTAGTTGTGCATCCAGGCGAAGAGCCGCTCCACTTTCCAGCGTTTTCGGCAGCGAGGCAGCTTGCGCCCATCCTGAGTTCTGCATTTGCGCCCGCGCCGGTTGGGAGCGATCATCTCGATCCGGTATTCCTCCTGGAGCGTGCGGTCGAGCGGGTCCGAGTCGCAGGCCTTGTCGCCGACGAGCCGGGCGGGGAGTTGGTCGAGGAAACTTCCGGCCAGAACGTACTTCACAAGCTGGCACTCGGCCGGCGAAGCGCTGTCGACAGATACGGCGGGAGGAAGACGGTTAGCAGCGGCGACAGCGATGATCTTCGTGCCCTTGCCGCGACGGGTGGGGCCAACAGCAAGGCCCCCTTTTTGGCGCTCGCGAAGGTTGCGTCCACGAGCGCTTCTTCCAGATTCAGCTTTCCCTGCTGGTGCAGATGCCGCGCCAGTCGCTGCAGCGCCTCTTCCAGCTTCCCGTTGCGCACCCACTGCTGGAATCGGCGGTGGCAGGTCTGGTACGGCGGATATTTCTCCGGCATCTCGCGCCACTGCGCCCCGGTGCCCGGAATCCAGAGCACTCCGTTTAACACGGTCCGGGTCTCGTGCCACGGACGGCCACGATTGTCCGCTCGCCGTGACGGCCGCAGCACCGGCTCCACCACGGCCCACTGTTCTTCGTTCAGTTCCCAGCGTTCTGTCACGGCGCTTCGCGGTTATCCCAGAGCAGCCCCAGGATTACATGCAAAATCGCGCCGGTTGTTTATGGGGCTGATTCGGGGTCGACCGGGTGCGGCTTGCAACACTCACAGCCTACGGAGTTGACACTGTGAAGAGCAGGTCACCGCGACGCGGACCAGATGGCTCGGAAAATTTCTGCGCGCAAAGGTTGACTCTGCGCTGCCAACCTGTTTGCAGCCGTATGGCATATTTGCCCGGCGGCAAACGGTACCGATTGGTGAGGTTAAATTCAAAATCATAATTCTTTTTTGTTACGCAGGTATGGGCGGGGATATTCAGCAGAATGTTCCTCGTGCACGCCCATACCCCCCATTGAGTAGCCCGTTGCGGATTGGCGGCGCATTCTTTGCGGGCATTCTCCTCATCCCGGCTCAGCACCCGGTGACCATCCTGAGCGAAAATGGCAATGCCGTTTGCCCTGAAACGCTCCAGGTCCATGCAGGTGAACACACCGGCAGGGGCGCCACCACGATTGCCAATCCAAATATGAAGCTCGATGGGTTCCCCTGTTTTGAACTTGCGCTGTGCCAGAGAGACACCGATCCCGATATCGCCGCGCAACGGCATCACAATAGGGCGGCCATTCGCAAGCAGCTGCGCCTGGGTGCAATCTCGCAAAGCGTGAGGGGTGCGATCCGAAGGCGGAGATGATGCATTCGCACGAATGCCAAGTCCCACTGTCACCGACAGGCCAACGAATACCATTGCCAACACCGGGCGTGCGGACCTCATCGGCCCATTGTAGAACCGGTCCAATATGCAGGCCCACGGCTTCAATGAACACACAAGACGAATTGCTCCCTCTCCCTCGTGCGGCGTATTTGGAGACCACTTCCAGTGATTTTTCAGGATTAGTCCTGAAATGCGCCGCTGGCTCCGGGAGCTTCCCGGATCCTCAGCCCGGGGGAGCGGGCACAGGATTCCAGTTGCAGTGCCGACATATCTTTCCCTGTCTGAGTCAATGAGCGACTTGGCGATACCCGGCCAGGAATTTTGACTGGTGGGTTGGCGAATCGCCGGATGCAGAGCGGCTGACAGAAGTACTCTATTATTTTTCAGCCGGGTTTTTCTTACTGCAAGCCTGCGAGCCAGAGCAAGTTCGTGTTCGGCGCAACTCGTTGTTGCCAGCGCAGGACTCATGCGGCTTCGGGACGGGCAGGTCCAGAAAGTTGGCTCTCACGAAGATACATTCAGGATTGGAAGCGATTGGCCGCATGTGGCGATTCATCACTCGCCGACAATGCGTGCGCAACTCAGAACGATTGCAGCAAATCCTATTTACCGCTTCATTTCGCGCCAGGAAAGAAGAGTCTATACCAGCGATGCCACAGAATCAGCGTCAATTCAGGTGGAAATGTGCACCGATCCATCTTGAACGGGGCAGGTCGTACACGGTCGCATGATCAACCTGGAGAAATCCGTGGTCCTGTGGGCAAACATATTCCGTCACCTGAGGATCCACCAGGATACGCGACGGACTACCAATCTCCACAGGAAGTCGCACCCGGGACATACACTCCGGGCATCTCAGGCGCTGATCCCCGACTGCCCATCGAAATAGAAAAGAAAAGCCCGAGAGGCAGACCGCCATCTCGGCAAAGAGGGAGACCGGTTGACGCGCACCGAACATCTGAGCAGCATCAAGCGCAGAAAGAAAAACCAGCGGCACGATCAACACGAACTTCGCGAATAAGAATGCTCCCCAGCGGAATCTGACGGTAACTGCGCGGGGGCTCCTCTTCCGGGCCGGGAGAGCGAAATGGAAATTCGTGTTGAGGGCCGCCAGGACGAGCAACGAAAGGATAAGAGTCAACCGGACCAGAAGTATCTGCTGATCGACGGGGCTTGGCGACGAAGTGGGAACCTGAAAATGGAAGGGGCTCAAAAAAGGCCACGCGTCCGTATGGGAGGCCAAATCTAGGAAGCTTCGGCTCCCCGACAGGCGGATCGCGGTCAGGGCGGGTGCGATCATCGCCCCGAACAAGATGAAGAGACACGACCATGGCGATTGAAGAATGTCCCGCCGGTCCGCGCCCGTCGCGTGTCGCATGATGAACCAGGCGTCAGGAATAGAACCGAAACAGAAGCGCCAGGGAACATAAATCGACGGCGCGCTTTCACGCACATGCCAGAGTTCTCCGAGCCATTCGCACATCCATTCCTGCCGCGTTGACGTTGGGATCAAAAATGAGGCACATGCCAAGACGCGTGCCTGCACTCCGGCGATGATGTGCTCAGTGAAACTCATACCTTTTCAACCACGGCGGAAGCGATCTCGGAAAGCCGGGGATATTCCTTCCTGCCAGCGTTGAGCGACGATTTTCCAGCCCGAGTAATCCGGTAATATTTTCTCGGCGGGCGCTGGCCGGACTGCGCCACGCCTTGCTTCTCCCACCGGGAGACAATCAGTCCATCCATTTCGAGGCGGCGAAGGGCTGGGTACACGGTGCCACTTGGCAACCCGGTCGCCTCCATCACGCTGTAGCCGTAGATGCGACCGAGTTCGATGGCCTGAAGCACCATCGTTACGGCTCTGGGCAGCCTCGTCTCATCCGACATGCCCAAATTCTACACATGTAGCGGCAGGTTTGACAGGTTCGCATTCGATGATCTACATATGTAGATCGGGAGCCGAAATGCTTGAACTGCTCAGCGTCTGCAAGCGCTTCTCCGGCATAACAGTAGTTGACAATGTGACCTTCGCTGCCCGGCCCGGCGAAGTGACTGGATACCTTGGACCAAATGGCTCGGGAAAATCGACCACCATAAAAATGGTCGCCGGATTACTGGAATTGACGGCGGGAGAGATACGGTTTCAGGGCGGGCGCATTCATGACGACATGATCGGTTACAGGCAGCGCATGGGGTACGTACCAGAGGAACCCTACCTCTATACGCACCTGAGCGGAACTGAGTACCTGACGATGGTTGCTCAATTGCGCGATTTGCCACATAAAAGGTCAGCAGAACGCATCGAGAACCTTCTGAGGCTGCTGGGGCTCCATGGCGATCGGCACGCCGCGATCGCCGGGTATTCAAAGGGAATGCGCCAGAAAGTTCTTGTGGCCGCGGCCTTGATGCATGATCCCGACCTTGTCATCCTGGACGAGCCCTTCTCAGGTCTTGATGTCAGCTCCGCCATGATTCTGCGCAGCGTCCTGCAGGAACTCGCTCGCCGCGGCAAAACAATTGTTTTCAGCTCCCATGAACTGGAGACGGTGGAACGGATATGCTCGCGAGTGATCATCCTGCATCGCGGCAAGGTGGTAGCGGACGATTCGATCAGCCATTTGAGAACCCTGATGTCGCTGCCTACGCTCGAAGAGATCTTTGCCGAATTGGCCATCGAACAGGACACAGATTCCGTGGCAAAGCAGATTGCCGAGTTAATTCATGACTGAGAATTTGAGGACTGAAGCACGCCGGTTCCGCGTGCTGTTCAGGCACATTTTTCTCCGCGTCATTGATCTCGACGCCGTGTCGGCAAAGGGTGACACAACCGAATTGCTGGGAAAATTTGCCGCGATCTTAATCATGCTCAGCATTATTTGGGCTGTTCCGTCGCTCTTCTTCGGCCTGGAGGAGAGAACGGCTCAAGAACGGTTCAATGCAGGTCTCGGGTGGGAGCTCCGTCTCATATCCGCGACGATGCTCGTGGTCGGCCTGTTTACAGTGCTTGCGTGGGACTCCACCTTCCCGGACCGCCGCGATGCCATGGTTCTTTTGCCTCTTCCCGTTCGCACCGGGACACTGTTCCTGGCCAAGGTAGCCGCTTCGTGCACCGTGATCGGTCTTTCGCTGCTTCTGTTCAATTGCGTCACTGGTTCAGCGTGGCCGCTCCTGCTCTCGCCGCATGGCTTGTTTGCACTGATCCGGGCATTTGTGGCGTACTGGTTCACCATGGTCGCGTCGGGGACATTCATCTTCTGCTGCGTGCTCGCAGTCCAGGGAATCACCGCTCAAATTATGCCGCGCAGACACTTCCTGCGGCTCTCAGCCCTCCTTCAGGTGCTGGCGTTCTGTGTCTTTCTGGCGGTTTTCTTCTTACAGCCGCAGATCACGACGCTCCATTCTCTCGGAGCCCCGGAGAATCAGCACAGTCTCGCCTGGCTGCCCGAATACTGGTTTTTGGGAATGTTCAACTGGCTGAATGGGACCAAGAGACCTCAGATCGAAGCGTTGGCGATTCGAGCCGCGATCGGTCTCGGGGTCTCTGTTTCTGGTGCCTTAGCTGGGTTGTTGCTCTGTTATCTTCGCACGCTGCGCAGAACCATTGAGGAGCCCGACATCGTGGCCAGCAGGGTCGGATTTCGCTGGTCTCCGAGGCTGCACACGAATCTGGCCACAGCGATGCTGCAATTTAGCCTGCGATCCTTCCTGCGCAGTCGACAGCACCGAATCGTTGCCGCATTCTATCTCGGCGTTGGTTTCGCGCTCGCGCTTACCTGTTTGCGAATTCCGCTTGCTCATACCATGCTGGCGAATGCACCATTGGGGCTGATGAGCCTCCGATATCTCATCCCCACGTTTGTCATTCTGACGTTTGCGTTAGCAGGCGCGCGGGTTGCTATCGCTATTCCCGTGGCATTGTCCGCGAACTGGGTTTTTAGGATCACTGAATTGCGCCGTCCGCGACAATATTTCGGCGCCAACAGGATTGTCCTCTTCTTCCTGACAGTCGCTCCAGCTTGCGTGGTCATAGCGATTGTGTCGCTGCCGCTTTACTCATGGGATCAGGTGGTCGTTCACTGCGCGGCACTGTTCCTGTTTGGTTTGGTTTTTGTCGATTTAAGCCTGCTTCGATTTCACAAAATCCCCTTTACCTGTTCCTGGTTGCCGGGCCGGGCGAATGTCCAGTTTGCCTTCTGGGCTTATTTACTCGTCCTTATTCCACTCACCGATCATGTGGCGCAGTGGGAACAACATGCACTTGAGACACCTGCCCGGCGCGCGGTAATGCTTGCTTATCTCAGCACATTGGCGATCTGCGTGCGTCTGATCTCGAGATATTCTGACCGGGCCGCGGCAATTCGCTTTGAGGAGGTACCCGAACCGGTCATTGTCGGATTGGACTTGCAGCGCGACTGACGGCTTCGTTGCGGTCCAAAACCGAGGAATCCAGCGCGTGAGATTTATTGCCTTCAGGGCCTACCACGTTTCCAGAGCCGCGGGTCTGGAAATACCCATTGGCGATTTTGCAGCTGATAATCCAGACGCGTGGTCAATCCAATCGCCGTCTGCAGGTTCGCTTCAGGTGGGACTCCGTCCCTCACTCCACGCGCAGGATCTCGGCAGGGTCTGTGCCCAGTGCGCGAAGCCCGGCGGGCAGTGTGGCAACGAGAGCGGTGAGCAGCATGACACACGCCGGCGGCGCGATCATATCCGCGTCGGTTGCTTTGACCTGGTAGAAAAGCGACCCGACAGAGCGCGCCGCGCCGAATCCGAGCGCGACGCCCGCACAGCTTCCGAGCGCAACCATCTGACCTTCCCCGTGTTTCGCGGAATTTTCCAGGCGCACGACCTGCTGGTTTTGGCGCTAAGGAAGAATGACCCGCTTGTGCTCGCCAAAAATGATCCACACCAAGAACACGATGAGGCGAAGGCAAGAACCCGCAAAGTATCATCCACGCCGAAGGCGTGTGGGGGTTGGGCCTGGTGTCATCCACGCCGGGGGCGTATAGAGCCCTTCGCTGTGCCGAAAAGTAGCCAAGTTCCGTCCTGAAATCTCCTTCTCGGGCCGTTTGGCGCGTGCCAGGTTTTGCCAGGTGGCCCCCCCGTCGCCCGGAAGACCACCGGCCCCACGATTCCGGGAACAACCCAGTGGGTCGTATTTCGCAAGCAAACCTGGGTCAATTCTCGTGAGCGCCGAAGTGCTGGTTTTCAGGGCAACCGGTCGTACCTTCCCCTGGCATACGATGACACGTTTCCACGGCGGTGAGCGCGGATGCGCCGGCCGACAGTCCTAGAAAGCGACGCCTGGAATTTGTTATCACTCGCCTACCGGGGCCGCCTTCTGGTGCGCCATGAAGGTGTGTGGTTGATGACAGGTCACACACGTCTTGCCTTTCATGAATGGATCAGACTTCAGTTGTGCCACCTGCTCGGCGTGACAGGTGTCGCATACGCTTAACGCCGGCGTGGCCGCGACGCTCTGTGCTGTGATCTCGCCATGGCACACGGTGCATTGGACATCGTTAGCGCCATGCGGGCTGACTTTCCATTGGGCATACGTCATCCCGTGGCAGCTGGAACAGGTTTTCCCGGCTGGAATCGTCTGATGGTGCTCCTGCCAGGCATGAGCCTTCTGAGCAATGGCAGGTTGGGCGGCTGCAGCCAAAACGAGAAAAACGAACAGGGCAGAACTGAACAAACGCGCGCGAAAACTATTCATGGGCAGATCTCCCGGGTAGGATGTCACAGTATGGGACCGGCATGGCCGCCGTCAGTGATGCCGCTCACATCTCACCGTAATGCGATCTGCGCACTGGGCGCGAGGTCTGTTGCCAAAGGAATGATCACAAACCTCGCTTTATACCGCTGTCTGCCGCTGCGGTCATGCAGATTCACGCTATGATGCGCCTTTTCGCTGCCACCTCGGCTGAGGCGTTGCTGTCAACAGAGTCGGCCCAACCGCACAACTGGCAGAGTACCGAGCCCTTGAGGAACTTTGTCCGACCGTTCTAAAATGCAGACGAACACCCAAGGCCCCAATCGAGCAAAGTTGGTGCGGCTCCTGGCGAGTCACGGGCAAACCGGAACTTATCCGTCCATTCCTCAGATCAGTACCCACAAACCGCTATGTCGCAGGATTTCAGAGGTGTGCGCCTCGGACTCCGGGAAGACCTGATCGAAACCGGACTGGCAATCGCATCTCGTGTATGCTGACATGCCGTGAATGCGCTCGAAGCCTCTTGCGCACTGGCTGTACTATGTGACATAGTACAGCTGTGATTCCGTTCAGGGTGACATTCCGGCCGGGGCTGTCGCTGTTCGAGCAGGTCGTCTATGCCACGAAGAAAGCGATGGTGACTGGCCAGCTTCGGCCTGGAGAGGCATTTCCGTCCGTGCGGGTGCTGAGCCGGGAACTCAAGATCAATCCGAATACAGCGCACAAGATCGTGGCGTATCTCGTAAACGAGGGCTTCCTCGAGACGCGGCCCGGGATCGGAACGGTGGTCGCGGAACTGCCGGATTCGAGCCGTAAGGAGCGGGCGGAGCTCCTCGGGCCGGAGCTGGAACGGCTGGTAGTTGAGGCCCGGCGGCTGGGAATTGGCGAAGGCGAAGTGACGGAGGCAGTCCGAACGCACTGGGAACGGCTGAACGGGACCGGTTCACTGGACCGTACCGGCACCAGGTCCGGAGAGGAGCGGAGAGGAAGATGAGCACGTCGGTCAGGACTGAGGAGCTGACGAAGCGGTTTGGGAGGACGGAGGCGCTGGACGGCGTGACGTTCGATGTGCCGGAGGGATCGATCTATGCTCTGGTGGGCGCGAACGGCGCGGGGAAGACGACGCTCATCAAGCTGCTGATGAACATCCTGCGGCCGACGGCGGGTCGTGCGGAAGTTCTGGGCCTCGCTTGCGGGCGAGTGGCGGGTCGGGCGCTGAACCGGATTGGCTATGTGAGCGAGAACCAGGAGCAGCCGGAGTGGATGACCGTGCGGCAGATGCTGGATTATCTGCGGCCCTTTTATCCGAAGTGGGATCGAGCGCTGGAAGGGTACCTGGTGGAGCAGTTCGATCTGCCGCTCGGCCGCAAGCTGCGGCAGTTGTCGCGCGGGATGCGGATGAAAGCGGCCATGGCGGGCGCGCTGGCTTTTCGACCGTCGCTGCTGGTGCTGGACGAGCCGTTTTCCGGCCTCGATCCGCTGGTCCGCGATGAACTGATCGAGGGGCTGCTGGACCGGGCGCAGGAGACAACCATCTTTTTGTCCTCGCACGATCCGTCGGAAATCGAGAGCTTCTCCACGCATGTGGGCCTTCTGGAACAGGGAGGGTTACGTTTCTCCGAAGAACTGCCAGCACTCTCAGCGCGATTCCGCGAAGTGACGGTCACCCTCGGCGCGCCGACCGAGGCGCGCGAAATGCCGCCGCAGTGGCTGGGATATGAGCGGTCGGAGGGGCTGGTGCGATTTGTGCACAGCGAGTGGCGGGGCGGAGCAAGCGAAGCGGAGCTGAGGGCAGCGTTCCCGGAGGCGCGGGATCTGATGGCGGAGCCAATGACGCTGCGATCGATTTTTCTGGCCATCGGGAAGTCGAGCCGGGGCGCACGCGCGCGGGCGCTCAGCGCCGCAGCAGAGGAAGGGAGTCAGGCATGAAGCAGGTGGCGCACATCTTTGCGAAGGACGTGCGACGGCACTGGCCGGAGGTGGCTGCGTCGCTGGCTTTGCTTGTGCTGTTCGGGTGGACGGCGGCTTGGCGACTGCGCGGCAGGGTGAATGGGACTTTGGACCTGGATGCTACCAGGGGCATCCTGATGCTGTTGGTCTTTGTGAGCTGGTGGGTGGTGATGACGCGGGTGATCCAGAGCGAAAGTCTGGTGGGCGATGTGCAGTGGTGGGTGACGAAGCCCTGCGAGTGGGGGAAGCTTCTGGCGGCGAAGGTATTGTTCGTCGTGGTGTTCGTGGTGCTGCCGCTGCTGCTCTTGCAGATGTGGCTCCTCTGGGACGCCGGCTTCAGCCCATGGGCGCATCTGGGTGCCCTGGCGCTGGAAATCGCGCTGCTGGCAGCCGCGCTGCTGCTGCCGTTTGCGGCGCTGGCGACCGTAACATCGACCTTTGCGCGCATGGCGCTGACCACCCTCGTGGTGCTGGTGGTAATTATCCTGGGAATGGTGGCGTTTCAGCACTGGGAGACCAGCCGGTATGCTGCCGACTGGCTGCGGGATGCAAGCTTGCCGGCATTGCTGGCGCTGGGGTCGGCGGCGATTGTGCTGCAGTATGCGCGGCGGCGCGCGGGTTGGGCGCGGGGACTGCTGGGGGCAATTCTGGTCGTGTGGCTGGCGTGCGCGCTGGCCTCTGAAAGCTCGATCGCGGTTGCCAACTCATTTCCGGCGAACGCACAGAAGTTCCCGGCAGCGCTGACGGCGACGAATCCTCGGATGAGTTATGCGGCGGCGGTCCGGCCGGATCTGGTACATCTTTATTTGATCGTGAGGATGAATGGAATGCCGGGCGACCGCGGAGCGGTGGTGCAGGCAGTCGAGCCGACAGTGATCGCTGCGGATGGACGGAAGTGGCAGGGAGGGTGGCAGCCGCTGGGCGGCGAGCGGTTTATCGGCCAATTCGCAGTCGCGAACCTGCAGATTGCTGTGGACCGCGCGTTCTACGACGCCGTGCGGTCCCAGCCAGTGACACTCCGGCTGCGCCTGGCGGCCATTGATGTGGAGGCGAGACAGACCTTACGGATGGCGATGCCCGGGCATGCGTTCGCCGTCGCGGGGGTTGGAATCTGCACCCCGTACCCCGATCCCATGGGCAGAGGCTTTGTGCTCATCGGCTGCCGGTCGGCAGTGTGGTTGCCGCCACTTACCAGGGTGACAGCGCAATGGTCGGACGCGCCCTGCGGCCAGAACGGATCGGGTACGGAAGGAGCGACGGGCAGTGGGTGGCTCGGCGAATTGATGCCGCAGCCGTTCATCGAGGGACTGAATCCAGTCATCGAGCTGCCGCTGCCGATTTCTTATCCATTTGTACTGCCGAAGCTGCCGGCCACTGGCCGCGAAGCAGTAGCCACCATGTTCGGCGGCGTGGAGTCGCAAAGATTCCTTTGCACGGGTACGTCGCTCACGTTTACGGCGTATCGACCCGTGGGCAAAACGCAGTATGACGCGACGCTCAAAGACATTCAGCTGCCAAAAGAATGGGACCGTACCCACCCGGCGTGGCAGTAAGAGCGAGAAGCCCTCGGCGTCACACGACGGGGCGGCTCGCCGAGCCAGAGATCTTTGCGTTTCTGTTACCAGTCCGCTGCTCCGACTAAGTTGCTCAAAATGAATGCTTCGTCGCTTAGCCCGGAGTAGATACCGACAGACGGGGTCCGCTCCACGAATCCGGCTCCCGGGCTGCTACACGAAGGCTGACGCGCAGCCGACCTCCCCTTCCTTTTCCGATCACCTGATCATCGTTATCTCGACAAGCCAGTGCGCACGTCTGCCTGGGGCGATCCTGTATACTACGCCGCAATCAGTTGGGCATCCCCGCAGGAGGTTCTCAGCAATTGAGGAGATTATGGATTGTTTTGTGCGCGGTGATTTTCCCCTGCCCCGCGGTGTCCGCCCAGGTGAATCCCAGCCTCTATGCAGGCCTTCAATGGCGGAGCGTCGGGCCTTTCCATGGCGGACGCATCTCCGCCGTCGCCGGCGTCATCGGCCAGCCCGGAGTGTTCTACATGGGCACGCCCCAGGGCGGCATCTGGAAGTCCACCAGCGCCGGTGTCACCTGGTTCCCGATCTCTGATCAGATCGAGAGCTTCGACAGCGTCGGCGCGATCGAGGTGGCTCCATCCGATCCCCGTATCGTTTATGCCGGAGCGGGTGACCCCATCCGGGGAAGCCTCGGAAACGGGATCTGGAAATCCACCGATGCCGGCAAGACCTGGAAACACATCGGCCTGGAAGATACGGTTATGATCGACAGGATTCTGGTCGATCCCCGCGATCCCAACCTGGTGATTGTCTCCGCGCTGGGCGACGACCATCACGACGGCGGCGGCGTCTACCGTTCGACCGATGGCGGCCAGACCTGGATCAATGTGCTGAAGCCCGCGGGCTACGACGGAACGCGCGACCTGGAGTACGCCTTCGACGATCCAGGTGTGATGCTGGCGGCCACGCAGGGCAGTGGCGGCTTCGGCACGGCCATCGGCATGACCAAAAGGAAGAAGCCGGAGCTCTTTAAGTCCACGGACGAGGGCAGGACCTGGACGCAGATCAGTATCCCGCCCTTCCCCGGCCGCGTCGGCGCGGCCATCGCCATGCACACCGACGGCCAGCGCATGTACATAGTCGGCAACAACATCGAGCACGGCTCCGGGCTGTTCCGCTCCGACGACGGCGGCAAGACCTGGAAACACATGGCGGGGAAGGACACCCGTATCGAAAACGGTCAAGGCTCCTATAGCTGCGGCGTCTACGTCGATTCGCAGAATCCCGACATCGTGTACACGGTCAGTACCGCCATGTACCGCTCCACCGATGGCGGCGTCACCTTCCACGCTTTCAAGGGAGCGCCCGGCGGCGAGGATTATCACCCCATCTGGATCGACCCCACCAACGGAAGCCGCATGATCGTGGGCGCCGACCAGGGAGCCAGCGTCACGCTGGACGATGGCGGGACCTGGAGTCTCTGGTATACCCAGCCGATCGCGCAGATCTACCACGTCGCCACGGATAACGCCTATCCCTACCACATCATCGGGGCGCAGCAGGACACCGGCGCGGTCATGATCGCCAGCCGCGGCAACTGGGGCCAGGTGGACATCACCGACTGGAGTCCGGTGCCCTCCTCTGAATTCGGCTACGTTACCCCCGATCCCCGCAACCCCAACATCCTTTACGCGGTCGGCTACGGTCCGGGCGGCGGCGGCGATGGCCTGGTCAAAGTGAATATGGCAACCGGGCAGTGGGAGAACGTCGCGCCCGACTTCGGCGTGAATCAGTACAAGTACCATGCCTCCCGCGAGGTCCCGAGGAAGTTCGACGTCGCCTTTGATCCCGGCGCTCTCTACCTCGCCTACCAGTGCCTGATGGTCTCGCACGACGGCGCGCACTCCTGGAGCGTCGTCAGCCCCGACCTGACCACGGCCACAGGCAAGCCGCAGATGGCCTGCGGCGCGGCGCCTCTGAAGCCGGAGCACAGGGCCGCCCCCAGCCCTTCGTCCCTGCCTGCGGGCAAGGCGGCGGTCAAGGCCGCCTCCGCCGGTACGCCGAAACCGTCCGCTGGCGGATCCAAATCCGCGACAGCCAGAGCCGTGGCAAAACACCCGATCCCGAAGCGTCCGCCCTCCATCGCGGATTTCTCCATCTCCGGAGTAAAATCGGGCGTGATCTGGACCGTGAGCACCAACGGCCAGATATTCAGGACGATGAACCACGGCAAAACGTGGACCCACGTCACCAGTATCCCGGACGTCCCGCTGCACACCAATTTCAATACCATCGACGCAGGCGATAACCTGAACACCGCTTTCGTCGCCGCGCGCATCGGCGGCGGCTTCCTTCAGAAGGTACCCAGGACCGAAGATGCCGACGTGCCGCTCATTTGGCGCACCGTGGATGGCGGCAAAACCTGGACGAGTATCGTCACCGGCCTGCCCGCCGACGAGCGAACCGGAAGCTGGGTAAACAGCGTGCGTGTCGATCCGAAGCAGCCCGGCCTGCTCTTCGCCGGAACCGAAACCACTGTGTATGTCAGCTTCGACAATGGAGATCACTGGCAGTCGCTGCGGCAGAACCTGCCCAGCACCTCCATCCGGGATCTCGACGTCCACACGGCTCACCACCAGAACGACCTGGTGATCTGCACCTACGGCCGCGGCTTCTGGGTGCTGGATGACATCACGCCTTTGCGCCAGATCGCCGCAGAGGCTCAGCAGATCAGCGCGTCGCCCGTGTATTTCTTTCAGCCCGAGGACGCCATTCGCGCGCGCAGGAACAGCAACTGGGATCAGCCCTTCTCGATCGAAGTGCCCCACGCGAAGAACCCGCCGTATGGCGCGATCCTGGATTATTACCTCAGCCGGAAGCCCACGGGGCCGATCCAGCTCCAGGTCTTCGACGCCCGGGGCCATCTGGTCCGCACCATGTCCAGCAAACTGCCCCCGCCCATCGAGGGCCAGTGGTTCCCGCGGTACTGGCTCGCGGGTCCCCGTTCGCGCGCCCTCAGCGATCATCCGGGGCTGAATCGCATCAACTGGGACCTGCGCTATGACGATCCGCCGGCTCTTGAGCACGACCTCGAAAACCAGATGAACACTGTGGCCGGCGAAACCACTCCCGGTCCGCACGGGCCGCAGGTGATCCCCGGCGTCTATACGCTGAAGCTCACCGTCGACGGCAAGGTGTACACCCGCCAGGTCACGGTCGTGAACGATCCACGCGTCGGCCAGAGCCCTGCGCTCATGGCCGAACTGCGCAGCCAGAACAAGCTCACGCTGCTGTCCTTCCACGGCATGAAGCAGAGCTACGAAGGCCACGCGGAAGTGGAGGCCGTCGAGGGCCAGCTTGCGAAGCTGATGAATGGCAAGCTCTCGCCCGATGTGGAGGCGCAGGCGAAGAAACTGGACGTCACGCTGAAGAAAATTGGCGGCGTGAAGCCATCGCCTGACGCTTTCATCCTGCGGAGGGTGAACGGGCCGCCCAAACCCACCGCGCAGAAGTCCTTCCAGGACCTGAACGGCGAATTCAGCGCCATGGTCAGCATGATGCAGGTCGGCATGGACATGGCGCCCACCCCGACGCAGATCGCGACCTGGAACAGCGACTGCAGCAACTACAACCGCACCGTCGCCGCATGGAAGAGCGCGCAGCAGCAGATCGCGGACTTCAACGCGGCGCTGACCAAAAATCAGTTGCACGCGCTCACGGTCACTGCTGCGAAGCTCACCGATGACTCGTGCAGCTTCTCCGCGAAGTGAGCAGGAAAGCAGCGGCTGGCAAAATCAGGTTGATTGCCTGAGGTCAGATACCGATCCGGATTCGGTAAGGTCCGTTAACCTGACCGCCCAGTGCGTCTGCATTAACCCGGTCATGGATCGATAACGGATTCCTCCTGAAAACGGGCGCCGCTCCACGATTCTGGCTCCCGGGCTGCTACCCGAAAGCTGACGTACAGCAGACATTTCGCTACTTATCGGAATGTGATCTCTAAATTGGGCAGCGGAGCCGGCCCCGCCCGGTGTTCCGAAAGGGATCCGTGGAAATGCAGCTACAGCCTTTGCGGAGCAGCCAAACCCTTGATGGTTGGCGGCAATTCGTCCCGTAAGGGTATCGCACGACAAAGCGCAAGCCGCTGAAATCACCGGGCGTCAAAAAGCTCGCGCGAGTGCTCCAAAAGGAGTGGGTTGAAAAACTGGAGAATCAAGCAGCCCTGCGGTCTGATCAATACACGCAACCCCGCAGTCCGACCATCGGGTTCCTGGCCGGTAACGGCTGCAGTTGGCCATCTTCATGATCGAATGGCACGATTTCTCTGTTTTATCCACGAAGGGGAATCAGGGCGCATGAGTACAGCGCTCCGGAAAAAGGAGAATCGCTATGAACCGGATGATCGCAACCCTCGTCGCCGGTGTCGTGATCGCAGCTGGAATGAGCATGAACGCGCAGGACCGAACCAGCGGGCAATTTGTCAGAGTCGACGGAGTGGGCCAGGCGGCCTCGGTGCGGTTCAACTGCAACGTGAACGGAGTTGTCTATCCAGTGGACTACGCCAACAACATCTGGGCCATCAACCTCGCCAACGGACTTTGGTTCATTATCGGCCGCCTCTATGCCACACCCAATGGATTCGTGGCCGTGAACTATCTTGGGGTCCGGTATCCCGCGGTGTGTGAGTGATCGACGGCCTCCGGACACCGCGCCGGACGCGCTGGGGCGCGTCCGGCGAAGGGACCAGAACCTTATCGAAGGATGGTCGCACAATCTGCTGACCGGTCGCTCATTTTCCAATGGAGATGCTGCACTCGCCATCTACGCAGTGGTAGGGCGTGCCGTTTGGAGAGCTTGCGGTGAAGACCGTGACCGTGTGGATATGGTTGCAATTAGACCCGTGCCTCGGATGAAGGTCGGTTCCGCACGGCGCTGTCAGGTCGTACCGGATACCGGGGCGATCGCGCGTTACAGGGTTGGCTTCGCCGTTCCCATCGCCGACTAAATAGAGGTTGTACTGCGCCGAACCACTCATTGAACTGCAAGTTGGATCACTCGTACACAGCGTCAGAACTTTTGTCGAGTCATTATTTATTGCGTCAGGCTTGCGAAAGCTGAAAGTCACCTTCCAGTTTGTGCCAATATTCTCAGGTATCAGCTGAGGCGTAGTGCCGCTTGCCATGGGATCGACGCCATCGAGTGAGATCAAGGTTGCCGGTTCCATCAGAGTGGATTTGCAATAGTTGTCTTTTTTTGGACAGTTCCACGGACTTCCCCGGATTACAACGGAGCCGCCCCGCACGGTCACAGGAGAATCGTCGGCAGTGGTCTCAAATGGTGGCTTTACGCCCTTTTGATGAGGGAGAAGAACAAATGCCAGAAGACCGCCAATAAGCAAGCCCACGCCCGCAGATACCCAGTGTGATCTGTTCATGAGTTTTTCCTTAATCGGACAGGCGCACAATTCCCCTGCTGAGAGATTGAATATCAGGCCGGGAAGTATAGGAAAGGAATAATTGCGGTGTCCAAGTGTGGCGCATGTCTGTTAGGATGTCAATAGACTTCTGCATAAAAAGCCTTTCACTCGCTGCGTCGTGGCGGATTTGGGCGGCCCGCGCCGCGATGAGGTTGCTGCGCAAATCGGAATCTTTCAGGGCGGCAGAAGAGAAGTACGATTCGGCGTGAGTCGCTTCATCAAAGGCAGACTGCGCGTCACCAGCAGTCAGACATATTGTGGCGGTTGTTAGTTCCTGAGCGGCCGCGAAAGCCGGGCTGCTGGAGCTGCCCGGCGGCAAAGGTATCGTTCGCAGGTAAGCCAAAGCCGCCTTTGCATGGCCGCCCTGCGCCTCGGCGAGAGCACGGTCCACTGCGAGATCGTATTGAACAGCGGATGGCAAGTCCGGCGATTGCTTGACGAGTCGAGTTGCGAGCGTCGCGGCCTGGACGTATCGTCGCTCACCGAGGAGCACTTCCACGCGCAACTCCTGGGCGGACGGGTTGGAGGGCACGGTGAGGTCAAGCATCCGTTGCGCGTCGGCAAAGCGGCCCAAGCGAATAAAGATGTTGGCCTCGTGCACGGCTTCCCAGGGCCGAATCTTGCTATCCCCGGACAACGAGAATGCATTCTGGAAATGATCGAAGGCCCGAGGGTAGTCTTCGCGGTGTAGGTAGATGGTGCCGAGTAACTCCTCGGCCTGGGTCTGGAGATCGCGTTGGCCAGCCTGCTTCGACAGATCCACCAGTTGATAGCCGGCTTGCAGTGCCTGCTCGGGATGGCCGAGGTCGCGCTGGGCACGGGCGATGAGCAAAGAAGATTGAGCGGCCTCGACAAAATGGCCGGTGGTTCTGTAGTACGTGAGTGCGGCGGTGGCAGGCGCGAGGACGTCATCCGGGCGATGCTGCTGGTTGCGCAGACTGGCCAGCGTCAAGTAAGCCATGGCTTCGACGCGACGTTGCGGGCTTTGCTTCAGAATTCGGAAGGCTTCCTGGAGAGCATCGTCGGCCTGGGAATAGTCGTGATAGAGCCGGGCGTTGGCCACTCGGACATAACCTTCGGCTGCCCAGGGATCAAGCTGGTTGTCGCGGGCAAGCTGGATGGCGCGCCGCGCCAGCGCGAGAGCCTGGTCATCGTGGACGGAGTTATAGGCGACGCTGCTGAGCTGGTTAAGAGCGCGAATCTCGAGCTGCACGCTGGGCAGGCGCTCGGCTTCGCTGAGGGCGCGGTTGAGGTCGGCGTTGGCCTCGTCGTTCGCCTCGCGCTCATTGGCCAGATAACCTCGCTGATAGTCCAGCTCGGCCTCGCCCTCAGGATTCATCTCAGCGGCATAGAGCGACTCGGCGCGGCTGAAAGCCTGGTTGGCCTGAGGCACATGATTCAGACGCGACTCTAACATGCCGGTGCGGAGATAGGGCGCGGGGTTGTCGGGGTTCAGCCCGGATGATTTCGCGTAGGACTGCAGCGCGTCTTGTAGATCGCCGACGCGTTCGTAGGCCATACCGAGATCGACATAGCCGGCCGCCTCGCCGGACGGCGGGAGGCGTTCGAGAACCTCGCGGTATAGGCGCAGAGCACCGGTGAAATCGCGGGTGAGCGTCGCGCGAATGGCGTCCAGATACATGCGGTCGAGCGGGGAAACCCGGTCTTCGCCGGAACTGGCGATCAGCATTTCCCGCTGGGCGGCGCCGTCGAAATCGAGATTGGACCACGCTTCGGCTAGACGGGCGTGGGCCATGACGAAGCGATCGTCCTGGGCGACGGCATTTCCGAGCTCCCGCGTGGCCTTGAGATAGCTGGCTTCGCGCAGGGAGGCCAGGCCGGCCCGATACCAGCGTTCGGCTTCCGCACTGGGGTGGTAGTATTGGCGCGTTTGCCACCAGGCGAAAAGGCCCCACGCGACAAAGGCAAGCAGGAGTGCGGCCGCGAACCGGACAAGCCATGGGCGATCAAGAGCCAGGTTATGAAAATTCAGCGGGCCGGCCCGGAGCGCTCCTGCAACTTGCTCCGCCGACTGGAAGCGTCTTTCCGGCTCATATTCCAGACACTGTTCGACGACGCGGTCAAAGTGGCGCGGCATCGCGCGGTGGATGGAGGAGACAGGTGCTGGACGTCTGGCGCGGCGAATCGCAGCCCCGACCGGAGTAGCAGCCTCGTAAGGATGGAGGCCGGTGAAGATTTCGTACAACACGACGCCCAGTGCATAGATATCGGTAGCCGGCGATACAGGTTTGCCCTCAAATTGCTCAGGTGCCATGTACGCAGGCGTGCCTAAGATGACCCCGGGGCCAGTTCCAGCGGAAACCGCCGAGGCGGTCGACGCATCCGGCGTCCGAAGGTCCTGTATGCTATCGAACGCGAGGCCAAAATCCATAACAACAGCTCGTCTCCGGCCTTCTCGGCTGCAGAGCATGATGTTCGCGCTCTTCAGATCGCGGTGCACGATGCCTTGCCGGTGGATCAGCTGCAGCCCCTCACAGATATCCAGCGCTATCGGCAATGCCTCTTTGCGAGACGGGGGGCCCGATTGTGCGATCCAGCTCGCCAATGTGATTCCATCGAGATACTCCATAGTCAGGAACGCCGTAGCCGCGTCCTGGCTGGCCTCCGAAAGCAGAAACAACTCATGAATGCGGCAAACCTGCGGCCCGCTGACTTTTCTCGCTACCTGAACTTCCCGCCGGAAGCGGTCGAATGCCTTTCTGGATGCTGAGATATCCGAACGAATGGCCTTGAGGGCTACGCGGCCCAGCTGCAGGTCTTCAGCCTCGAATACCTGACCCATACCGCCCTTCCCCAGCAGGCGGACGATGCGGAACCGGCCAAGCAGAACCTCACCTGGCTGGAAGCGGTCCCCCCGGGCGTCCAGCAGAGTGCTGACATCAGCGAGCGGACGGTCGAGCGAGCCAGTACCTTCCTCTTCAGCCCGGATCAGCAGAAGAAGCTGCTGCTTCAATTCCGAATCGGCGCCACAGATTTCTGCGACAAAACTGGCTCGCGCCCCAGCCTCTCTTTCCATTGCGGCGTGGAACAGAGGCTTCAGGCGTTGCCATAGTTCAGGCGTCATGGCTTTGGAGAGAGTTCCTGATGGAGCCAGGCGCGTGCCATGGTCCAGTCCCGCTTCACAGTCCGGATCGAGATGTCGAGGGTCGCCGCGATCTCGTCGAAGGTCATGTCCGCAAAGAAATGCATCTCGAGGATTTCGGCCTGACGCGCGTCAAGATGGCCAAGTCGTTTCAGGGCTTCGTCCACTATCAGAACATCAGTGTCCTGCCTCGTTGACGACGCGAGTTTCTCATCCAAAGTCACCTGGAGAGCACCCGCTCCGCGCTTGTCAGCTCCGCGCGCTCGGGCATGATCTACCAGGATGTGTCGCATTGTCTGTGCGGCAGCAGCACGGAAGTGCGCGCAGTCGGGCCAGGGGGGAGCGGCGCTGTTAGCTAGTCTGAGCCAGGCTTCGTGGACCAGGGCGGTCGGTTGCAGAGTGTGGTTGACGCGTTCGAATCGCATCTTCCGGGCGGCTATCTGGTGCAATTCCCGGTACAGACTGGACGCAAGGCCGCCCCCTGCCCTAGCCTTCGTGGAAGCTGGCATTCGGTTCGGTGCATTCTCTTGACGAGTTGCGGTCACGAGGCGCCATCCCAGTTGGCGCAAATTATAACCACTTTTCGCTGTGGAGACTACGGCAGTCCGAAGAATGTGTCATAGCACATTAGAAATGTCCCGGCGCTCCGAAGAATGCCCCACGCCGGCCACAAATTACGCGCATTCCAGACGCCTCTTAATACAGGATGCCGCGGATTTCCCGAAGCTGGCGCTCCTGGAAACGCGCAGCCGCGGACCGCGTGAAAATCCCGAAACTCTATGGGCACAGCTGAAGTTCTGGTACTCAGGCCACGGCAAAGAGATCGGACTGCCAAGCTGCTCATTCAGCACGGCTTGTGTTACGGGAGCAGGATAGGCACCGGGAAACGCCGTAGTCTCACGGCATGCCCCGGTCAGCACGAGGTTTCTGAAAACTGCTCAGCGTGCCGACTTTCGTTGCGAAACCGACCTCGATCGATTCGACTCACCGCGCACGATCATTTGGACCTGCTCAACTGGGGCGTCTCCTGGCTGATCGTCTGGCACATTGGGTCTACCTGTTTCTGCTCGGTCCGCAGCAAGTGAAAATGTCCTGCTTGCTTTTGCTCTTCCCGCAGAACTTCGAGTGGTGTATTCTGGTCTTCCATAGAAGGTCTAGGCGTGCTGCGGCGTGTCCGGTTAGAATGATGCCACTCCTAAACACCGGCACAGGATGGTGATCATGCGCAAGCTCGCACTCTTCCCTGCAGCATGTTGTCTTCTCTCATGCGGAGTCCTCGTCTTTGGACAGGCCGTTGGCGCTCAAACCCAATCGTCGCGCGAGACTGCCTGCAGAGGCCTTGCCGCGCTCGCGATCCCCGATGTCGAGATCACCCTGGCCGAGCCCGTGGCGGCGGGCGCATTCGCGGATTCGCCCGCGGCTCGCATGGATGCAGATCCGGCCGCCATGTACGGGAAACTCCCTGCGTTCTGCCGTGTCGCGTTGACGGCAAGGCCGACAGCGGACTCTGACATCAGGATCGAAGTCTGGATGCCGCTCGAGGGGTGGAACGGACGATTCCAGGGGTTGGGCAACGGCGGTTTCGCGGGGTCCATCGACTATTCGGAACTGGGAACCGCGATGGCCAGGGGATTCGCAGCCGCGGACACGGACACGGGCCACTCCGCATCGGGGATTGACGCATCATGGGCATTGGGACACCCGGAGAAGGTAATCGATTTCGGCTACCGCGGAGTTCATGAGATGACCCTCGTGGCCAAGCTCGTCCTCGGGCGGTTTTACGGGGCAGGCGCAAAATACTCTTATTTTGCGAGCTGTTCTGATGGCGGCCGCGAAGCGCTGATGGAGGCGCAGCGCTATCCCGGAGATTATGACGGCATTCTGGCCGGCGCGCCGGCGAATAACTGGACGGCGCTGCTCTCCTCGGCAGTTGCCGATACGCAGGCTCTTACACTCCACCCGGCTAGTTACATCCCTCCAGCAAAAATCAAAACCATCGCCGCGGCGGTGCGGTCCGCTTGTGACAGCCTGGACGGGGTGGTCGACGGGATCCTGAACGATCCGAGGCAATGCCACTTCGATCCTGCATCGATTCAGTGCAAGCCTGGCGAGGATTCCGACAAGTGTCTGACCGGACCCCAGGCGGCGACGCTCCGGCAAATCTACGCCGGCCTCAGGGACACGCACGGCCATACAGTCTTTCCCGGCTACCTTCCCGGAGCCGAAGAAGGCGGCAACGGCTGGGGAACCTGGATCATCGGCCCGGCTCCCCTGAAGAGTGCCATGGCTCTCTTCGGCCTGGGGTACTTTTCGAATATGGTCTACGACAATACGAACTGGAATTACAGGTCTTTTGCCATGGACGGCAGTCTGCAGGCGGCCAGAGCCAAAACCGCGCGCGCTCTGGATGCGGTCGACCCCAATCTCAATCCATTTCGCGAGCATGGCGGAAAGCTGATTCTCTATCACGGATGGGATGATCCGGCCATCCCCGCTCTGAGTACGGTGAATTACTACGAGAGCGTGATCGCTCGCGTAGGCAAGGCTAAAACGGATTCATTCGTGAGGCTCTACATGGTTCCGGGGATGCAGCATTGCGGCGAAGGACCGGGCCCCGACGAGTTCGGGCAGTCGTTCCGTTGGATTGCGGATCCACAACGAAACATCAGGGTTGCGCTGGAAGACTGGGTGGAAAAAGGCGAGGCGCCCACCACCATCATCGCAACGAAGACAGCGGGAGATGACACGCAGAGCCGAACGTTGATGACGCGGCCTCTGTGCCCATTCCCTGAGTTTGCGAAATACAAAGGGAGCGGGGATACGAATCGCGCCGAGAACTTTGTCTGCGCGAGTCCTGAGAAGTAGCCGGGGTACTGCGGAGTAATACCTGCAGGCCAACCTTGAATCGGCGACTGTTAATGGCGTCGTGCTACAACTGACTGACTCTGAAACAGTTACAGCCCATAAACTCCCTACGTCCGCAGGCTCCGGGAGCTTCCCCGGACCTCAGCCCGGCAGGAGGGCAAGAGATTCCAGTTAAGCCGACTTAAGGGGAGCAATCCTGCATTTCCGCCTCTGAGTAGTAATTGCCGTGCGGCTGGTCAGCGCCAGCGATGCAGATTTGGCGATTCCTCAGGGTTACTTTGGCCCATCAGGGTCTCCCCACGGGCCCAGCCACGGCAGAGCTCGTCTACCAATGGCTCGGCGTATAAATTTTCCTACTTTTTTAAACCGGCACATGGACTCTGTTCTGTTGGCGGTGTCAAGACCGTAAGCGCTCAGGAATGAGTCTTGCTGGGCCAACTGCCAATTCTCGTGATCCTCCCGTGCATTGATTCCGCCAGCTCTGATCCCATGGTTACTACCGGTGGTCGCGTCGAGTAAAAGCAGCCATCTTTGAGCCAGGGACTGGGCTGCCTCACTGGCAGGATCGAGTTCGATGGCGGCTTCCACTTCCGCGAAGAGTTGCTTCCACGACCGGCTGAGTTCTTGCAGGATTTCAGGAGGCGTTTCGCTGGCAAGTTTTGCCTTCTCGAGCCAGGCTTGTTCCGTGTAGTACTTCCTCATGCAGTTCTCCTGAGGCTGCATATCGATGATCTCCAGTATCTCTCTGAGGACAGAGGTTTCGGCAGCATGGCCCAACCGGATCGCCTTGGTTGCTACGGTATCGTATCAGCGGCATCTCGCACCTTTCGACGGCTGAGAATGCTCCTCGGGATCCGGCCCTTGTCTGAATCCCTGGAGCTGCGACCGAGAAGACTGATCAGCGCCGGCGCCATTGGGCCCATGTCCTTCCGACTCCGAGCGCTTTATGCCTGGTTGTCAGGATAAGTACCGATAGCCGCCCCAGCCTCCGGAACCCTCGTCGGACCCCGGTCCCAGCGGGACGGTACGAGATTCCGGTTGCCATGCCGACCTGGCGCTCGCTGGCAGCCCGCCCAGATCGTGGGCCTCAGTTCCATTTTCAATACCTGTTGTGCTGGACCCGCGCGATTCCTGGCGGGAACGCAGATTGAAGCTGGCTTGCATCTCCTGACCTTTTCCCGAAGCCCTGGACGAGCAGGAAGATCACCATGAGCGAACCGCGCATTAGCCGGAGCCGGGTTGTTCCGATACACTCACGCCAGGGTACCCGGAGTCGGCGAAGCGAGCACACCATTCTTAGAGGCATGTGGCCATGAGAAATGAATTAAGGAAGAACCGATACGCAGGGATTTCTCGATTCTGGAAAGAGCTGGCGAAGCGCAGCCGGCCTGGTCTGTGGCGGATGCTGGTGCTCGCGGCGCCGCTGGCTCTAAGCCCGGTCGCGCGCGCGCAACAGGTGGACAAGACCACGTTTGCAGGGCTGAAGTGGCGCTTCATCGGTCCGGACAACGGCGGCCGAGCGGAAGCAGCGGCTGGCGTGCCGGGTACGAACATCTATTACTTCGGTGCGGTGGCGGGCGGCGTGTGGAAGTCCACCGACGCGGGCGGAAGCTGGACCCCCATTTTCGACAAGGAGCCAGTCGCATCGATCGGTGCGATCGCGATCGCGCCCTCCGATCCCAACGTGATCTATGTGGGAACGGGGGAGGAAGCGATTCGCGGCGACATCAGCTATGGCGACGGGATGTGGAAGTCCACCGACGCGGGAAAGACGTGGACGCACATCGGACTCGCCAGGACGCAACACATCGCGGCCATTCTGGTGGACCCGCACGATCCGGACGTCGCGCTGGTGGCGGCGATTGGCGATCCCTTCGGGCCGAACCCGGAGCGGGGTATTTTCCGCACCACCGACGGCGGAAAAACATGGACCAAGGTGCTGTATAAGGACGACAAGACGGGGGCGGTAGACCTGGTCTGCGACCCGAAAAATGCTCGCATCGTCTACGCGGCCCTTTACCAGGCCAGCCGGACGCCCTGGGGATTTTCGAGCGGCGGACCGGGCAGCGGAATCTACAAGTCGATGGACGGCGGCATCACCTGGACGCAACTGACGGGTCACGGACTCCCGGAAGGCGTGCTGGGACGCACTGGCCTGGCGGTGGGCGCAGATTCCGAGCACGTTTATGCGCTGATCGAGGCGAAGAAAGGCGGACTGTACGCGTCCGACGATGCCGGCGAGAACTGGCATTTCGTGACCGGCGATCACCGGTTCCGGCAGCGAGCCTGGTACTTCACCAACGTCTATGCCGATCCGAAGAATCCCGAGACCATCTACATCCTGAACACGAGCGTTTACCGCTCGACTGACGGCGGGCAAAGCTGGAAGACAATCGGCGCTGAATCTCTCGGCGATAACCACTGCCTGTGGATCGATCCCACTGACCCGGGCCACATGATCGTCGCGGACGACGGCGGCGCGAGCGTAACGCTCGACGGCGGCCGCACCTGGTCCTCGGAATCGAATGAGCCGATCGCGCAGTTTTATCACATCGCTGTCGATAACCGTTTCCCCTATTACGTTTACGGCGCGCAGCAGGACGATGGCACCGTGGCCATCTCCAGTCATGGCGATCCGCACCAGTTCTACGATGTGGGCGGCGGCGAAAGCGGATGGGTGGTACCGACCCCTTCCGGCAACACCGTGTATGCGGGCGGCTATGACGGTGCGATTTCTCGGTTCGATCGCACGAATCGCACGGTTACCGACATTTCCCCCTGGCCGCTGAATCCCATGGGACACGCAGCCGCAGACCTCAGGTATCGGTTCCAGTGGACGGCGCCGATCGCGCTCTCGCCGTTTGACGACCACGTCGTCTACTTCGGTGGGAACGTGGTGTTCGAAACGGCCGATGGAGGCCACAGCTGGAAAATCATCAGCCCGGACCTGACGCGCAACGACAAAGCGAAACAACAGTCGGCCGGCGGTCCCATCACGCAGGACAACACCAGCGCCGAATACTACGACACCATTTTTTGCATCGCGCCCTCGCCGTTGCATCGACGGGAAATCTGGGTGGGCACCGACGACGGCCTGATCCAGCTGACCCGCGACGACGGCGCGCACTGGACAAACGTGACGCCGAAAGACATGCCGGCCTGGTACAAGGTCAGCATCATCGACGCCTCGCGTTTCAGCCCGGGGACGGCCTACGCGGCGGTGAACGGAGAGAAGAACAACGATTTCGCGCCGTACATTTACAAAACAACCGATTTCGGCCGGACCTGGACGCGCATCAATAACGGCATTCCGGACGGCGCGTACGTGCATGCGGTGCGGGAAGACACGGTTCGCAGGGACCTGCTGTTCGCCGGAACCGAATCAGGTGTTTACGTGAGCTTTGACGACGGCGCGAACTGGGCGCCGCTGAAGATGAACCTGCCGACGGCGCCGGTGCGCGACTTAGTGGTCCACGACGGCGATCTGGTGATCGGCACGCACGGGCGCGGGTTCTGGGCGCTCAACGACATCGCACCCTTGCGCCAGCTCACCAGCCAGATCCAGAGCGACGCTGCATACCTCTTTCATCCCGCTGCTGCGTTTCGAGGACTGCCGGAAGGCCCCACAATTGATTATTGGCTCAAATCCACTCCCAAAGGCCCTGTCACTCTCGCGATCTACGATTCCAGGGGCATTCTCGTCCACAAGTACTCCAGCGAAACAAAGGGACCGCCGAGTTGGCTGCTTCCCGAGTTCGCACCGTTTGTCCACCTGCCGCACGTCCCCACGCAGCCCGGGATTAACCGCTTCGCGTGGAATCTCCGATATACCTCCGATCGGACGGTGAAGGGTGTTGCGACATGGGGCGGATTGCCGCTGGGGCCGCTCGCCGTTCCCGGAACGTATCAGGTGAAACTGTCCGTTGACGGCCAGAGCTACACGGCCCCGCTCGTCGTCACGGAAAATCCGATGATCAGCGTGACGCAGGCCGAACTCGATCAGCAGCTTGCGCTGGCGCTCAGGATCCAGGCCGAAGTCAATGCTGCTGACGACGCGGCGAACGAGATTCGCACCGTCCAGGATCAGCTGGGTTCTCTCGAACAGCGCATGGGCGGATCGCACAACAATGTCGCCGACGCGGCCAGAGCCCTGGGCGGTAAAGCCGACGTTATCGAGGACCAGCTGATCGATCTGCAATCGAAGAGCGCCGAAGATCCACTCAATTTTCCTGTGCGGCTGGCCGATCAGATGATGGCGCTTGGCGACTCGGTGGATAGCAGCGATTCGGCGCCGACAGCAGCCGAATACACTGTCTTCACCACATTGAAGACCCGGATCGACGCCCAGCTGGCCGCCTGGAATGACCTGCAGAAGAAAGACCTGGCTGCGCTCAACGCCATGATCAGGCACGAAAACATTCCATTCGTTTCGGTTCCCGCGCCCGGGCCGGGAACCGCGCCGGGCGCGAAGGCATCGCGCTGAGGAGAGCCTTCCCGGCGCGGGCCGCGGAACGGAGGGAGAAACTATACGCGGGGCCAAGGTGGGCTATGAAACCACACCACGGTACGGCCTCGCGACCGGTTTGGGCAGCGTCGACATGAACCGCGCGGCGGGGAATCGCATTCATTGAAAGCTGAGACATCCGGTATATCGGCTTGCGTTTACCCCTGGGCACGCCTCACCCAAATCCTCGAATGGCGATATCGGCCAGGCACTCATCCAACCCTTTCATCAGGTCTGGACGGACAGGCAGCGGTAAACCGGTTTGCGCCCCGAACCTCAAAAACTGTCAGGAGGTGAGCCGAAAATCCAAAGTAACTAACGCTGACTCCACACGACCTACACGCCAAATCACCCTAGGAGCGTGTCCGAGTAATACAAAATCGTCGGCTATAACCCCAATATCTTGAGGTTCCCGGCACCGGAACTCACAAGATGTGGCCTCGAAACTCATTACTCGGACACGCTCCTAGGATATTTGACCGACTAATTCCTTCAATCTCCTATTCTGAAAACAGAGGATAAAGGTGCGAGGGGCCCATAAGCCAGGATTTCCATCTACAGCGGCGTCGGTCTTTTCAAGACACACGATAACGCAGGATTTCTTTTGCACATTGATGGCCCCGGTCGACCAATACCTCATGGCGGATCGGGATGCGGAAATAGCCTTGGCGCGCAGTGCAGCGCCGGAGTTCATCGCACGCGATGCAGAGGTACAGGTCCTCGGACGTCATGGCTTCGAAACAGCGCTCCAGGGCAAGAACGGCTTCGTGTCCATCGTGGCGGGTTCGTGGACTTCCGTCGCCGACTTCCGGAATCCGAAAGTGCGGGTGCCCATGTCTGTGAATACGGCAGCTGCACGGTCCTGCTTTCTCCGCATTACGAAAGAAACCGGCCTGATGCTGACGGGACGCACGCAGGCGCAGACGGAGGAAGCCATCGCCGACGGAATCGCCAGGAAGGAACTGTCGGCGATGGAACCTGGCGGGATGTGCTGCATGATGTCGAAGCAGGGATACGCCGGCGACAGCACCCCCACACTGGCCTCCCCACTTCATGTTTTTCTATTCGGACAGAGACCCCGCAACCTGGGGAGCGAATCTGCCCGGTTCTCCTGTACTTGGTGCGGACGACACCCTGGAGCACCTGACCACGTTCGTGGTGGTCCTGCAACGTGGTCAGACGGAACGGAATATCACGAAGGCCCTGCTGGGGAGCATCATCCTCAGCACCGATACGCCCACCGGACCTTTTCGGACACGGTCTTTCGACGACGCGGTGGGTTGGTGCGACCGCTCGTAAACCATAGTCTGGTTGATGAGGAAATAACGGATCACGGGCCTCCATCACTCAATCCCGACTCCTTGAGACGAATTACCGGGGCTGCCTCCATGATCTCCGGCCCATCGTATCCAACGACAGTTGGCTGCGGCAATTTGCATGAGCTAGCCCGAGTTTACCGCCCCGAGCAAATTTGACGCAGGCGGCAGCCACCTCAGAATCCGCTCCGGCCCGCATCTGGAGCGGGTTTGAGCCGCCAACTGTTTCCGGGGCAGCAGCCGTTTAGTGTAC